>Ga0208121_100656_pt1 | contig 10831 bp, 13 predicted proteins | sample LakWasMet62_LOW9_2_FD_183894 | JGI IMG/M metagenome (GOLD analysis project Ga0208121, IMG submission 183894) | Freshwater sediment methanotrophic microbial communities from Lake Washington under simulated oxygen tension - Sediment Metagenome... | ecosystem: Environmental > Aquatic > Freshwater >... | reverse complement strand
GCACCAGGGACAGGCCACGTCGGAGACGAAATCGATCTGGAGGGTGGTAGTCATGAGTGAATCCTAGAGGATAAAGAATAGTCGTGCTGGCCCCGGATCAAATCGCTCAGTGCGACTCCGAGCCATGCCTGACCCGACCGCGCGTGGCCTTGGTCTCGGAACGCTGGCTCTTGCCCTCCAGCCGGCGCTGGCGCGAGCCATAAGTAGGTTTCGTGGCGCGGCGGGCTTTGGGCGCGCGGGCCACGCTGTTGACCAGCTCGTGCAGGCGGGAAAAGGCGTCGAGCCGGTTCAGGTCCTGGCTGCGGTGTTGCTGGGCCTTGAGAACCAGTACGCCCTCCTGCGTGATGCGGCTGTCGCGCAGGGCCAGCAGGCGTTTCTTCACGTCCTCGGGCAGTGAGGAGGCCGGGATGTCGAAGCGCAGGTGGATGGCGCTGGAGACCTTGTTGACGTTCTGGCCGCCCGCGCCCTGGGCACGGATGGCGCTGATCTGCACCTCGGCTTCGTCGACCTGCAGCAACGCGGGCTGGGACATGGCCGGCGCCACCTCAGGTGGCGACTGTCTCCGGCACACCGGCATGCAGGTTCACGTAACGCGCGACGAAGGCGCCCACGGCACTCGCGGGAAGCGGCAGCCAGACGTTATGGCCGTCACCGGGAGCCACGTCTAAGGGCTGACCTTCGGCGTTCTCCATGCGCGTGATGTCGTAGTCCGCATTGCCGGTCGGCTGAATCAGCTCCAGCCGGTCGCCCACAGAAAACTTGTTGCGTACACGCACCTGTGCCAGGCCACGGGTCGCGTCGAAATCCATCACGTCACCCACGTACTGGCTGCGACCCGATTCGGAATAACCCTTCAGGTAGTTCTGCGTTTCCTGCGGCGTGTGGCGCTGATAGAAGCCCGAGGTGTAACCGCGGTTGGCCAGGCCTTCGAGCTGGCCCAGCAGGGCCGGGTCCAGGCCGCGGCCGGCGGCGGCGTCATCGATGGCCTGGCGGTAGCTCTGCACCGTGCGCGCCACGTAATAGGGACTCTTGGTGCGGCCCTCGATCTTGAGCGAGTCGACGCCAATGGCCACCAGGCGCTGGATGTGCTCGATGGCGCGCAGGTCCTTGGAGTTCATCACGTAGGTGCCGTGTTCGTCTTCCTCGATGGGCATGAACTCGCCAGGGCGCTTGCTTTCCTCCAGCAGGTAGGAGATGGACTCGCGCGCTTCGCTGGGCAGAGTCTGTCCCTGGCCGCAGCTGTGGCCAGCGGCATGCGGCGGCGAGAGCACGTCGCCGCTGGCGTCCACGGGCGCAGCATGCGTCTTGTAGTCCCAGCGGCAGGCGTTGGTGCAACTGCCCTGGTTGGCGTCGCGGTGGTTGAAATACCCCGAGAGCAGGCAGCGGCCCGAGTAGGCGATGCACAGCGCGCCGTGCACGAAAACCTCGAGCTCGCTGTCGGGGCAGTCCTGGCGGATCTGCTCGACCTGGTCCAACGAGAGCTCGCGCGAGAGGATGATGCGCTTGACGCCCACCTTGTTCCAGAACTTCACCGCGGCCGAATTGACGGTGTTGGCCTGCACCGAGAGGTGGATTTCCATCTCGGGCCAGGTCTCGCGCACCAGCATGATGAGGCCGGGGTCGGACATGATCATCGCGTCGGGCCCCAGCGCGATCACCGGCGCCATGTTGTTCACATAACTCTTGACCTTGTTGCCGTGCGGAAAGATGTTCGAGACCAGAAAGAACTTGCGGCCCAGTTCGTGCGCGCGGTCGATGCCGGCCTTCAGCACCTCGATGTCGCCGAAGTCGTTGTTGCGCACGCGCAGCGAATAACGCGGCTGGCCGGCGTAGATGGCATCGGCCCCGAAGGCAAAGGCCGTCTCCAGCATGGCCAGCGAGCCGGCCGGGGCCAGCAGTTCGGGCGCCTTGCGTGCCATCACTTCTTCTCGGTCAGCTGCACCAGGCCGGCGATGGCCAGCGCGTAGCCATTGACGCCGAAACCGGCCATCACGGCCTTGGCCACCGGCGAAATCCAGGAGGTGTGGCGGAACGCCTCGCGCGCGTGCACATTGCTGATGTGCAGCTCGATCAGCGTCACGCCCGCCCCCTTGATGGCATCGTGCAAGGCGATGCTGGTGTGCGTGTAGGCGCCGGCGTTGAGGATCACGCCCAGCAGCTTGCCGGCGGCCTGCTGGCGGCCGGCCTCATGGATCCAGTCGATCAGCTCGCCCTCGTGGTTGCTCTGGCGGAAATCCAGCTTGAGGCCGTTGGCGGCGCTGGCGCGTTCGCACAGATCCTGCACATCGGCCAGGGTCTGGGAGCCATAAACGGCCGGCTCGCGCGTGCCGAGCAGGTTGAGGTTGGGGCCGTTGAGGACGAGTACGGTTTTCATGGAAATTCTTCCCGGTCTTGGATCGCTGAATTGTGCCACCGGGGATGGTGTTCAGGGCTCGGCTACCATTCGCTGACAAGAAACACGAGGAAGACCGCATGACCACCCCCAAGCTGCACGAACTCGGCGCCGCCCAGGCCGCCGCCCTGCTGGCACGGCGCGAACTCAAGGCCGAAGACCTGGTGCGCGCCTGCCTGGAGCGCGTGGCCGCGCACAATGACGACATCCACGCCTTCGTGCAACTGGACGCCGTCTCGGCCCTGGCCCAGGCCCGTGCGCTCGATGCCGGCCCGGTGCGCGGCCCACTGCATGGCCTGCCCCTGGGCGTGAAGGACATCTTCGACACCAGCGACCTGCCCACGGCCTACGGCTCTGCCCTTTATGCCCACCACCGGCCGGCGGCCGACGCCGCCAGCGTGGCGCTGTGCCGCGAAGCCGGCGCCGTGGTGCTGGGCAAGACCGTGACCACCGAGTTCGCCTACTTCTCGCCCGGCCCTACAGTCAACCCGCACAATGCCCTGCACACGCCGGGCGGCTCCTCCAGCGGCTCGGCCGCCGCCGTGGCCGACCACATGGTGCCGCTGGCCCTGGGCACGCAGACGGCCGGCTCCATCATCCGCCCCGCGGCCTACTGCGGCGTGGTGGGCTACAAACCCAGCCTGGGCCGGGTGGTCGGTGCGGGGGTGAAAAGCCTCTCGCCCACGATGGACGTGATCGGCGGCTTCGGCCGCGACGTGCGCGACGTGGCCCTGCTGGGCGCCGTGCTCACCGGCGACCTGCGCCTGCTCGAAGGCCACGAACACGGCACGCTGCGCATCGGCCTGTTCCCTTCGCCGTCCTGGGCGCAGGCGGATGCCGACACACAGAAGGCCTGGGAACAGGCCACGCAGGCGCTGGCCCGCAACAGCGACCGTTGCCAGGACGTGGCCGTGCCGCAGGACTTCGACGAGCTGATCCAGTTGCAGAAGGACGTGATGACGTTCGAGATGGCGCGTTCGCTGAGCTTCGAGCGCCTGCGCCACCGCGAGGCGCTGAGCCCCGCGCTGGTGGCCCTGCTGGATGCCGGCATCGGCATCGACGGCGCCACGCACGCCGCCCGGCTGCAGCGCACGGCCGACTGGCGCCTGCGCATCGACGCCCTGTTCGAGCGGCACGACGTGCTGCTCACGCCCAGCACCATGGGCGCGGCACCGGCGGGCCTGGCCGCCACCGGCGACCCGCTGTTCTGCCGCAGCTGGTCGCTGCTGGGCTTGCCAGCCGTGCACCTGCCCTTCGCCCGCAACGCCAAGGGCCTGCCGGTGGGCCTGCAGCTGGTCGGGCGCATGGGTGAAGACCACAAGCTGCTGGCCGCATCACAGCGCATCCACGACCGCCTGAGGTACTGAGCCGCATGAACGATCGCCTGCAACCCACCCTGCCCCCGGCCCTGGCCACCCTGCTGAGCCGCCACTCGCTGGGCCCGCGCTGGATGGTGGCGCCCGGGCCCGATGCGCAACAGCTGGCCCTGGCGGTGCAGGCCGCACTGCGTGCGCCCAACCACGGGCGCCTGCAGCCCTGGCGCCTGGTTACCATCGCCGAAGCCCAGCGCCCCGCCCTGGCCGCACTGTTCGAGCAGTTCGCGCGCGATGCTGGCAAGAGCGAGGAAGAGGTGGCCACCGAACGCGAACGCGCCTGGAACGGCCCGGTGCTGGTGGCCTGGGTGGCACGCATCGACGAGAGCGTGGCCAAGGTGCCGCCGAACGAGCAGTGGATCTGCGTGGGCGCGGCCATGGGCAACTTCATGAACGCCGTGCACAGCATGGGCTACGGGGCCAAGATCCTGAGCGGACGCAAGTGCCAGCACCCGGCGCTGGTACAGGCCTTCTGCGAAGACGGCGAACAGCTGGTGGGCTTCACCTGCATCGGCACGCCCACGCGCGGGCTGGAGCCGCGCGAGAAGGACGAAGCCGCGTCGCGGCTTTCAGGCTGGGCCGGGCCGGTGTAGCTGCTGCCAGACGCGCCAGCTGCAGAAGGCAGAAAGCAGCGCGCACCCCGCGCAGGCCCAGAACACGCTGGGCAGCCCCAGGTGGCTGCTGATCACCCCGCCCGTGAGCCCGCCCAGCACCCCCGGCACACCATAGGCCAGCACGGCGTAGAGCGCCTGGCCACGGCCGCGCAGCCGACCCGGAAAGTGGTGCGAGAGCAGCGCGATGCAGCTGGCGTGGTGTGCGGCAAAGGTAAACGCATGCAGGCACTGGGCCAGCAGAAGTACCCACCACACCGACGCCCAGCCGGCCGTCAGCCCCATGCGCAGGGCCGTGAGCAGCGCGCAGAGGATCAGCCAGCCGGTCAGCGGGAGACGCGGCAGCCAGCGGCCCTGGGTATAGAACCAGACGATTTCCACGATCACCGACACGCCCCACATCAGGCCGATCACGTCCTTGCCGTAACCCAGCGCGTCGAGGTGCAGGGAAAAGTAGATGTAGAGCCCCATGTGCGCGAGCACATGGAAAAAGGCCGAGGCAAAAAACCACTGCACCGGGCGCTGCCGCAGCACGGGCCATAGCGAAGGCTTGGGCTCATGGGCCGCATGCGCCTCCTTGAGGTCGGGCAGGCACCAGACGCTGGCCGTGACCAGTACCAGGGAGCCCACGGTCCAGGCGGGGAAATGCCCCAGGCCCCAGACCTCGAACCAGGCGCCGGCCGCAAAGACCGTGACCAGGAAACCCAGCGAGCCCCACAGGCGCACCCGTCCATACCGCTTGGCATCAAAGACCCCGTCCACGCTGACAAGATGCGCCAGCGCAGCCTCGCTCATGGGCATCATGGCACTGGTGTGCAGGAACACCAGGAAAAGCACCAGCGCCAGCCAGGCGGTCCCGCCGTCTACCCACAGGCCCAGCGAGATCAGCAAGGCCGTGGTGGCCGCATAACGCAGCAGCTTGACGCGTTCGCCCGTGTGGTCGCTGAGCCAGCCCCAGGCAAAGGGCCCGACCAGGCGCGTCGCCGAGGGCACGGTCATCAGGAGGCTCAAGACCAGCAGGCTGTAGCCCTGTTCCTTGAGCCAGAGCGGCAGGTAGGGATTGAAGAAACCGATGTGCGCGAAGTAGCTGGCCGACAGGGCCGAGAAAGGCAGCAGCTGCCGGCGCGCGGTGCTCATGCCGCCGCCTATTTCTTCTTCTCGCTCCAGAGCACGCCGCCCGTGGCCCAGTCGGACTTCTTGATGTCGGTGAGGATGATGTCCACAGCCTCGGGCGAGGTGCCCAGGGTCTTGACGGTGGCCTCGGTGAGAGCCTTGACGAATTCCTTCTTCTGCTCGGGGGTGCGGCCTTCGAACATATCAACGCGGATGGTGGGCATAGGGGTACTCCTTTTCAGTTGCGGTAGGTCGGATCGATCTTGTCCAGGCGGCGCAGCAGGGCCGGCCATTCGGCATCCCCGTCGCGTTCGCTGCCGTCGCCGGTCCACTGGGCATACGTCCTGGCGGCCACCTCGTCACTGGCGACCAGCACGCGGCCTCCGGTGGCGGCCATGGCGCGCAATTGGGCGCGCGCGGCGCGTTCCAGGTGGTGCATGAGCATCCAGGCCTCGGCCACGGTGCCGCCCACGGTCAGGGTGCCGTGGTTTTCCAGGATCAGGCCATCGAGCTCACCGAGGTTCTGCACCAGGCGTCGGCCCTCGGCCTCGCCCAGGGCCAGGCCTTCGTAGGCGTGGCGGCCCAGGCGATGGAAGAGGCGCATGGCGTGCTGGGTGGTGGGCAGCAGGCCGCCGGGCACCATGGCCAGGGCCAGGCCCCATTCGGTATGCAGGTGCAGCACACAACGGGCACCCGGACGCGCCGCGTGGATGGTGCCGTGGATGGCAAAACCCGTGGGGTTCACGCTGTGGGGTGAGTCATCCAGCTTGCGGCCCCGGGTGTCCACCTTGACGAGATTCGAGGCGCAGACCTCCTCGAACAGCAGACCATAGGGGTTGATGAGGTAGGCCCCCTCCTCGCCCGGCACGGCGGCAGAGATATGGGTATAGATGGTGTCGTCCCAGCCGTTCAATGCCGCCAGGCGGTAGGCGGCGGCCAGGTCGATGCGCGTGGCGCGCTCCTGCTCGCTCATGCCGGCCATGACGTCGGACCTCAGACGGAGCCGGGAATCGGCTGCACCGGCAACTGCACGTCACCGCACTGGGCGCGATGCCGCAAGGCGTGGTCCATGACGACCAGGGCCAGCATGGCCTCGGCAATCGGCGTGGCCCGGATGCCCACGCAGGGGTCGTGGCGGCCTTTGGTGATGACCTCGGTGCTCTGGCCCGCCGTGTCGATGGACTCGCGCGGCTGCAGGATGGAGCTGGTGGGCTTGACCGCGATGGACACTTCCAGGTCCTGCCCGGTGCTGATGCCGCCCAGCACGCCGCCGGCCTTGTTGCCCTTGAAGCCCTGGGGCGTGAGGCTGTCGCCATGCGTGCTGCCCTTGTCGGCCACAGCGGCAAAGCCGGCGCCGATCTCCACGCCCTTGACGGCGTTGATGCCCATCATGGCGTAGGCGATGTCGGCGTCGAGCTTGTCGAACAGCGGCTCACCCAGGCCCACGGGCATGTTCGTGGCCGTGACACGCAGGCGTGCACCGCAGGAGTCGCCCGACTTGCGCAGCACCTCCATGTAGCGCTCCAGCGCCGAGACATCGGCCGCCGGGGCGAAGAAAGGGTTGTGGGGCACATGCTCCCAGGACTCGAAGGGAATGGCGACTTCGCCGATCTGCGTCATGCAGCCGCGGAACTCGGTGCCAAACTTTTCCTTCAGCCATTTCTTGGCCACGGCACCGGCCGCCACCATGGGTGCGGTCAGGCGGGCCGAGGAGCGACCGCCGCCGCGCGGGTCGCGGATGCCGTACTTGCGCCAGTAGCTGTAGTCGGCGTGGCCGGGGCGGAAGGTCTGCAGGATCTGGCCGTAGTCCTTGCTGCGCTGGTCGGTGTTCCTGATGAGCAGGCAGATCGGCGTGCCCGTGGTCTTGCCCTCATACACGCCAGAGATGATCTCCACCGCGTCGGGCTCGTTGCGCTGGGTGACGAATTTGGAGGTGCCGGGGCGGCGGCGGTCCAGGTCGGGCTGGATGTCGGCCTCGCTGAGCTGCATGCCGGGCGGGCAGCCGTCGATCACGCAGCCGATGGCCGGGCCGTGGGATTCACCGAAGTTGGTGACGGTGAAGAGATGTCCGAAGGTGTTGCCGCTCATGGGATGGGATTATCCCAGAGCCGACAAGAGGGCGGACCGCCTAGAACTTCGAATCCGGCACGTCGTCCTCCGGCCAGTCGCGGATATAGGCCTTGAGCATCTTGTTTTCGAAGTTCTGGCTGTCCACCACGGCCTTGGCCACGTCGTAGAAGCTGATCACGCCCATGAGCATCTTCTTGTCCATCACGGGCATGTAACGTGCGTGGCGGTCCAGCATCATGCGGCGCACCTCGTCGAGCTCGGTCTCCATGGTGCAGGTCAGCGGCGCATCGTCCATGGCGGTGCGCACGAGCGTCGTGCCCACGCTGCCCCGGTTCTTCACGACCTGCTGGATGACTTCGCGGAAGGTCAGCATGCCCACCAGATCGCCGTGTTCCATGACCACCAGCGAGCCGATGTCCTTCTCGGCCATGGCGTCCAGCGCCTTGCCCAGCGGTTCCTCGGGGGTCACGGTGTACAGGGTGCTGCCCTTGACGCGCAGGATGTCGCTGACTTTCATGGTGTGCTCCTCGTGACGCCTATGTGGCTTGGTTTGCTCAGAATATAGCCCACAATGTCACCATTCAAACGCTAATGCCCGTGCAGGTCAACCGGTAGCGGACACCGGTTTACCCTGATGCACAGGCCCCAACCCGCGGAGACAGCCATGCCCGGTTATTCCGACCCCGGCTTCGACACCCTGGCACTGCACGCCGGGGCGGCGCCCGACCCGACCACGGGCGCACGCGCCGTGCCCATCCACCTCACGACCTCCTTCGTCTTCGAGTCCAGCGACCACGCCGCGGCGCTGTTCAACCTGGAACGCGCCGGCCACGTCTACAGCCGCATCAGCAACCCCACCAACGCAGTGTTCGAACAACGCATGGCGGCCCTGGAAGGCGGCATCGGAGCCATTGCCGTGGCCAGCGGGCAGGCGGCGCTGCACCTGAGTGTGGCCACGCTGATGGGCGCGGGCTCGCACATCGTGGCCAGCACGGCGCTGTACGGCGGCTCGCAGAACCTGCTGCACTACACCCTGCGCCGCTTCGGCATCGACACCACCTTCGTCAAACCGGGCGACATCGACGCCTGGCGCAAGGCCGTGCGGCCCAATACCAAGCTGTTCTTTGGCGAGACCGTGGGCAACCCGGGGCTGGACGTGCTGGACATCCCCGCCGTCAGCGCCATCGCCCACGAGGCCGGGGTGCCGCTGCTGGTGGATTCCACCCTCACCTCGCCCTGGCTGATCAAGCCCTTCGAACACGGCGCCGACCTGGTCTACCACTCGGCCACCAAGTTCCTCAGCGGCCACGGCACGGTGATCGGCGGCGTGGTGGTGGACGGCGGCAGCTTCGACTGGGAAGCCTCGGGAAAATTCTCGGAGCTCAGCCAGGCCTACGACGGCTTCCACAACATGGTCTTCACCGAAGAGTCCACCGTGGGTGCCTTCCTGCTGCGTGCGCGGCGCGAGGGCCTGCGCGACTTCGGCGCCTGCATGAGCCCGCACACGGCCTGGCTGATCCTGCAGGGCATCGAGACGCTGCCGCTGCGCATGGCACGCCATATGAGCAACACCGAGAAGGTCGTCCAGTTCCTGGCCAGCCAGCCTTTCGTCTCGCGTGTGGGGCACCCGCTGCTGGAGAGCCACCCCAGCCATGCGCTGGCGAGGAAGCTGCTGCCGCGCGGTGCCGGTTCCGTGTTCAGCTTCGACCTCAAGGGCAACCGGGAACAGGGCAAGGCCTTCATCGAAGCCCTCAAGCTCTTCAGCCACCTGGCCAATGTGGGCGACTGCCGCAGCCTGGTGATCCACCCCGCCAGCACCACCCATTTCCGCATGAGCGACGAGGCCCTGGCCGGTGCCGGCATCACACAGGGCACGATCCGTCTGTCCATCGGCCTGGAAGACCCGGACGACCTGATCGAAGACCTCAAGCGCGCGCTCAAGGCCGCTGAAAAGGCAGGTGCATGATGAAGCTCACCGTCAACGGTGCCCCCACTTATTGCTACACCGGCGGCAAGGCTTTCGATCCGGCCAAGCCCACGGTCGTGATGATCCACGGCGTATTGAACGACCACAGCGTCTGGATCCTGCAGAGCCGCTACCTGGCCCACCACGGCTGGAACGTGCTGGCGGTGGACCTGCCCGGCCACTGCCGCAGCGGTGGCGAAGCCCCGGAAAGCGTGGAAGAGGCGGCCGCCTTCATCGCCGCCCTGCTCGACGCCGCCGGTGTGCAGCGCGCCGCGCTGGTGGGCCACAGCTGGGGCTCGCTGATCGCGCTCGAAGCCGCCGCCCGACTGAAAGACCGCGTGAGCCACCTGGTACTGGTCGGCACGGCCTACCCCATGAAGGTCTCGCAGGCCCTGCTGGACGCCTCGCTGAAGGAGCCTGAGACGGCGTTGAAGATGATCAACGTCTACTCGCGCAGCACGCTGGCCGCCCCGCCCTCTGCGCTTGGTCCTGGCACCTGGGTCTATGGCGCCAGCCTGGCCCTGGGCCGGCGCGTGCTGGCAAGCAACAGATCAGTCAACGTGTTTCACCGCGGCTTCCAGGCCTGCGACCGTTATGCCAACGGCGAGCAGGCTATCGCGCACATCAGTTGCCCGGTGCTCTTCCTGTTGGGTGCCCAGGACCAGATGACCCAGCCGAAGGCGGCCCAGGGCCTGATCGCCAGAGCACGCGAGAGCGGGAAAAAGGTGGAGGTGGTCAACCTGCCCGTGGGCCATCACCAGATGACGGAAATCCCGGACGAGACACTGGCCGCAATCAGGGATTTCCTGCGGCGCTGAAGGCCGCGGCGCCTATTTGCCGGCCATGAGCCGTGCCATGACCTGATCGGCGTCGGCCTTGAGCGGGCTGTTGGGGTAGGTCTTGCCGAACTCGGCAAAAGCGGCCTTGGCCTGGTCTTTCTGCTCGGCCTCGACCAGGGCCATGGCCTTCTGGAACGCACCGAGTTCGTCGGCATCGATGGACTGGGGCTTGGCCTCGCCCTTCCAGTAGACGTCCGTGGCCTCGACGGCTGCGCCCCGCACCCCGCCCACGGCGGTGGTGCTGCCCAGCTTCTTCTGCGGCGTCATCTGCTCGATCTTCATGCGCAGCCGCTCCCAGAAACCGGTCCAGGAATCACCCTGGCCGCCGCTCTGCGCAAAAGCAGTGGCAGCACCGAAGGCAAGCAGCAGGGTGATGAGTTTTTTCATGGTTGGACTCCGGATGTTCAGGGCGCACTCGCCATCTTGGTCAAGTATGCGGGCCAGCCGACCAAAATCAAGTCCGACGG
>Ga0208121_100644_pt1 | contig 10997 bp, 10 predicted proteins | sample LakWasMet62_LOW9_2_FD_183894 | JGI IMG/M metagenome (GOLD analysis project Ga0208121, IMG submission 183894) | Freshwater sediment methanotrophic microbial communities from Lake Washington under simulated oxygen tension - Sediment Metagenome... | ecosystem: Environmental > Aquatic > Freshwater >... | reverse complement strand
CCACGGTGGCGCCGCAGTCCATGCGCGACGGCAAGGACATGGTGGTCTACCAGGGGCTGGCGCCCTCGGGCCCCGAAGCCTCGATCGGCTACAGCTTCCCCAACCTGCTGATCGACCACGCCATGCGCAACCCGCATGTGCCGGCCGGCTTCTGGCGCGGCGTGAACCTGAACCAGAACGCGATCTACCTCGAGTGTTTCCTCGACGAGATCGCGCATGCCACCAGCCAGGACCCGCTGGCCCTGCGCCGCAAGCTCATGGGCAACCATCCCAAGCACCTGGCCGTGCTCAATGCCGTGGCCGAGCGCGTGGGCTGGGACAAACCGGCCCCGGTCGGCGTGTTCCGCGGCCTGGCGCAGACCATGGGCTTCGGCAGCTATGTGGCGGCCTGCGCCGAGGTCTCGGTCAGTGCCGAGGGCAAGCTCAAGATCCACCGCATCGTGGCGGCCACCGATCCGGGCCACGCCGTCAACCCGCAGCAGATCGAGGCGCAGGTCGAGGGCTCCTTCGTCTACGGCCTGTCGGCCGCGCTCTACGGCGAGATCACCGTCAAGGACGGCGCGGTCGAGCAGAAGAACTTCGACAGCTACCCCGTGATGCGCCTGGCCGAGATGCCGCCGGTGGAGACCATCGTGCTGCCCTCGGGCGGCTTCTGGGGCGGCGTGGGCGAACCCACCATCGCGGTGGCGGCGCCGGCCGTGCTCAACGCCATCTTTGCCGCGACCGGCAAACGCATCCGCGAGCTGCCGATCAAGGGCCAGGACCTGCGGCGGGCATGATGCTGCGCCGGCTCGCGGCCGCCACGGCCCTGGCCCTGCCCCTGGGGGCGGGTGCCGTGACCGTGGTGGGCGACGGTTTGCCCGAGGCGCTGGAAGGCGCCGTGGGTGATGCCGCGCGCGGCCGTGCCATCGTCGCCAGCCGACAGGCCGGCCTGTGCCTGCTGTGCCACGGCGGCCCCATCCCCGAGGAGCGCTTCCAGGGCAACCTGGCGCCCGATCTGGCCGGCGCCGGCAAGCGCTGGAGCACGGCCCAGCTGCGCCTGCGCCTGGTCGACCCGCGCCGGCTCAACCCCGACAGCATCATGCCGGCCTACTACCGCAGCACCGGCCTGACCCGCGTGGCGCGCGCCTGGGAAGGCAAGCCCATCCTGGATGCGCGGCAGGTCGAAGACGTGGTGGCCTATCTCGCCACGCTGAAGGAATGAAATGAGCCGCGTCACCACCACACGCCGCCAGTTGCTGCACACCGGCGCCGGCCTGGGCGGCTGGCTGCTGCTGCGCCCGGCCCACGCCGCTGACCAGCTGGACGATGCCATCCGCGCCTGGACCGGCGGCGCTGCGGTGCAGACCGGGCGGGTGAAGCTGGACATCGCCCCCCTGGTGGACAACGGCAACACCGTGCCCGTGGCCGTGCAGGTGGACAGCCCCATGACGGCGGCCGATCATGTGGTGGCCATCGCCGTCTTCAACCAGAAGAACCCGCAGCCCGATGTGGTGCGTTTCACGCTGGGCGCGCGCGCCGGCCGCGCCAGCGTGGCCACGCGCATGCGCCTGGCCACCACGCAGAAACTCAGTGCCGTGGCGCGTTTGAGCGACGGCAGCTACTGGCAGCACACGATCGAGGTGATCGTCACGCTGGCGGCCTGCCTGGAGGAACTGGAATGACCGTGCGCACCCTCATCAAGGTCCCCAAGACCGCGCGCCGCGGCGAGGTCATCGAGATCAGCACCATCATCGGCCACCCGATGGAGAGCGGCTTTCGGCCCGGTGCCGATGGCCGGCGCCTGCCGCGCAACATCATCGAGCGTTTCAGCTGCCACTACAACGAGGAACTGGTGTTCAGCGCCGAACTCTCGGCCGCCATCGCCGCCAACCCGCTGATCGCCTTCCACACCGTGGCCACGACCAGCGGCACCCTGCGCTTCAGCTGGGAAGGCGACGAGGGCTTTCGCCACAGCGAGAGCGTGGCGATCAGCGTCGCATGAGCGTCGCCCGGCCGCCCGCAGACGCTCGCACCGCAGCCCGCCAGGGCGAAGGTGCTCCGATCCGGTGGCACGGCAGTGTCCTGCTGGCGCTGGCGCTGGCGCCGGCCCTGCACGCGCAGATCCCCGAGGCCCAGCGCCGCTCCGACTTCGAATTCATGGGGCCTGCCGTGCAGGCCATGCAGCGCGACGATGCGCGCAACCCGGCCATGCTGTGGGTCCAGCAGGGTGCGCAGCTGTGGCAACAAGCCGCCGGGGCCAGCAGCAAGTCCTGCGCCAGCTGCCACGGCGAAGCCGCCAGCCTGCGCGGTGTCGCGGCTCGCTACCCGGCCTTCGACGCCCAGACGCGGAGCCCCATCAATCTGGCACAGCGCATCAACCGCTGCCGGCAGTCGCAGCAGCTGGCCGCCCCGTGGAAGCTGGAGAGCGAGGAACTGCTGGCCCTGGAAAGCCTGGTGGCCCTGCAGTCGCGCGGCCTGCCCATCGCGCCGCCGGTGGACGCGCGGCTGCAGCCTCACCTCGAGCGCGGCCGCCAGCTGTATGCGCAACGCCTGGGGCAGCTCGATCTGTCCTGCGCCCAGTGCCATGACCAGCGCTGGGGCCAGCGCCTGGGCGGCACGACCATCCCGCAGGGGCATCCCACCAGTTATCCGCAGTACCGGCTCGAATGGCAGGGCCTGGGCTCCCTGCAGCGCCGCCTGCGCAACTGCCTGAGCGGCGTGCGCGCCCAGGCCTGGCCGCTGGGGGCCACCGAACTGGTGGAACTGGAACTATTTCTCGGAGTTCGCGCCCGCGGCCTGCCGCTGGAAGCTCCTGGCGTCAGACCCTGAGCGCCGGACCCGGGAATCGGGGTATATATAGGCCATGCGTCTGAACCGGTTTCGCCAGTCCAGCCTCAAGACGAGGGTCGTGCTTGCCGTTGCCCTGCTCTTCGTCGGCTTTGCCAGCCTGCTGACCTGGCTGGTCTTGCGCCATTTCGACCAGAGTTTTCGCCAGAACCTCTACCACGAACAGTTTGTCCTGGCGACCACCCTGGCCGACACCATCGACGACAAGATACGCCAGAGCCAGGCCCTGTTGACCGAGGTGGCTGGGCAGGTCCCTCTACCGGCTTTGCGGAACCCGCAACTGGCACAGGATTTCCTGGACCAGAAGACCAGCCTGAAGGCGATCTTCACCAACGGGCTGCTGCTGATCGATGCGCAGGGCCGCATCGTGGCCGAATCCCCCTACCTGCCGGGCCGTCGCGGACGGGATATTTCCAGCCTGGAGGTCTTCAAGGTCGTGACCGAAACCGGCCAGTCCTACATTTCCAAGCCCTTTGCCTCGGTGCGGGCCATGGGACGGCCGGCCATCACGATGGCCATCCCGCTGTTCAATGCCCAGGGCAACATGGTCGGACGCCTGCATGGCAGCATCGAGCTGCTGGGACGCAACTTCCTCTCCGACCTCAACGACTTCAAGCTCGGACAGACCGGCTACGTTTCGCTCTTCACCAAGGACCGCATCTTCATCTCCAACCGCAATCCCCAGCGGATTCTCCAGCCCATCGTTCTGCCGGGGCTCAACCCGCTGGTGGACCGTGCGATCGATGGCTTTGAGGGCACGGACATCGTCACCAATTCGCGCCACGTCGAGGTCATCACCAGCTTCAAGCACCTGAACACCGTGCCCTGGATCCTCAGCATGAACATGCCCGTCAGCGAGGCCATCGAACCGTTGCAGCAGGCACGCGATTTCCTTCTGCTGGCGATTGCTGCGGGCACGACGGTTGTCGTGGTGCTGATCTGGCTGGTCATGCGCAAGGCGCTGGCGCCCCTGGAGGCGCTGACGCAGCATGTGCGTGAACTGCAGCACAAGCAGGGTGAGGCCCGTCAGCTCCAGCTGCCCGCCAGCGGCGAAATCGGCGCCCTGGTACAGACCTTCAATGCGATGATCCAGGCCCAGGACGCACAACGCCAAAACCTGCAGGAAAGCGAAACGCGCTTTCGCAGCCTGGCCGAGATGTCGACCGACTGGTATTGGGAGCAGGACACCCGCTACCGTTTCACCCTCATGTCACGGGGACTGGACAAGACCGGGGTCGATACCTACCTGGGCTGGACGCGCTGGGAAATGCCCATCGTCGGCGTCAGCGATGCGCAATGGGCAGAGCACCGCGCCATGCTCGACCGCCATGAACCCTTCCGCAACTTCGTCTACCAGGTCCGCGCCGTCAACGGCGACTTGCGCACCTTCTCGATCAGCGGCGTGCCCATGGTCGACGAACAGGGCGTCTTCACCGGCTACCGGGGCATCGGCTCGGACATCACCGACCGCAAGACCGCCGAGCAGCGCATCGAGTACCTGGCCTACCATGACGCCCTGACCGGCCTGCCCAACCGCCTGCTGGTGCAGGATCGCTTCGAGCAGGCCATGGCCCAGGCCGAGCGCAGCCGGACCAAGGTGGCGCTGGTCTACCTGGACCTGGACAACTTCAAGACCATCAACGACACCCTGGGCCATGCGGCGGGCGACGAGTTCCTCAAGGAGACGGCACGGCGCCTGCGCAACTGCGTGCGCGACAGCGACACCATCAGCCGCCAGGGCGGCGACGAGTTTCTGCTGGTACTGCGCGACCTGCCCGATACCGAGACCGTTTCGACCGTCGTCATCAAGATCCTGGAACGGCTGCAGGAACCGCTGCAGCTCGATGCGCAGGAACTGGCCTCCTCCGCCTCGGTGGGCGTGGCCATCGCGCCGGACGACGGCCGTGACTTCGAGACCCTGCGCAAGAAGGCCGACCTCGCGATGTACCGCTCCAAGGAGTCGGGCCGCAACACCTACCATTTCTTCGACCCCACCATGGATGCCGAGGCCGGCGAGCACCTGCTCATGCGCAACGGCCTTCGCCGCGCACTGGAGCGCCAGGAGTTTGTGCTGCATTACCAGCCTCAGTACGAGCTGGCCAGTGGCACGCTGATCGGTGTGGAAGCCCTGATCCGCTGGGCGCACCCCGAACTCGGCCTGGTGGCGCCGGCACGCTTCATCGGCGTAGCCGAGGAAAGCGGCCTGATCGTCCCCATGGGCGACTGGGTGCTGCGACAGGCCTGCGGGCAGGCCATGCAGTGGCGGCAGGCCGGCCTGCCGGCGCTGACCCTGTCGGTCAACCTCTCGGCCATCCAGTTCAAGCGCGGCAATGTCGAACAGTCCGTGTCACGCGCGCTGGCCGAGTCCGGCCTGGCGCCGCAGCTGCTGGAGCTGGAGCTGACCGAATCCATCCTGATCCAGAACGTGGAGAGCGTGCTCGCCAGCGTGCGCCAGCTCAAGCAGATGGGGGTGAAGCTGGCCATCGACGATTTCGGCACCGGCTATTCCAGCCTGTCCTACCTCAAGCGCCTGGACATCGACAAGCTCAAGATCGACCAGAGTTTCGTGCGCGACCTGGCCACCGATCCGGACGACGAAGCCATCGTGCGCGCCATCATCCAGATGGCACGCAGCCTGAACCTCAAGACCATCGCCGAAGGCGTGGAAACCGATGACATTCGCCGTCGCCTGCAGGCCTTCGGCTGCGATGCCGCCCAGGGTTACCTTTACTCGCAGCCGGTTCCCGCCCAGGACATCGAGCGCCTGCTCAGGCAGGCGAAGACGGGCTAGAAGCTCTCCCAGTCGTCGTTACCCCCTGCCTTGGCCGCCGGGACCGCCGGGGCCAGCGCAGGCCGAGCGACGGGCGCAGGTGCCGCGGCCACGCGGCGCGGCGCCACAGCAGCCGCGCGAGGTGCCGGCGGGCTGTAGCGTGGCGCGGAGCTCGGGGCGCTGCCAGAGGATTGCCCCTGCGCCCCCTTGAACACGCTGACGGCCTGCACCAGGTCCTGGGCCTGGCTCTTCAGGCTGCTGGCTGCCGCCGCCATCTCTTCCACCAGCGCGGCGTTCTGCTGCGTGGCCTGGTCGATCTGCGTGACGGCTTCACCCACCTGGGACACGCCCTTGTTCTGCTCGCTGCTGGCCGCGCTGATCTCGCCCATGATGTCGGTCACCCGGCGGATGCTGGCCACCACTTCGCTCATGGTGCTGCCGGCCTGATCGACCAGGGCACTGCCCTGCTCCACCCGGCCCACGCTGTCATTGATCAGCGTCTTGATTTCCTTGGCCGCATCGGCGCTGCGCCCGGCCAGCGAACGCACCTCGCTGGCCACCACGGCAAAACCGCGCCCCTGCTCACCGGCACGGGCGGCTTCCACCGCGGCGTTGAGCGCCAGGATGTTGGTCTGGAAGGCAATGCCATCGATCACGCTGATGATGTCGGCAATCTTCTTGCTCGAATCATTGATGCCCTTCATGGTGTCGACCACCTGGGCCACCACCTCGCCGCCCTGCACCGCCACCGTGCTGGCGCTTTGTGCCAGCTGGTTGGCCTGGCGGGCGTTGTCGGCGTTCTGCTTGACGGTAGAGGAGAGCTCTTCCATGCTGGCGGCGGTCTGCTGCAGGGCACTGGCCTGGCTTTCGGTCCGCGCCGAGAGGTCGTGGTTGCCGGACGCGATCTCGGCGCACGCCACGTCCATGCTGCCGGCCGAGGTCCGCACGGCAGACACCGCGGACTCCATGCGCTTGAGCGTGGTCTTGAGGGTCTGGGCCACCGGCGTGGTGATGGTCACGTGATCGACGGCATCCAGGGTGATGCCATCGGGCCGGTCCACCGCTGCTACCAGTTGCCCGAGTTCGATCCCCTGGCGCGCCGTGCGGCCCATGCTCACGGCCAGCACCACTTCGAGCGCGGTCTGGATCACGACATATACCGCATGGATGACGATCAGGCCGAAATTGGGCTGGGTCAGGCAATACAGGCCGAAACCTGCGGCCTGCAGACGGTCGAACAGCACGTGGTGCACGGCGAAGGTGACCGCCGACAGCACGATGGGCCGCCAGTCCAGGTAGACCAGCAGCAAGGCCAATGTGACGAACACGCCGAAGTGCAGTTCGGTCATGCCGCGGGCCAGGTCGATGTGCAACGCCACGAAGAGCGACTGGATCACGGCCAGCGCCAGGCGCGAAGTCAGCGTGCCCTTGCTCGTCACGTAGACCAGGCCAGCCAGCACCAGCAGCAGGGCCGATGCACCCCAGGCCAGGCCCGACTCGATGAAACTGAAACCCAGGATGACAGCGGCCCCGGCACTCAGGGCAATGGCCGCCAGCATGATCTTGTCGCCCAACAGGGCCTGCGCCGAAGGGGTCTGGGAATGCGCCAAGGCGCCGGATTCGCTGTAACTCATGAAAAAAATCACTCCTTTAGGCAGACCACTCCCTGATCACCATCAACAGGCACCTTGCTGGCGCGTCAACTTGCTAGGGCCAGCTTATCTGCCGGCAGGGGGCGGGTCAATGCACAAATCCACGCCTAGGCTGCTTGATTGCAAAAAAACATGACCCAAGTCAAATTTCGATCTCGCTCGGGCCCCGGCCAGACGCCGGACCCGAGCGTCTGCCAAGGACTCAGAAGCTCGCCCATTCGCCACCGGCGTCGGCGGCCTTCACCGGCGCTGGCGCAGCGGCAAGCGCCACCGGCTTCTTCGCGGCGGCAGTTGGTGCCGCCAGCGTCCTGGACGGGATCAGCGCTGTGGGCACGCTGGCAACGCGAGGCGCCGGTGCACGCAGCTCGGTATTGCCCCCCTGCGCCAGCTTGAACACGGCCACGGACTGCACCAGGTCCTGGGCCTGGCCCTTGAGGCTGCTGGCTGCCGCCGCCATCTCTTCCACCAGCGCTGCGTTCTGCTGCGTGGCCTGGTCCATCTGCACCACGGCCTCGCCCACCTGGGCCACGCCGGCGCTCTGCTCGCTGCTGGCCGCGCTGATCTCGCCCATGATGTCGGTCACCCGGCGGATGCTGGCCACCACTTCGTTCATCGTGGTACCAGCCTTGTCGACCAGTACCGTGCCCTGCTCCACGCGGGTGACACTGTCCGTGATCAGGGTCTTGATTTCCTTGGCCGCATCGGCGCTGCGCCCGGCCAGCGAACGCACCTCGCTGGCCACCACGGCAAAACCGCGGCCCTGCTCACCCGCACGGGCGGCTTCCACCGCAGCATTGAGCGCCAGGATGTTGGTCTGGAAGGCGATGCCGTCGATCACGCTGATGATGTCGGCAATCTTCCTGGAGCTGTCGTTGATGCCCTTCATGGTGTCGACCACCTGGGCCACCACCTCGCCGCCCTGAACGGCCACGGTGCTGGCGCTCTGCGCCAGCTGGTTGGCCTGTTTGGCATTGTCGGCGTTCTGCTTGACGGTGGAAGACAGCTCTTCCATCGAAGCGGCGGTTTCCTCCAGCGCACTGGCCTGGCTTTCGGTACGGGCCGACAAGTCTTGATTACCCTGGGCAATCTCGGCGCTGGCCGTGGAGACGGACTCGCTGCCCTGGCGCACGTTGGAAACGACCTTGGCCAGGCTTTCCTGCATGGTCTTGAGTTGTGCCAGCAAGCTGGTGGTGTCCCCGGCACGCACGTCAATGCGCTCGCTCAAGTCCCCTTGCGCCACGGCCTGGGCCACGGCCGCCGCCACCGCGGGCTCACCGCCGAGCTGCTTGGCAACGCTGCGCGTGATCAGGATCGCCAGCACGAGCCCCAGCACGAGAGCCAGGGCGCCGGCGGCGATGATGATGTTGCGCGTGCTCTGATAGCTCGCTTCGGCGGTCAGGCCCGACGCCAGCATCTTGGACGACTGGCTGTCGCGCAGCTTGGAGATCGCCGCAAAATAGGCGGCCTGCGTGGCATAACCCGGGCCATACAGGACCCGGGTGGCTTCTTCCTTCTTGCTGGCCAGCGCGAGCTGCAGCACCTCCCCGGTATAGCCTGTATAGGCCACCCGGGCAGCCTTGAACGCCTGCAGGGTTTCCTTGTCATTCCCGGCGGTAATGGTCTTCTCCAGATAAGCCACATGCTCGCTGATGACGGCGGCGTTGCGCTCGTACAAGTCCTTGTTGGACGCCATGCTTTTTTCGTCAATCAGCAGGATGGTGTTGCGCACGACCCGTGCGTTGTCCATGGCCCTGAAGGCGATATCGTTGAGTTTTTCGACCTTGGGACCGCGGTTGTTCACCAGGGTCTCGAGCTCTGCATTGATGCCGCTCATGCGCACCAGCGTCAGCAGGATGACGATCATCAGCAAGGCAATCAGCGCACCAAAACCCAGTCCGAGGCGGGTCGACAGTTTCATTTTGTTCATGATGTTCTACAGCAAATTTTCAGACAGTCGCGGCGACCAGACCCATCTCGGTACCACCCATGACCTTCTCGATGTCGAGCAGGATCAGCATGCGATCGGCCACCGAGCCGATGGCCAGCACGTGGTGGTTGTCGATGGCACCGGAGAACTCAGGCACCGCACGCAACTGCTCGGGCGCCAGCGTGATGACGTCAGACACGGCGTCCACCACCATGCCGATCACCTGCCGGCCGATGTTGAGCACGATCACCACGGTGAAGCTGTCGTACTTGACGTCTTCGATGTTGAACTTGATGCGCATGTCGATGATGGGCACGATCGTGCCGCGCAGGTTCACCACGCCCAGCACGAAGGCCGGTGCATTGGCCATGCGCGTGGGTTGCTCGAAGGAGCGGATTTCCTGCACGCGCAGGATGTCCACGCCGTATTCCTCGCGGCCCAGCTTGAAGGCCAGGAACTCGTGGATGGATGTCTGTGCGCCGGTAGGTGCAGTCTGCGTCGCAGGGGTCAGTTCGATGCTCATGGCGATCTCCTGAAGGTTGAAGATGTGGGGTTCAGAGGGCGGCAGCCGCCTGCTCGTGCAACAGCGCCAGCAGTTGTTCGAGTTCGGTGGATTTGTCAAAAAACCAGTCGGCGCCGGCCTGCACACAACACTGCCGGTTGTAGTCATTGGCGTCGTTGGTCAGCACGGCGATGCGCAGGCCGTCGCGCATGCGCTTGAGCTGCGGGATGATGCGCACCGCATTGCCGTCAGGCAGGTTCAGGTCCAGCACGATCAGGTCGGGCTGGAAATAGGAACCCACCAACAAGGCCTGATGGCGGCTGTCTGCGCTCGCCACCGGCTGGATGCCCGGGATGCGCTCGATCAACCCGACCAGGCGGGAGCGAATGAGTTCGGAATCGTCAACGACCAGCAGTTTCATGTCCGCCATGGTGCCGGCGCAAGGCCGGTGTCACCATCGGACACGCCCGGTTCGGATGTCGGAATCGGCTGGCCGGTGTAGGACGATTCCTACCCTTGCCGCCTGTTGGCGGCCTGGCCCTCAGTCCAGCAGGCCGTGCTGCATGGCGTAGCGCACCAGTTCGGCCGTGCCGTTGAGGTTCATCTTCTCCAGCAGGCGCGTCTTGTGCGTGCTGACGGTCTTGTTGCTGATGCAAAGCTGGTCGGCGATCTCGTTCAGGCCCTTGCCCGTCACCAGCAGGCGCAGCACCTCCAGCTCCCGGTCCGACAGGGACTGGTGCGGCAGCTGGCCCTTGCCCAGGGAGACATCGAACACCAGCTTTTCGGCCAGCTCCGGCACGATGTACTTGCCGCCCCCGGCCACCTTGCGGATCGCGCCCAGCAACACCTCCATCTCGCTGTCCTTGGTGACATAACCGCTGGCGCCGGCCTTGAGCACGCGCGCGGCCACCTGCGGCTCGTTGTGCATGCTCAGCACGAGGATGGGCAGGTCGCTCCAGTGGGAGCGGATACGGGCAATGAGGTCCGGGCCGCTCAGGCCCGGCATGTTGATGTCCAGCAGCAGCAGGTCGGGGCGCTGCTGGCGCAGCGCATCCAGCACCGTGGCGCCATCGACCGCCTCTGCCACGACCTGGATGTCCGGCGCCAGCGTGAAGAGCTGTTTCAGGCCACTGCGCACGATGGCGTGGTCGTCGGCAAGCATCAGCTTGATCATGTGTTCCCCCGCCACTGGCTGGCCTGGTGCAGGGGCACCACCACGCGCACACGCGCGCCCTGGCCCGGCGCGCTGATGATGTCAACGCGGCCGCCCAGGGCCAGCGCCCGCTCTTCCATGCCCAGCAGACCGAAGGAGCGGCG
>Ga0208121_100637_pt1 | contig 11041 bp, 10 predicted proteins | sample LakWasMet62_LOW9_2_FD_183894 | JGI IMG/M metagenome (GOLD analysis project Ga0208121, IMG submission 183894) | Freshwater sediment methanotrophic microbial communities from Lake Washington under simulated oxygen tension - Sediment Metagenome... | ecosystem: Environmental > Aquatic > Freshwater >... | reverse complement strand
CAACTCGGTGCGTACGGCCTGGCTCGATGCCACGCGCGGCTTTTTCAACGGCACCAGCCTGTGCCTGCGCGTCGACGGCCAGGAAGACGCGCCGCATGAGCTGAACCTGCTCGCCGGCGCCGCGCCCGCCGACTGGACCGTGGCCACCGGCCTGCCCGTCATCAAGACCGACAAACGCGGTTTTGGCCATTACCGCGCAGCCAACTACGACGAGCTGGCCGACTGCCCATTCGAGCTCGGCGCGTTCTGGAGCGGGGACTTCAAGGCTGGCGGTGTCGGCCACCGCTTCATCGTGGCCGGCGCCCCGCCCAGCTTCGACGGCGCGCGCCTGCTGGCCGATGCCCGGCGCATCTGCGAAACCGCCATCCGCTTCTGGCACGCCGGTGGCCAGGCCACCGGTCGCAGCGGCAAGCCGCCCTTCGCCAGCTACCTGTTCATGCTCAACGCCACCGACGATGGTTATGGCGGGCTGGAACATCGCAACTCCACGGCTCTGATCTGCGCGCGCCGCGACCTGCCGCGTGCCGACAGCAAACCGGGCGACGGCTACACCACGCTGCTGGGCCTGATCAGCCACGAGTATTTCCACAGCTGGAACGTCAAGCGCCTGCGCCCGGCCGAGTTCGCGCGCTATGACTATGCGCAGGAGAACTACACGGAGCTGCTCTGGTTCTTCGAGGGCTTCACCAGCTATTACGACGACCTGCTGCTGCGCCGTGCCGGCCTGCTGGATGACGCAGGCTACCTGCGCCTGCTCAACAAGAGCATCAACCAGTTGCAGCAGACACCGGGGCGGCTGGTTCAATCGGTGGCCCAGGCCAGCTTCGATGCCTGGGTCAAGTACTACCGGGTTGACGAGAACACGCCCAATGCCACGGTGAGCTACTACGGCAAGGGCGCGCTGGTCGCCCTGTGCCTGGACCTGACGCTGCGCGCCGAAAGCCAATACAGCCTCGACGATGTCATGCGCGCGCTCTGGCTGCGCTGCAAGGCCGGCCCCATGGCCGAGAGCGATCTGCTGGCCGTGCTGCAGGAACTGAGCGGCCGCTCCTGGTCACGCGAACTCAAGCGCTGGGTGCACGGGACGGCCGAGCTGCCCTTGCGCGAGCTGCTCGAGCGCCATGGCGTAACCATCCATGAAGAACCCGCCCAGCTGGCGCAACGCCTGGGCCTGCGCGTGAGCGAATCGGGTTCACTGCAGATCAAGACCGTATTGCGTGGAGGCGCTGGCGAACAGGCCGGCTTTGCGGCTGGCGACGAATGGCTGGGTGTGGAGGTGGGCAGCGGCAAGTCACTCAGCAGCTGGCGGCTCCACAAGCTCGACGAGCTGCTGCTTTATGCCGGGGGCCAAAACCGGGTGAAGGCGCTGGTGGCACGCGACAAGCGTCTGCTCACATTGAGACTGCCTCTGCCACGCGGCGTCAGCACCTGGCGCCTGTCGGTGGGAACGAGGGAACGGGTCGGCGCCTGGCTCTGCGCCTGAACGGGTTTCAGGCCTTCGGCAACTGGGCTTCGACTTCTGCGCCAAAGCGGTCGGCCGCCGCCTGGCCCTTGACATCACGCACCACGGTGTAGGCGCGTTTCATGGCCTCGACGAACTGAGGCAGATCCCTGGTCGCTTCGATCTTGAGAGAAAGCTCGTCCGCCAGGGGACCGAGTTGTTCAAGCAGGAGACGGGTGGCCAGCGATTTGAGTTTGCTCAGGTCCGCGCCTGATGCGACGGCCTGCCCTCCCGCTGGCCGGGCACCGCCCCCCCCGGGAAGCACTTCGATGAAGCCATCCGCCTCCAGCTGTTCCAGCGACTGGACCGACTCGCCCATGCCGGCCGCCAGACGGGTCAGCTCTTCCACGTTCTTTTTGCCATCGACCAGGATGAGCAGCATGCGCTGCTTGCCGCCCACGCCGTGGCCACGGGTCGCGATGGCTTCAGTCCCCTTGTCGGATTTCCGGTATATCGCTTGCGCTTCCATGCCGCCCAACCTTGCTTTATTTAGTCCGCGGATTATTTCACCACAGTCAGCATGCCCAGCCCCGTGTTTCCACTAGGCAAGGCCTGCCCCTCTTCCGCTGCATTGCAGCATACCGGCCGCCAGCCGGCAGGTCAGGCCCCGGCGAACACCAGGGTGACCTTCTTGAACTTGCGCTTGCCCACCTGCAGCACATAGGTGCCGGCTCCGAGCTTGAGCCCCTTGTCACTGACCACCGCAGCGTCCACGCGCACACCACCGCCGTCGATCAGGCGGTTGCCCTCGCCCGATGACGCCACCAGGCCCGCCTGTTTGAGCAGCGCCGCAATACCGACGGGACCGCCCTCCAGCGTGAGCGTCTGTGCCTCGATTTCGTCGGGAATGCCTCCCTTGCTGCGATTGACGAAATCCTGCTCGGCCGCCTCGGCCGCGGCGGCCGAGTGGAAGCGCGCCGTGATTTCCTTGGCCAGCTGTACCTTGGCATCCTTGGGGTTGCGCCCGCCGGCCACTTCCTGCTTCAGCTTCTCGATCTCCACCATGGAGCGGAAGCTCAGCAGCGTGTACCAGCGCCACATTAGCTCGTCACTGATCGACAGCACCTTGGCAAACATGCTGTTGGCATCCTCGGTGATGCCGATGTAGTTGTTCTTGGACTTGGACATCTTGTCCACGCCGTCCAGGCCTTCGAGCAAGGGCATGGTCAGGATGCACTGGGGCTCCTGGCCGTATTCGGCCTGCAGGTGCCGGCCCATCAGCAGGTTGAACTTCTGGTCGGTGCCGCCGAGCTCCAGGTCGCTCTTGAGCGCCACCGAGTCGTAGCCCTGCATGAGCGGGTAGAGGAACTCGTGCACCGAGATCGGTGTGCCGGCCTTGAAGCGGTCGTGGAAATCGTTGCGCTCCATCATGCGCGCCACGGTGTACCTGGCCGCCAGCTGGATCATGCCCATGGAGCCCAGGGGCAGGCTCCATTCGCTGTTGTAGCGGATCTCGGTTTTGGCTGGGTCCAGCACTAGGCTGGCCTGGCGGTAGTAGGTCTCGGCATTGGCCTTGATCTGCTCGGACGTGAGCGGCGGGCGCGTGCTGTTGCGGCCCGAGGGGTCACCGATCAGGCTCGTGAAGTCGCCAATCAGGAAGATGACCTGGTGCCCCAGGTCCTGCAACTGGCGCATCTTGTTGAGCACCACGGTGTGGCCGATGTGGATGTCAGGCGCGGTCGGGTCCAGGCCCAGCTTGATGCGCAGTGGCGTGCCCGTGGCCTCGGAACGGGCCAACTTCTGCACCCAGTCGGCCTCGGGGATCAACTCTTCACAGCCTCGCCGGGTCACGGCGAGCGCCTCGCGAACCCGGTCGGTGAGGGGAAAAGTCGACACAGAAGCTTGATTCATAAAGATTTTTCGCTGTGGCCCGGAGACGGGCCGATATACTTGGGCTACCCCTGAGGCCACGATTTTAAGTGGCGCCGGATGGCCGGCCGGCCCGGCTTGCGAACCTGGGGGCCGCAACCTTGAAGACCTCGCTGCTCACTGCCCTCCCCGCCACCCTGGCCGCCTTGCGCCAGGCGGTTGATCACCGCCCACGCGGGCTCACGACAGCACTGGTTTCCCTCGCCCTGCTCGGTGGCGGCGCCTACGCCCTTGCTGCTGCCGTGGTCACGCTGGCGCCCGATGTGGCGCAGCTGCCCGTGCGCGAGATCAGCGAAACCGTCACCCCCCTGCCGCAGGAAGAGCAGGCCTCGGCCCTCGACCTTCACCGCTACAGCCTCTACCGCTCCGATGCCTCGCGCGCCAACGACACCGCGGACACGCTGCTGCGCCGCCTCGGCATGGACGACCCACAGGCGGCTGACTTCCTGCGCCGCGATGCCCTGGTGCATCGCCACCTGCTCGGCCGCACCGGTCGCCAGCTCAGCGCCGAAGCCAGCGACCGCAACACCCTGATCAAGCTGGTCGCTCGCTGGAGCCCGGACGACAATGGCAGCTTCAAGCGCCTGGTGATCGAGAAATCCGGCACCACCTTCAAGTCCCGGCTGGAGAACGCACCCCTGACGGCCTCCATCCGCATCGCCGGCGCCACCATCGACAGCTCGCTGTTCGCCTCGGCCGACGAGGCCGGCGTCCCCGACGCCGTGGCGATCCAGATCGCCGAGATCTTCTCCGGCGACATCGACTTCCACCGTGAACTTCGCAAGGGCGACCGCTACTCGGTCGTCTACGAAGTACTGGAGGGCGACGGTGAGCCCCTGCGCGCCGGGCGCGTCCTCAGCGCCGAATTCGTCAATGGCGGCAAGGCCTACCAGGCCATGTGGTTCCAGGAACCGACAGCCGCCAACCCCACGCCGGTGGAAGAAGGTCGTCCCACGCGCACCCAGGGTCGTAGCGGCTACTACTCGCTGGAGGGCCAAAGCCTCAAGCGGGCCTACCTGGCCTCACCGCTGGCCTTCTCGCGCGTGACCAGCGGTTTCAAGATGCGCTTTCACCCCATCCTGCAAAAATGGACCGCCCATCTCGGCGTCGACTATGCCGCCCCCACGGGCACCCCGGTGCGCAGCGTGGGCGACGGCGTGGTCGAGTTCTCAGGTGTCCAGGGCGGCTTCGGCAATGTGGTCTTTGTCCGCCACCGCAACAGCCACGTCACGGTTTACGCCCATCTGAGCCGCATTGCCGTGCGTCGCGGCCAGCGCGTTGAGCAGGGGCAGAACATCGGCGCGGTCGGCGCCACCGGCTGGGCCACCGGTCCGCACCTGCATTACGAATTCCGCATCAACGGCAGGCACCAGAACCCGCTGGCGATCGCGCGCAACAGCGAGTCCATTCCCGTTTCACCCGCTGCCCGGCCGGCTTTCGCGCGTCTGGCCGCCGTGGCGCGCCAGCAGCTGGCGGCCGCGCAGTTGCTGGCGGCGCGCTGAATCCGGCATGCCCGATCACTACATCGGCCTGATGTCCGGCACATCGCTGGATGGCGTGGATGGTGTGCTCGCCGACTGCAGTGCCGCCAGCACCCGCGTCCTGCAACATGCCTGGCGCCCCTTCCCCGCTGAACTGGCCGCCGAGTTGCTGGCCCTGAACGAGCAGGGCGACAACGAGTTGCACCGTGCGGCCCTGGCCGCCAACGCCCTCAGCCATGTCTATGCCGAGGTCGTCGCTGACCTGCTCAAGGCTGCCGGCCTGCCAGCCACGGGGGTCTGCGCCATCGGTGCCCACGGGCAGACCGTACGGCATCGCCCAGGCGCCTTCGACGGCGTCGGCTACACCCTGCAGCTCAACAACCCGGCCCTGCTGGCCGAACTCAGCGGCATCACCGTCGTGGCCGATTTCCGCAGCCGCGATGTCGCCGCCGGCGGCCAGGGCGCGCCGCTGGTACCGGCCTTCCATCAGGCCCAGTTCGGCCGCGCAGGCCAGACGGTGGCGGTGCTCAATATCGGCGGCATCTCCAATCTCTCGGTGCTCCGCGACGATGCGGTGCTGGGCTGGGACTGCGGGCCGGGCAACGCCCTGATGGACGCCTGGTGCCGGCGGCATACCGGCCAGCCTTTTGACAGCGAAGGCCACTGGGCCGCCAGCGGACAGGTGCATGCCGGGCTGCTGAAGGCATTGCTGCAGGAACCCTATTTCGCCCTGCCCGCCCCCAAAAGCAGCGGGCGCGATCTGTTCAACCCGGCCTGGCTGGCCGGCAAGCTGACCGGTTTCGAAAACTTGCCCGCCGAAGATGTGCAAGCCACACTGACCGAACTGACCGCACGCGTCTGCGCCGCCGACGTGCTGCGCCATGCGGCCGGCAGTCGCCGCCTGATCGTCTGTGGCGGAGGAGCCCTCAACACCCATCTGATGCTGCGCCTGCAGACGCATCTGTCGGCGCTGGAGGTGACGTCATCGGAGCAGCAGGGCCTGCCACCGCTGCAGGTGGAAGCCGCCGCCTTTGCCTGGCTGGCCCGTAAGGCCGTGCACCGGGAAACCGGCAGCCTGAAAAGCGTCACGGGCGCCCGAGGCGCCCGCGTGCTGGGTGCGATCTACCCGGCCTGAGCCGGAAGGGCGCGCTTAGACGGAGAAGGACGAACCGCAACCGCAGGTGGTACTGGCGTTGGGGTTCTTGATGACGAACTGGGCACCCTGCAGATCTTCCTTGTAGTCGATCTCGGCGCCCAGCAGGTACTGATAGCTCATGGCGTCGATCAGCAGGGACACACCGTTCTTGGTCATGGTGGTGTCGTCCTCGTTGGCCACCTCATCGAAGGTGAAGCCATACTGGAAGCCCGAACAACCGCCACCCTGCACGAAAACCCGCAGCTTGAGGTCGGGGTTGCCTTCCTCCGCGATCAGATCGGCCACCTTGGCGGCCGCACTGTCGGTGAAAAGGATGGGGGCGGGCATCTCGGTCTGGATGGATTCGGCAACGGCGCTCATGGAAGACTCCAGGGGAAAATAAACTGTAGTAATAGTACACCCGATCGCTCGGGAATTCCTGCTTCAGTTATTTGCCGCCAGTTTCAGTGTGGGCTTTTCCTCCATCATGGCCGGCGTAGGGCGCAGCAGGCCGGCGATGATGGCGCCCTGGTGCATTTCCAGGGCGGTGTAGTAGACATCCCCCTCGATCCGGGCCTTGGGCTGCAGCTCCAGCATGCGGCGTGCATACACCGGCCCCTTGACCGAGCCATTGACGATGACGTGGTCGGCGTGCACCTCGCCCGTGACCGAGGCGGTCTCGGAGATCACCAGGATGCTGTTCTTGTCCTCGCTGGACCGCACGTCACCCACCACCGAGCCATCGACACGCAGTCCATCGGTGAAATGGACATGCCCTTCGATATGGTTGCCATCAGCGATCAGGCTGCGAATGGCGGGCTGCTTTTTCTTGTTGAACATCTGGTTTTCCCCATCAGACTTGAATTACAACTTGATCGACTGCACGGCCTTGACCAGCGCGCCGTCCATCACTTTGACGCTGACCCCCTTGAGCAGGGTCTGGGGCGGCAGGTCGAACACCCCCTCGGCGCGCGCGTACTGACGCAGCTTAATCGTTTGCGGCCCACCGGGCAAGGTTGCAGCCCAAGGCCGCCCCGCCTGCAAGCCGGAGAAGCTGATCTCCAGCCGGCCCGAGAATTCCGGGGCATTTTTCAGCGGCTGGATCACCAGCACCTGCCACTTGACCTGGCGCCCGTCCTGGACTTCGGCCTGCAGGCCACGGATGGCCAGGGCTTCCGTACCGACGGTAGGGATCAACTTTTCAAAGAAGCCCAGATCGTCGCGCAGGCGCTGGTTGTCGACTTCCAGTTGCTTGTTAAGGGTGCTGAGCCGTTCCTGGGCGGCCTTTTCTGCGGTCATCAGCGTGGTCGACGTATTGGCCAGGGACAGCGCCTTGTTGCGCTCCTCCTTCATGACATCCAGCTCCTGCTGCAGATCAGACACCTCGCGCTCGAGCCGGGCCAGATACTCGATGCGCCCATCATCGATGCCGGCGATCTCCTTGCCGAACTCGAAGGCCCATAAGCCGAGGGCTGCACAGAAACCGAGCACGACGGCCGCACCGATCCAGCGAAAGGGCCAGGGGAGAGCGCTGCGCACGGACATGCGCGGGGCACTGACCGTCAGGCGTCGGAGTAACAGTCGCAATCGCATAAGCCAACGAGTCTAGCAGCCACAAAGACAAGGGCCGCCAGAATTTCCATCCTGGCGGCCCCGGCTTTGCAACAGATTGTTGCCCTTGCGGGCAACAGGCAGGCGTTAACGCTTGCTGAACTGCTTGCGACGGCGTGCAGAGTGCAGACCGACCTTCTTGCGTTCCACTTCGCGGGCATCGCGCGTCACGAAGCCGGCTTGCGACAAGGTGGGCTTGAGCGAAGCGTCGTAGTCGATCAGGGCACGCGTGATGCCGTGGCGGGTGGCGCCGGCCTGGCCGGACTCACCGCCGCCGTGCACATTGACCTGCACGTCGAAAGTCTCGGCGTGGTTGGTCAGCATGAGCGGCTGCTTGGCAATCATGATCGAGGTTTCGCGGCCGAAATATTCCTGGATATCCTTGCCGTTGACCGTGATCTTGCCGGTGCCTTTTTTCAGAAACACGCGGGCGACGCTGGATTTGCGACGGCCGGTGCCATTGTTCCATTCACCAATCATCTCAAGGCTCCTTAGATTGCCAACACTTGGGGTTGCTGGGCGGTGTGGGGGTGCTCTGCACCACCGTACACCTTGAGCTTCTTGATCATGGCGTAGCCGAGCGGGCCCTTGGGCAGCATGCCCTTGACAGCCTTCTCGAGTGCGCGGCCGGGATGCTTGGCCTGCATGTCGCGGAAGTTGGTGGCGTAGATGCCGCCCGGAAAACCGGAGTGGCGGTAGTAAATCTTGTCGAGTTCCTTGGTACCGGTCACGCGCAGCTTGGCTGCGTTGATGATGACGATGAAGTCACCGGTATCGACGTGAGGCGTGTAAATGGCCTTGTGTTTGCCGCGCAAACGGAGAGCAACTTCGCTGGCTACTCGTCCGAGGACCTTGTCGGTCGCGTCAATCACAAACCACTCGTGCTTCACGTCAGCGGGTTTGGCGCTGAACGTTTTGGTCATGAGTTTTCTCTTGAAAGAGGGTTTGGGCAGCCCTTTTCCACGGTCGGTTTTCCTCTGTTGGGAATCTCTTAGGTGGGATGGAAGCCTTCGCCGCGGGGCCACAAAAGCGCTGCGAAGCCTGCCATTATACGAGTTTTGGCGCCCTAATGGGGGCTGGCAAACTCATGGCGCGGGCGCGGGAGGGTTGGCTGAGTTGCGGCGACTTTCAACGCAGACCGGGTGGTTGAAGTTCTCTTTCTTCAGGCACTCCCGGAACAAGCAGACGGGATAAGCGAAGAAGTTAGCATCCACACACAATGGCTTTGGGGGGCGCGGTTTGGCCGGACGCGCAACGGCCCGGGGCGCAGAGGCCGGGCTGGCGGGTCTGGCCGCAGGGGCGGGCGGCGTGCGGGACTCGCCGGCTTGCACCGGAACATCCGACGGGGCAGCAACAGGCGAAGGGTCCGTGGAATCGGACGCTGCCGGTTCAGGCAGCGCCGGCCGGCTCACGGCCGGTGACGGCATCGGAGCCGGCTCCGGAGCCGCCACCAGTGGCAAATCGCTGGACAGGCCCCAGTAGATCCCCAGGACGGCCAGCAGAGCCACCGCCCCCACCAGAGCCCAGGCGCGTCCGTGCCAACGCCGGGCAGGAATGTCCACCGTCACCGGGGCCGTCACAGGCACGGTCTGGGTCGGGGCCTGGGTTGGCAGGTTCGCGCGTGAATGGTCCTGCGGATCGGGCAGCAGATCGACACCCAGCGCAGAGCGCCAGTCGAACTTGCCCAGCCCTGCCGGTGCCTGCAGGCCCATCTCCTGCACGAATTCATGCACGTTCTGCGGCCGCTCTGCCGGCTGTATCGCCAGCGCATGGCTGATGGCCTGCACAAAGGCGTCCGAGTACTCGTTCCCGAAATGCGCCTGCACCGTCGCAGCCACGCTGCCCACCGAAGGCATGCTGTCGCGCACCACACGTGTTGTGGCCGGCAGCGGCGGGTCGTTGCGCAGGCAGCTGTAGACCACGGCCGCCAGGGCGTACAGGTCGGTCCAGGGGCCCTGTTTCAGGTCGTCGGCCTGGGCGTACTGCTCGATCGGCGCGTAGTTGACCTTGAGGATGGCCGTGTGCTTGCGCGACTGGTCGGTGATGGCGCGCCGCGCCGCGCCCAGGTCCAGCAGGACCGGTGGCCCCACGTCCTGCAGGAAGATGTTGTCGGGCGAAACGTCGCGGTGCAGTGTGTTGTGCTCGTGCAGCACCTGCAAGGCCTGCAGGATGGACCACAGCATGGTCCGCAGCCAGCCCTCGGGCGGAGGGGAGGCCATCTGCACGCGCGCCTGCTTGAGTGTGACGCCCCGGTAAAGGGGCATCACCATATAGGCCGTGTTGTTGGCTTCCCAGAAGCGGTAGACCTTGACCAGCGAGGGGTGGTCGAACTGTGCCAGCAGGCGGGCCTCGGCCACGAAGGACTGCAGGCCATGCTGGTAGGTTGCCTGGTCGGCCGAGGAGCGGATCGACAGCAGCTGGCCATTCTGGCGCGCCGCCAGCGCCGACGGCATGTACTCCTTGATGGCCACCGTGCGGTGCAGCGAATGGTCGTAGGCCCGGTAGACCAGTCCGAAGCCCCCCACGCCCAGCAGCTCCTGCAGCTCGAATTCGGCCAGGCGCGTGCCCGGCGGCAGCGCGTCCAGATGCACCACCGGCTGCGCGGGTTGCGGCACAGCAGACGGGGCAGGATCGCGCGAAATGTCGGTCATAGACGGGAATTCTTGCATGGAACGCTGCCGCTCCACATTCGGACCGGCCCGCCGCAACAGACCAGTCGGCGACGCACCTCAGGGCGGGTTGGGATTGCGGCCGTCGGGATAACGTTGCCGGTCTTCGATGCAGAGCGGCAACTGTGCGTTTTCAGCCTTCTGGCATTCGTTGTGGATGCACATGGGGCGGGTAAAGAAGTTGGCATCTGCACACAGAACCTTGTCCCGGCTCACAGCCGGCACCTGGGGGGCGGGAACACTTGCCGCCTTGGGCGTTGCCTCCGGCGGCGCAGCAGGTCGCGGGCGGGCCACAGGCGGGCGCTCATCCTCCCTGGGCGCAGCCTTGGCCGCCGGGCGGGGCTTGGGCGCTGGTGGCGTCGTGACCGGGGCGGCAGGCGCCTTCGGCGCCGGGGTCGCCACGGGCACCGGCGCAGCCGGCGGTTGCGGTGGGGCGGCACCAGCGGCAGCGGCCCCTGCATCAGCCGCAGCACCGGACGGCGCCTGCGCATCCATCGATGCGGTGGGGGCTGCCGGCGCGGCGACGGGCTCTGACGAGGCCAGTTTGGACCGATCACGCAAGGGGCCGCCCTCACCCGCCAGCCAGGTCCAGAGGAGCGCGCCCCCCAGCAGCAGGGCCAATCCCAGACCCGCGGGCTTGGCCCACCGCGCGAAACGACCACGGCGCTCACCCGTTTTCGAGGCATGGGCTGATGACGCCGTGTGCCGCACGGTCTGCGGCTGGGTATGCCAGAACTGGCGGGAGTTGTATTCCTCTTCGTCGGCGCGCAGCGAG
>Ga0208121_100632_pt1 | contig 11091 bp, 10 predicted proteins | sample LakWasMet62_LOW9_2_FD_183894 | JGI IMG/M metagenome (GOLD analysis project Ga0208121, IMG submission 183894) | Freshwater sediment methanotrophic microbial communities from Lake Washington under simulated oxygen tension - Sediment Metagenome... | ecosystem: Environmental > Aquatic > Freshwater >... | reverse complement strand
ACACACCCAACCATCCATGGCGAGAATATCGTATTGCGCGTGCTCGACCGTGAAAAGTCTATTATCCCGATGGAGCGCATGGGGCTACGTCCAGAAACGCTGGATGAACTGCAACTGATGATGACTCGTCCAGAGGGGATTTTGATTGTCACCGGTCCAACCGGTAGCGGTAAGACCACCACCCTGTATTCATTGCTCACGCATCAGAACACGGAAGCGGTGAACATCATGACGCTGGAAGATCCGGTGGAGTATCCGGTGACTATGATGCGTCAGACCTCTGTGGCTGAGGTGAATAAGGTGGATTTTGCGAATGGTATTCGCTCAATTATGCGGCAAGACCCGGATATCATTTTAGTCGGTGAGATTCGCGATGCTGATACTGCGATGATGGCATTCCGTGCCGCGATGACTGGACACCAAGTGTTTAGTACCTTGCATACCAATTCTGCACTGGGTGCTTTCCCTCGGTTAACCGATATTGGCATTTTGCCTGACATTATGGCGGGTAATATTATCGGTGTAGTGGCGCAGCGATTGGTGCGCGTGCTGTGCCCGCATTGCAAAGAAAAACATAAGCCAGATGACCTAGAGCGCAAGATTTTGCAGCTTAAGGCAAACGATCAGACGCCAATTTACAAACCGAAAGGATGTAAGCATTGTAATCAAACCGGTTATCGCGGGCGTATGGCAATTATTGAGTTGCTTCGCATTGATACAGATATGGATGCCTTAATTTCGCGACGCGCACACTTGGATGAACTGAAAAAAGTGGCGCTGGATAAAGGCTTTATCACCTTGGCAGAAGATGGCGTGCGGCGCATTTTAGAGGGCTATACCAGCTTAACCGAAGTGATGCGGGTGATTGATTTAACCAGCAGGATCAGTAGCTAATTTATGCCATCCTTTAGTTATAAAGCCGTTGATAAATTAGGCCGCTTTGCCATGGGGCAGGTGGATGCGCTAAATGAGGTAGATCTTGAAATCCGGCTTGAGCGCATGGGTTTGGATTTAATTACGTTTCGTCCAGCCACTAGGTCGACCAGCCTGTTTAATCGCAATAAGGTCACTAACCAAGATTTAGTCATGTTTTGCTTCCAGTTGGAGCAGTTATCCAGTGCCGGCGTGCCGTTACTGGAGTGCCTAGTGGACTTGCGCGAAAGCAGTAATAATCCGTACTTTCAAAAAGTGCTAGGTGCCATTAGTGCAGAGGTTGAAGGTGGCAAAATGCTGTCGCAAGCCTTGGCTGAGCATCCTGCCGTATTTAGTGATGTATTTGTGAGCTTGATTGATGCCGGTGAGCGCACAGGCCAGCTATCAGCGGTGCTAAATAACCTGTTTAATACCATACGCTGGCAAGATGAGCTCATGTCGCAAACCAAAAAATTGTTGGCGTATCCTGCGTTTGTTGCCGTGGTGGTGCTGTTGGCGGTGGTGTTTTTGATGATATACGTCGTGCCGCAAATGGTGTCTTTCTTGCGCAATATGGGGCAAGAGTTGCCGCTTAATACGCAGATTTTGATTGCGATGTCGAACGCCTTTGTCGACTACTGGTGGTTGATTCTAGGCTTGCCAGTGGCTGCGGTGCTGATGTTGGCAGCGACTATTCGCACTAATCCTGCCGCGCGTTATCGTTTTGATATGTTTAAATTAAACATCCCAGTGACTGGGCCGATTCTGCATAAAATTATCATGGCGCGATTTGCTCGTTATTTTGCCTTGATGTATCAAACTGGTATTCCGATTTTGGATGCAATTAAGATCTGTGAAAATATCGTAGGTAATCGAGTGGTGGCAGATGCATTAACGCGGGTGCATACGCAGATTAATGCGGGGGATGCCATGAGCGAGAGTTTCCGTAATGCAGGGCTGTTTCCGCAGTTAGTCGTACGCATGATTAAGGTGGGTGAGAGCACCGGTGCGTTAGATAAATCGCTGCTGAATATCAGCTATTTTTATGACCGTGATGTCAATGACGCCATGCAGAAAATGCTTAAAATGATAGAACCTGCGTTAACGGTGCTACTAGGCGGCATACTGGCGTTTATTATGTTCTCCGTGCTTGGGCCGGTGTATGACTCATTTAGTAAGCTTAAAATTTAAGTGATTTAAATATAACAAAGCATGATATTCGCTAATCCAAACAAACTAGTGTTATGCGCGACGGCCAATCAGTTACTGGTTGGTGTTTGGCATGCGGGTAAGCTTAAAGGTAACCAGGCTTTTGGGAATAACGAAGCTGGGCATCAAGCATTTTCAGCTTTTTTGCAGCAATATCCATCTAGCCCGGTTTATTTGATTGCAGACGCGGTAGAGGAAGACTTTAGGCTGGAGAGTTTGCCGCACACCACGGGCAGCGCTAAACATGAGTTGATTACGCGTAAATTGAATCAACATTACCGCGGCTTGGATTTCCGTACAGCACATTTTGTTGATCGGGATAAAGATAAACGCCGAGATGATAACTTCTTGTTTGTGGCCATCTCTAAAGATGACTTCTTGCAAGCTTGGGTTGCTATTCTAAAGGCGCAAGAAGCGCAGTTGGTAGGTGTTTACTTACTGCCAACGCTAAGCCAGGTGTTGATGCGGCAATTAAAGCTAACTGAGCCGCACCTATTGCTATGCGAAAGGCTTTCTTCTGGATTGCGCCAAACTTATTTCCATAATGGATGTTTGCGCATGAGTCGTCTGGTACCAAATGTACCTGATGGGCCGGGGCAGCTAGGCTATTTTTATCTGGTAGAGATTGAGAAAACACGACTCTATTTAATGAGCCAGCGCTATATCACGCGTGATACGCCTTTGAATTTAGGGCTGGTGAGTGCCAATGGATCTACCCAGCAGATTAGTCAAGGCATCAGCCAAGAGCAAGGTTTGAATTGCACTGATGTGAATCTCAGTGGTTTGGCAAAAACCTTAGGTTTGCCAGTAGCTTTGCTGCAAGAAAAGCCTGAGCTAATGCATATGCAGTTGTTGGCCAGCGGGCATTTTGTCGATAACTTGGCGCCAGACTGGCTTACTAAGTCTTTCCAGTTTAATAAGCTAAAACAAGCGTTAGCGATAGGCACTGCCTTGGTAGGGTTGTTTGGGATGGTTGCTGCCGCATGGATGTTTAAAGAGGGCTGGGATCATAAAACCGCTTTTGAGCAGGCGCAGCAAGATACGCAAATTCAGCAGCATCGATACGATGAGGCGGCAAAGGACTTCCCGGTCACACAGATTAGTGCGAATGATTTAAAACTGGCAGTGGAGCTAGATAAAACCATCGCCACGTTCCCCAAGTCGCCCAGACTCATGATGCAAGTGGTGAGTGCGGCTCTGGCGCCTACCGCGCAGGGCAGTTTGGATGAAGTGCAGCTTGATCGTTTGCATTGGGTGTTGACGAATGACAGCAATGTGAACGACCAAGATAAATTTACGCCGCTATCAACCACCACCAATGGTACGCCAGCGGTTACTAACGCGGTGCCGCCGGCAGACCCGACTAAATTAGTCGAAGTAGCTTTTCTCACGGCAGAAATTTCTGGGTTTACTGGCGATTATCGCCGTGCGTTAAATAGCCTGAATCAGTTTGTGACTAACATTCGGGCAGATGCCAGAGTGGCAGAAGTGGTTGTGCTGCAAGAGCCGGTGAATGTGAGCTCGTTTGTGAGCCTGCAGGGCAGCACTACGGATGAACAATCTACACAAAAGCAACCGGCGTTTTTTAAATTAAAAATAGTACTCAAGCCTGTGCCAGAGGTAGCTAATGCCAGTGGGGTGCAGCCATTATGAAGCTAGCGCCAAATGACTGGAAAAAGCTGCAAGTTCCATTGGTAATTTTAGGTGTGGTAATCGCCGTAGTTGCTGCTTGTATTGTGCTGGCGCAACAGTATAGCGCTGAGCAAGAGCTTGCATTGCTCAATCAGCAGAGTCAACTCAATGCCGCCCGTCAACGCTATCAGTCCTCTGGGTTGGAAAAAGAGGTCATTACCGCTTATCTGCCGCAATATCAAAGCCTGATTAATAAGGGCTTTGTAGGGGAAGAGCGCCGCATCGAGTGGGTGGAGAGCTTGCGTGAGCAGCATAAGTACCACAAATTATTTGGCATTAAATACAGTATTAAACAGCAGGAAAAATACACGCCGGCATTTGCGCCTAATCTAGGCGGTTTTACATTGAATCGTTCGGTGATGCAGTTTGAGCTGGATATGCTGCATGAGGGAGATTTATTGCAGCTGACAGAGTCATTAAGTAAAGCTAATGTCGCAGAACTGATGTTAAGAGACTGCGAAATTACTAGGCTAAACGAGAGTGGCGCGTTGAGTAGCCAGTTGATTGCCAATTTGCATGCGCAATGTGAGCTGGATTGGCTTACCTTGCGTGAACCTGCGCCAATCCAAGCAGTGGTGGGGCCATAATCATGCTTAAGTTACTGCTTCAAGTGATTGCTTTTAGTCTATTGAGTGTTGGATTCGCTCACAGTCAAGCCGCGCCGAATGATGATTTTGGGCGCTTATTCAGCAAGCCTGCTGAACGTGAGAAATTAGACAGACTTAGACAAAGCCAACAATTGAAAGTAGTGGCTACTAAAGAAGCCGAGCCGACAGAAAGCGATATCGAGCAGTCGTCGGTAGACAATTCTGCGCCTATCACCATGCAGGGTTATGTAAAGCGTAGCGATGGGGTAACTGGCACGTTATGGATTAATAATCAGGCAGTGCAAGAAGGCGGCGCGGTCGACAATGTGCAAGTTGGGCGCATCAATCGTCGAGGTTTTTCTAGTAAAGCTGCCAATACCGAGGGCGTTGATGTACAAACTGGCGGTAAAAAAATTCGGCTGAAAGCTGGCCAGATGTATGAGCCTGAAAGTAGTCAAATTCAAGAGCTGCAAGTTGTAGAAAAAGCCAAGCGGCTCAGGCTGGAGGAGGCTGGGGTGATTGGTGAGCGTTTATTAAACTCAGATCAGTTAAACGTAGATAAGTCTAGCAGTCAAGAGTAGGGGCTTATGGCTCGAAAATTGAATTTAGCGTTAAATAAGTTTCGCCCTCAACGTAAACAAAAGGGGATAGTCCTCATTTTGTTTGCATTTCTTATCGGTCTAGCTACTACAGCTTTTGCAATAAAAATTTTATCGGGCAATAGTCTTAAAATGCAGCAGGACGTTGCTACTACTGAGGCGTTAACTGCGGCAAAATTAGCTACAGTAAGCTATATAATTAGTAACAACACAAATGTAGGCTTATTCCCTTGTTCAGAAGATACACTTGCGATAGGTGGGACATCCGAAGGTCAGGCGCTTGGTAGTTGCTCAAACATTGAAACTAGTATAGGGCGTTGGGCATGGCGTACCTTAGGGAGTGGGCCTATTGATGATGGTAATAGCGATAAGCTCTGGTATGCGCTTTCTGCAGGCTTCAGAGCTGCACCTGTCAATAGTGACTCTATAGCGACGTTGGCTGTTAATGGTGCACAGAATGCTGCGATTGCACTAATTATGTCCTCTGGCACTGCTCTGTCAAGTCAGACAAGAGCTACATTAAGTGCGGTGAGTCCGCCAGTAGTTAGTAACTATCTAGACGGCGAGAATAGTGATATCGATGCCGATTTCGCCACAGGCGCGCCATCGACTACATTTAATGACCAATTAATAGCAATCAAGCCGGACGATGTATTCCCAACTATAGAGAAACGTGTGCTAGGTGAGATTAAAAACTATTTATTAGCCTACAAGAGTAAATGGGGTGCATATCCATTTCCAGCTTCATTTACAACACCATCAACAGCAAGCTATATCGGATCTCGTTTCAATACAGGCGGCTTGCTACCTATTGGCGATGCTGGTGTCACTTGGCTGTCTGGTACAGCTACCTCAGTAAGGGCAAGTAATGGCGCGATTAGAAACGGTACGTGTACTAGTTCGTTGGCGAATCAGGTTTTAACATGTACGATCACCGGTCAAAATTACAATGGTGGCAGAACAATTACGATTAACGCTAGTTTAAACAACGTGGGCTTAGGTTTTTATAAGCAAATGGATACCACGAGTTACAGTGACTTCACAATTGCGCCAGCAGTATTAAGATCAAAGTTGTCTATCACTCACAGCCTTAATAGCACTGGTGGAGGTAGCATTACCTTGCAAGGCACGTCTACAACTAGAACGGGCACCTACACAGTTATATTTATGCAACCTCCTCAGTTGGATAGTTGGAATGTTACAACGGCAATATCTAATTACATCTATAAAAATAACTGGCATTACCTTACTTATTACAAAGTGGCCGCACCATTCCTGCCGGGTGGCAATGTAACATGTGGTGCAGCTTGCCTAACTGTGAATACAATTAATGTTACCCCTAGTACCACGGTCACAGGCGCACATGCGCTGCTCATGTCGGCTGGGAGAAAGCTAGATACTACAGTTGTATTACAAGCGCCTGTTTATGGAGCAACTAATCCTGCACAGATTAGGCCATCGTCGTCATTAGACGGCTATTTCGACTCTAGTAATAATATTGCTGCGGGCCTAATATTTGATAGTACTAACCAGCCACTGCCCACATTTAATGACCAAGTTAAGATTGTCGAGTAATTCATGAGTCGCAAAAATATCATTGGTTTTACGCTAATAGAGTTAGCTATTGTTTTGATTGTAGTGAGTCTTTTACTGGGCGGCCTATTGGTGCCCATCTCAACACAGATGGATATGCAGGCTCGCCGAAGCACAAACGAAAACCTAAGAGAAATTAAAGAGGCTTTAATAGGTTTTGCTATTATCAATGGTCGTCTCCCCTGTCCCTCTACTCAGGTTAACCCTGCCGATGCTAATTACGGTGTTGAGGATGTTACTTGCACTAGTCCAGCAGTTGAAGGCTATTTGCCTTGGAAAACTTTGGGTATCAGTGAAACAGATGCCTGGGGTATAGCTAGAGGCAGTGCTACAGACGCTTGGATAGGTTATTGGCGTTATAGAGTTGATAGGAACTTCAGTGTTGCTTTTAACTTAAGCACTTCATTTTCTAGTGATTCACTTAGCGTACAAAATAGCTCCGGTAACTCGCTTACAACTTCGACTGAGAAGCCAGTAGCTATAGTTTACTCCACCGGAAAAAATGTCACTGCGGAAGGCAAAAATGCAGACTACGAAACTACAGGTGGCTTGTATCAAAATGATACCCAATCCACGACTTTTGATGATATGCTCATCTGGATAAATAGACCCCTACTGATCAATCGCCTTATCACTGCAGGAAAACTACCTTAATTGAACGACAACCAACTTCTCCGCTATAGCCGCCATATTCTGTTGCCGCAGATTGAATATGAAGGGCAAGACAAACTAGTACATGGCCATGCCTTAATCGTGGGGGCGGGTGGTTTAGGCTCACCGGCTGCTTTGTATTTAGCAGCAGCAGGGGTAGGCACCATCACTATTTGTGATTTTGATGTGGTGGATTTAACCAACTTGCAACGTCAAATTGTGCATACCACTAGTTCTGTAGGGGTGAACAAAGCGGTGTCGGCGCAAGCAACGCTGCAAGCAATCAATCCAGAAATCACCGTGCATACCGTTTGCGAAAAATCATCTGCGGCAGACTTTGAAAGGTTGATTGCCCAAGCTGGCGTGGTGATTGATTGCAGTGATAATTTTGCTACCCGCTATCTATTGAATCGCCTCTGCGTACAGCTGAAAAAACCACTGGTGTCTGGTGCAGCCATTGGTTTTGAAGGGCAGGTCACCGTGTATGACATGCGCTCAGAAGTTAGCCCGTGTTACCACTGCTTGTTCCCCGATAATGGTGAAGACAGCGATTTACGCTGTGCCACCAACGGTGTGTTTGCACCGTTAGTCGGCATGATAGGTACTTGCCAAGCGGCAGAGGCGCTGAAAATTCTGATGGGGATAGGTGATAGTTTACAAGGGCGCCTGCTGTTGCTGGACGCGCTTTCTATGGAGTGGCGGACTATCAAGCTGAGTAAAGACCCAGCTTGTACCGTGTGCGCTTAATTAGCCATGCGTGCTTAGCGCTGCATGGCTAATCAGTGAGCTTTATTTACCGCCTACTAAGCTTTTCACTGCACCAACTAAATCACCAGGCATCACGACTACTTTGCTGTTTTCAGATGCAGACATCTTTTGTAGTGCTGTAATGTAACGGTCGCCTAGCAGGAACATGGCGGATGCGTTATTTTCTTGTACAGCCTCGGTAATGAATTTAATCGATTCAGCCGATGCTTTGGCGGCGACCATTTGTGCTTCAGCATCTTTGCGAGCCGCTTCTAAGCGTGCTTCCGCATTTAAAATGAGCGACTGTTTGGCGCCCTCTGCCTCGGTTACTACTGCGACTCTTTCGCGCTCGGCGGCTGCTTGGCGCTCCATTGCGTCTTGCATATTCGGCGATGGTTTGATGTCTTGAATCTCAACCGACTTAACCGTTAAACCCCAGTCTAGCGCTTCATCGGCGATCGCCAGTTTCAGTTCAGATTTAATACGGTCACGCGAGGTAAGTGCTTGGTTTAAATCCATGCCACCAATAATAGAACGCAAGCTGGTTTGCACCATGTTGCGCATGGCTTCACGGAAGTTCTCAATGCCATACACCGCACGGTCAATTTTCGTGACTTTAATAAATGCTACAGCGTTGGCTAAAATCACAGCGTTGTCGCGGGTGATCACTTCTTGCTCTGGTACATCCAAGATAATATCTTTGGTGGTGACTTTGTAGCTTACTCTAGTAAAAATCGGGTTGATGACATGTAGTCCTGGAGTGAGTACGCCGGCAAACTTACCTAAACGTTCCACCACCCATTCTTCGCCTTGCGGCACGATGCGCACACCTTTGATGATGGCAACAATCACTAAAAATATGAGTACTAAACTAAACTCTGTCATTTGGAAAATCCCTTAATTGGAAGGTTAAAAAGCGAGAAGAATGAAAAAACGTTAGTTAACTTTAGCAATGCGTAGTGTATTGCCTTCAACCGCAACCACTTTGGCTTGGCTGTTGATTTCAATCACCTCGTCGGATACTGCCACCCATTCGCGGCTACCCATTAGGCCTTGTGTGAAGCGAATCAAGCCGTTTTGCGCAGGGCTGCTTGCCTGTAACACGGTGCCGATGCGCCCAATTTCTTCGCCTTGCGATTGCCCGACGGCCGAGCTAACGTCTGTTCTTTTGTAATAACGCCGCCAAATGGCTAAAGAGCCGATAGAAAGGATGGCAAAGGCCATGAATTGTATGGCGTGCGGAATGTGAGGAAATAGCCAAGTGACGATGGCCAAGCAGATGGCTGCGATGCCAAACCATAAGATATATAAAGTGCCAATCGCTAATATTTCTACTGCAATTAAAACAATACCCAATACCGCCCAAACCCAGGTTGCTTCTACCATTGAATGTCCTGATAAAAAGATTGATAAGTGTTAAGCCTCAACATCGATGATTATTATTGCATGATATTTCAATATTTTTTAGTATAAAATTTTTCACAAAAGGTGTACCCTTTTGGGTGGTATGTCGCACTCCGCTAACATTCTAGGAAATACTCCTAATGGGTCCCGCACAGAAACTTAATCTACCGAGCGATCGGCTAGAGCGATTGCATTACGTTAAGCGCATTTTTGCACAGGCAAAAGGCCCTGATTTGGTCATGGAGTGGTCTGGCGGCAAGACCAATGCGTTAAAAAAACTGCATGCGATTGATGCGGTGCAGTATGGGCGTAACCGCAGCTTTATCAATGGCGCGGTCACCCATCTATCTCCCTATTTACGTCACGGCTGTTTAACCCTCAATGAGGTATTTTCCTTTGTGAAGCAGAAGTTTGGCCTGCAAGGGGAGAAGTTGTTGATGGAGCTCGCTTGGCGCGACTTTTGGCGACAGGTCTGGTTTTATGAAGGCAATGCAATCTTGAGCGAAATGGAGCCGCCTAAGGTTAGTATTGATTATCAGCCACTGAGTGATGCTGTTAAACAGGGGCAGACTGGCCTACCTTGTATGGATGGCTTTGTTAAAGAGCTGCTGGAAACTGGTTATATGCACAACCATGCGCGTATGTGGTTTGCTAGCTATGTCGTACACCAGTTGAAAGTCGATTGGCGTGAGGCGGCGGATTGGTTTGAAGCACACTTGCTGGATGGCGACCTCGCCAGCAATCATTTGTCTTGGCAGTGGATTGCCTCGACCTTTAGCTCTAAACCCTACTACTTTAATAAAGAAAACCTAGAGCGTTATACTGGCGGTAAATATTGCGCCACGTGCACCGCGCAATGCCCGTTTGATGCGAGCTACGAAGCGTTGAGTGCGCGCTTTACCCCGTCGCTCGCCACTAGCCCCAAGCGCTACGCGCTGAAACCATTGCCGATGAAGGCGACGCATACATTTAAAGCGATGGCGGTGCTGGTGCACGATGAGATGCTATCTGCGCAAAACCCGGTGCTCAGTAAACCGTACCCTAAAATCTTTGTGTTTGACCCAGTACTGTGTGGTCATTGGTCTCTTAACCGTCTGCAGTTTGTAGCAGACTGCCTGCATGAAATGATGAATGTGGAAGTGTGGGTGGGTGATACTCACACCGTATTGATGCAAAAAGGCGTGGGGCAGATTTTTACGCAAGATACACCCAACCTGAAGCTCAAAGAAATATTAATGCCATTTGCCCCGAACTGGGAGCCAACACCAAGGCTAGCTAATGTGCGCTTGAGTGAGCGGCGCTTAAAGCGTTTTTCTCGTTACTGGGAAAAAGTCGGCCCTTTGTTGGTGGCGGATGTGTAATCTTTAAGGCGTAAATGCTACTATCCATAGCGACTACAGCCTCATGCTTGGTCGCGGGCAAATATCATCAATAAAAATAAGGGGATATGATGTTAGTGTGGATAGTGTTAGCCGTTGTCGTGCTGTATTTTGTAATCACCTACAACAGCTTGGTCAGTGTTAAAAATAACGTTGAAAAAGCATGGTCTAATATCAATGTGCTGTTAAAACAGCGCCATGATGAGCTGCCTAAACTGATTGATACTTGCCGGCAGTATATGCAGCATGAGCAGGCGACGCTAGAAAAAGTGATTCAAGCGCGTACGCAAGTCAACGAGGCGCGCGATCAGCATGATG
>Ga0208121_100630_pt1 | contig 11095 bp, 8 predicted proteins | sample LakWasMet62_LOW9_2_FD_183894 | JGI IMG/M metagenome (GOLD analysis project Ga0208121, IMG submission 183894) | Freshwater sediment methanotrophic microbial communities from Lake Washington under simulated oxygen tension - Sediment Metagenome... | ecosystem: Environmental > Aquatic > Freshwater >... | reverse complement strand
GCCAGCCGGTGGCCTGCCAAGCAATACCCATTGCTGAAGCACTGACGGCAACACAGAAACCATCGCGATTAAAAAACCGACATAAGCTGCGCTTTTAGTTACAATCTACACTTAACCATTGAAGACTTGAGTAACGTTCATTATGTGGAAACTAATTTTTTGGGCTATCGTGATTGGACTCATTATCCAAGTGATTAAACGCAACATCAACGCCAAAGCCTACCGCACATCTGAGCACAACAAGCGTGAAGAAGCGGATATTGAAAACATGGTGGCGTGCGAACAATGCCAAGTGCATTTACCTAGGTCTGAAGCATTTTTAGTGGAGGGCAAGTTTTACTGCTCTAAGGTGCATATTAAATCCAATGTATAAACTACCGCTTAATCATTAACGAAAACACAAAAGCAGATACACGCCGATGATTAACCTCATGCTTAATCAAGCCATAAGCGCACAGAATGAACTATCTCTGCAGGCGCGTACTATTCGTATTATTAATGTGTTCCGGCTGATTTTAAGCCTGTTTTTTGTACTTTTCTCGCTATACATGGGGCAAAGAAACTGGGGAGAGACACAAGACGCTTCCTTGTTCTTTAGCTTATCCTTAGCCTACTCGTTATTCAGCTTCACGATGCTGATTGTGGCACCGCTCAGGTCTTCCGCATTGGTGTTCTTTAACCCAGTGCAAATCATCATCGATATCTTTTTTATCATCGGCATCATGCATGCTGCCGGCGGCATGCCAAGTGGCTTGGGACTACTGCTGATTATTACTATCGTCACGGCCAGCTTGATTAGTAACGGCCGCTTAGCGTTATTTTACGCAGCCATTGCTACCATCGGCCTGCTACTGGAGCAAAGTTACCAGATCACCAAATGGGACTTACAACTTTCGGTATACAGCCAACCTGTGATGCTAAGCCTAAGCTGTTTTGCCACAGCATGGCTGGGCTACAGTTTTGCTAAACGTATCCTACAAAGCGAGGCGCTCGCCTCCGCGCGTGGCGTTGACTTAGAGAATCTAGCACAAGTGAATGCGCTGATTACTGAAGAGATGCAAGATAGCGTGATCGTTATTGATCAGTTTTTGAATATTCGCCACCATAACTCAGCCGCCCTCTCGCTCTTAACGGTGACACCAACCGACGATGGTGAAACGGTGAGGTTAAATGAGAGTGCAATTGAAATAGCCCATGCGTTTACACACTGGATGCATGCAGATAACGTGAGTGACCATCTCACCATCGCCATTAACAATAAAGAGCTCAAGCTCAGATTCGAGCCCATTAACCGTGATACACGCATGCACGGCGCAGTGGTGTTTATTCAAGACTGGAGCCAAATCCAATCCGCAGCGCAGCAATCCAAGCTAGCCGCACTAGGCCGTCTCACCGCCAATATCGCGCATGAAATCCGCAACCCGCTCAGCGCCATCAGCCATGCCAATCAGCTACTGCAGGAAGAAAATTTTAGTGCACAAAACAATCGCATGCTGCAAATCATTGCGGACAATATCCAGCGCATCGATAAAATCATTAAAGATGTGCTGGAACTCAACCGCCGCGACCGCACTAATCAAGAAAAGCTCTCGCTAAATCAATTTATTCTCGACTTCTATACGCAGTTTTGCGCGGTAGAAAAAATTCCAGCCGAGAGTTTCCAGATCAAACCGTACAAAGATGAATTATTCGTCACTTATGACCAGCGCCATTTGATGCAGATTTTATGGAATTTATGTAAAAATGGTTGGGAGCATAGCCATAAACAAGCGGGCAGTTTAAAGTTAAACTGTACAAAAAGTGGACGTGCTGGTTTAAACTTAGAGGTAATTGATGATGGCGCAGGCGTGGCAGAAGAAAATCGCAGCAAGCTATTTGAACCGTTCTACACCACAAAAACGACAGGAAACGGCCTAGGTCTTTATATTTCACGTGAGCTTGCCGAGGCAAATGGCTCGCGCTTAAAGTACCAAAAGCTAGACACCGGTAGCGCGTTTATACTGCAGTTACAAACGATTAACTAAGGGCCATATTTTTAGTATGCAACAAAGACCTAGCTGCTTAATTGTGGATGATGAAACCGATATCCGCGAACTGCTAGCCATGACGCTAGAGCGCATGGATGTTGAAACCTATAGCGCCAGTAGTGTGGAAGAAGCCAAAGCCATGCTAAAACTGCGGCCTTATGCGCTATGTCTCACCGACATGCAAATGCCCAACGGTACTGGCTTAGACTTAGTTAACTATATCAATGAATTCCACTTCGGCCTGCCGGTTGCCGTTATCACCGCCCATGCCAGTGCTGACAATGCGGTATGTGCGCTCAAGGCTGGTGCCTTTGACTACCTAGCCAAGCCCATCTCACTTAAACAGTTACGCCCAGTGATTGAGTCCGCGCTAAAACTCAGCGCCAGACCCAGCCAAAACAAACCCGACACATTAGACATGATAGGCAACTCGGAGCCGATTCAGTATGTACGCACCATGATAGCCAAAGTTTCGCGCAGTCAGGCACCGGTCTATATCAGCGGTGAATCCGGTAGCGGTAAAGAATTAGCCGCAAAACTCATCCACCAGAATAGCTCACGTGCCGATGGTGCGTTTATCGCGGTAAACTGCGGTGCGATTCCAGAAAACCTGATGGAAAGTGAGTTTTTTGGTTACAAAAAAGGCGCATTCACTGGCGCTAATCAAGATAAAGAAGGCTTATTTCAGGCTGCTAGCGGCGGCACGCTATTTTTGGATGAGGTGGCCGATTTACCGCTAGCCATGCAGGTAAAACTACTGCGCGCGATTCAGGAAAAGAAAGTGCGCATGGTGGGTGGCACCAATGAGGAAGCGGTGGATGTGCGTATTATCAGCGCCACACACAAGAACTTAGCCGAAATGATGGATGCAGGCCAATTTAGGAAGGACCTGTACTACCGCCTGAATGTAATCCAGCTCAAGATGCCTGCACTACGTAACCGACCTACGGATATCCCACTGCTCACCGAGATGCTACTGAACAAACTATGTCAGGCACAGCACATTGCAACGCCAAAAATTGATGCGCAAGCCCAGACCTACATTGCCAGCTTGGCTTTCCCTGGCAATGTGCGCGAGTTAGAAAACATGTTAGAACGCGCATTAGCGCTGTGTGACGGCGAAACGATTATCGTGGACGACGTACTAACGGAGGGCAGCCCAGATGCGCCGCAGGTGAGTGCCAATCCAATGTTTGGCAGTAGCCATAGCAGTGAAATTAATCTGACGGACTATCTGGAAGAAATAGAGAAAAAAGCCATTATTCAGGCCTTAGATAAAACCAACAACAACAAAACTGCGGCCGCCAAACTGCTAGGGGTGACGTTCCGCACCTTACGCTACCGACTTGCCAAGCTAGGCCTATCTAAAGAAACCGATACCGATTTAGAAGCAGATACAGAAGAAAGCTAAATCAAGCGCAACCTGCTGCACAAGGAGCTGCTGCGCCAAATCAGCACAGCAGCAAGGCTCAGCCTAAGCAAGAACTAGACATAGATAAGTTACATAAATCGCACCATTCACCAGCAGATGCCAAACGCGTAAACCACCTTTTTGCACCAGATAGCGTAGCCAGATAGCAGCAACTAGCGTCAATACGATACCCAACAACACTTCACGGCGCGGCTCCCACGGGGTAAGCATAATACCAATCGCTGGTAACAACGTGCCTTGGAACACCATCGCACCAGTGATATTGCCAAATGCCAACGTATCCTTACCTTTACGTATCCATAAAATACTATTCACTTTTTCTGGTAGTTCGGTGGCAATAGGAATAATTAACAGTGATAGCAATAAAGCGGAAATACCCAGCAGATGTGAAGCCTCTTCTACGCCATTGATAAAGCCTTTAGCGCCGCCAACCAGTAGCGCCAAGCCCAAGAACAACTGCACTGCAATCATGATCGTGTTATTAGGCAAACCAAGCTTGCACAGGAACATTTCACCGCCAGCTTCAGTCGCATGACCATCTTCGACCAGCGCTTTGGATGCACGCAAAGTGAGCATCACATACACAAAGTAAATCATCACCATAGAGAAGCCTAAGCCATAGCGCACCGCACTTAAGCTATGCGGTACAAACATGGCAATGGCAGCAAAACTAAATGCGGCAATAAAGAAGCTCAAGTCGCGTGCCAGACCAGTACGCTCAGGACGCAAATGGCCATTGGTGCCTCGGCTACGCCAAACTGATACCGCCATCAAACAGATAGAAAGTGTTGCCAACATCAACGGTGCTCCCAAAATAGCGCCCACACCGATTTCTTCATTGGTCGCAGCATTTTGCGTGCCTGCTAACAGTGCTAGCAACGGGACAGAGGTCTCTGGCAACGCAGTACCTACGGCCGCAAATAACGAGCCGGTTACTCCTTCAGAGATGCCTAGCTTTTCGCCCAAATGCTCCAGTGCATTGGTAAACACCTCTGCCGCAATTAAAATCACGATAAGCATCAGTAATAGTTCTAAAAATACCATTTAATTTTCCTTATATTTCAAGCATCACATCATTAATGTTGGCATTTTAAACTGAACTCAGCATAAAATTAGCAATGACAGAAAATTACGCGATAAATAATGATGGTTTTGTGGCGCAAGCGCAGCAAATTGCATCGCCAAATTTCGATGCACGCCCGGACCAAGAAATCAGTTTAATCGTGATTCATAACATCAGCTTACCGCCCAGCCAATATGGCGGCAATGGCATTATTGAGCTGTTCACCAACCAGCTTAACCCTGATGAGCATCCGTACTACGCGACGATTCACACCTACCAAGTTTCTGCGCACTTTTTAATCAGACGCGACGGCACGCTCATACAGTTTGTCTCTTGCTTAGATCGTGCTTGGCATGCGGGTAAATCTAACTGGCAAACACGTGAACGTTGCAATGATTTTTCAGTCGGAATAGAGCTTGAAGGATCAGACTTTGAGGCGTTTGAAGAGGCGCAGTATCAAACACTGAATAAATTAGTAGCCAGCCTCAAGCAAAACTACCCGATTCAAGCTATAGTAGGGCATTCAGACATTGCACCAGACAGAAAGACCGACCCAGGTCCTTATTTTGACTGGCAAAAATTAACTCATCATCACCATTAATCACTACCCATTTATGCAAAGAATTTTTAGCCTGACAGTATTGATGCTACTCACCAGCATACTATTTGCCTGCGGTGCAAAAGACGACAACGCCACTAAGCAACAGGAAAAGAAAAACGGCCCTAAACCCACGCTAGTCACCGTGACCACGGTACAGAACTCACCGGTAGAAATGACCGAAGATGGTATAGGCTCGCTGGAGGGCTTGATTGACCCCACACTCACTGCAGAAGTAGCGGCGCGCATCATCAAGGTCTATGTTAGCCCGGGCGATACCGTGAAACAGGGTCAACTGATTGCTAGCTTAGACCCCACTGATTTCAACCTGCAAGAGCGAGAAGCGCAAGCGGAAGTAGCACGCATCGAAGCGTTGCTGACTAATCAGGAAAAAACGGTTGCAAGAAACCAAACCTTGGTCGATAAAAAGTTCATCTCACAAAATGCGGTGGATACTAGTCTGGCGGACCAAAAAGTATTAAAAGAACAATTAGCCGCGGCGAAAGCACGCATCAATACAATCCGCAACAGCACAGGCAAAACCAGAATTTTTGCGCCAACCGACGGTGTGGTTGAAAAGAAAATCGTGGACACTGGCGAATACGTCAAAGTAGGTGACCCTATCGTGCAAATCGTGTCGAATAAACTGTTACGCGCTTACATCCCGTTCCCAGAACGTGTGGGGACGCAACTCAAGGCCGGCTTAAAATTACGCCTCACCACGCCTACCAGCAGCACCCCGATTGAAACAGTCATCCGCGAGTTAAAACCATTGATTACCGCAACCAATCGCAGCATTATTGTGATTGCCGACGTTAAAAACGTCGCGGGATGGCAAGCTGGTGCTAGCGTCAATGCCAGTGTGGTGCTAGCGGAGCGTGACGCGGCCATGATGGTGCCAGAACAAAGCGTAGTGCTACGTCCAGCTGGGCAAGTGGTTTATGTGGTGAAAGACAAGCAAGCTCAGCAGGCCATCGTCACTACTGGCGCACGCCAAAACGGGCTGGTTGAAATCACCAGCGGCCTGCAAATCAATGACGCTGTAGTGGTTGATGGCGCTGGCTTTCTCACCGACAAAGCACCACTCAAAATTGCCGATAAATCCGCCAAACCATAATCCAACTCCCCCATGACGCTACCTGAACTCTCAATCAAACGCCATGTGCTGGCCTGGATGCTCTCTGGCGTCATCGTGCTGTTTGGCATTATCGCTTACAACCGTATCGGGGTAGACCGCCTGCCGGCCATCGATTTCCCGGTAATTATGGTCAACACCACTTTACGTGGCGCCAACCCGGACGTGGTAGACACCAGCATCACCAGCGTCATTGAATCCGCCATCAACACCACACCGGGCATTGAACATATTCAATCCTCATCTTCACCCGGCGTTTCCAGCATCAGCATTACGTTCTCTTTAGATAAAAATATTGATGTCGCCTATAACGAGGTGCAAGCCAAGGTAAACCAAGTGTTGCGTCGCTTGCCTGTGGATACCGACCCACCCTCCATCCAAAAGGTGGATACCAATGCCTCCGCCGTGATTTGGCTGGCGTTGAGTGGTGACCGCACTATACAGCAGCTCAACCTTTACGCCAATAACGTATTAAAGAAGAAATTTGAAACCATTAACGGCGTAGGCGAAGTGTCCATCGGCGGCCGCCGCGACCGCGTGATTCGCGTGAATGTGAGCCCAGAACGCATGGCTGCTTACAAGCTGAGTGCCAATGACTTAGTGGATGCCTTTAACCGCGAGCATATCCAGTTACCGGGCGGCTTTCTGGTCAGCGCTAAAGCCGAGCAGCTATTAAAATTAGACCTAGAGTTTCATGACATTAAAGAGCTGTCTGCTTTAATTGTCAGCACTAAAGATGGGGTACCGATTCGGCTCAGCGATGTGGCCAACATCGAAGATGGGCTGACCGACAACCGCCAAATCGCGCGTTACAACGGCAAGCCCACCGTGGGCTTAGGCATGGTGAAAATCGCCAATGCCAATACCGTAGAAATCATCAAAGAAGTCGAGCGCAGGCTAGATCAGGATATACGCCCTAATCTACCGCCGGGGCTCAGCCTAGAGATTTCCACCAACGACTCCATCTTTATCAATCAATTAGTGGCGTCCCTGAAAGAGCATTTGGTAGAAGGCACCTTGTTTGCCGCCTTGGTTGTGCTGATCTTCATGCGCTCGTTCAGCTCTACCATCATGATTTGTCTGGAGATTCCGGTATCGCTGCTGGGCGCTATCGCCGTCATGTACTTTGCGGGCTACACCTTCAACAGCATGACCTTGCTCGCATTGCTATTGCTGATTGGCGTGGTAGTTGATGATGCGATTGTGGTGCGAGAAAGTATTTTGCGCCACATGTCGGGCGAGGTAGGCGAGGCGCTGAGCCCAGCCGATCTAAAAAATCCGAGTAAAGTCGCATTGTTCCGCTCGCAAGCAACTAAGCATGGCAGTAATGAAGTGGTGTTTGCCGTGCTAGCGTCGTCGTTATCGCTGGTGTGTATCTTTGCACCGGTGATTTTTATGAACGGTGTGATCGGCATGTTCTTCAAGTCGTTTGCCGTGGTAGTCACCTTTGGCGTACTGGTTTCGCTCTTCGTGTCGCTGACGCTCACCCCTATGTTGTGCTCACGCTACCTCAGCGTAACGCACAAGGAAAATGCCGTGTATCGCCTCACAGGACGCGGCTTGGATTACCTAGATACAGAGTATAAAAAATTATTAAACGTCACCTTAAAGCATCGCAGTTTTGTCTTAATCTTTACCGCTATTTTTGTGGCGGTATCTGGCTACCTCACCCTTAAATATGTAGAAAAAGACTTTGTGCCAGAGTCAGACGAGAGTAGCTTTAGCATCAGCCTGAAAACACCATTAGGCTCTAGCTTGGACTACACCGACTCTAGGCTACAGATGGTCGAAGCCATACTCAAAAACCATGTTGACGAAGTAGACAGCTATTTTTCTACCATAGGCACAGGCTCGCGCGGACAAGTGAATGAAGGTCGCATCAACGTTAGGCTCAAGCCTAAAGAGCAGCGCACCAAGAGCCAACAAACGTTAATTAAAGAGCTGAAAACCGAGCTGGACCAGATTCCCGGTGCGCGCGCCATGCCAGCACCTGCCTCTGTAGTGCGTGGGCAACGTTCAGAAAAACTTCAATTCAATTTGATTGGCAACAACCTGCAAGAGCTGGGCAGCATTTCTAAACTATTGCAGCAAACACTCGCCAATAACTCAGCAATGGGTAAGGTGGATGTCGACGTGCAGCTCGATTTACCGCAACTTAAGGTTGATATTGACCGTGCACGCGCCGCCACCCTAGGGCTGAATGCTCAGGAGATAGCTACCGCCATCAGCCTGTATGCCGGCGGCATTAATGTTGCAAAATATAATGAAGCCACAGGCGATGGGCAGCGTTACGACATACGCATCAAAGCGGCAGAAGGTGATTTAAATAACGTGCAGGACTTAAGCAAAATCTACCTACGCAGTGAAAACGGTGAGCTAGTACGCCTTGATGCGGTTGCCACTTTTAGCCGCGAGTTAGGGCCTGCGGTCATTGGCCGCTACGACTTACAGTACGCGGTTAACTTTTATGCTAACCCCAATATGCCATTGGGCGAGGCTGTAGACTTAGTGAAAAACACCGCGGCTAAAATCGTGCCGCCAGAGTTCACACTCAGGCTCACGGGGCAAGCCGAAGAGTTTGGCAAAACCTTCAAGAATATCCAGTTTGTATTTCTACTCGCATTTTTACTGCTGTACATGGTATTGGCCAGCCAGTTCAACTCCTTTTTACAGCCATTATTGGTGATGTTGGCACAGCCGTTGGCGATTATCGGTGGCCTGATTGCACTGCTGATTTCAGGGGATAGCCTCAATATGTACTCGATGATTGGCTTGGTGCTGCTTATAGGCTTAGTGGCAAAAAACTCGATTTTACTGGTAGATTTAACCAATCAGCTATTAGATAAAGTCAGGGAAAGCGGTACTGTGATTAATACCGCGCATATCAATGCGGCCTTACAAGAGGCATGCCCAGTGCGCTTGCGTCCAGTGCTCATGACTTCGCTGACTATTATTTTGGCGCTACTACCGGCGGCGATGGGCTTAGGTGCTGGCTCAGAAACCAACAAGCCACTGTCTGTTGCTATTATCGGCGGCATGATTTCCTCCACCTTGCTCACCTTGGTGGTAGTACCTGCTGCCTATTCATTGCTGATAGGCTGGGTTAGTCGCTTACATGCGCGTCGCCACCATCTGGAGTCATAGCTTTAAACCAGGCCTTGTCTAAGGCATTAGTAGCGTACGATAGTTGAAGGTATGTGCTTAAACTTAAGCACATAGGAGACGTAGCAGTTAAACAACAGTTCTAATCAGGCGTACCCACCGTCAACCTCTGTACGATTAAGCTACCTATAATATCCCCCTGCACATTTACGCTGGTACGTACCGTATCGAGCAGACGGTCTATCGGCAACAATATTGCAATGGCCTCGGCCGGCAAGCCCACCGATTGCAATACCATCACCATTGTCACCATCCCAGCGCTAGGAATGCCTGGCGCGCCCATCGCAGCAATCATCGCGGTGAAAAACACGATCATCTGCTGCACTAAGCTTAATTCCACCCCCATCAAATTCGCGATAAAGATCGCAGCAATCGCCTCATACAGCGCAGTGCCGTCCATATTGATGGTGGCACCCAACGGTACGACAAAGCCGGCTATCTCAGGCTTAACTTGCATCTGCAGGGTAGCGCGCATAGTGACGGGCAGGGTGGCAGCACTTGAACTAGTGGCAAAAGCAGTGACCAGCGCTTCACGGCTACCGCGAAAAAACCACAATGGCGACTTGCCTGTGACTAAATATAACAGCAATGGCAACACCACCACACCATGCAACAAGGTGATGCCAACAACCACGGCGGCAAACTTGGCTAGGGTATGTAAGATCGCGACATCTTGTACCGCCACTAAGTTAATCAGTAACGCCATAATCCCTAGCGGTGCTAAATACATCACCCAGCTCACGATGAGCATCGTCACATCTAGCGCCTCTTGCAATAGTGTGCGCAGCTGACTAAAACGCTCACCGCCTACCACCAGCGCCACCCCTAATATAAGGGCAAACATCACCAGCGCCAGCACATCTCCTTTTGCTAGTGCCGCAAATGGATTCACAAACAAACTATGTAGAAATTGCGCAAAATACTCAGGCAAAGGCAGTTGCTTGGCCTCAAAACCATGCATGGCATCTTGAAACATTGCCACATGCATGCCAGTACCTGGTTCAAAATAATTCGCTGCGAGCAAACCCAAGGTGATTGCTAGCGTCGTGGTTGTCACAAAATAAAGCATGGTACTCACCCACACTTTGTGCATTTGCTGATGCTGCCGTAAATTAGCAACGCCTACGGAGATAGAGCAAAACACCAAGGGCACTAATATCATTTTCAGCAGATCGATAAACAAGCCGCCCACTAAACCCGCGCTATACAAACTCACTTTTACCAGCACATGTTGTGTACCCAACGCCTGAAAATAAAAGCCTAACGCCACGCCGACGATGGATGCTAATAATATTTGTAAATTGAGGCTAGGCCACTTCATGCTGCAACGCCTTTACATAAGAAAAAAGCGCCTAGGCGCTTACTGAATAAAAAAAGGGTAAGATTTTTAATCTTACCCTATCTCGCTTAATCTGACTTAGGCTTTAGTGACTTTAGCTTTAGCTGTACTCGCTTTTGCTTTGCTCACTTTAGTAGTAGTCGCGGCGCTGTCATCTTTTGGCGCTTTAGCTACTTTAGGCTTAGGCTCTTTTTTTGCCGCGGCCTTTTTAGTAGCTTTTGCTGGAGCTTCCGCCGCAGGCGCATCCTCGACTGCAACCTCTTCAAGCACTGGTGCAAGCTCTGCTACCGGCTCGGTGCTTTCAGCCTCAATTGGCGCCGCTACAGCGCCTTGTTTTTC
>Ga0208121_100628_pt1 | contig 11133 bp, 6 predicted proteins | sample LakWasMet62_LOW9_2_FD_183894 | JGI IMG/M metagenome (GOLD analysis project Ga0208121, IMG submission 183894) | Freshwater sediment methanotrophic microbial communities from Lake Washington under simulated oxygen tension - Sediment Metagenome... | ecosystem: Environmental > Aquatic > Freshwater >... | reverse complement strand
ATTTTCCTGCGCCAGCACCAGGCGCGCCAGCCGCGCGTAGACGCTGCCAGCCCCGGCATTGGTGGGCATGCGGTATTCCAGATACCCACTGAGTTCGCGCGCGTCCAGGTTGACGCGCCAGGTCTGGCCTTCGCGCGTGCCCCCCGCCACCAGCTGGCCGAACTTCTGGCCACCCACCCGCAGGGTCGCGCCCTGCACCATGAGGCTGGTGGGCAGATAGTCGCGCAGCGCGGCCGGCAAGGGCGGGGCACCGGCAGAGGCCACCGGCGCGGCGCCAGCGGCAACGGGTGCTGCAGCCGCCTTGCGCCAGGCATCGAGGTCCAGCTCATCGAACTGCACGCTGGCCACCACGCCGGCATCGGGCATGGGCAGACTCTCACCCGCCGCCAGGCCGATACCCAGGGTGCCGCGCAAGACCTGCGTCGTGCCCCGGGCATGTTCGCGTTCATACCGCAGCGCGACCAGGCGCCCGAGATCGAAGCGCAACAGATCCCGGCGCGCGCCCTGCGCCGAGTCTCCCGCCTCGGCCCCCATCAGGGCGGCCTGCACGCGCAGGGGCAGGGCGGCGTCGGCCGGCTTGGCCAGCGGCGCCGGCAAATTCAAGGCCAGGCCCTGCAAAGTGGAATTGAGCTGGAACTCAGGCACGCCCTGGCGCAAACTGAACTCGGCCGTGTAGCTGGTGCTGCCGCTCATCTGCTGCGCCAGGCGGGCTACGACACCGAGCTGCGTTTCCTGCCGCAAGCCCTGCGCCGTCAACGTGCCCTGCACACGCAGGCGGGCCGGGGCATCGGCGGCGGCCCCCGGCAGCGCCATGGTTCCCCCCTCGGCGCGCACATCACCGCCCAGCAGCCGCGCCTGCACGCCGGCCAGGGCAAAACCGCCCTCGCTGAAATGGAGCAGGCCGCGCGCCCGTGTCAGGCGCGGCAGCTCGGGCGCGAGTTGCAGTTCGTTGCCGGCCAGCTTGATCTGTCCTTGCACGGCGGAGCGCTCCAGGTGCAACAGCGGCAGGTCCAGCTTGAGTTGCACGTCGGCATTCCCGACAGCCCGCGCCTGGCCCAGCAGGCCGCCCAGCATCGCATCGATCGGGGAACTGCTGATCAGGCTTCGCAACGCGTCGTCAAGCGGCCCGGACAGCTGCAGACTGGTCAGAACCCGGGCCTCGTGCCCCATGTCAGGAATGCGGGCTTCGCCCTGACTGATGCGCAACTGTGGCGCACCCTGGACCCGGGCGTTGATGTTGCGCAGCTGCAGGCTGGCATGGTCGATCAGCAGTTCACCACGCAGGTCCGTCAGGGCCGGCCAGGGCAGCTGCTGCGCAGGCTGCAGACTGGTCGGCACATAGACGAAGCGCGTGTCGAACACACTGGCCGTGATACGGAACTCGCCCTGCCCGGGCTGGCTGAAGGGGAAGTCGCGCAGATCCCCCTTGACCTGGAACCGTGCCCCGCCGGCCCGGCCCTGCGGCAGGGCCTGGCGCAGGTAATCGCGCACACCGGCATGGATGGCCTGCGGCAGATACCGGTGCAAGGACACGAGCTCGGCCCGGCTCATGCTGCCCTGCAGCTCCAGCACCCCGGGCAGTCGGGTCTCGGCCGAGGCGCCGGTGTGCCACTTGAGCTGGAATTCGCCCTGGGCATCGGCATTGGCAAAACGCGCATTGCTGATCTGCAGGCTGGTCTGCGCTCCCTGCAATTTCCACTGGAGTTCCGCGGCCAGCTGGTCCAGCGCGATGCGCGGCTGCTCGAACACCCCCGGCAACTCCAGATGCCCCTGCTGCACCACCACACTGGCGCGCCCGCCGTCCTGCGTCAGTTCGAAGTCGACGTTCAAGCCACGCACACCGGGCGAGCCGATGGGAGAGGCGGGTTCCGTATCAGGCAGCCGCGGGTCCAGGTGTGGCCGCGCTGCCACCTCGAGTTTCTGCAGGCGGCCGCGCGCATCGAAGCGCGTGGGCGCCTCCCACGGCCCTTGCCAGCGGGCCTGCAACTGCTCGATCAGGCCCTTGGGGCCATAGAGGAGCAGCGCCTCGTGCATGCGCCGCTCCAGCGGCAGGCGCTGGGCCAGCTGGGCCAGGGTGGCCAGGTCCAGCCGGGTGGCCCGGATTTCGCCGCCAGCCGCTTCCGGCGTGTCGCCAGCGTGGTGGCTGATGCGCACATCGCCCCCCGGCCAGTGCAGGCCGTCGACCGTGTCGAACTTCAGACCCTGGGTGTAGGCCTCGAAACCATTGTCCAGCCGGCTGCCGCCCAGCCGGCCGGTGAGCCGTGTCAGGTCCAGTGGCGGCAGCCCGGGGCCCAGCTTGAGACCGATCTGCGACAGCGCCACGTCCGCCGTGACCCCGCTGACGCGGCCTGCGTCCACGTCGATCCAGGTGCGCAGGGCACCACTGCCGCCGGCCACCTCCAGTTGCAGCGGCACGTGGCGACGCAACTGATCGATGTCGACGCGCTCGAACACGGCATAAAACTGGCCCTGCCAGCGCTGCCACTCGCCAGCCCGGGTGAAAAGCAGCGGCTGGCGAAAGCGTCCGCGCAAGCTGAAACGCCCCCCCAGTTCGGGTGGTGGCGTGGCATCCAGCCGCAGTTCATGCCGGCGCGCTCCGTTGTGCATGCGCAGGTCGACCTCCTGCAGCTGCAACAGCGGTGCGCCGCGAAGTTCGTCGCGCCACTGCACACGGCCGCCGCGAATGATCCACTCGGTCTGCGAGAACACCCAGTCGGCCGCACGGCCGTCGCCGTCCTGCTGCTGCGGGATCTCGATGCCGGCCACGAAGATACGGCCATCGGCGGCACGGCGCACGTCCAGCTCGGGCCCCTCGATGGCCAATTGCTCGAACCCGAGGTTCCAGAGCGAACGCGGCGAGAGCGTGGCCGTCACGCGCGGCAGCTGCAATGCCACGCGCCCCTCGCGATCGAGCAACTGCACGTCGCTCAGCTCGAAGGAGGGAAACAGGCTGTCGGAATGCGCCACGATGGCGCCGATGCGCACCGGCAGACCCAGGGCCTGGCTGGCCCGGGATTCCATTTCCGGGCGCAGCTCGCCGATTCGCGGCACAATGACCAGATGCAGCGCCGCCCAGGCGGCGCCCAAGACCAGCCAGGCCAAGACAACCAGCCACAGCAGCGCACGCGTCGAAATCGTCAGGACTTTGAGCGACAGGGATGGACGGCGCGGCAGGGTAACCATTTTGCAGATCGAGAACTCGACAGGAATTATGACCCGCAACGATGCATGCGGCCCGATGGCGGGCGCGACCACCGCGCCGGCAATGTCCCCGGTCTGTGCCGACCACTCCCGTTTTGTCCAGCGCATACGGCGTCGTTATGCCACGCTGCTGGCGCAACTGCCCCCGGGCCGTCCCGACCCGCAGGCCATGCAGCAGCTCTACGCCCACCTGCGCGACAACGGACACGACAGCGCCGCCGCCCTGCGCGTGCTGCGCCAACTGGTCATGGAACGCCTGGCCGTGCTCGACTGCGAACAACAGGCCCCGCTGCGCGACGTCACCGCCAGCATGACCGAACTGGCCGAGTTCGCGCTCGACATCGCCTGCACCGAGGTCATGCAGACCCTGGACGAGAGCCACGGCATGCCGCTGACGCCTTCGGGCAAGCGCGCCCTGTTCTGGGTCCTGGGCATGGGCAAGCTCGGCGCGCGCGAGCTCAACGTCTCCAGCGACATCGACCTGATCTATGTCTACGACCAGGACGGCGAGACCGCCGGCAACGCCGAGGGCCGCAACCGCATCTCCAACCACGAGTACTTCGCCAAGGCGGTGCGCGCCATCTACAACCTGCTGGGCGACACCACGGAGCACGGCTTTGTGTTCCGTGTCGATCTGGCGCTGCGGCCCAACGGCAACTCGGGGCCACCGGCCGTTTCGCTGGGCGCCTTGGAGGAATATTTCCAGGTGCAGGGCCGCGAGTGGGAGCGGTTTGCGTGGCTCAAGAGCCGCACGGTGGCGCCCCGGCGCCAGCTGCAGGACGGCTCGGTCATGCAGTTGCGCAACCTCGTCGTCCCCTTCGTCTTCCGTCGTTATCTGGACTACAACGTGTTCGACTCGCTGCGCGTGCTGCACCGGCAGATCCGCGAACACGCCGCCAAACGCAGTGCCGGTCACCCGGAGCGCAGCAATGATGTAAAGCTCTCGCGCGGCGGCATTCGCGAGATCGAGTTCACCGTGCAACTGCTGCAGGTGGTGCGCGGCGGTCAGTTTCCCGAACTGCGCACGCGCCCTACGCTCGACGCCCTGCAGCGTCTGGTCAAGGCCGGGCTCATGCCGGCGGCCACGGCCGAGACGCTGGCCCAGGCCTACGAGTTCCTGCGCCGGGTCGAGCACCGCATCCAGTACCTGGACGATCAGCAGACCCATGTGCTGCCCACCCGCGATGAGGACCTGGACTGGGTCGCGCGCAGCATGGCCTACCCCGACGCCTGCCGCTTCCTGACCCAGCTCGACGCCCACCGCGAGGTCGTCGCCCAGGAGTTCGACATCCTGCTCGGCGGCTCCGGCCAGAAGGAATGCAAGGGCTGCAATAACGGTAACGGAAAAAACGGCACCACGGGTCCCGCCACACCGGACTTCGACAGCCTGATCGAGCAGTTGCCGCCGCAGTTCCGCGAGCGTGTCAGCGCCTGGCGCACGCATCCGCGCGTCCTCGCCTTGCGCGAGGAATCCCGCGCGCGGCTCATCCGGCTGGTGGCACGCACGGCCGACTGGCTGCGGGAAGGCCGCGCCAGCGATGTCGCCGCCAGCCGGCTGGTGGACTGGATGGAGCCGCTGCTGCGCCGCGAAAGCTACCTGGCCATGCTGCTGGAACGTCCTGCGGTGCACGAACGCCTGCTGCGCCTGCTCGGCGCGGCGCGCTGGCCGGCACGGTACCTGCTCCAGCATCCCGGCGTGATCGACGAACTGGCCAGCCGCACCATGATGGACGAGCGCTTCGATCCGGTCGCTTTCGAAGCCGAGCTCGATGCCCGCCAGAAAGCCCTGCAGGCCTCCGGCGATGACGACGAGGAGTCGCTGCTCAACCTGCTGCGCCGTGCCCACCACGCCGAGGTGTTTCGCACCCTGGCGCGCGACGTCGAGAGCGTGCTGACCGTGGAGCAGGTGGCTGACGATCTCTCCGCCCTGGCCGACGCCATGCTGCGCATCACCACGCGCTGGTGCTGGGCTCGCCTGAAGAAGAAACACCGCGAGGAACCGCAGTTCGCCATCATCGGCTACGGCAAGCTGGGCGGCAAGGAGCTGGGTTACGGCAGCGACCTGGACATCGTCTTCGTCTATGAGGACGAGCATGAGGATGCCCCCGAGGTCTACGCCCTGCTGGTGCGCAAGCTGATCAACTGGCTGACTGTCAAGACTGGTGAGGGCGACCTCTACGAGATCGATACCGCCCTGCGTCCCAACGGCAACTCGGGCCTGCTGATCACCACTTTCGAGGCCTATGCCAATTACCAGCAGCAGCGCGGCAGCAATACCGCCTGGACCTGGGAGCACCAGGCCATGACGCGCGCGCGCTTCGTGCTGGGCAGTGCTGCCCTGCAGCAGCGTTTCGACACCGTGCGCCAGGCGGTGATCGCCGCGCCGCGTGACGCCCAGGCCTTGCGCCTGGAAATTGTCGCGATGCGCGAGAAGGTGCGCCAGGCGCACCCGGTGCATGGTGAGCAGTTCGACGTCAAGCACAGCCCGGGGGGCATGGTCGATGCCGAGTTCGCTGTGCAGTACCTGGTGCTGTCCCAGTCGGCGGGCCACCCCGAACTGGTCGCCAATGTCGGCAACATCGCCCTGCTACGCGCCGCCGAAGCGGCTGGCCTGTTGCCGGCCGGCGTCGGCAGCGCAGCCGGTGACGCCTATCGCGAACTTCGGCGCGTGCAGCACCGCGCGCGCCTCAACGAAGAACCCACCCAGGTCCCGACCGAAACCATGGCCGGCGAACGCGCCGCGGTGATGGCGCTGTGGAAGGCCGTGTTCGACGCCTCCTGAACGCCCCGGCTCAGGGTGTGCTGCGGATCTTGCGCACCAGTGCGGTGGTGGAATAGCCGTCGACAAAGGGCAGGGCCTGGGCTCGCCCCCCCCAGGATTCGACCAGGGCCGTCTCGGGCAGCTTGCGCATGTCGTAATCGCCGCCCTTGACCAAGATGTCCGGACGAATTTCTGCGATCAGCGCCTGCGGTGTGTCCTCGTCGAACCAGGTCACCAGGTCAACCGCCCCCAGGGCCGCCATCATCGCTGCGCGGTCCTGCTCGTTGTTCAGGGGCCGCTCCGGCCCCTTGCCCAGGCGGCGCGCGGACGCGTCGGTGTTGAGTGCCACGACCAGGCTGGCCCCCAGGGCCCGGGCCTGCGCCAGATAGATGGCATGTCCCCGGTGCATGACGTCGAAAACGCCGTTGGTGAAGACCAGCGGCCGGGGCAGGGCCGCCAGCCGCATGCCGAGGTCGGCACGCGCACATAGCTTGCCGAGAAAAGCCGGCAGCGGAATCGGGGCGGAGGCTTGCGTCATGGCCCGCATCCTAGCAGCCAGGCCCAGCAGGTGCGGCCGCCTGCGGTAATCCGGGAAAACGGGGCAAATTACCCCTCAATCCAGCCCCTCCGCCAGACCTGCACGGGCATAATTGTTACGCCCATGTCCAACAAACTCGTCTCTGTCAGCCTGGATTCGCTTCGGATCGGTGAGCCTTTGCCTTTTCCGCTGATGGATGCCGAAGGGACGCTGCTGGCCAACAAGGGTTATGTGATCGCCTCGCGCAGCGAGTTGCAGTCGCTCGTGGGCCGCGGCGTCACGCTCTACATCGATGTCGCTGACTCCGAGGCCCACCACCGCGCCTACGTGGGCATGCTGCACGACCTGGTGCGCAAGGAAAAGACCCTGGGGCAGATCGCCGGCGTCCAGGTATCGCGTGCCGATGTCGATGCCAGCCGCAATGAGCCGGAACTGTCTGACGGCCCGCCAGACTGGCTGGACTATCAGGTGCAGGCCAATAGCATCCTGCGCGACTGCAGCTCGCCGCAATTCCTGCAGCGGCTGGTGCGCCTGCAAAAACAGCTGCGCCAGCACTCGATCGGCAATCCGGATGGTGCTTTGTTCGCGTTGTTCCACCTCTCGGCCAGCGAGATCAGGATGTACAGCGCCACCCATGCCATGCTGGTCAGTGTGATGTGCGGCCTGGCGGCGCGCGAGGTGCTCAACTGGCCGGCGGAAAAAGAACAGGTCATGTGCCTGGCGGCACTGACCATGAACATCGGCATGACCGACTTGCAGGACAAGCTGGCCCAGCAGTTGACGCCGCCCACCGCCGAGCAGCGCCAGCAGATCGACCAGCACGCTCTGCGCTCGTTGGCGCTGCTGCAGAAGATCGGGGTCGACGATGCCGTCTGGCTGGAGGCCGTGCGCCATCACCACAGCGTACCCCCCGGCCCGCTGTCCGCCAAGACCGAAGGTCAGCGCATGGCCCGCCTGATCCAGCGCGCCGACATGTTCGGCGCACGGCTGGCGCCACGCGCTTCGCGCACGCCCACCGCACCGGCAGCGGCCATGCAAGCGAGCTATTTCGATGAAAACCGGCAGGTGGACGAAGCCGGCGCCGCCCTGATCAAGGCGGTCGGCATCTATTCGCCGGGCTCCTTCGTCCGGCTCAACACCGATGAGGTGGCCGCCGTGATCCGGCGCGGTGCCAACACCACCACGCCCCGGGTGGCGGTGCTGATCAATCGCGAAGGCATGCCGGTGGCCGAACCGGTGATACGCGACACATCCCTGCGGGACTACCGCATCGTGGCCAGCGTGCCGCACCGCGAGGTCAAGGTCCAGCTCAACCTGCAGCGCATGCTGGCGCTGACCACCGCGAGCGGCTCAGACCGCGCCTGAAGCCGGCAGCGGCGTCAGCGACGCCATCTGCTCCTTGCGGAAGCGGTTGAGTTCCTGCACCGACTGGAAGCTACGTCCGAACAGCAGGCTGAGGTTGTGCAGGATGCGATCGACCACCTTGCTTTCCCAGGCGGCATCGAAATTGATCTGTTTGTCCAGCCAGTGCTCCAGCCATGCGGGGTCGGGTAGACGGCTCTGGATGGTGTCGTTCGGGAACAGGGCCTTGCTTACGTGCAGATTGGTCGGGTGCAGGGCCTGGGCCGTGCGCCGGGCGCTGGCCATGAGCACGCCGACCTTGGCAAACGCGGTCTTGGCCTCGGCGCCAAAGTGTCCGATGGCACGTTTCATGTACCGGAGGTAGGCCCCCCCGTGGCGAGCCTCGTCCTGGCTCAGCGTGGTGTAGATGTGCTTGATCACCGGCTCGGTGTGCCATTCGGCCGCCCGGCGATACCAGTGGTTGAGGCGGATTTCCCCGCAGAAGTGCAGCATCAGCGTCTCCAGCGCCGGGGCCGGATCGAACTCGAAACGGATGTCGTGCAACTCCTGCTCGGTGGGCACCAGCTCGGGGCGGAAACGGCGCAGGTATTCCATCAGCACCAGCGAGTGCTTTTGCTCCTCGAAGAACCAGATCGACATGAAGGCGGAAAAATCGCTGTCGTCGCGGTTGTCGCGCAAGAACATCTCGGTGGCCGGCAAGGCTGCCCACTCGGTGATGGCGTTCATCTTGATGGTCTGGGCCTGCTCATCGCTGAGCTGCGCGGCGTCGAAGGTGTCCCAGGGGATGTCCTTCTCCATGTCCCAGCGCACGGCTTCAAGCTGCTTGAACAGTTCAGGGTAAAGCATGGCGTTCCTTCACGGTGCAAGAATTCTAGGCCGGCACGGTGACAAATGCCTGACAGGCTGGCGTTTCCGCACGCCGCCCGGGGGAAATGGGTGCGGCGCGACCTCAGTGCGGCAGGGTGTCGGCAAAGCTGGGGCGCTGCATGAGCTTGTCCTGCAGACGCACCAGACTGGGGTGCGCATCGCGCCAGCCGATCTGGGGGAAACGGAAATCCAGGTAACCCAGGGCCGATCCCACGGCCACGTCGGCCAGGCTGAAATGGGTACCCGCGCAGAAAGGTTTGTCGCCCAGGCCACGGCTCATGGCCTCCAGGCTCGCATGGATCTTGCCAAGCTGACGGTCGATCCAGGCCGGACTGCGCTGGGCCTCGGTCCGCTGGGGCCACACGGCCTCCATGCGGGCCAGCAGGGCAGCATCCATGACACCGTCGGCCAGGGCCTCCCAGGTCTTGACTTCGGCACGTTCGCGGCCGACTGGCGGGATCAGCTTGCCCACCGGCGACAGCGTGTCCAGGTACTCGACGATCACGCGCGAATCAAACAGGGCTTCGCCACCTTCCATGATCAGGCAGGGGATCTTGCCCAGCGGATTGGCGTCCACGATGCGGGTCTGCTCCGACCACACATCTTCCAGTACGAAGGCGTATTCCAGTTTTTTCTCGGCCATCACAACGCGCACCTTGCGCACGTAGGGGCTGGTATGGGAACCGATCAGTTTCATGGGTCTTTTCGTAGTCCAGGGGGCGGATTCTAGCGATTCAGGCCCGCCCCTGCGCTTTTCCTGCGCCCCGCGCGGCCGCCAAACTACAATCCAGGCATGACTTTCTCCACCATTTCAGCGCTGTCCCCGCTGGACGGGCGCTATGCCGCCAAGCTCGCCGCCTTGCGCCCGCTGATGAGCGAGCAGGGCTATATGCATCGCCGTGTCCAGGTCGAAGTAGCCTGGTTCATCGCCCTGAGCGACGCCGGCTTCAAGGAGTTCCCGCCGCTGTCGCCCGGCGCGCGCACCTACCTGCTCAACCTGGTGAAGAATTTCTCCGAGGCCGACGGCCATGCCATCAAGGACATAGAGAAGACCACCAACCACGACGTCAAGGCGGTCGAATACTGGATCAAGTCCCGCTTCGAAGCCCGGCCCGAGCTGGAAAAATCCAGCGAGTTCGTACACTTCGCATGCACCAGCGAAGACATCAACAACACCAGCCACGCCCTGCAGCTGCGTAGCGCACGCGACAGCGTGGTGCTGCCGGCGCTGGACAAGCTGTTGGTCAAGCTGCGCGACATGGCCCAGGCCTATGCCGACGTGCCCATGCTCAGCCGGACCCATGGCCAGACCGCCAGCCCCACCACCGTGGGCAAGGAGATCGCCAATGTGGTGGTGCGCCTGCAAACCGCCTGCGACCGCATTGCCGCCGTGAAGATCCTGGGCAAAATGAACGGCGCCGTGGGCAATTACAACGCGCACCTGGCCGCCTGGCCCGATTTCGACTGGGAAGCCTTTGCGCGCAAAGTGGTGGAAACCCCCGAGCCCCTGGGCCTGGGCCTGAGTTTCCAGCCTTACAGCATCCAGATCGAGCCTCACGACTACATGGCCGAGTTGTACGATGCCATCGCGCGGACCAACACCATCCTGATCGACTTCTCGCGCGACGTCTGGGGCTATGTCTCGCTGGGCTACTTCAAGCAGCGCCTCAAGGCCGGCGAGATCGGCTCCTCGACCATGCCGCACAAGGTCAACCCGATCGACTTCGAGAATGCCGAGGGTAATCTGGGCCTGGCCAATGCCCTGCTGCGCCATCTGAGCGAAAAACTGCCGATCAGCCGCTGGCAACGCGACCTGACCGATTCCACCGTGCTGCGCAACATGGGCGTGGCCCTCGGTTACGCCGTGCTGGCCTACCAGTCCCTGTCGACCGGGCTGGGCAAGCTCGAGCTCAACAGCGAGGCACTCGCCGCTGACCTAAATGCCTCCTGGGAAGTGCTGGCCGAGCCGATCCAGACCGTGATGCGCCGCTACGGCGTGCAGGGCGCCTATGAGAAGCTCAAAGAAGTGACGCGTGGGCAGACGGTCACGCCCGAAGACCTGCACAAGCTGATTCGCAGCCTGGAGATACCTGACGCCGACAAGCAGCGCCTGCTGGCCATGACGCCGGGCAGCTACACCGGCAAGGCAGCGGAATTGGCAAAGAGGGCGTAGCCCTCTTCCCTCCTGAGTCGCTGCGCGCCTTCCCCCCGAGCATCCTACGGTGGCGGGGGGACAATACCAGCGGCCCGGCGAAGCCGGTTCCGCGGTGTTCCGCGACATTTTCCCTTCACTCCAAGGTCCTCATGGCGCTCAAATCCACGGTCTTCAAGGTCAATCTGCAGATTGCCGACATCGACCACGGCTATTACGCCGACCATGCGCTGACACTGGCCCGGCATCCGA
>Ga0208121_100624_pt1 | contig 11177 bp, 9 predicted proteins | sample LakWasMet62_LOW9_2_FD_183894 | JGI IMG/M metagenome (GOLD analysis project Ga0208121, IMG submission 183894) | Freshwater sediment methanotrophic microbial communities from Lake Washington under simulated oxygen tension - Sediment Metagenome... | ecosystem: Environmental > Aquatic > Freshwater >... | reverse complement strand
AGCAGCAGGGGTTCCTGGACCTGTCCACGGTGCAGACCCTGGTGCTGGACGAGGCCGACCGCATGCTGGACATGGGCTTCATCCACGACGTGAAGAAGGTGCTGGCCCTGGTGCCCAAGGACAAGCAGAGCCTGCTGTTCTCCGCCACCTTCAGCGACGAGATCCGCGAGCTGGCCAACGGCCTGCTCAAGAACCCGCAGAGCGTGCAGGTCACGCCGCGCAACACGACCGTGCAGCGAATCACCCAGGTCATCCACCCGGTGGGCCGCGGCAAGAAGAAGGCCCTGCTGGCGCACATCATCAAGGAGCACAACTGGAGCCAGGTGCTGGTGTTCGTGCGTACCAAGTTCGGCGCCAACAACGTGGCCGAATACCTGGAGAAAAACGGCATCACCGCCATGGCGCTGCACGGCAACAAGAGCCAGGGTGCCCGCACCCAGGCGCTGGCTGGCTTCAAGAGCGGCGAGGTCCGCGCGCTGGTGGCGACCGACATCGCCGCACGCGGCATCGACATCGATGATCTGCCGCACGTGGTGAACTACGAGATTCCCAACGTCAGCGAAGACTATGTGCACCGCATCGGCCGTACCGGCCGCGCGGGTGCCGACGGCGCTGCCGTGAACCTGGTGTGCCTGGACGAGGAAGGCTTCATGGCCGACATCGAGCGCTTCACCAAGCAGAAGATCGAAGTGCAGGTGGTTGAAGGCTTCGGCCCCGAGCCGGGCGAGCGCGCCGAACCCATTGCCATGGGTCGCCAGACCATCTGGGGTGGCGCCGGCAAGCCGCCGAGCCGCGAAGTCATGGCCGCCGCCGCCAAGGCTGCGCGCAGCGAAATGCTGCAGCGCATGCGCGACAACAAGGCCGGTCAGGGCGAACGCAGCAAGGGCGGTGGCCAGGGTCAGGGCCAGCGCGCCGGGGGCGGACAGAACGCCCCGCGTGGCCAGGCCAAGCCCCAGGGCCAACGTGCCCAGGGCCAGGGACAAGGTCAAGGCGGTCAGGGCCGCAACAACGAGCCGCGCCGTGGCAACAACGGCCCGCGCGGTCAGAGCCAGGGCGGCGGCAACGGCGGCCAGCCCGATCCGCTGCGCACCGGCACCGACGCGCTGAGCCAGGGCGGACGCCGTCGCGGAGGCGGTGGTGGGGGTGGGCGCGGCCGTTCCAGCGGTGGCCAGGGTGGTGGCGGTGGTGGTGGCGTCGATCCGCTGCGCACCAATTACGGCCGCATCAGCCACTGAAGCGACTCACGACCCGATACAAAAAACGGCCCTGCGGGGCCGTTTTTTCTGGGCGACCACCAACAGGCCGCCCGGACCTGTCAACCTCGCACGAACAGCGTGATCAAGGGGTCGGGGCCGACCTGGCGGCTCCAGTGGCCGTGCACGGCCGGATCAAAAGTCTGCCCCTCGGGCAGCAGGTCGGCCGAGTAGAAGTGCTGGCCGGGACCGAAGACACGCGACACCCCGCTTTGCAAACCGATTTCCATCTGCCCCTGCAGGATGAAACACCACTGCGGCGCCCCCGTGCAATGAAAGCTGCTGCGAAAACCCACCGGGCTGTGGCGCAGCTGGTAACCGCCCGAGGCAAACACCTCGGACAACATGGACTGCGACGTGCCTTGTCCCAGCGGCAATTGCGCCTCGCGGAAACGGGCCCGGCCGTCGCTATCGGTAAAAAGGATGACTTGGGTGAAAGTGGCCATGAAGATTCCCGCTGAGGTGTACAGCCGCCGATTATTCCCCAGCCACACGGGCGCCCCGGGGACGCGGTATGCTCGGTCCCGTTTCAACCCCGTCTCACCACTGCCATGAGATTCCTGCACACCATGCTGCGCGTCGGCGACATGCAGCGCTCCATCGACTTCTACACCCGCATCATGGGCATGCAGCTGCTGCGTACCACCGACCGCCCCGAGCAAAAGTACGCACTGGCCTTCGTCGGCTACGCCAGCAACCCTGAGCAGGCCGAGCTCGAGCTGACCTACAACTACGGCGTCGACACGTACGACATGGGCGGGGCCTACGGGCACGTGGCCCTGGGCGTGGACGACATCTACGCCACCTGCGAACAGATCCGTGCCAAGGGCGGCAACATCACGCGCGAACCCGGCCCGGTCAAGGGTGGGGGCACGCTGATCGCCTTCATCACCGATCCGGACGGCTACAAGATCGAGCTGATCCAGCGCGACGCCTGAGAAGCTGAGGCGAGCGCGGCCCGCTTCGGCGGGTGCAGGGCGTGACTTTTCCTTCACAAGCCGCGAAACATCCGGTGTGGCATCGGCCCGCCGGCTCCAACACACGCTAGGATGGGGTCATGCGGGCCGGTCGGGCCGCATCGACGTGAACCATCCCCGGCGAGGTCCCGTACCTTGAGAATGTTTGCGAAGCTGCAAGGCATGCTCTCCTCCACATCGGCGGCGCCTGAAGTGCTGCACGACTGGCGAGCCCGCATCCTCTCGACCATCCTGATGTTCATCGCGGTGCTGGGCGCCCTGACGGCTGTGCCCAGCGTCTGGCTGGCGCTGCGCAACGAACTGTGGGCCATTGCCTGGATCGACATCTCCGCGCTGGCCTGGGTACTGGTCTTGTGGCGAGGCAAGCGCCTGCCCTACCGCTTGCGCGCCTGGAACCTGCTGGCCCTGATCTACCTGCTGGGCGTCTGGTTCCTGATGCACATCGGGCCGGTCAGCCAGATCTACCTGATGGCCTTCCCCGTCATGGCCGCGCTGCTGCTCGGCCTGCGTCCGGCCCTGCTGGCGCTGGTGATGAACGCCCTGACCCTGATGAGCCTGGGCTACCTGGCGAATGCCGACCTGCATGTGCCGGGCTTCGAGACCCGCCCCTTCGTCGAGTGGGTCGTCATCACGATCAATTTTGTCTTCATCAACGCCATCATCACGATCTCCTGCGCCGTGCTGCTCAACCAGCTCGAACGTTCGCTCGAACACCAGCTGGTCATCTCGGATTCACTGGCCCAAGGCCAGGAGGACCTCAGGCGCGTCAACGAGGAGTTGCAGCGCACCGCCTCCGCGCTCAACCGCCTGGCCTACTTCGACGAGCTGACCGGCCTGCCCAACCGTCGCATGCTGATGGACCGCCTGGGCCAGGCCCTGGCCGCTGCCCGGCGCAGCCCGATGACCGGCGTCCTGCTCTACATGGATCTGGACCGTTTCAAGAATGTCAACGATGCACGCGGCCATGCCGCCGGTGATGCCCTGCTGCTGGCCGTGGCGCAGCGCCTGAGCGGCCTGATGCGCGAAGAAGACACCGTGGCCCGCCTGGGCGGTGACGAGTTCGTGATCCTCTCGACCCGTCCGGCGCAGGAACACGACAGCGATGCGCGCGCCGCCAGGGTCGTGGCCGGCAAGGTGCGCGAAGCCTTCGAGCAGCCCTTCATCCTCGACGGCCAGCCCTACAGCGCCAGTGCCAGCATCGGCGTGGTCGTGCTGGGGCCGACGCCACAGCGCACCGAGGACCTGCTGCGCAACGCCGACACGGCCATGTACCGCGCCAAGGCCGCTGGCCGCAACCGTGTCGCCTTCTTCGAAGCGGCCATGCAGCAGGAGGTGGAAGCGCAACTGGCGCTGGAGAGCGAGTTGGCACTGGCCATCGACCGGGAGCAGCTGGCGCTGCACCTGCAGTCCCAGGTCGACGCAACCGGCACGGTGGTCGGGGTCGAAGTGCTGCTGCGCTGGACGCACCCGCTGCACGGGGCGGTATCGCCAGGGCGCTTCATCCCCATCGCCGAGGAGAGCAGCCTGATCCTGCGCCTGGGCCACTGGGTGCTGGAACAGGCCTGTCACACCCAGCGACAGTTGCTGGCCGCAGGCCATGCCATCCCGGTCTCGCTCAACGTCAGCCCGCGCCAGTTCCACCAGGCCGATTTTGTCGAACAGGTCCTGGCCGTGCTCGAACGCAGCGGCGCCCGGGCCGACCTGCTGGTCTTCGAGGTCACCGAGGGCTTGCTGCTGGAGAACCTGGAGCACACCATCCCGCGCATGGACGCGCTGGCCGCGCGCGGCCTCCGCTTCTCGGTCGACGACTTCGGCACCGGCTACTCCAGCCTCGCCTACCTCAAGCGCCTGCCGCTGCACGAACTCAAGATCGACCGCAGTTTCATCCAGGACACGCCGCACGACCCGGGCGACACCGCCATCGTCGAGATGATCCTCTCCATGGCCCAGCACCTGGACCTCAAGGTGGTGGCCGAGGGTGTGGAAACGCGTGCGCAGGCCGACTTCCTGGCGGCCCGGGGCTGCCACGCCATGCAAGGCTTTTTCTACTCGCATCCGCAAGCCCTGGACGCGTGGTTGCGTGTCACGCACCGCAGTTCCAGCCTCTTCGGCCCCTTGTGAACCCGCCCTTCAAGCTCCCTCCGCCACTGCGTGATCCAGCCCCCATGCTGGCCACCACGCTGACCCAATGGGGCGGCCACGGCGATCTCTGGATCTTCGGCTACGCCTCGCTGATCTGGCGACCCGACTTCGATTTCGAGGAACGGCGGCCGGCCCATGTCCGCGGCTGGCACCGCGCGCTCAAGATGTGGAGCCGCGTGAACCGCGGCACACCGGACAACCCCGGTCTGGTCTTCGGCCTGCTCACGGGCGGCAGTTGCCATGGGGTGGTGTTCCGGGTGCACCGGCAGCAGGCCCCGGCCGTGCTGGGCACGCTGTGGGAGCGCGAGATGCCCACGGGCGTCTACGACCCGCGCTGGCTGCGATGCGAGACGCCGCACGGCCCCGTTTCGGCCCTGGCCTTCACACTGTCGCGCCGCAGCCCGAACTACACCGGGGCGCTGAGCCCGGAACAGTACCGCCAGATCTTTGCGCAGGCCAGCGGTCGTTACGGCAGCACGCACGACTATGCGCACCAGACCTATGTGAGCCTGCGAGCCCACGGCATCCGGGACCGCGAACTCGAGCGCCTGCTGGCCCAGCATGCGCCAGATACGCCGCACACCTGAAAACCGGTCTCCTGCCAGGCACGCCGTTCGCGTCAACCCCGGCCCGCGCCAGGCCTGCGCCGTGATGGCGCGCCAATGAACCAGGCTCAGTGAGCGATGCGTGACTGCAGGAGCTGCTGCGCCTGCGCCAGCTCCTGCACGGTGTCGATATCCATCACACAACCTGGATCGTCCACCTCGACGGTCCACAGGCGGTGGCGGCGCACGACGGGCGCGGCACCCTGCTCACCGCCAAGGGCCATCAGCGCCTGGGCACAGTCACGACCGAAGCGCACGGGATGGCCGTGCCGTCCCTGGTAGACCGGACGCACCACGGCCTGCTCCTGAGGCGCGCCAGCAATGCGACGCAGCGTTTCGGGCAGCAGCAGGGGAAGATCAGCCGGCAGGATGAGCCAGCCCTCGGCGTCGGCCGTGGCCCGCACCGCCGCGGCGATCGAGTCGCCCATGCCGGGGTGCGGCGCTTCCTCCAGATGCAAGGGCAGGCCACTGGCTCGCACGGCGTCAAGAGTGTGCTGCAGCACGGTCTTGTCGCCCAGCAGCGCCTGCAGCTTGTGGGTGCTGCCCCCCGAAGCGAGAAAACGCTCGCCCCGGCCCGAGGCGAGCACCAGCACCACCGGCTTCATGACCGTGTCATGCCGTGATGCAGCCCGGGGTGTTGGCCACGCGCAGCGCGGCCGCGTTCTTGACCTGCACGATCTCGGCGAGGATGGACACGGCGATCTCGGCCGGCGTGCGCCCGCCGATGTCCAGGCCCACGGGCCCGTGCAGGCGCGCCAACTCCTCGGCGCTGAGATCGAAGTGCTCGGCCAGACGCTGCTTGCGCGTGGCCTGGTTGCGGCGCGAACCCAGCGCGCCCACGTAGAAGGCCGCCGACTTCAGCGCTTCCAGCAGCGCCATGTCGTCGAGCTTGGGGTCGTGCGTGAGCGCCACGATGGCGGTGTGCGCATCGGGCAGCATCTCGCGCACCACGTCGTCGGGCATGCCCGGCACGCGCTGCACGCCCGCAATCCCCAGCGTGGCCGCGTATTCCTCACGCGGGTCACAGACCAGCACCTCGAAGTCGAGCAGGCTGGCCATGCTGGCCACGGCCTGAGAGAGCTGACCGGCCCCTATGAGCAGCAGGCGCCATTTGGGGCCGAACACCGTGCTCAGGGTCGACTCGTTGAAGACCATGGTCTGGCCGCGCAAGGCATCGGCCAGCGTCACCCGGCCTGAGGTCAGGTCCAGCGTGCGTGCGACCAGCCGATGCTCGGCGGTTTGCGCCAACAACTGTTCGACCCAAGCGGTTTCCTGCAGAGGCTCCTGCACCAGGCGCAGGGTGCCGCCGCAGGGCAGACCGAAACGCGCCGCCTCGTCCTTGTCGACACCGTAGACGATGAGGTTAGGACGGGCCGCGGCCGGGTCCTGCCGGCCCTGGGCCAGGGCCGCCTTGGCGCGCGCGATCAGGTCGTCCTCGACACAGCCGCCCGAAACCGAGCCGCTGACCACGCCGTCCTCGCGCACGGCCAGCAGCGCCCCGGGCGGGCGCGGCGCGCTGCCCCAGGTCTGCACCACCGTGACCAGGGACACGGCATGACCGGCGCGCTTCCACGCCAGCGCGTCAGACAGCACCCGCAAGTCGAGACTTTCCATCCTGCCGCTCCTCTTCAGTGATGCCCTCAGGCCGCGCGGATCGCCTCTGGGGTCAAAGGCAGCTTGCGCACGCGCTTGCCGGTGGCCGCTGCCACCGCGTTCGCAATGGCCGGCACCACCAGGGCGGTGGCCGGCTCGCCGATACCGCCGGGCTTTTCCTTGCTCGGGACCAGCACGATATCAATTTTCGGCGATTCGTGCATGCGCACCACCGGGTAGTTGTTGTAGTTGGTCTGTTGCACCCGGCCCTTGTCCAGGGTGATTTCCTGCATCAGGCCGGCCGACACGCCGAACACGATGCTGGACTGGATCTGCGCCTCCACCGTGTCGGGGTTGACCATGCGGCCCAGATCGGCCGCCACGGTGACGCGGTGCACCTTGATCTCGCCGTTCTTGACAGACACCTCGGCCACCTGGGCCATATAGGTGTCGTAACCCTCCATCAGCGCGATGCCACGCGCACGCCCCTTGGGCAGCGGCTTGCCCCAACCGGCCTTGTCGGCCGCGAGCTTGAGTACACGGGCAAAACGCGGCTTGTCTTTCAGCAGGGCCATACGGTACTGATAGGGGTCCTTGCCGGCTGCGGCGGCCAGCTCGTCCATGAAGCTCTCGTTGGCGAAGGCGTTCATGTTGTGGCTCACCGCACGCCAGTAACCCACACGCATGCCGCTGTCGTGGATGACCAGGTCGTGCTGGGTGTTGGCGATGGCATACGGCGCTACCGCGGCCTCCGCCATGAAGGGGTCCAGCGTGTCCTTGGGCAGGCCGAAGGCGCGTTGCGTGATCGACTGCGAGGTGACCTTGTGATGGAAGGCCACCGGCATGCCCTTGGCGTCCACACCGGCCTGCACCTGGTTCAGGCCCAGGGGACGGTAGTAGTCGTGGGTCATGTCGTCTTCGCGCGTCCACAGCAGCTTGACGGGTTTGCCCACGGCCTTGGAGATCTGCGCGGCCTGGATCACGAAGTCCAGCTCCAGCCGGCGGCCGAAGCCGCCGCCGAGGAAGGTGGTCTTGAGCGTGACGTCTTCGGGTTTGAGCCCCAGCGCGCCGGCCACGGCACCGTGCGCGCCTTGCTGGAACTGCGTCGGGCCGATCAGCAGGATCTTCCCGTTGTCGAAGCTGGCCGTGAAGTTCATGGGCTCCAGCGGCGCATGCGCCTGCATGGGCGTGATGTACTCGGCCTTGAGCACCTTGGCCGCGCCCTTCATCGCGTCGGGCACATTGCCGGTGGCCTTGCCGATGGGCAGCACCTTGCCGCTGTCGGCTGCGGCGCGCGTGCTGGCCAGAACCTTGTTGTGATCCAGCGCAGCGCCGGCCCCTTCGTCCCACTGGACGCTGAGCTCCTTGCGCGCCTTGACCGCGTGCCAGTAGGTGTCGGCCACCACGGCCACGCCGTCGCTGATCTGCACCACGTCGACCACGCCCGGCATGCCCTTGGCCTTCGCGGCGTCAAAGCTCTTGACCGTGCCACCGATCACCGGGCATTGCTCCAGGCTGGCGTAGACCATGCCCGGCAGCTTGACGTCGATGCCGAACTCCGCCGTGCCATTGACCTTGGAGGGCGTGTCCAGGCGCTTGATGCGCTTGCCGACGATCTTGAAGTCTTTCGGATCCTTGAGCGCCACCTTCTCGGGCACCGGCAGCTTGGCGGCCGCAGCAGCCAGCGAGCCGTAACTGGCCTTTTTGCCCTTGGGGCCCAGCACCATGCCACGCTCGGCCTTGAGCTTGCTGCGGTCCACTTTCCATTCGTCGGCGGCAGCGGAGATCAGCATCTCGCGCACCTGGGCACCGCCCACGCGCAGTTTCTCCCAGCCGTCGCGAACGGAGGTCGAGCCGCCGGTGATCTGCGCCCCCAGCAGGGCGTTGACATACACGGCCGCGGGCGGCGCGATGCTGACCTTGATCTGGTGGATGTCGACGTTGAGTTCCTCGGCGATCAGCATGGGCATGGAGGTGTAGACCCCCTGGCCCATTTCGGAACGTGCCGAGATCAGCGTGATGGTGTTGTCGTCGGCGATGTGCACCCAGGCATTGGGCGTGTAGACGGTGCCGGCGGCCTGGGCCTCGACCTTGGCGCCAGGCAGGGCAAAGCCCATCAGCAGGCCGCCAGCGGCCAGCGAGGAGGTCTTCAGGAAATCACGACGGGAGGTTTGGTTCGTGCTCATGGTGTATCTCCTCAGACGGTCTTGCGCATGGTGGCAGCCGCATCCTTGATGGCAGCCTTGATGCGGGGGTAGGTGCCGCAGCGGCAGATGTTGCCGCTCATGGCGGCATCGATGTCCGCGTCACTGGGGTTCTTGTTCTTGGTCAGCAAGGCGGCCGCGCTCATGAGCTGGCCGGACTGGCAATAGCCGCATTGCGGCACATCGTGCTTGATCCAGGCCTTTTGCAGCGGGTGGCTGTTGTTCTTCGAGAGGCTCTCCACCGTGGCCACCTTCTTGCCGGCGACGGAAGCCACCGGCGTCTGGCAGGAGCGCACCGGCTGGCCGTTGACGTGCACGGTACAGGCGCCGCACAGCGCCGCGCCGCAGCCGAACTTGGTGCCGTTCAGGCCCAGCTCATCGCGGATCACCCACAGCAGGGGCGTATCGGGCTCGGACCGGGCGGTGACCGCCTTGCCGTTGACGTTCATCGTGGTACTCATCTTCAGGCTCCTCTGTATAAGCCGGACATGAAACGTGCCGGCCGTGTTGGAATGACAGCGTTTCAGCGTAGTCACATGCAACTGCGCCACCATGCGGGTAAGCCCTAGGCCGACGCGGATAGTTGCAATTTGCGACAGCACCCACCCCCACGGAGCCTGCCCGGTGGCCTGCCTATACTGTTGTCCCTATGTCCTCGATTGCCAATCTCCGCAAAAGCTACGAGCGCGCCGAACTCAGCGAGGACGCCTCGCATGCCGACCCGCTGCAGCAGTTCGACCAGTGGCTGCACGAAGCGATCAATACCGAAATCCCCGAGCCCAATGCCATGACCGTGGCCACGGTCGGCAGCGACCTGCGGCCCTCCACGCGTGTGGTGCTGATCAAGGCTTATGACGCGCGCGGCATCGTCTGGTACAGCAACTACGACAGCCGCAAGGGCCGCGAACTGGCCGGCAACCCGTTTGCCGCCTTGCAGTTCCACTGGGTCGAACTCGAGCGCGTGGTACGCATCGAGGGCCGGGTGGAACGGGTCAGCGCCGAGGAAAGCGACGACTACTTCCAAAGCCGCCCGCTCGATTCGCGCATCGGTGCCTGGGCCAGCCCGCAAAGCCAGGTCATCCCCGGCCGCGGTGTACTGGTGGCCAACGCCGCACGTTATGCGGCGCAGTTCCTGCTGCAACCGCCGCGCCCGCCGCACTGGGGCGGCTACCGCCTGGCCCCCGAGCGCTGGGAGTTCTGGCAAGGCCGACCCAGCCGCCTGCACGACAGGCTGCGGTATCTGCCTGATGGAAAAGGCGGGTGGACGCGCGAGCGGCTGGCCCCCTGAGCCTTGCGCTCAGAGCAGACCGACCAGCCACATCACCAGCGGCAGGGTCAGCAGCGCCACGGCATTTGAAACGATGACACTGGCCGTCACGAGCTCTTCCGCCACGGCGTAACGCTGCGAGAACAGGAAGACGTTGGCCCCCATGGGCAGCGCCGCCGTCACGATCATCACCACCAGCGGCAGGCCCGAAAGACCCATGAGCAGGCCCAGCGCCGCCACCAGGGCGGGCATCAACAGGTTCTTGACCAGCGTGAGGCCGAGCGCGCCGCGCAGATGCGGGCCCACCGTGGTGCCGGCCAGCGTCACCCCCACCAGCAGCAGGGCCAGGGGCCCGAAGGCATTGCCCAGCCATTGCAGGGGCTTGTCCACCACCTCGGGGATGGCCCAGCCGGTCTGGGCGAACAACAGGCCCGCGATGATGGGCAGGGGCACGGGGTGGATCACGGCGTTGCGCACCGCGCTGAGTACCGTGCGCCACATGGCCCGCGGCTCAGCCGTAGCCGCCTCACGCGCCACCGCCAGCTCCAGGATCACGGTGCCCGCCGTCAGCAGCACCACGGCGTGCAGGGACAGCAGGGCCAGCAACACCACCAGGCCCGCCTCGCCATAGGCCAGGCCGATGAAGGCAATGCCGATCATCACCGTGTTGCTGAAGGTGGAAGCCAGGGCCAGCACGGCAGCCCGCCGGTTCAGCCCCTGCCACAGCAGGTTCACACCAAAGAGGATGAACACCGCGACAAAGTAGGTGGCCAGCGGCAACAGCTCCAGCTGTTTCACGTCCACCTTGCCCATGGTGCGGAACATCAGCGCCGGCGTGAGGACCAGGAAGACCAGATTGGACAGATCCTTGACGGACTCGGCACGCATCCAGCGCAGACGACCAGACACATAACCCAGGGCCACGAGCAGGACGACGGGGACCAGGGCAGAGAAAACGGGGTGATTCATGAGGGCTCTATCGTAGAGCATGGCCTTTTTGGTCTCGCACCTCGATTGACGTCTCTGCTTGCGCGGCAAGCCGGGTCTCGCCCCGGCGGGCGAGGTACTTTTCTTTGCTTCGCCAAAGCAAAGTACCCAAAAGAAAGGCGAGCCGGATTCGTCGACCCTACGCTGCG
>Ga0208121_100620_pt1 | contig 11216 bp, 10 predicted proteins | sample LakWasMet62_LOW9_2_FD_183894 | JGI IMG/M metagenome (GOLD analysis project Ga0208121, IMG submission 183894) | Freshwater sediment methanotrophic microbial communities from Lake Washington under simulated oxygen tension - Sediment Metagenome... | ecosystem: Environmental > Aquatic > Freshwater >... | reverse complement strand
ACGCCCTGTTCTCCGAATTCAAGACGCACGGCGGGCGCGCGGTTGAAGTGGTCACCGGCAGCCACAGCGCGGCCGAGTACGTCAAATACGCCGACATGGCGCGCGAATTCGGCCTGGCCGCCTCGCGCGGCAGCGACTTCCACAGCCCCGAAGAATCCCACACCGACCTCGGCGCCCTGCCCTTCCTGCCCGGCCAGCTCACACCGGTGTGGGAACTTCTGGCAGATCGCATCCAGCAATGAAACACCCCCACACCCTGAGCGGCATGCTGTTCGCGCTTGCCGCCCTGGCCTGCTTTGCGACGCTGGACACCTCGGCCAAGGTCGTCTCCCTCACCCTGCCCGTGCTGCTGGGCCTGTGGTTCCGCTACATCTTCCAGGCCGTGCTGACCACAGCCGTCATGCTGCCGCAGCGCGGGCGTGCCATCTTCCATACGCGGCACCTGGGCCTGCATGTCCTGCGCGGTGCCTTGCTCGCAGCCACGAGCCTGCTGACCTTCCTGAGCGTGGCCTACATGCCCGTGGGTGAATTCACGGCCATCGCCATGATCGCGCCGCTGGTGGTCACGCTGCTGGCGGCCACCCTGCTGGGTGAACATGTCTCGCGCCTGCGATGGGTCCTCGTGGCGGGCGGCTTCGCGGGCACACTCGTCATCATCCGGCCCGGCGGCGACCTCTTCGGCTGGCACGTCCTGCTGCCGCTGGCCCAGGTGGCCACCCACTCGACCTTCCAGATCCTGACTGGCAAGATGGTGAAGACCGAAGACGGCGTGACCATGCATTTCTACACCGGCTGGGTCGGTGCCATCCTGGCCTCGCTGGCCCTGCCCTTCATCTGGGTCACGCCGCAGACCCTGCCCGAATGGACCGCGCTCGTCCTCATGGGCCTCATGGGCACCATCGGCCACTTCATGCTGATCATGGCTTACCGGCGCGCGCCGGCCGCCACGCTGATGCCGCTGATGTATGTGCAGATCGCCTTTGCCATGTTCGCGGGCTGGGTCGTCTTCGGCCACATGGCCGACGGCTGGTCCCTGCTGGGCATGATCCTGATCGCCGGCTGCGGCGCCGCCAGCGCCTGGCTGGCCCTGCGGGAAAGTCGCATCAAACTCGAACCGATGGAAGTGTGAACCGGCAGACAAGCACATGGCCCAGTACTTCGACGTCCACCCCGAGAACCCGCAGATCCGCCTGCTCAAGCAGGCGGCAGCCCTGCTGGAGAAAGGCGGCGTGGTGGCCGTGCCCACCGACTCCAGCTATGCCCTGGTCTGCCACCTGGACGACAAGGCCGCGGCCGACCGCCTGCGCAGCATCCGCCAGGTCGACGACAAGCACCACCTGACCCTGCTGTGCCGCGACCTGGCCGAGCTGGCCAGTTACGCGCGCGTCGACAACCGCCAGTACCGCCTGCTCAAGGCCGCCACGCCCGGCCCCTGGACCTTCATCCTCGAGGCCACCAAGGAAGTGCCACGTCGCGTGAGCCACCCTTCTCGCAAGACCATCGGCCTGCGCGTGCCCGAACACAAGGTGCTGCACGAGCTGCTGGCCCTGCACAGCGGCGGCCCGCTGCTGGCCACCACGCTGATCCCGGCCGGCGAGAGCGACCCTCTCAACGACGCGCACGAAATCCGCGAGCGCTACGAGCACCAGCTGGCCGCCGTCATCGACGCCGGCGCCTGCCCGCACGAGCCCACCACGGTGATCGACCTCAGCGGCGACGAGCCCGAGGTGCTGCGCCGCGGCCGCGGCGACCCGGCCGAACTGGGTCTTTGACCGTTTTTCTCCCGACGCGGCCCCGGTCCGCGCCCCGCACTCTGAGACAATGACCCCCGTGGAACCCGCCAACCTGATCCAAACCGTCCTCATCTACGCCCTGCCGGTGCTGTTCGCCATCACCGTGCACGAGGCCGCCCACGGCTACGCCGCGCGCCATTTCGGCGACAACACGGCCGCCATGATGGGGCGCATCACGCTCAACCCCATCAAGCACATCGATCCGGTGGGCACCATCCTGATGCCGCTGCTTTTGTACTTCGCCACCAGCGGCGCCTTCCTGTTCGGTTATGCCAAGCCCGTGCCGGTGCGCTTCGACCAGCTGCGCCACCCCAAGCGCGACATGGTCTGGGTCGCCCTGGCCGGCCCAGGTGCCAACCTGCTGCAGGCCCTGTTGTGGGGCGCGCTGATGTACCTGCTGGTGGCCGCCGGCGTACAGGAACGTTTCTTCCTGGAGATGGGCCGCGCCGGCGTGCTGGTCAACGTGGTGATGTTCGCCTTCAACCTGTTCCCCTTGCCGCCGCTGGACGGCGGGCGCATCCTGGTCGGACTGCTGCCCTGGAAACAGGCGGCCATGGTCTCGCGCGTCGAACCCTGGGGCTTCTTCATCGTGATGGCCCTGGTGCTGACCGGCATTGTCAGCACGCTTTGGATGCAGCCCGTCATGGGCCTGACCTACGGCCTGCTCGATATCCTGCTCACGCCCCTGTCCCTCCTTCTTCACTAGGGCCTGCTAACACCATGAGCACTGTCCGCGTCCTGACCGGCATCACCACTTCGGGCACGCCCCACCTGGGCAACTACGTCGGCGCCATCCGCCCTGCCATCCAGGCCAGCCGCGCCCCCGGGGTGGAAAGCTTCTACTTCCTGGCCGACTACCACGCACTGATCAAGGTGGACGAGCCGGCCCGCATCCAGCGTTCCACGCTGGAGATCGCCGCCAGCTGGATCGCCTGCGGCCTGGACCCCGAGCGCGTGACCTTCTATCGCCAGTCCGACGTACCCGAGATCCCCGAGCTCACCTGGTTCCTCACCTGCGTCTGCGGCAAGGGCCTGCTCAACCGTGCGCATGCCTACAAGGCCTCGGTGGACAAGAACAATGCCGCCGGCGTGGACCCGGACTCCGACGTGACCGCCGGACTGTTCATGTACCCGGTGCTGATGGCCGCCGACATCCTGATGTTCAACGCCCACCGCGTGCCCGTGGGGCGTGACCAGATCCAGCACATCGAGATGGCACGCGACATCGCCGCCAGCTTCAACCACCTGTATGGCGAGCACTTTGTCTTGCCCGAGGCGCAGATCGAGGAAAGCGTGGCCACGCTGCCCGGCCTGGACGGCCGCAAGATGAGCAAGAGCTACGACAACACCATTCCGCTTTTCGCCCCGCGTGAGCAACTGAAAAAGCTAATCGCCGGCATCAAGACCGATTCGCGCGCGCCCGGCGAGCCCAAGGAGACCGAAGGCTCGGCCCTGTTCCAGATCTACCAGGCATTCGCCACGCCCACCGAAACCGCGCAACTGCGGCAGGCCTATGCCGACGGCATCGCCTGGGCCGAGGCCAAGACTACCCTGTTCGAGCGCATCGACCACGAGATCGCGCCCAAACGCGAAACCTACGAATCGCTGATGCGCCACCCCGAGCGCCTTGAGGAGTTGCTGAAGGCCGGCGCGGCCAAGGCCCGCGCCATCGCCACGCCCTTCACCGCCAGGCTGCGCCACGCTGTCGGCCTGCGCGACCTGCGTGCCCAGGCGGGCGACAAGAAGGACAAGGCGGCCAAAGCTGCAGTTCCGAGCTTCAAACAGTACCGCGAAGCCGATGGCCGCTTCTATTTCAAGTTCGTGGATGCCCAGGGCAAGCTGCTGCTGCAGAGTGAGGGTTTTGCCAGCCCCAAGGAGGCCGGACAGGCGGTCAAACGCCTGCAGGAACTGTCCATACCCCTGGCCTCCGTGCTCCAAGAGATACCAGTGAAACAATTGGTTACCACCCAGGAGCTCGAGTCTGCGCTACAACAGCTGCTGGCCGCCCGGGACTGATCCCTGCCCCGCTACCGCTACCCCCTGAGCTGTGCGGGTACGGTTCTTGCAAACTGCGGCTACCCCAGCTCAGAGGAGTACCGCAGCCATGTCTTTCGTCCGTCCTGCCGTCACGCGCAAGCAAACCGCCCTGTCGGACCACCGCCAGACCTTCGAGGAACTGTGCGCCTGGATCGAAGCCCATCTGGATGAGCCCATAGGCTGGCAGGAACTCATGGCCAGGAGCGGCCTGGACCATCAGACGCTCAACGCGCTCTTCTTCAAGTTCCTGAGCACCACGCCCATGGCGTGGATCCGCAAGCGCCGCGGACTCGGCCAGGCGACCGCGCTGCCCCGCCAGATCCCGTCGCACCGCCTGCTGCGTACCGCCTCCGCCCAGGCCTGAACGGCTTGGGTGCTCCGGCGCCACAAACAAACCGCCTCCGGCACGCTGCTACAATACGCGCTCCACAAAGCCGGAGAGGTGGCAGAGTGGTCGAATGTACCTGACTCGAAATCAGGCGTAGTGGCAACACTACCGTGGGTTCGAATCCCACCCTCTCCGCCAAGGACAAGCCCCGCCATGCGGGGCTTTGTTTTTTGACGCAGCGGCTGCGATCACCGGGCCAAGGGAACCGAGATGGCAAACAGGCTACCTCTGCCCGGAATCGTTTTCACCCTCAAGGCATGCCCCAGCACATCGGCCTGCTTGGACACAATAGCCAGTCCGAGACCATGGCCTTCTTCGCTGCCGATCTGCCGGTCATCGAAGCGGCGATACGCCACGAACAGCTGGGGAACGATCTCCGGCGCGATACCGGGGCCCGTGTCAAAGACACGCACCTCCACCCGATCGCCCCGGGGGCGAACGGTCAGCAGCACACCGCCGGCCTGGGTGTACCGGATGGCATTGGCAACCAGGTTGTCGACAATCGACTGCAGCATCTGTTTGTTGCTGCAGACATTCAGCGAACGTCCTCTGGTCCTGAATTCCAGGTCCTTGTGCCCTGCATTGGCTGCAAATTTTTTGTGGCTCTCCTGCAGCACGTCGTTAAGGTCAAAGACGCTGTGACGCGGTTTGATCTCGCCGGATTCCAGCCGGGAAAGATCAAGCAGCCGGGTGAGCTGTCGACTCATCGCGTGCAGGGCGGTCTCCATGGACGTGCAGTTGTCGTCCAGCAGTTTCCGATCGAACTCTTCGTCGGCCAACTTGCGCAGATAGCTCAGATGCAGCGCAATCGCGTGCACAGGCTGTCGCAAGTCATGTGTCACCCCCGCATGAAACAGGTCTTTCGCCTGCATGGTCGAGCGCAGAGCATCCCGCTCGATGGCCAACGCCTCGGAAAACTTGCGATTCTGGCGCGTCATGATCAGGTTGTTGCGCAGCGTGGTATACGAGGAGCGCCCCAACGCCCACAAAAAAATGATGGTGAAGACTATGGTCAAGCCACCGGCCAGATCGGCGCTCGCACCAACATAGAAGGCCCTGAGGACAAAAAAAGGCACCCCCAGACAGAGTAGGTAGGCACGCAGAGCCTTGGGTAGCGCGAGCGTGGAGTTCACGGCGCCGCTGCTCATTCCGAGCAAGGTGGCCAAGGTGTAAAAATCTGTGAACCCATAGGCGCCGGAGAAGCTGATCAACGGCAAAATACCCCAAGTCAGACCGCACAAGCCGATCAGGATCGTTGTTTGCCATTCCGCCCGCTCCAGACCGGAAGCATCCAGCTCAGACACACGGGCGCGAATCTTGCTGAAATGAATCAGCCGGACAACGAGCAAGGCCGCAAGACCGAGTGCCCAGAGTGACATCGCCTGCGCCTTGCCGTCAAGCATGCGTCCCAGCAACACGGCTGTGAGCAGCCCGACCCCGATGTTGCCCGCAACGGCCGAGTAGGTGTGGCCGATGGTTATGTCGAGCAGGTCGCGCCGGATGACAAGTTCGTCAGGCAGGAATTCCTGTGCGGCGTCAGCGGGAGAGGCAAGGGTCATAGCGTCTGCGGGATTTGTTTCACCATGAAATGATGAGAATGAAGAATATCGGTTTTGTCGTGGCGGAGGATCATCCCATTGTGCGTCAAGGCATCCGTCTGCTCCTGTCGCGGGAGCCGCATCTGCGCTGGCTGGGCGAGACGGGCCATGGGAATGAGGTGCTGGATCTGGTGCGCCAGACCAGGCCTGATGTCCTGATCCTCGATCTGGGGCTGCCTGGATTGCACGGGCTGGATGTGATCAAGCAGCTGCAAAAGGAGCTGCTCCCTCCGAAGATCCTCGTCATGACGGCACGACAGGATGCGCCCTCGCTCAACGCAGCCCTGGAATTCGGAGCCCAGGGCTATCTGCTCAAGAGCGACGACGCTGACGAGCTGGCACGGGCGCTGATGCTGGTTGCCGACGATGGCACCTATGTCAGCCCCGCGCTTGCCGAACTGATGTCTGACCCTGGCATCCCCAGCGAGGTACTGACGGAGCGCGAGCGTGACGTCGTGGCCGCGGTCGTCCGGGGTCTGCCAAGCAAGGCGGTCGGCGTGGCTTTGGGCATCTCGGAGCACACGGTGCGCAAGCACCGCGAGAACATCGCCCGCAAACTCAATCTGCGTAATCCCGCACAACTGGTGGCCTGGGCCTTGCGACATCCAGTCTGAGGTCAACCCCAGGCCCATCGGGTCTGATTGACTGAACAGAGTCATGACCGAACGCCACTTGCAGGCGCGGCGGCATGACCACCCCGGCTACGAACATGTTCGTATTTACCCCGGGAATCCCTTCCATTCCAATACCTGAGTCACTGCCACGCGCAACGCCGCGGAGCAGCTCCGTCGATACACGTCCATCCGACCGGCTCGCCGTCGCTCGGGGCCTTCCCAGGCGGGACGTGGCCTGGATGAAGCACGAGACGCGGCGATCCGGCACGAACAAGTGTCGAGCGACTTGAACAAATGGAAACAAAAGGGAAGCGGACATGAAACACATGAACAAGGGCATGGCCCTGGCCCTGTTGGGGCCGATCTGGTTGACGCAACAAGCGCAGGCGACCTCCTTCGAAATCACAAGCGGCCAGACCGTCACCAGTACCGAAACCCTGTCGGGTGGTGAGCAGGGGGTCATTGATTCGGGCGGAACACTGTCGACCGGATCCAGTAACGGCATTACAGCCACAGGCGCCAAAAACACCGTGAGCAATGCGGGCACCATTACCAATTCGGGCACCTCGGTCAGCGGTGTTTCAACCAGCGGTTTTTCCGACACCATCACCAACAGCGGCACCATCAGTTTGACGGGTGCCAATACTTTCGGCATCGTTACCACCGGCAGCAGTGCGACCATCACCAACAGTGGCACGATCACCACGACGGCGGATTCAGCGATCGGCATTCGTGCCAGCGGTTCCATCTCCACGGTCACCAACAGCGGCACCATCAGCACCACTGGTGCCGACAGTTATGGCATCTATTCCTTTAATGGTTCCGTCATTACGATCAAAAACAGCGGCACCATCACGACCACTGGCACCAACAGCTACGGCATGTATTCGACAGGGTCCACCAACACCATCAGCAACAGCGGCGCCATCACCACTTCGAGTGGAGCTGGCATCAATACCACGGGTGTCAGTGCCACTATCAGCAACAGCGGCACGATCACTACTTCGAGTGGGGCTGGCATCAATGCCACCGGTGACGGCGCGACCATCAGCAACAGCGGCACCGTCAACGCCACGGGTAGCAACGGCATCACAACGACTGGCGGAGGGGCTTCGATCAGCAACAGTGGCACGATCTCCAGCGCCACCGGTATCTCGGCGACCAGTGGCGTCTCTACCAAGATCAATAACAGCGGCACCATCAGTGCCTCGGGGACAGGCATCTTTGCCGTCGGTACGAGTTCCACGATCGGCAACAGTGGCGCCATCAGCGTCTCGGGAACCTCCGGTACCGGCATCCTTGCCAGCACCGGCGCCAATGCCACCATCACCAACAGCGGCAGCATCGTGATGTCTGGTGATAGCAGCAGAGGCATCAATTCAGGCACGAGCGCAGGGGCCACGATCAGTAACAGCGGCAGCATCACCACGTCCGGCGCATCGAGTTATGCCATTTCAACCAGTGGCGTCGGCAGCACGGTCAACAACAGCGGCACCATCAACTCCACGGGCAGCGGTTCATATGGCATCAATGCCGGTGCCAGCATCACGGTCAACAACAGCGGCACCATCAACGCATCAGGCAGCAGCTCATATGGCATTTACACCGTCAACAGCATCACGATCAACAACAGCGGCACCATCAACGCAACGGGCAGCAACTCCTACGCCATCCTTGGCGAAGCCACCTCCAGCCAGACCGTCAACCTGTTGAACGGCTCACGCATCTATGGGGCCATCGACCTGGCTGGCACCGGCGACGGCGACGTCGTCAACGTCTACGGAACGCAGGGCTCTGCGGTGCTGAACCTGAGTAATGTGGAGACCGTCAATGTCTACACATCGAACGCGGTGGCGGTCGGCACCACCAAGATCGTGGTGGTCGAGCCCATGGGCGAATCGATGCGAGGCGCCAGCCTGGGCATGCTCACGCAAGGCATCCACAACGTCATCAACCAGCGCGGCGCGGGTCTGCAGGGCATCAAGACCAGTCGGGTGGCTGCCGCCGGTGAACTCACCGCCAACATGGTGCTGCAGGAACGCCGCCCGGTGCTTTGGGCGCAGACTTTCGGCGCGCAAGGCGAGCGCGCCCAGGAAGACCTGATGTCGGCTTACAAATACAACTATGCCGGTTTCGTGGCGGGTTACGAACGCGAGCTGGACTCAGCCACCCGCGCGGGTTTTCTTGGCGGAGTGGCCATGGGTCAGGTCAACAGCAGCAGCCAGCGCAACAGTAGCGACAGCATCTACGGTGGGGTCCACGCCGATCGCCTGGTCTGGCAGGATCGTCTCAAGCTGGGTGCCTCACTGGTGGGCGGCCTGGGCAGCAACAGCAATCGGCGCGATGTGCTGGATAACGTGGCCGGGATGCAGACAGCCAGCGCCCAGAGCAGGAACTATTTCATCAGCCCGTCGCTCAACGTAAGCGACGTGCACACCCTGTCCTCGGGCTGGGAGCTGCGCCCGGCGGCGCAGATGGTCTACAGCCTGGGGTTTTACGAAGGCTATACGGAGAGCGGCACCACCAACGCCAATATGCAGGTCAGCAGTCGGCGTGTGCAGGCCCTGTTGGGGCGTATGCAAATCGAAGGCGCGCGCAAGAACGAGCAGGGCGAGTGGAGCCTGAGAACAGGCTGGCAGCAGCGCCGCACGTGGGGAGAAGCCGTCAGTATGAGCATCGCTGGCTACGCACTGAGCTTCAATGCGGCCGGCTCGCAGCTCGCCTCCGGCCCCTATATCGGCACGGGGGTGCAATACAGGCTCAAGGAGCGTCTGAACGTTCTCGGTGATATCGAATACGCGCGGTTTGACGGCAACGAGAGTCTGATCGCAGGGCGGGTATCGCTTCAGTACCTCTTCTGAGACGCTTTCGTCCAGGCGGTTGCGGCTTGCGAATGCCGGGAGCGGGCGTCAAATTTACTCTTGGGCCCGATGGTCCCAGCATGCCCCGTTTTGCCCGGAGTTGGGCCGGATCCATCCGACCACCTTGTTGGCAGGGTTACGCCGCCTGAATGAGAATGGGCGCATGACTCCCATGCGCCCATTCCTCTTGCTGTGCTTGGCCTGCGCGCCTGCGGCCCTTCTGCCCATGAACACCTCCGCCCAGACCATCCAACCGGCAGCGTCCTGCCCCGCCCTGCTGCAACATCAATTCCCACGCCTGCAGGACGATGTGCCGCAGAACCTCTGCCAGTACGCGGGCAAGGTCGTGCTGGTGGTGAACACGGCCAGCTACTGCGGTTTCACGAAACAGTACGAAGGGCTGGAGGCGCTTTACGCCAAGTACGAGAAACGTGGTCTGGTCATCCTGGGATTTCCGTCCAACGACTTCGGCCAGCAGGAGCCGGGCGATGCCAAGCAGATCGCCGACCTCTGCTTCAACACCTATGGCGTCAAGTTCCCCATGTTCGACAAGACCGGCGTCGCGGGCCCCCGGCGCAATGCCCTCTACACCCAGCTCTACCAGGCCACCAAAGCCTCACCGCAGTGGAACTTCCACAAGTACCTGGTCGCCCGTGATGGCAAGGCCGTGACCAGCTTTGCCAGCTCGGTCGAGCCAGGCAGCAAGGCGCTGGTGACGGCGATCGAAGCTGCGTTGCAGCAGCGCCCCTGAGCCCCGGAGAAAGCGGCATGGACCCCGAGCGCTTCACCCTGCAATTGCGCGAGCAAGGTTTCGAGCAGGTCAGCACCGTCACGCGCGAGCCCAACGGCTTCCTCGACACCCACACCCACCCCTTCGAGGCACGTGCGCTGATCCTCAGCGGCGAAATCACCCTGGTCTGCCAGGGGCGGGAGCAGCTGTACCGGCCCGGCGAGGTGTTTCACCTCGCCTTGGCCGAGCCGCACACCGAACGCTACGGCCCGCAGGGCGTGAGCTACCTGGTCGGGCGCAAGTAGTTCAGCCCCGCTGCGGCAACACCGCAGCCGCCACACGCACGGCCGGCGCCGTGCCCACATAAGCCTGCTGCACCACCCCCGCCACCATGTCGGCCGTCACGGCCGACAACGTCCAGCCCAGGTGGCCGTGGCCCGTGTTGTAGAACACATTGGCCGCGCGGCCACGGCCCACACGCGGCATCATGTCCGGCATCATGGGGCGCAGGCCCGCCCAGGGCACGACCTGGCGCGTGCTCACGCCGGGGAAGCACTGGTTGACCCAGTCGATCAGCGGGCGGATGCGATCGGCGCGGATGTCCTTGTTGTAGCCGTTGAACTCGGCCGTGCCCGCCACGCGGAAGCGGTCGACACCAAGGCGGCTGGTGACCAGCTTGGTCTCGTCGTCGAGCAGGCTGACCGTGGGCGCGGCGGCCTGGCTGCCCGCATCAAGCAGGTTCACGGTGATGGAATAGCCCTTGACCGGGTAGACGTTGACGCGGTCGCCCAGCTGCGCCGCGAAGCTGCGGCTGAGCACGCCAGCGCAGACCACCACCCCGTCGAAGCGATGCGTCTGCGGCAGGCCATCCACCTGGGCCGTCACGCTGGCGCTGTGCCCGTCGCTGCTGAGCTGCTGCACGTCCTGCCCATAGAGCGTGCGCACGCCCAGGCGCTCGGCCGCAGCGGCCAAGCCCACCGTGAACTTGTGGATGTCGCCGGTGGCGTCGCTCTCGGTGTAATAACCCCCGTAGTAATCGCCGGCCAGCGTGGGCTCGATGGCACGCATCTCCTCGGGCGTCACTGCGTGGCGCGGCAGACCACCCGCGGCCAGCAGGGCGGACACCTTGCCCGCATGTTCAAACCCCTTCCTGTCACGGTAGATGTGCAGGATGCCCTGGCGCTTGAGGTCGAAG
>Ga0208121_100618_pt1 | contig 11227 bp, 5 predicted proteins | sample LakWasMet62_LOW9_2_FD_183894 | JGI IMG/M metagenome (GOLD analysis project Ga0208121, IMG submission 183894) | Freshwater sediment methanotrophic microbial communities from Lake Washington under simulated oxygen tension - Sediment Metagenome... | ecosystem: Environmental > Aquatic > Freshwater >... | reverse complement strand
GCCTAAAGACATTGCCATTCTAGTTAGAAAAAATGCCCAAGCCAGAGAGTACCAGGCGGCACTACGTCTGGCAGGTGTACCTTCCGTGTTAAACAGTACGGAATCGGTTTTTGCTTCGCAAGAAGCGGTCGACTTATACACTCTGTTGCAGGCCGTGGCTCATCCCGGCGATAGCAGGCTGCTCAAGCAGGCCTTGACGCTGGACTGGTTTGATTTGGATGGGCAAACGCTGCATCGGCTGATCAATAACGAGATTGAGCTGGACGCCTGGATGTCGCGGTTTCTAGGCTATTTTCAGGACTGGCAGCAAACCGGTTTGATGGCGATGATACTGCATTTGCTGACGCAGGAAAAAATCAGGGCCGGTGTATCGAAAACACTGATGGCGGAAAGACAACTCACCAACCTGCATCATCTGATCGAGCTGGTACAACAGGCCGCTGTCGATGAACATCTGGGCATCAATAAAACCCTGGACTGGCTGCGTAGCGCGATCGCCAAGGCGAGCAGCGCGGAAGACCAGCAGTTGCGCCTTGAAAGGGACGACGATGCGGTCAAAATCGTTACCATGCACCGCTCCAAGGGGCTGGAATATTCAATCGTATTTTGCCCTTATCTTTGGCAGCGCAGTGATCGATTAAACAGCGAACGGTTGTTGATTAGATGCCATGAAAACGGCCGGACCATAGTCGATTTGGGTTCGGATGATTTCGAACGGCACCGCGAAATGGCCTTAAACGAAGAGCTGGCCGAGGATTTGCGGGTATTTTACGTGGCGGTCACCCGCGCCAAATACCGCTGTTATATTGCCTGGGGCGATGTGCGTTCACAGGATACGGCGAATGATTCGTCGATGGCTTGGCTGCTTGAATTTGCGGCGGCCGATTTTTCCAAGCAACAGGCAAGACTGCAAGCCTTTCAGGATCAAGCCGGGCAGGCATTTGCTTACCGGTTGCTGGAGGTGCCTTTAGCGTTAAACGGCCGCTATCAAAAAACGCTTGCACACACCCAAATGCAGGTAAAAAAGCGTAAAAGATCGCTATATACCAGCTGGCAAATGAGCAGCTATACGGCCTTGTCGGCATTAAGCCGGCACGATGCGCCGGAGCTGCCGGAAGACAAGGCGGGAGAGCAAACGCTTGTTGCCAAGCCCGAGTCCGGCAGCCTAGCGCTTGAATTGCCCAGAGGCGCGCATACCGGTAATGTCGTGCATGAGCTGTTGGAAAAACATGCGTTCATCGACTTGGCCCGGTGCAAGGATATTGCTGCCCAGCGGGACAAGGCGTGTCAACGCTATGGCTTAAAACTCGAACGGCCGGAACTGCTGAATGAGCTGTTGCAAGCCGTGGTCGCAACGCCGCTGTCCGGGACCAATGTCGATTTTTGCCTGATGAATCTGGCGGAAAATCAGTGCCTAAAGGAAATGCCGTTTTATTTATCCATGCAAACGATGGATGCCGCGCAGATCAATCATATTTTGCGCGACACACCGGCTTTTCAGCCATTGACCGCCAAGCAGATGTGCGGTTATCTGACCGGGTTTATCGATCTCATTTGCGCGATTTCGGATTCCGGAACGAACCGTTATTATGTGATGGATTATAAAACCAACGGCCTGCAAGATTACAGCCCCGACAGCTTAACCCATGCGATGCGCGAACATAACTACGGCCTGCAATACTGGATTTACACCGTCGTGTTGCATCGTTATTTGCAAATGCGCTTGCCGGATTACGACTATGAAACCCATTTTGGTGGCGTGCGTTATTTGTTCGTGCGCGGCATGCAACCGGACCAGCCTATGAGCGGCGTTTATCAGGACCGGCCCGACTTGGAACGGGTTGAAGCGTTGGCGTCGTTGTTTGGGGGGACTCAGTGATGGAGGATTTGGAGGTACAAACCGAACCAAGATCATTCAGCCGTCTGGATGTCGCCTTTGCCCGATTCCTTAGCCAGCGCACCGGTTTCGATCCCTTGCAAAAACAGGCCTTCGAAACTATCGTGATGACGGCATCTTACGAGCAAAACCAAGGCCACAGCTGCATACAAATAGACGATAAAGCGAGGGCGTTGCTACTTGCTTCCGGGTTGGTAGAGCCGACCCCCGAAAGCCAAGCTGATCCCTTACCGCTGGTTATCGAACAGGATCGTCTGTATTTGCACCGGTACTGGAATTATGAAAACCGGCTGGCGATGCAGATCAAGGCAATGACTCAAGCCGAGCATCCGATTGAAAAACTCGACGCCCTGCTGGATTGCTATTTCGATATGACTGATGAAACCGACGACCAGCGCGAATCGGCAAAAATGGCGGCCAAACAGTCGTTCAGCATTATCACCGGCGGACCGGGAACCGGAAAAACATTTACCGTCGTTAAAATCCTGGCGTTGTTGCAGGAATTGGCCGAACAACCGCTGCATATCGCCTTGGCTGCGCCGACCGGAAAGGCCGCCATGCGTCTTCAGGAATCGATAGGTAAGAGCAAGGCGAAGCTGCCGTGTTCGGAGGCGGTAAAAAATCGCATTCCGGAAACAGTAACCACCCTGCATCGCCTGCTGGGTGCGATGCCGCCTTCCCCGTATTTTCGGCATCACGCAGACAAGCCGCTGGTGTATGATCTGGTCGTGGTTGACGAAGCATCCATGGTCGATTTGGCATTGATGAGCAAGCTGCTTGACGCGTTAAAACCCGGCGCCCGGTTGATCTTGTTGGGCGACAAGGATCAGCTGGCTTCGGTGGAGTCCGGCGCGGTGCTAGCCGATTTAGCGATGGCCGAGACCCTGCAAAACAACGTCTACACCTTAAAGAAATCGCACCGTTTCGGCGGCGCTATAAAAGAACTGGCCGAGGCGGTCAATTTTCAGCAGGATGAGCTGGCCTGGCAGATTTTAAGTGACGGTGGAGACGATGCAGTGCAATGTCTCGATGAAGATTTAATCGATTATGTCGCCGCACAGCAAGCGGATTATTTACAACTGATTAAAGCCGACGCCGAATTCGAGCGGATTTTCCAGGCGTTCAGCCGCTTTCAGGTGTTGTGTTCCAACCGGCAGGGAAAAAACAGCGTTGCCGACATCAATGATCGGGTTGAACAAAAACTGGCCGAGCAAAAGCGCATCGATTTGTCCGGTTTATGGTATCCGGGGCGGCCGGTCATGGTCACGCAAAACAACCCGGCGCTGCATCTTTATAACGGCGATATTGGTATTTGCATGCCGGACAGTTTTTCCGCTGGGAAACTGATGGTGTTTTTCCAACGCGCCGACGGCAGCGTCAAAAAATACCTGCCCGCGCGCGTGCCGCACTGCGAAACCGTTTTTGCGATGACCATCCATAAAAGCCAGGGATCGGAATTCGAGGAAGTGCTAATCGTCCTGCCCGAAGCAATCAATCCCGTACTAACCAAAGAGCTGTTGTACACCGCAATTACCCGAGCCAAGAAAACCATCAAACTGGTTGCAGGTGAGGCGGTATTTACCGCGACAGTCAGGCAAAAAATCGAGAGAGTTACTGGGTTGGTTGATAAGTTTAAGATTTGAAATGGGCACTTCCTTTCATCACGAAGACAAGAAGAAAAACACCTAAAGTAGGGTACTGCCCTTTTTAAGTTAATTCTAAAGTAGTTTGGTTGTATATTACTTGGGCGCGAGTTTATTCGTGCTGAGTCCGAAGGCTGGGATATTGTACAAATCCTAGTCTATACATGTTTTTTTAAACAAGGTCGGTTTGATGAGCCAGATATGCATGGCTGATTTTTATCCCATTATTCAGCTTGACGATAACGCGCCTGAACTACAGGAGCAACAAGGCAATAAGCTGAAATATTGGCTGGAGAAAGATAATCGGTTTTTCTTATTTAAAATTGGCCGACCGAACACTGGCGAAAACTGGGCGGAAAAAGTTGCTTGTGAATTATGTGTATTATTAGGGTTACCTCATGCCCATTATGAGCTTGCCGTATGGATGAACCAAAAAGGGGTTCTCTCGGAAACGATTGTGCCATATGGTGGTCGTCTGGTGATGGGTAACGAATTGTTAGCGGGAATTCACAGTACCTATCCCGAGCAGCAACGACGTGGAGTGCAAGGCCATACTTTAGGTCGAATTGTAGCGCTATTGAATAAACCGGAGATTTTATTGCCTATAAATTGGCAGCCGCCAAGTAAAGCCGTGCAGAATGCGGTTGATGTATTTTTGGGGTATTTATTGCTTGATGCATGGATTGCCAATCAAGACCGGCATCATGAAAACTGGGCCGTAATACACTATGCCGAAATTCATTTAGCTCCGACGTACGATCATGCCGCTTCGATGGGACAAAATGAGAGTGATGCCAAGCGCAAAGAGCTGTTAACAACGCGAGACAGAGGGCGGCATATCAGCAGCTATATAGAAAAAGCCCGTTCAGCGATTTATTTAAATAAATCAGAGCAAAAGCCATTACATACCTTGGATGCTTTTTGGCAAATTGCGACTAAAAGACCCGAATCGGCAAAACTATGGCTACAACGATTAAACGACATCTCGCCTGAACAGTGTCAAAATGTCTTTAACAAAATACCACCGTCTGAAATTAGCGAAATGGCAATTGAATTCGCCATGAAATTATTAGAATTAAACAAAAAAAGATTACTGGAGGTAAAACCATGAAGGCCCTTTATATCGCTTGGCAAGACCCGGAGACGCGTCTTTGGCATACTGTGGGGCAATTGACACGGGAAAACGGTTTATACAGATTCGCCTATACCCGAGGCGCGTTAGCGTCGCCACGTTTTAAATATTTGGGCAGAATGCTGGATTTACATAAAAACTACTATTCTCACGAGTTATTTCCGTTGTTTGCCAACCGTGTATTAAATAGTTCGCGTCCGGAATACCCTGATTATGTGCGTTGGTTAGCCATGAACCCGGCTACAGAAAGCGACCCCATGCAATTGCTGGCCCGTTCCGGTGGGATTCGAGCGACCGATGAATTATGCGTTTATCCCCATCCTGAAATCAACGATCAAGGAGAAATGGAGTTATTTTTTCTCAGTCACGGTTTGCGTCATCTTGAGCCTGCAAGCTTACATCGTATCGCACGGCTGCAAAGTGGCGACCGGATTGTATTAAGGCGGGAAGATAATAACGAACATGACTGTTTTGCTTTGGTGCTGGAAACCGGCGAGGCTATCAAAGTTGGGTATTGCCCACGTTATTTGAATCGGGATTTGCGCAGGGTGATGGAAAAAACCGCAGTACAACTGACAGTAGAGCGTTTAAACCATGATGCACCGGTTCAATTTCGGTTGCTGTGCAAGGCCGTTTTTAAGCTGCCGCAAGGATTTCAATTGTTTGAGGATGATGAATATCAGCCTTTAGATAAGGAAGCGGTTGCGGCGTAGTTTTGGAAGTTTAATGTGCGATACGATTACGAACAAGCCGTTGAATCATTGGTTCGCTATGCGCTCTAACGGGTCAAGCACAAATTCGTTTGGAATGGGTTTGCATTAGCCCCGAAGGGCTCCGGGCAGGATAGGCCTGAGTGACGTTCTGGGGCAAATTGGTGTAAACGTTGAGCGTTACCAGCGTGGTAACGATGCAATGCAAAACTTCGCGTTCTTTGCGGTTTTATGTTTTAAATTGATGTGCATCGGAAACGCCAGTTCTCGCCACCGCTCGAACTGGCTGAAATCCTTCTTTATCCCTTCATCTTCTTTTCCAATTCTTCCTGGGTCAAATGCCGCACATCTTCGCCTTTGACCATGTAAATCAAATGCTCGCAAACATTACAGGCATGATCGCCGATTCTTTCCAGCGAGCGGGCAATCCACAGTACATCGAGCATCCGGGTAATATTTCTCGGGTCTTCCATCATCCGGGTAATCAGCTGCCGGATAATACTGGCGTATTCGCGATCGACATTTTCATCCAAGCCGGTAATCGTGGTTACGTCCTCTACATTCATGCGGGCAAATACGTCCAGAGCGCCATGCAGCATCTCTTGAACTAATTCCGCCATGTGTTCCAATTCATAATAGTGGTCGTGTTTATTGTCGGCACTCGACAATTGTATGGCCATCTCGGCGATGCGTTCGGCCAAGTCGCCGACCCGCTCAAGCTCATTGATAACCTTGATTACGGTAATTAACAATCTTAAATCGAATGCCGCAGGCTGCCGTAGCGCAAAAATCTGCATGCATTCCTGATCGATAGCCATTTCCAACGCGTCGACCTGATTATCCTGCTTGATGACCAGTTCGGCCATTTCCACGTCACCGGTCGAAAAAGCCGTTACCGCCAGCTCGATCTGTTGTTCAACAAGCCCGCCCATGGTTAAAACTTTATTACGCACATCCTCCAATTCTTTATTGAACTGGCCTGATATATGTTGCCCTATTTTTGTGTTGTCCATTGCTTGCTCCAATTAGCCGTATCGACCGGTGATGTAGTCTTCGGTTTGTTTTTTTCGAGGATTGGTAAATAACTCGCTGGTCGTACCCATCTCGATCAATTCACCCATAAACATAAATGCCGTGTAGTCGGAAACTCGAGCGGCCTGCTGCATGTTGTGCGTTACTATAACGATGGTATATTTTTCTTTCAGCTCATTGATCAGTTCTTCAATTTTTAAGGTTGAAATAGGATCCAGTGCGGAAGCCGGTTCATCAAGCAACAACACTTCAGGCTCTATCGCAATCGCCCTGGCAATGACCAGACGCTGCTGCTGCCCGCCCGACAAGCCTAAGGCGTTATCATTCAAGCGGTCTTTCACTTCATCCCACAGCGCTGCGCCGCGTAATGAGTTTTCAACCGTTTCCTCCAGGATCCGTTTGTCGTTGATGCCTTGAATCCTAAGACCGTAAGTGACGTTCTCGAAGATAGACTTGGGGAAAGGATTAGGTTTTTGAAACACCATGCCGACGCGTCTGCGTAAAGCGGCGACATTGACGGTCTTATCGTAAATATTGTCATTATCCAGCAGTATCTTGCCTTCGATAGTCACGTTATCAACCAGGTCGTTCATCCGGTTAATGCAGCGCAGGAGTGTCGATTTGCCGCAGCCGCTGGGGCCGATATAAGCGGTTACCTTTTTCTTGGCCATTTCCATATTAACGCCATGTAAAGCCTGTTTCTCTCCGTAGAAAAGATTTAAATTTTCTACTTTGATACAGGTTTCATTTTGTTCGCCCGTGCCTTTCTGACTGCGTAAAATTGAACTTACATCAATGGCATGTGTACGTGTGTGTTGTGCTGTCATTTCTTTAACCTTCCAGTGCCCGGTATTTTTCTCGCAGATGATTCCTGATTAAAATGGCTGATAAATTCAACCCAACAATGACCAGTACCAACAATAATGATGTTGCATAAACTAAGGGTCTCGCCGCCTCAACATTGGGGCTTTGAAAGCCGACATCATAGATATGAAATCCTAAATGCATAAATTTTCTGTCTAAATGCAAAAACGGATAGTTGCCGTCCAGCGGCAAGGTGGGCGCCAGTTTAACCACGCCCACCAGCATTAACGGAGCTACTTCGCCCGCCGCCCGCGCCACAGCCAGAATCAATCCGGTCATCATGGCAGGGCTGGCCATCGGCAATACCGTCAACCACAAGGTTTCCAGCTTAGTTGCGCCCAACGCCAGACTGCCTTCGCGTATAGATCTGGGGATTCGCGCCAAGCCTTCTTCGGTTGAAACAATGACCACCGGCAAGGTCAACAAAGCCAGCGTGATTGAAGCCCACAACAGTCCCGGCGTGCCGTAGACCGGTGCAGGCGCGGCTTCAGGAAAAAACAGCTGATCGATGTTGCCGCCCAGTATATAGACAAAAAAGCCCAAACCGAATACGCCGTAAACAATGGAGGGAACACCGGCCAAGTTATTAACTGAAATCCTGATTAAGCGGGTGATAAAGCCCTGTTTTGCATATTCCCGCAAATACACCGCCGCAATCACGCCAAACGGAGTCACGATAATCGACATCATCAGCACCATCATGACCGTACCGAAAATAGCCGGAAAAATCCCGCCTTCAGTATTGGCTTCACGCGGCTCATCGGTTAAAAACTCAACCACTTTAACGCCATAATGCACGATTTTATCGAACACGTTCATGGTGTTCGGTTGGAAAACCTTAACTACTTTATTCAAGGGAATTTCGACTTCGCTGCCGCTTTCGGTTTGCGCAACCAAGCTATCACGCCTTATTTGTTGATACAGCTCATTTAATTGCGCTTGATACTTTTTATACTCAACTTCCAGCTCGGCTTTTTCAGCGGCTAACCGTTGTTCTTCGGTCGTATCCCAGAGATTTTCCAGTTGCAGCTTTTTTTGCTCAAGCCTTAATTGTTCCAAGCTGTAGTTGATAGCGCCGACTTCCTTTTTTTCCAGACGGGCTATTTCCTTAAAAAGGCTTAAGGCCTTGTCCAGTCTGGTCTGAACGGCAGGCCAAGCTTGGCTGCCTTCGGCGATAACCTTGCCGTTTTCTTTGACCGCAACTAGCCGACCGTAAAAATTACCCCATTCCCGGCGCTCCACCACCATCAGCTCGGCAGGAGACTGGTACTGTTTGATATTGCGTTCCAATATCCAGCGAAAATCGGTGCCGGTAATATCCCGGTTGCCGGCTTTAATCAGGTATTGCACCAACGTATCTTCATCGTCGGCCATGGCATAGCCGGTCGATTTAGCCATCGTGGCCGGGGTGATGCTGGTATCGACATGTTCACCGATAAGTGTCTGAACTTCACCGTTCGGTTCCTGATAGCTGAACTGTACAACTTCGGACGGCCAGAAGTGGCCGGCTCCTCGTACTAAAATCAAGCCCAACACGCCAACCACCATAATAAGGCAGGCACTGACCGCCGCCGCGTTGAGCCATACCCAGGGAGTACCGCTTTTAAACCATAATCTGATCATAATGAGCTATATTTTTCACGTAGGCGCTGACGAATGACTTCGGCCAGCGTATTAAAAACAAAGGTAAACATAAACAACACCAGAGCCGCTAAAAACAACACCCGGTAATGCGTACTGTCTACTTCCGATTCAGGCATTTCCACAGCGATATTGGCAGCCAGGGTACGCAAACCCTGAAAAACGCTTAAATCCATCACCGGGGTATTGCCTGTTGCCATTAACACAATCATGGTTTCTCCGACCGCCCGGCCGAAACCGATCATCACAGCGGAAAAGATGCCCGGACTTGCGGTTAACAGCACAACCCTGACCATGGTTTGCCAGGGCGTCGCTCCCAGCGCCAGAGAACCCACGGTCAAATGTTTAGGTACGCTGAAAATGGCATCCTCGGCAATTGAAAAAATGGTCGGGATAACCGCAAAGCCCATCGCCACGCCGACCACCAGGGCATTGCGTTGGTCGTAGCCTATGCCCAATTCAGCCTTAAACCAGTCGCGCAAGGTACCGTGAAACAAAAACGCTTCCAAAGGCACGCTCACCTTAAAGGCAAACCAGCCGCTCAGTAAAATGACCGGGACCAATATAGCGGCGTCCCAGCCTTCCGAAAGATTATGAGCAATGGCCTTGGGTACGAATTGCCAGGCAAAGGCAAACAGCATGACGCCGATAGGAACAATCATCAGCATCGCAAACAGTCCGGCCAGATGCTCTTCCATAAACGGCGCCAGCCAAAGACCGGCAAGAAACCCCAAAATCACCGTCGGCAACGCGCCCATGATTTCAATGGAGGGCTTCACGTATTGGCGCATGCGCGGAGCCATAAAATAAGCGGTGTAAATCGCGCCCATCAGCGCCAGCGGCATGGCCACCAGCATGGCGTAAAACGCTGCCTTCAGGGTGCCGAAAACCAACGGCGTCAAACTGTATTTAGGCTCAAAATCATTATTTGCCGAAGAAGACTGCCAAATATAATCGGGCTTTGGATAGCTCTCATACCAGACTTTCTGCCAAAGCGATTTGATGGAAACCTCGGGATGCTCATTATCGATATGCCAGAAATGCATTTTGCCGTCCGCCGACTGCACCAGCAAGGCATTCGCTCTCGGCGACAAAACCGCTGCCGTTGGCAAGGCGTCGCTTACGCGCTCTTTAATCATTTCCCGTTCAGCGGTTGAGTGATAAATGCCTACGATCCCGTCGGCATCGGTGGTCATAAAGCCTTTGCGGCGCTGCTCGGCATTGATCGCAACGACCGCTTTATCGGATACTTTAAACGACCGGGTTTTTTGCATGGCGGGACGGTTTAACTTGTCTTTAACCATGCTCCACTGTGAAACCAGGCCGCTGGAGTCGCCTATCATCAGCGAAAGGTCGCCGTTTAAAAAAGTCACGCTGGTGATTTTTTGTCCGGCATCGACCACATTCTGTTGCTGCCTGATAGCCGGGTTGCTCTTGTCGCTAATGTCGAAAAAGCCCAACTGTCCGTCATTGCTGATCAGGTACAGATTGGCCTCGTCTTTGTCGATTAGAATATCCGCAATACCTGCTGCCGACTGTTCCAGAACTGAATCGGTACGCGTTAGGGCGGCCTCGTCGGCAAACAGCGATTGTTCTTTTTGAAAGTTGATTAAGCGGACTTTGCCCGGACCCTGTGCGGTATCCGCCGTTTTTACGACTATCGTCGTGCCGTCCTCGCCGACTTTAACCGCGATTTTCTCCAACGCTGCGCCGGAGTCGTCCAGCACCAAAGGTTGTTCGCCTAATGGATATTTAAGCGATGGCGTAATAACCCGCACATTGTTTGGATAAGTGACTTTGTATTGATATTTAGCAATGATAGCCCGGCCATCGGATAAACCGTAAATGACAGCGCCTTCGTTGATAGGGCTGCCCTGAGCAAAGCTGGTGATATGCGCGCCTTCGGGTATTGCTACGGGCTGCGACAATACGGTCTTGCCGGAAGCCGCCTCAAAAAATACCACTTGTCCGCTGTCGGTAAACCGGGCGGCCAGTTCGTTTTGTTCTTCTATCTCCAGCAGCAAGGTGTTGCCTAACGCCTGTTCCGGCACGGCATAGTCACTGACCGATTCCGCCGTAGCCGATATAAACAGGGGATAAACCACATACAGCAAATAAAAGAAAATCAGCACGATGGCGACGATCACGCCCAGGCCGCCGGCCACTACGCCATAGCGTGCCAATGCGTCTTTAATCAGCCGCCAGCGCTGATGGTATTCACCGGAACTGATTCTTATGGATGGGGGTTGTTTGATGGGTGTATTTATTTCTGACATGCTGAAGATACTAGAAATTAAATGTAGCTATG
>Ga0208121_100598_pt1 | contig 11419 bp, 9 predicted proteins | sample LakWasMet62_LOW9_2_FD_183894 | JGI IMG/M metagenome (GOLD analysis project Ga0208121, IMG submission 183894) | Freshwater sediment methanotrophic microbial communities from Lake Washington under simulated oxygen tension - Sediment Metagenome... | ecosystem: Environmental > Aquatic > Freshwater >... | reverse complement strand
ATATTGCACTTCTTCAGACAGAGATTGACCGTCTTACTCTGGAGATCACTTCACTTGAACAACAAATAAAAGATAACAATGCTAAAAACGCAGAGATTCAAAATTTAATCGACGCGCGATTAATTACCTTAATGGAATTGCAGAACAAGATTTCAACATTAGCTTAATTTAATCATAGAAAAATATTATTTCAAGGCCCCATAGTTTTCTATGGGGCTTTGCTTTTTACAAGCATATCTTCAAGTTAGAAAATAGTCTCCAGTGACCACGGTCAAGGAGACGTTAATGAAATCTACAGCAAAATATCTATTTATAGCATTTTTCATCTCTGCGCTCACAAGCGCCCACGCTTACGACTTATCAAAAAAATTCGGACTCGGAATCGGCGGCGGTTATCCTATACCGGTCTGGGGAAATCCTTTCAACGATGTGGCCGATCCGAAATGGGAAGCTTCGGCCTTTGGACGATATTTTTTTGATTCCAATATCGGAATGGAATTAGGTGCTTCAATGTCGAAGTTTAAAGACACAGACTGGAAATTTAAAAATGCTGACTTAATGGCGTTGTGGAGAATGGCCGGGGCCGCTTCCATTTCACCAGTTATTGGTTTAGGGGCCGGTCTTACAGACATCAACAACTACGCCCCTGGAAGTGCCAAGCTTTCCTTCTTAGGGCGTCTTGGAGCTGAATTTGATATTGGTCATCAACTGAGCCTGGGAGTTCTTGCTGACTACCAATATGTTTCAAAAATCATGGGCGATATGCCGACTCGTCCCGCACACGTCATTATACCTCAGCTCACACTGACATGGATGTTTGGTGCCGATTCGAGTAATGGCGTCCATGAAACGCCGGCGACAAACGAAAAACAAGAAAAAGAAAAAGAAAAAGATAAAGAAGCAGAAAATAAAAAGAAAGACAAAGTTTCAGATGTCGTTGCGACACGCAGTTCTTCAACGGCAAAAAAACCTGATCTGGTTGTTCTCTTTGATACAGAAAAAGCTGATGTGAGTGAAGAGTTTGCGGCCAAGTTAAAAAAACTCGCGCAAAAAATGCAAAAGAATTCGAAGATCGCAACGATTATTGAAGGACATGCTGACAGCACTGGTCCTCGAGCCTACAATCAAAAACTTTCAGAAAGACGTGCTGAAGCGGTAAAAAAACAACTTATTCAATACGGTGTCGCAGAAAATAATCTTCAGACAGAAGGCTTTGGTGAAGATCGACCAGTGACCACAAATAAAACAAAAGAAGGTCGCGCTCAAAACCGTCGTTCGGCACTTTATATTTCTATCAAAGATAGAAGCGACGTAATGTGAAAGACTTTGTCAGCGTTAAAGGAGCGCAGGAACATAATCTAAAAAATGTTTCGGTGGAAATTCCCCGCAACGCTCTGGTTGTTTTCACTGGAGTTTCCGGATCCGGAAAATCTTCGCTGGCCTTCGGTACACTTTATGCCGAAGCTCAGCGAAGATATCTGGAATCGGTTTCTCCTTACGCACGCAGACTGTTTAATCAGATGCCTGTTCCTCAGGTGGAAGAAATAGAAGGACTTCCCCCTGCTATCGCTCTGGCGCAACAAAGAGGAACGCCTTCTACCCGATCATCCGTGGGAAGTGTAACAACACTCTCCAACCTTCTTCGCATGCTTTACTCACGCTCAGGAACGTATCCAAAAAATCAGAGTTTAATTTATGCCGAGGGTTTTTCTCCCAATACTCCGGAAGGTGCGTGTCCTACTTGCCATGGCCTTGGAAGAATTTACGATGCCACTGAAAAATCGATGGTGCCGGATGATACACTTTCCATCAGGGAAAGAGCGATTGCCGCCTGGCCTCCGGCGTGGCACGGACAAAATTTGCGCGACATGCTTGTCACGATGGGGTTCGATATTGATACTCCCTGGAAAAAACTACCTAAGAAAGACCGCGACTGGATTCTCTTCACAGACGAGACACCGCACGTTCCGGTTTATGCTGGCTTCACAAGTGCGGAAGTTAAAAAGGCCATGAAGCAAAAAGTTGAGCCTTCCTATCATGGCAATTTCTCCAGCGCGAGAAACTATGTCCTTTCTACTTTTGCAACCACTCAAAGTCCCTTAATGAAGAAAAGAGTTTCACGCTATATGGTCAGCGCACTCTGTCCTGAATGTGAAGGTCAGCGTCTGAGAAAAGAGTCTCTCTCTGTCAAATTTGCCGGTCTCAACATTGGTCAGATGAATGATCTTCCTCTCAAAAAGATGATTGATGTATTAAGGCCCTATGTTAACGATAAAAATGTGGCCACCCAAAGAATTTGTGAAGACCTCGTCGGCCGGATTGAAATTATTCTTGATCTCGGATTAGGGTACTTATCTCTCAATAGAAGCACTCCGACTCTTTCGCCGGGAGAGCTGCAACGTCTAAGGCTTGCGACTCAGGTAAAATCCAATTTATTCGGAGTTGTTTATGTCCTCGACGAACCTTCAGCTGGACTTCATCCCTCCGACACGGAAGCTTTGCTGAGATCGTTTAAAAAATTAAAAGATCAAGGCAATACCTTGTTTGTTGTGGAACATGAAATCGATGTTATTCATGAAGCTGACTGGATTGTCGATGTGGGTCCTCTGGCAGGACAACATGGCGGAGAAATTCTCTACAGCGGACCGCCTCAAGGTTTGATCAAAGTTAAAAATTCTCTGACTGCCAGATATATTTTTGGAAAGCAAAAAAAGCTTTTCCATCATCACAAAAGAAATTCTGATGTGTGGATGAGTTTAAAAGATTTAAAGCGTAATAATCTGAATGGTGTCGATGTCAATTTTCCTTTGGGTGTTTTGACCAGCGTTACCGGTGTCAGTGGTAGCGGAAAATCGACTTTAGTTAGTCAGCTTCTCATTGAATTGGTTCAGCAAAAACTGGGCAAAAAACATGAGGTAGAAGAAAAAGAACTCGAACTGGAACAAGAAGAAAACATGCTTTTTGAAGGACGTATAGAAAGTGGAATGAATTATATCAAGCGCCTGGTTCAAGTAGATCAAAAGGCCATCGGCAGGACTCCGCGATCCAACCTCGCCACTTACACCGGTCTTTTCGATCACGTCCGCAAAATTTTTGCGGAAACAAAAACAGCGAAGCAAAGAAAATACAATGCCGGACGTTTTTCTTTTAATATGCCACACGGTCGTTGTGAAAAATGTGAAGGAGAAGGATTTGTCATGGTAGAACTGCTGTTTCTTCCAAGCGTTTATTCACCATGTCCTCTCTGTCATGGATCGCGCTATAATGCCGCTACTCTAGAAGTTAAATACAAAGAAAAGAGTATAGCTGAAATTCTCAACATGACCGTTGATGAAGCTCTCTCATTTTTTAGCGATTATGAAACAGTCTCGCGTCCGCTGCAGATTCTTTCAGATGTCGGTTTAGGTTATCTGCGATTAGGTCAACCCGCGACTGAACTTTCCGGCGGTGAAGCTCAGCGGATAAAACTTGCCACTGAACTACAACGCCCCTCTAAAGGTGAAACACTTTATATTCTTGATGAACCTACAACAGGACTTCACCCTGCCGACGTTGAAAAACTTCTCGTTCAATTAAATCGCCTGGTGGAGGCCGGAAACACTGTCATTGTGGTTGAACACGACATGAGAGTTGTCTGCTCGAGCGATTGGGTTATTGATATGGGACCTGGCGCCGGCGACGAAGGCGGTCGAATTGTGTTTGAAGGCACACCGGAAAGAATGATGAAATCAAGAAAAGGAAAGACGTGGAAATATCTTGCAGCTTTTTCAGGAAATGTGAATAAAGATGTCCACATTTAAAGAATGAAGCCGGCACAAGAGGGCCTTCTGTCCAGAGTATTGCAACATCTCCTGTCCCAGAACCTTGGCGAACGAAGCGTTTGTCGTTCCATTAAGCACACCCTTTAAAAAATCCTGCCATCTTTGAAGAGCTTCATTTTCGATTTCTCTGTATTGAGTTCCTTGAATGAGGCCTGCCACTCGTAAAAAAGTTTTTACCATCATGACCATGGTAATATTGCGGGCCGTTTGCCCCTGAACAAAACTTGTATTCACATTGATTGATTCAAAATTCCACACTTCAAATCTATCAACGATTTTCACGTCTATTTTTTCTGAAGTGAGAGCAGTTAATTTTTCAACAAAAGAATCAAGCCATAGTTGTAAATCAGTGCCTTCTTCTGAAAGGCTCTCGCCTTTTACCCCAATAGCTTTGGTGGCCAGATCCAAAAGCCCCTTGCTGTCAAAAGGCTTGGAAAGAAAATAAACTTTGCTTTCTCTCGTCATCTCCGTCATGACCAATTTATTGATGAAGGCCGATGAAATGATAACTGGAGTATGAGAATTAAGTTTTGAGGAGCGGACAATGGAAACAAACTCATCGCCTGTAATGACCGGCATCTTTAAATCAGTAATGATGAGATCAAATTCTTCCTTATCAATAGCTCTCCAGCCCTTTTGCGGATGATCACAAAAAGTAACCTCTGCCCCCAGCTTGGCGAGAAAGTTGCGATACACAACTTCGAGTGAAACTTCGTCGTCTATAACTAACACAGATAGTTTATTTTCCATGCTAACTATTATGCCTGAGATTAAATTTTCTACAAGGTGCCCGTTGATGAAAACTATATAGTTAAGATTGCTTTTCACTCGGCTTGCCCAATGTGCCTCATTTTGCAGTCAATAGGCCCCATTCATATTCAAATCTTGTCATAAAATTTGCTCATATACTGGACTCTTATTTGCAAAACAATAGTCAAGATTACGAGGGAAAAATGATTGATCCGCGTTTAAATTTTTATCGCCGCTTTTCTTTTTTATGCGTGTTTTTGTCATTTGCCATTTCCGCCACGGTACTGACCATGTGGTTTGCCGGCTCACCTAATGCTGGACGGCTGGTGAAGGGTCTTCCTGTGATGGTGCCCAATACTGCACTGGTCATTGTTTTGAGCTCAATCAATATACTTTTTCTATGGAAAGGAAAGAGAACAAGAATAAAAAAATTGATCTCAACCGCTGTTATTTTCCTTATTTTTCTGATGGCCTTAGGATCTCTGCTGGAATTTTATATTCACAAATCCGTTTTTATAAATACATTTTTAACAGATCTCCTTCCCCTGAAAAATATTCATCTCGAGAGTGGTCAACCGCTTTCTCCTACGCCCAACTCCGCTGCCGCATTTATTATTTTGGGTTTATGTCTCGCCTTTCTGGAAAAAAATATTCTTTTTTCCCAAATGTTGGCCATTCTTCTTTTTTCAATCGCGGCCCTGGCCCTTACGGGACAAGCTTTTCATATCTCTGTTTTCTATAATCTCCTGGGCAGTACCCCGGTCACGGGTATGTCTTTACCCACAGCTCTCTGTCTTATTTTTATTTCAATAAGCATTCTTACCCGCAGACCGGAAACGGGAGTGCTCAGACTTTTCTTTCAAAAAACTATGGCCAAGGAAGTTCTCAGACGATTTTCATTTGCCATGCTTTTTATTCCGTTTCTTTTTGGCGTGGCTGCGTTTATCGGTGCAGGAAAAAGTTCACAGGAACTTCTCTATATTTTCACTTTTTTAAATCTCATTCTCATTTTCGGTTTTAGTACCGTGCTTCTTTCAACGGCCAAGGCCATTGATAAACTAGAAGTAAAAAGAGAAGAGAAAGAACGTCTCTTAAGTCAGGTCATAGAAACAATGCCCGTGGGCGTCTGGCTGCTCGATAGAAATGGTTTTGTCTTCAGCGCAAATGAAGCCAGTAAAAGAATTTGGGCGGGCGCAAAGTTTGGTGCAGAAAACAACCTGAGCCATTACCGTGGCTGGTGGGAACATACCGGTGAAGAAATCAAGGAAAATGAATGGGCCGCCTACCGTGCCATTAAATACGGAGAGGCCGCAATTGGTGAAATGATCCGCATTCAATGTTTCGACGGTACAGAAAAAGTCATTCTCAACTCAGCGGTTCCCATGCGGGATAGTGAAGGAAAAATCTATGGAGCGATTAACGTCAATGAGGATATTACGATCAGAAGGAAAGCAGAACTCGATGCTGAAGAGTCTGCCTCGCGCTTACAGGCTTTTCTTGAAAATTCCAATGATGCCATTCTCATTACCAGCTCGACGGGAGAAATATCCTTTGCCAACACACAAGCGGCCAGATGGCTGGGATATTGTAAATCAGAACTCATTCATCAATCCGTCGAAATGCTTATTCCTGAAAGATTTCTGAATATGCACAGACAGGCCCTCTCTGATTATTTGAAAAATCCGGTTCCCAAAAAAATTGGATTAAAAAATAAAATGATCATCAAAAGAAGAGATGGCTCTGAATTTCCAGTGGAAATTTCTCTAAGCCCGGTCAGAAGCCGTGGGGAGCATTTTGTCACTGCTATTATCCGCGATGTTACCGAAAGAAAAAGATATGAGGACCAGCAGGATTTTCTCACTCATATCAGTCAGGAACTTAGCGAGTCCATTGATTTTACCAAAACACTTCAGCGGGCCGTGGATTGTGCCGTTCCCGCACTTGGTGATTGGTGCAGTTTATTTCTTCTCGATAAAATGGGACATCCACATCCCATAGTCACGAAACATGCTGACCCGAAGTTGCAGAAGTTAAGTGACTATCTGGTGGAAAGACATGCTTTTAATGAATCCAGTACGAGCGGAATTATGGAAGCTGTCCGGAGCGGCAGGACCGTCTTCGTTCCCACTTTTACTGAGGAAATCAGAACAGAACTTTTTTCTCAAAGAGAACAGCGAGAAATCGAAAGTAAATTCAAAATTCACTCCTACTTTATCGTACCGTTAAAACCTGGAGGGAAGGTCATTGGGGTTCTCACACTTGCGCAGGGAATTTCAGGCAGACAATTTCTTTCAGAAGACAGAACACTCATTGAAGATCTCGCGCAGAGAATTGCCTATGCAATCGAAAATTCCCGTTTGTACACAGAAGCATTAAATGCGGTACAATCCCGTGAGGACGTGTTGTCTATTGTCTCACACGACCTGAAAAATCCATTGCAGGCCATTCAACTCTCTACTCAATATATGAAACGTCGTTTAAGCAACACACCTGAAAACGAACCTCTATTCAAAATGATTCAGACAATCAGAGGAGCGGCCGACAATATGAATGCTCTTATTCACAGCATTCTCGACATCGGAAAAATTCAGGCAGGAACTTTCAACGTTGAACTTCACCAGACAAAGTTCAGTGAAGTTTTAAAAACTCTACGCGATGTCATGGTGCCACTTTCAAAAGATAAACATATCGAGCTTTATTTTCATCCGGAAGATTTCAATCACACGGTTTACTGCGATCCTTTCCGGATATCACAGGTCTTTTCAAACTTGCTCGGCAACGCCATTAAGTTTACTCCTCCAGGCGGAAAAATTGATGTTTCCATGGAAGTCATTGATCACAAAGTGAGAATTTGTGTGGCAGACAATGGGCCCGGGATGAGTCCTGAATTTCAAAAGAATCTTTTCAACAGACATTGGCAGGCCAAAGAAACATCAACCAAAGGCAGTGGGCTCGGTCTTTATATCACGAAAGGGATTGTTGAGGCGCACGGGGGAGAAATTTGGGTTGAAAGTGAGCCCGGTAAGGGCTCGCGATTTTATTTCACCATTCCTGAGGCACCGGAATATTCAGCAGAACATTCCGGGCACAGACATCTTCACTAACTATTTACGATAAACTTGTTTTTCAAAAATAGCAGGTCCTGATGGAGCCTGGGCCATATTTCCTGGCTCCGGTGTCACAAGAACTTTAAAACGTTTGTAAGGAATTGTTGTCGTTTGAATTCCTTCAAGGTCATCATTTACTTTCAAGGCCCCAACGTTTTGAAAATTTCTTGATCCTTCCGGTTGAATCCAGACAATGTAATTGTTCGCATTAGTTGACACTTTTTCTGCTGGTGCAAGATGCTTAACCTTCACTGTCAGCTCAGTATTGTCGTTTTCAGCGCTCTTTGCTGAGACGGTTCCCTGAGCACCAGGAACAATATTACTCACTTCCATAGGCTGCTTATTTGAAGCACAACCTGTAAGAGCAAGCGCCAGGACGGAGCTTGCTAAAAATAATCTACATTTCTTCATGAAGTCACTCCTTTTTCAAAAATCATCTTTAAAGATAGAGATGCGCCAATTTTTTACTTTTGCGCTCATCAATAGATAAAGCAAAGCCTATACCATCTGAAAAATTTAATTTATAAATAGCTATAACTTTCAAAAGGAAATCTCTATGAATCATTTTAACCAGGCCGCCAATCAGTGGGACACTCCGGAAAAAATCGAGCAAAATAGAAAATATGCTGAAGAGATAAAAAGCCTCGCAGGAAAAAAAGAGTTTACAAAAATTCTTGAAGTCGGTTGCGGAACAGGATTGCTTGGCGGTCAATTACTTACGTCAACTTCTTCATTAACCGGCATCGATACTTCAGAAGGCATGCTGGAAGTTTTCAACCAGAAATTCTCGGGCAATCCAAATGTGCATTCGCTTAAAGTGAATCTTGAACAAACAGACATAGAAGAAAAAAACTTTGACCTGATCATTTCTTCAATGGCCTTTCATCACCTTCAAACTCCGGAGAAAATGATCGGCAAACTGCGTGCGAAACTCTCCCGGGAAGGAATTCTTGCCGTCATAGACCTCGACAAAGAAGATGGAACCTTTCATCCGGATCCTGTCAAAATGGGTGTTCATCATTCTGGTTTTGCCAGAGAAGAGATTGAATCATGGGCAAAGAAAAACGATCTTCACGTGCAGATAAAAATCATCAATATCATCCATAAGAACGATAAACAATATCCCGTTTTTTTAGCAATTTTCTCCCACTAGTTTTGAGAGGACCATATGACTATTGAAAATTTAATTCTCCCCTTACTTATTATTCTCTTTTTCGCCTATCGCATTTATAAAGGCCAGAAGATGAAAAAACTTATGCCTGAATTGCTTAAAGCAGGCGCTGTGATTATCGATGTTCGATCACCAGGTGAATTCGCAGGTGGCCACAATCCCCTGAGCCAGAATATTCCCCTTGATCAAATCAGTGAAAAGGCCGCGACATTGGACAAAGAAAAAACTTATATTCTTTGTTGTGCTTCAGGAGCAAGAAGTGCTGCGGCGATGGGCGTGCTGAAAGGAAAAGGATTTAAGCATGTAATGAATGCAGGTTCGTGGACATCGACAGTAAGCAAATCGTAAAAAAAAAGGGCGGTCATGCCGCCCTTTATTCTATTGTGCCGGTCCGACTAGCGGAACTTCTATAGTACTTGTCACTTTTCCATCTTCTTTCACATTGAGTTTCAAAGGAAGTTTTCCATAGACGAGAATCTTTGGATCAAACTTGAAAAAGATCGGTGTTTTTACTTCCGGTTTATCAAACTTGAGTGGTCTTAAAATGGTGACGATCTGAATTTTATCTTTCAAAGTCGGTTCTACTATTTCCAGTTCAGCAATATGAGATTCACTTCCCTGGTGTGTGACTTTCATCGTAAAGTGGTTGATGATTGTTTTTGATCCGTCAGCATTTTCGACAATTTGAAAAGGAGCTTCAGCTCCTCTATAGAACTGGAAGTTCAGGTTGCTGCTTGAAGTGAGAAACACAGTCAAGGCAGACACAAACGCAAGCGATATAACTGCATAAATAACAGAACGCGGAGTGATTTTCTTTCTGACTTGTCCTTTTAGTTCGTTTTCACTGCTGTATCTGATCAACCCTTTTGGTCGTTTTAATTTTTCCATGATGTTGTCGCAAGCATCGATACACATCGTACACGCGATACATTCAAGCTGAGTTCCGCGACGGATATCAATACCAGTCGGACAAACCTTTACGCAATTGTAACAATTAATACAATCGCCTTCTTGTTCGCGAGGAACTTGACCGCGACGTGGTTCGCCTCTCTTTTGATCGTAAGCAACGATTAAAGAGTTTTCATCCATTAAAACAGACTGCATTCTTCCGTAGGGACAGGCGATAATACAAAACTGTTCTCTGAACCAACCGAAGTCAAAAAGGAAAATCCCAGAAAGAATCATGACACCGATAAAGATGCCCAGGTTTTCCCCTGGATGTTTCATCGACATATGAAGAACTTCTCTTGGCCCTAACATATAACCGAAGAAAGTATGAGCAATGTGCAGTGAAATTGCAGTAAAGATAATCCACTTTATGGATTTGCGTATTATTTTCTCAGCATTCCATGGTCCGCGATCGAGGTCTCTTCTTTTTCTGGCATTCCCCTCAACTAATTTTTCAATTTTGAGGAAGAGTCCCTGTATAAAAACGGTTTGAGGACAACCCCATCCGCACCAGACCCGGCCAAAGAGCGAAGTCATGAAGGCAATAAAAAATAAACTGGAAATAACAACGAGAAACATAAAGATCGGCTCTACGCCAAACCACGTATTCCCAAAAAAGGTAAATTCGCGATGAAAAATATCAATCTGAAGTAGAGGTTTACCTTTGTGATAAATCCACGGCACGACCAGATAGATGACCATGAGAAACCAGTAAAACAAATGCCGGCGATCTTTCCACGGCCCCTTTACATCTTCAGGGTAAAGATAAACGCGGTTTCCGTGCGCATCTGTCGTTGCCAATCTCTCAGGATCGAGCTCAAAAATATTTTTAGCTTTTTCTTGTATTGGGGTATTTTCTTCGGACATATTTCCTTCTCAAGTTTTATTCAGTTGGTTGTTGTTGATTTTTCCACGAATCAAATGCACCGAGGTTGTAGACATCGAGCCCACTCTTTTTTAACTCGGCCCCGACGATTCCCGCCCTTCTTCCCGAATGACAGTAAACAATCACTGCTCCCGATTTTTTAAGCTCTGCCACTTTGCTGTTAAAAGCGGCCGGATCGTTTTTCATCATCGACATCGGCAAAAGAATCGAGTCTTTTACACGGCCTTTATCGGTTTCATTTTTTTCGCGTACATCTATAATAACGGCCTTTTTGTCCTTCTGGAACTGATATGCCTCTTGAGGAGTAATTTCTTTTAACGGATTGTTTGAGGCGCAGCTGAAGAATAAAAACAGGGCCGTAAAAAGTGCAGTAAAAATAAGTTTGTTTTTCATGAAATTATTATACCCTTCCCACTCGGTCTTCGCACTTCATTGACTTCACTTTCACTAGCACAAACTTCACAACGCCCCTAATGGGGCGTGATTAAGGGCGAGAGGCCGAAGACTGTTTGAACAACTCATACACAAACGGACCGAATGGTAGACCATTGCGGGCGTTGATCGCTGCGGCTTTCTTTATCTCATTGCTCAATTGATGAATGTTCATTGAACTGCCAAGCTGTTCACCATATGTTTTAGGTCGGGACTGAGCAGACGCTACCCATAAAAAGTCCGGATGCTGACGCGAGTACCATTCACCGCCTAAAATTCTTTTCTGAGAATCGAGTTCCAGATC
>Ga0208121_100596_pt1 | contig 11455 bp, 12 predicted proteins | sample LakWasMet62_LOW9_2_FD_183894 | JGI IMG/M metagenome (GOLD analysis project Ga0208121, IMG submission 183894) | Freshwater sediment methanotrophic microbial communities from Lake Washington under simulated oxygen tension - Sediment Metagenome... | ecosystem: Environmental > Aquatic > Freshwater >... | reverse complement strand
GCGATCGCGACTGGTTGATCGATCGCTTCGGCAGGAGCTATGGCGCCTGGCTGCACGAGGCGGCCTGGGGGCGTGACGAACGCCCCGTGGTGACCGAAAGCGAGCCGGTGTCGATCAGCCGCGAGACCACCTTCGAACGCGACCTGCACGCCGTGCGCGACAAGGCCGAGCTCGGCGCCATCTTCACCAGCCTGTGCGAGCGTGTGGCGGCGGACCTGCAACGCAAGGGTTACGAAGGCCGCACCATCGGCATCAAGCTGCGCTACGACGATTTCAAAAGCGTCACCCGGGATCAGACCCTGGCGCACTACACCGCGGACGCCAAGATCCTGCGCCAGGCCGCGGGCCTGTGCCTCAAGCGCGTGGACCTGAGTCGCCGCCTGCGCCTGCTGGGGGTGCGCGTCGGCGCGCTGCGTCGTCTGGGCACTCAAGATGTTGCGCTGCAGCAGCAGGGTAAGCATACCGGAGCTTCACCGGATGCTATTGATTCAGGAGCAAATACGCTCCCGCTGTTCTGACCTATCGGCCAGCCTGGCTGGCATTGACAGGGGCTGACACCAAACTTACAGTGGAGCCGTCCGCAGCGGAGGCCTCCATGCACCATCCCCTGACCCTGGCAGAAATCAAGCGTATCCGGCTCTGGCACGTCGCGCACAGGGAGGACCATCCGCTGGAGTACCAGCTCTGGGACTGCGTCCTCTGCTGCTGGCTCATGGGCTGGGTCGGCTGGATGCCGGTCCTGCTGTTTGAACTGCTGTGGGCGGGGCCCCTGTGCCTGCTGGGCAGCCTGGCGCCTCGTCTGTACGTGGTCTGGCGTGCGCGTGCGCATCGCGCGCAACGTCTGCGCTGCGACTGGTTGTCCAGCCGGGCCTGAGAGGGTGGGTAAAGTAGGGGGCATGAACACCCTGCACTGCTTCAACCTGTCCATCACCGACCACGTCGCCCACCTGGTGCTCAATCGCCCCGAGGCGATGAACACCATGCACCCGCAGTTCTGGCGCGAACTCGACGAGGTGCTCACCCAGCTGCATGCCGGCGGCGAGGCGCGGGTGCTGCTTATCAGCAGCACCGGCAAGCACTTCAGCGCCGGCATGGCGCTGGAGACCTTCGGTGGCGCCATCACGCTGGACGATCGCAGCGCCGAGGGCCGTGCGGCCATCTTCGACCTGCTCACCGACATGCAAGCCACCTTCAGCAAGCTGGAGACCCTGCGCATTCCGGTCATCGCGGCCATCCAGGGCGGCTGCATCGGGGGTGCGGTGGACATGGTCAGCGCCTGCTGCCTGCGCTACGCCACGGCCGACGCCTTCTTCTGCATCCAGGAAATCAACATCGGCATGGTGGCCGACGTGGGCACGCTGCAGCGCCTGCCCAAGCTGATCCCGCTGGGCGTGGTCAAGGAACTGGCCTACACCGGACGGCGCCTGCCGGCGGCGCAGGCGCAGGCATATGGCCTCGTGAACCAGGTCTACGACACGCCCGAAGCCCTGTTGACCGGTGCGTTGCAGACTGCACAGGAAATTGCCAGCAAACCACCCGTGGCCATCTGGGGGACCAAGCAGGCCCTGCACTATGCGCGCGACCACGGCGTGGACGACGCGCTCAGGCAGATGGGTTGGCTGCAGGGCGCGATCTGGAGCAACCGGCACGTGATGGAAGCCGTCACCGCCATGAAGGAAAAGCGCGCGGGCAGCTTCCCGGGTCTGGCGCCGCTACGGTCTTTCCGCGATGCCGGCCAGTAAGGCCGGCCGGGGCCTGCTCCTTGCCGTGGCATGTGCCCTTGGGCATGCGGCCGACAAGGACGATGCGATGTATGCCAGCTACGCCTGCCAGCAATATGCCCTGGCGACGCTGAAGACCCTGGGCAAGCCCAAGGTCGAAGCCTCACAACCCACAACACCGGCTGCCGCAAACGACAAACGCTGGGCGGGGGTGGCCGACGTCTGGTGGGCCACCGGCGCGATCCATGCCCAAGCCCGCTTTGGCGCGGCCATGGTCCGTTCCGAGTACCAGTGTGCGGTGCAGAAGATTGCCGGGGGCGGCTGGAAGCTGCTGGACCTGCAGTGGCCGCAGGGAAAGCCCTGAAAGCTTGCTAAGCTTGCCGTGGACGGTCCAAAAGAAAGATATCCATGAGGGACGGCACGCAGATTCTGCTTCTCGAAGACGAACCCGCCATCGCCAGCACGATTGCGTTTGCAGTTCAGCGCGAGGGTTTGGTATTGACCCACTGTCCCCTGGTGCGGGACGCCCGCCGGGAGTTGTCGGCCCGTCATTTCGATCTGGCTGTTCTCGATGTGGGCCTGCCCGATGGCAGTGGCCTGGATGTGTGCCGCGACCTGCGTAACAACCCGGAAACCGCCGATATGCCCATCCTGGTCCTGAGCGCACGCAGTGAGGAACTGGACCGCGTGCTGGGGCTGGAACTGGGGGCCGACGACTATGTCGCCAAGCCTTTCAGCCCACGCGAGCTGGTGGCACGTATCCGCGCCCTGTTGCGGCGCAGCCATCGTGCAGAAAGCATCCGTTCAGCCGACAAAGTTTCCGAGGAAAAGGGAAGCGACTTTGTGGTGGATGAAGCAGGGCAGCGCATCCGGTACCGGGGGCAGACGCTCCATCTGACGCGCCTCGAATACGGTTTGTTGCTGGTCTTGTGGCGTGGACCAGGACGCATCCACAGCCGTGATCAGCTTCTGCAGTCGGTCTGGGGACAGGATGCCGAAAGCACGGACCGCACCGTGGATACCCATATCAAGACACTGCGTGCCAAGTTGCGTGAAGCCGGCGCGACAGAAGACTGCATCGTCACCCATCGCGGCATGGGTTACAGCCTGGGGGTCCGGTGAAGCTCGGCATCCGTCTGCTGTTCGTATTCTTCGTACTCAACGGTTTGGCGGTCTTCTTCCTGTTGCGTGTGTTCACCACCGAGATCCGGCCCAGCGTGCGGGATGTGATGGAGGACATGCTGGTGGACACGGCCAACATCCTGGCCGAGCTGGCCAGTGATGATCTGGCCAATGGCCGCCTGCAGAGTGGTCGTTTTGCCGAGCATGTCCGCAACTATGGCCAGCGCCCGGTGGATGCGGGCATCTGGGGGTTGAGCAAGCAGTCCCTGGACTACCGCATCTACGTCACGGACGAGAAGGGGGTCGTCCTTTTCGATTCCGTGCGGCAGGCCGAAGGCCAGGATTATTCACGCTGGCGCGACGTGGCGCTGACTCTGCGGGGCGAATACGGGGCGCGTGCCACGCGGGAGGTGCAGACCGATGACCGCACCTCCGTCATGTACGTTGCCGCACCCGTGTTGCATCAGGGGCACATCATCGGCGTGCTCACCGTGGCCAAGCCCATCAGTACCGTGCAGCGTTTCATCGATCGGGCCGAGCGCAAGGTGTTGACGGGGGGCGCCTGGCTGCTGCTGCTGTCAGCGGCCGTTGGTGTGCTTGTCACCGTCTGGGTGGTGTGGAATATCCGGCGTCTGCGCACCTATGCCCGCAGTGTCCAAGCCGGCAGTACCGAGGTGTTGCCGCGTGTGCCCGGGGAGCTGGGCGAACTGGCCCAGGCCATGCAGACCATGCGTGAACGCCTGGACGGCCGGGAGTACATCGAGAACTATGTGCGCGCCCTGACGCATGAACTCAAAAGCCCGGTGGCGGCCATGCGTGCCAGCGGCGAGCTGCTGCAGGAGTCTTTGCCCGACGCCCAGCGGCGTGAATTTGCCGGGCATGTGGTGGCGCAGAGCGAGCGCCTGCAGCGCCTGGTGGACCGGCTGCTGGAGTTGAGCAAGCTGGAACACCTGGCTAGCTCCGGGCAGGGGCTGCATGTGAGCGATGAGGTGAGCCTTCTGGACTGCGCCCGGTCGGCCGTGGCTGCGGTGGCCGCGCGTTTTGCGGCACGGCAGATCACGTTACATGTGGAGCAGGGTGATGCCGAAGCCGGTGCGACGGTACGGGGTGATGCCCAGGCCATCGCCTTGGCCACCAGCAACCTGCTGGAGAATGCCCTCGATTTCGCACCCGCAGGCAGCCGGGTGACGGTGAGCGTGTTGCCGCACCATATCGTCGTGCAGGATCAGGGTTCTGGGGTGCCAGACTATGCCTTGCCCAGGTTGGGTGAGCGCTTCTTCACGACAGCGCGTCCCAGCGGTGAGCGCAGCGGCTCCGGCCTGGGGCTGGCCATCGTGCGCCAGATCATGGCATTGCACCGTGGTCGTCTGCTGCTGGCCAATGCGAACGGCTTCCGCGCGGAAATGGAATTTCCGCCGGCCTAGCGCGGCACTTCACGCTGCCTTCACATACTTCATCGTGGTCTCACGCCGGAGCTTGACCATCCCTCCATCTCAACCACGGAGGAAACATGAAGTCTCTTATCTCATCCAAGCTGGCCTATCTGCTGCTGGTGCTGCTGGCCTTGCTCTTCGGTCTGGGCAAGATCCAGGACATCGTCCAGGACCGGCAACTGCATCGCAAACGGGCCGTTGCCGGCATGGGCAGCGCCCAGGTTGTCATGGGGCCCATGATCCATCTGCGATGCGTGGAGAGATGGCGTGAGCCGGTGACGGACACCGTCAACCCGAATACGGTGGAGCGTGAAAAGGAAGTCACTCTGCTGGCGTTGCCGGAGTCTCTTGCGCTCACATCCGGGGCCGATGTGCAGAACCGCAGCCGCAGTCTGCACAAGGTCAATACCTATAACCTGAAGACGACCATGCAGGTGCGCTGGGCACCAGATGCCTTGAAAGTCAGGCCACAGAACGAGCGCTCCCGTATCAGCTGTGCTGCTCCCGAACTCATCGTTCCGGTCAGCGACCCCACGGGTATCCGCTCGGCCAGCCTGAACTGGAACGGGAGCCCACTTTCACTGAAGCCCGGCACACATCACGCCCGCTACAACCGCGGCCTGCACGCGCAACTGCCGGACGGCTGGGCACTGCAGGCCGAGGCCTTGAATGCCGTGGTCGAACTGGAGGTTTTTGGTGTCGAGGAGTTGGGTTTTGTACCCGTGGGCGACATGACCCAGCTGCGTCTGCAAAGCAACTGGTCGCACCCCTCGTTCGGGGGCCAGTTCCTGCCAGCGGAACGTGCGCTGGGGGCCCAGGGCTTCACGGCCAACTGGCGTGTTTCATCGCTGGCGATCGGCAATGGCGATGAGTTGCGCAAAGGTGTACCGGTCTGTGCCCGCAGGGGTGACGATAGCCTGGAAAAGCCAGGGGACTGTCTGGAAGCCATCCGTGTTTCTTTCATCGATCCGGTCGACGCCTATACCCTGAGCGATCGGGCGGCCAAATACGGCCTGTTGTTTGTCGTGCTCACTTTTGTCGCGGTCGGCCTGTTCGAAGTGATGCAGCGCCTGCGGGTGCACCCCGTGCAGTATTTCCTGGTGGGTTCCGCCATTGCCATCTTTTTCCTGCTGCTGGTCAGCCTGGGCGAGCATCTGTCCTTCGATCTGGCGTATGCGACCGCCGCCACGGCCTGTGTGCTGCTGCTGACCTACTATGCGGTGCACATGCTCCACGGCCTGCGGCGTGGCTTGCCTTTTGGCGCGGGGGTGGCTGTGTTGTATGGTTTGCTGTTCTTGCTGCTGCAACTGGAGCAGAAGGCCCTTGTGGTGGGCTCGCTGGCGCTCTTTGCCGTGCTGGCCAGCGTGATGTACCTGACGCGCAAGGTGGACTGGTATAGCCTTCTGACGCCCGCAGACCGGTCCAGGGAAACGGCGTGACGCCGGTGTTATTGCCTTGCCGTGCGCACGTTGGCCGGCAGGGCCTGCGGGTGGCTGGTGCGCCAGGGGTTGATGTCCAGGCCGCCGCGGCGCGTGTAGCGCGCATAGACCGTCAGCTTGGTCGGTTTGCAGCGCGTCCAGAGGTCCATGTAAATGCGTTCCACGCACTGCTCGTGGAACTCGTTGTGGTTGCGAAAGCTCACCAGGTACTGCAACAGCCCGGCCTGTTCGATTTGCGGACCGCTGTAGCCGATCTGCACGCTGGCCCAGTCGGGCTGGCCTGTGACCAGACAGTTGCTCTTGAGCAGGGAACTGGTCAGCACCTCGCTCACGGGCTGTTCGTCGAAGGCCGCGCTCAGCAGTTCGGGTGTCGGTGTGTAGTGTGTGCACTCCACCTCCAGCCGGTCCAGGCTCAGGCCGTCGAGTTCATGGATGGGCTGCTGGTCGAACAGTTCGGGGGCGATGAGCTTGACGCCCACCGTGCCGGTCTTGTCGCTCCCACGCCAGGCCGCTTCGCTGATGTCGGCGCGGATGCGTGCCTGCACCTCGGCGGCGTCCGCAAACTTCGTGTTGTTGTAGCTGTTGAGGTAGAGCTTGAAGGACTTGCTCTCGACGATGTTGGGCGTTTCGCAAGGCACCGTGATCTGGGCGATGGCCACTTGCGGCTTGCCGCGTGCGTTGAGCCAGCTCAGCTCGTAGGCCGTCCACAGGTCGGCGCCCATGAAGGGCAGGGTAGCGGGCACGCCGATCTCCTGGCGCTTCGTGGAGCGCGGGATGGGGTAGAGCAGCGCGGCGTCGTACTGGTCCACATAGGGCGCCGCTTTGCCCAGCAGCGAGTCTTCGGGTTGGCTCATGTCAGTCCTGGATCTTGCGGCGGAACACCAGACGATCCGGTTCGGACGCGGCCGCTTCGTAAGCATAGCCTTCGAGATTGAATTTCTCCAGCTGCTTTGGTGTGCTCAGGTGCCTGGTCGCTGCGTAGCGCGCCATCAGGCCGCGCGCACGTTTGGCCAGGAAGCTGATGACCTTGTATTTGCCACCTTTCCAGTCCTCGAATACGCATTCGATCACGCGGGTCTTGAGCGCCTTGGTGTCGACGGCCTTGAAATATTCCTGCGAGGCCAGGTTCACCACCACGGGCGACTTGTCGGCTTGCAGGCGTTCGTTCAGGTACTCGGCGATTCTGCTGCCCCAGAACTTGTAGAGGTTCCTGCCCTGCGGGTTCTCCAGGGCGGTGCCCATCTCCAGCCGGTACGGCTGCATCCAGTCCAGCGGACGCAGCACGCCGTACAGGCCGCTGAGGATGCACACGTGCTCCTGCGCCCAGGCCAGGTCCTCGGCCTTGAGCGTCTTGGCGTCCAGCCCTTCGTAGACGTCGCCGTTGAAGGCCAGCACGGCCTGCTTCGAATTCTTCGCGGTGAACTTCGGACTCCAGGCCAGGTAACGCGCCACGTTGAGGCCGGCGAGCGCATCGCTGAGGTCCATCAGTTCGGAAATCTGCTGCGGTGAGTAGCCGCGCAGGATCTGGATGAGTTCGGTCGATTGCTTGACGAACAGGGGCTGCGTGTGTGGCACGTCGCCAGCCGGTGTGTCGTAGTCCAGTGATTTCGCGGGCGATAATAAAAAAAGCATGTTCTTGCGTATCCTGTATCAGGACAATTATCTAGTAGCCGTGGACAAGCCGCCGGGGCTGCTGGTCCACCGCACGGGACTCGACGCCGGCGAGACCTTGTTTGCCCTGCAACTGCTGCGCGATCAGCTCGGACGCCCGGTCTGGCCTGCCCACCGGCTCGACAAGGGCACTAGCGGCGTGCTGCTGTTCGCGCTCGATGCCGCCACGGCCCGTGCGCTGGGGTCGGGCTTCGAGGCGCCGTACCAGGTGCACAAGACCTACCAGGCCGTGGTGCGCGGATGGCCGCCCGAGTCGGGCCTGATCGATCACCCGCTTCAACGCATGGACGACGATGCCCGCACGGGCCGCACGCCAGTGCAGGACGCCAGTACGCGCTATCGCACGCTGGCGCGTTACGAGCTGCCACTGCCGCAGGGTGACTTCCCTACGACGCGCTGCGCGCTGGTGGAGCTGCAGCCCCTGAGCGGCCGGCGCCACCAGTTGCGTCGCCATCTCAAGCACATCGCGCATCCCATCATCGGCGACGCCACGCATGGCAAGGGGCCCCTGAACCGCGCCCTGGCGGCGCTGCTGGGGATGCAGCGCCTCTGGCTGCATGCGCTGCGCCTGGAGCTGGTCCATCCGGTGCATGGCACGCCGCTGCCGCTGGCGGCCCCACTAGGGCCTGACTGGGTGCTGTGGCAGCGCAGCTTTGATGTGCGTCAAGACGGGCGCTAGTCTGCAGACTAGACTGAGGCACTGTTCCTGATCTGGAGACACCATGAAATTCGTCGTCCCTTTCTTCGTGATGCTTGGTATGCTGGCCAGCTTCGGGGCCCGGGCGGCCGATCCGGTGACGGAGGCCATCAACCAGGCCTATGCACCCTACCGTGTCGCCTTGTTCCGTACCAACAGCCAGGCGCAGGCCGAGTCGGAGCAGGCCATGGCCCAGGCCCGGCAGGCCTGGCAGGCGATCCTGGACCGGTTCGCCGCCCAGCCCCCCATCCCCTACGACAGGGACCCTGAATTCCGCGCGTCGCTGAATGCCGTGGTCAAGGTGTATGAGCAGGCGGCCGGCGAGGTTGGGCAGGGCAAGCTGGTGCAGGCCCACGAAACGCTGGAGCAGGCGCGCGACATCATGGCCGAATTGCGGCGGCGCAATGGGGTCGTCGTCTTCAGTGACCACATGAACGCCTACCACACCGAGATGGAGCACGTGCTGCAACAGGGGACTGCCATGACCAGCAGCCCGCAGGCCATGCTGACGCTGGTGCAACGGGTGGGTGTGCTGGAGTACCTGGCTCAACGGCTGCGCAGCGAGGCTCCGAAGGCCCTGCTGGGTGACGCTGAATTTGATGCCGCCCTGCACGCGCTGGAGACCTCGGTGGCTGCGCTGCAGCGGGCCGCCATGAACCAGGACGTGACTGCTGCCAGGGAGGCGCTGGGCCGGCTCAAGGGGCCCTACAGCCGCATGTTCCTGAAGTTCGGCTGACCCCTTCTCTGGCTGGGGCCGGTGCCTGCCTGCGGGGTCAGGACAGTTCGCGCAGCGCGGTGACTGTTTCCGCTTCGGTGCGGTAGAGGCGGTGCGCCGGGTCCGCCAGCTTCCAGCCCGCCTGCAGCAGGGTGCGCTCTACCGGCAGCTTCATGCCGCTGATGTGCAGCAGCACATTCTGCTGGCGTAGCTGTTCGCTGAGCTTGAGCAGGGTGTCCACGCCGGTGGCGTCGATGTGACTGATGGGCTGGGCGAAGAGGCAGACGTGGCGGGTCTGCGGGTGGGCCGCCAGATACTCGACAATGGCGCGTTCGAACTCGGCAGCGGCGGCGAAGTCCAGCGCCGCATCCATGCGCAGGGCATAGGCATCGGGCGCCAGCGGCGGCAGTTGCCAGACGTGGCGGTCGCGCAGGCTGCCGTCCGGATGCAGGCCCACTTCGATGATGCGCGGGTGCAGGCGCTGGTAGAGGAAGTGGCTCAGCGACATCAGCACGCCGGCCAGCACGCCCCAATAGAGTTGCGGTGACACCAGCAGGGTGATCAGGAAGGTGGCGCCGGCGATGACGGCCTCCACGCGGGCGATGCGCCATAGGCGCGTGAACTCCCGCGGTTTGATCAGGCCCAGCACCGCCGCCACCACGATGGCGGCCAGCACGGCCTGCGGCACGTGGCGCAGGACCGGGATGAACAGCCATAGCGCCAGCAGCACGACCACGGCTGAAAACACCGTGGCCCAGCCGGTGCGTGCGCCGGCGTAGAGGTTGAGCGCCGAGCGCGAAAAGGACGAGCTGGTCGGGAAGGCGCCACTGAGCCCGGCCGCCAGTTTGCCCAAGCCCTGGCCGATCAGGTCCTGGTCCTGGTTCCAGCGCGTACCGCGCCGTTCGTTGTCGACCTTGGCGCTGGAGGCCGTTTCCAGAAAGCTCACCAGCGTGATGACCAGGGTGGGCAGCAGCAGCTGGCCCAGCACGGCGGCATCGGGCAGTGCTGGCAACTGCAGGGCCGGCAGGCCCGCCGGCAGCATACCGACCACCTGACCGCCGGCCGCCTCGAAGTCCAGCCCAATGGACAGGCCGGCCGCGCCCAGCACGATGAGCAGCACCGAGGGAAAGGCAGGGCGCCAGCGCCGCGCCGCCAGCAGCAGCGCCAGTGTGCCCAGTCCGAAAGCCAGGGAGGGCAGGTGCCAGGCGTGGAGTGCCTCCAATCCCAGGCTGTGCCAGTCCCGCAGGCCCAGCAGGTCGGGCAGCTGGGAGCCGATGATGAGCACGGATGCCGCCTGGGTGAAGGCCGTGAGCACCGGCGCATTGACCAGATTGAGAAGCCAGCCAAAACGCATGAAGCCCAGCACCAGCTGCAGCAGGCCGGTGAGCAAGGCCAGCCAGATGGCCAGCTGGACCCACTCGGCCGAGCCGGGTTGGGCCAGCCCCGTGAGGCCGGCGCTCACCAGCAGGCAGGTCAGGGCGGTGGGGCCGACCGAGAGCCGGGTCGAGGCGCTGAACAGCACGGCCAGCAGGGCCGGCAGGATGGACGCATAGATGCCCGTGACCGGCGGCATGCCTGCCAGCACGGCGTAGGCTACACCCTGGGGGATCACCATCAGACCCACGGCCAGGCCGGCCAGGGCTTCGCTGCGCAGCAGCTCGGCCGTGGGGCGCGGCCAGTTAAGGAAGGGCAGCAGAGCACGCAGGCGGGTGGAGAGAGGGCGCATGGCAGGTGGGCGGAGGATGGGCAAGCAGTTTAGCTGCCTCCCAAAGCACAAGGCCAGCGCATCAGCGCTGGCCCCGGGTGGACGGCCCCGCAGGGCGGGTCAGGCGTCTTTACTTCAGGTCGCCTGCGAGCGAGGCCAGGGTCTCAGCGCTGACAGTCACGTGCGCCGGGTAGTTGGTGTGATCGCACCCGACCTTGACGCTTGCGCCGGCCTTGACAGCGGCGCACATGGCGGGGGTCAGTTCGAAGCGTACGAAGTGCACGGCCGAGGTCTTCTCCTCGTTCTCCCGGTCCAGGTCCTCGTCGGCGATGGCGTAGACGCGGGGCTGGCCTTCCACCTCGACGAACATGCGGTCTTCCACCCCGATCAGGCGGGCCAGCTCGCGCTTGCGCTCGTTGATGTCGGGGTATTCGATCATCATCGTGGCCTTCCAGTTTGTGCCGTCCGGCACCAGCGGGGCGTAGGCGTGGATCTCGTCCAGGATGCCCTCTTCCTCGAAGATCTTCTCGATGCGCAGCATCTCCTGGATCTGGTAGCGGATGGTGAGCTCGGACTCGAACTGCAGGTTGATGTGCTCGCCCAGCAACACGCTGCGCAGCTTGCGGTGCGCGATGACCTCGCCCTTGTGCGCCTTGCGCCACTTGCTGTAGGCCTCCAGCGACATGAGGTTGTCGGGAGTGATCTGGCCGGTGAGTTGCATGGTGTCTTTCCGTCGATTCATTTCAAGCCGTAGGCCATGCGCACCAGGCTCAGCGGGTGCTGCAGTTCGGGCGAGCCCAGGCCGTTGACTTCGAAACCTTGCGCGATGTGGTGACCGCCCAGCGGACAGTCGGAACTGATGTAGTCGGGCTTGCTGCCGTCCTTCATGGTGGCCATGGCCTTGAACACCGGCTTGCCGATCTTCATGGCCTGCTGGTGGTAGGCCTTCTTC
>Ga0208121_100578_pt1 | contig 11693 bp, 12 predicted proteins | sample LakWasMet62_LOW9_2_FD_183894 | JGI IMG/M metagenome (GOLD analysis project Ga0208121, IMG submission 183894) | Freshwater sediment methanotrophic microbial communities from Lake Washington under simulated oxygen tension - Sediment Metagenome... | ecosystem: Environmental > Aquatic > Freshwater >... | reverse complement strand
TAGGCATTACCGAAGGAGATGCCATTGTCGGCGCGCGTTACCTCGCTACCGGCAGCGTTGAGGTCATACAATGGCTAACGCCAGAATGGGGTGCCGCCATCTTTACCGACTTTGGTAATGCGGCCAATAGCCTTAAAGATTTAAAACCAGTTTACGGCTACGGCCTAGGCGCAAGGTGGAAGAGCCCGGTCGGCCCGATTGGTGCGGACATTGCCTACGGCCAAGCAACTGACGACTACCGCCTGCATTTTAATATCGGGGTGATATTCTAATGCTACGTGGCTACTTACATATTTTACTGCTTAGCATCAGCCTGCTGCTGTTTTCACCTGCGCATAGCGAGATGCCAATTAGCGTCAGCACCAGCTTAGATAGCTTCAACCACGATTTAGACAATATCCACCTGAAACTAGAAAAACTGAGCGCACGCTGGCAGCTCTCACCCTTTGGCGACGGCAAATTGGTAGTAGAGCAACTCAAAGCCAAGCGCCTCACCATTACCATTAAAAACAGCGAGAGCGAATCTGAATCGTCGCCATTGCCCAAGCGCATCAACCTGCCGCTACCTATCTCAGTGCTACAGTCTGAAATCAGCGAGCTTGTTATCGTCACGCAAGATGAACGCCAAACTTTTCACAACGTAAAATTAGGGTTTGAAGGTAACGCCAACACCTTAAAACTCAACTTGACGCACGCCGCCACGCCGTGGGGCAATGCCACTGCACACATCAACATGAGTGCCGCTAGACCGTTTGCAATCAAAGGCGACCTCGCTATCAAAAATACCGAGTCCCCCTACCCTTATGACTTAAGCGCACAGCTAAGCGGCGACCTTAACACCCTGAATATTGATAGCAACGCTTGGGTAACCGCACAAAATGGAAAAATCAGCTTGTTAAAATCCGGTAACGAGCAAGCCGCCGCGCAGTTATTGGTACATGGTCAAGTGAAGTTAAATCATGATTATGCGGTACGGGTGCGTAGCCAGATTTTGGCACTACACCCTGAGCGTTTGGGCAATTACCCTGAGGCCAAGCTTAACCTAGAGGTAACGCTAGACGGCGCACTCAAACCCTCGCCTACTGCCACACTCAATATCACCAGCCATGACAGCACATGGCAAACACAGGCAGTATCAGTCTCGGCTAATGCGCAACTCACAACCAACACACTAGAGCAACTCACTTTTGAGCTAGGTATTGCCGCTAATAAAATTAAAGGCATGGGCAACATTAATGCACAAAATACGCACCTCACTTGGCAAGCTGACCTACCTAACCTTGGCGCATTGGAGCCAACACTAGCTGGCAAAATCAGCGCAAGTGGCGCCATTGAAGGTGCGCTCAATAGCCCGTCACTTAATATCAAACTACTGGGCGAACAGCTAAGCTTGGAAGATGGCTTATCTATCAAAGAATTAAGCGGTGATGCATCCATGATAGCCGATGATAACGGCACAATGAATGCAAAATTGGTAGCTAACAATCTCCAATATGGGGAAAATACACCGCTCAATGGCAATATCACAGTAAGTGGTACGCAAGCAGATCACGTCATCACGATTAACGCTGAAAGCAAAGACGCAAAATTACAAAGCGCATTAAAAGGTGGGCTAACGCTCAACCCGGCATCGCCAAAAAAACAATGGCAAGGCTTACTGCAACAGCTAGATTATGCAGGCGTAACATCACTCAAACTGAAAGCACCGGCGGCATTGAGTGCTAATACAGAAGACATCGCGCTCACGCAAGCAGATTTAGCATTGAATCACGGTAGCATCCATATCGAACAACTAGCGCTAAACAAAGGCAAGCTGACTAGCAAAGGTAAGCTCACACAGCTCAGCCTGAGCGACCTACCAGCAGAGCTTATGCCATTACCCAGCACCCTACAGAGCAGCCCCAATTTCTCGGGAGAATGGAACATCGCAACGCAAGACGCTATCAACGCTCACCTTAGCCTCTGGCGCGAGAGTGGTGACTTCATCTTAAACAAACCAGATGGCAGCACACAAGCACTAGGGCTAACCACAGCAAAGCTAGCGCTGGACGTAGAAAATAATGCATTACGCATGGCAACGGAAATCGATGGCAAAAACTTAGGCACAATCAATGCAAAACTTGCCAGCCAACTCACAAAAACCGAGGCAGGCTTTAGCTTACTGAACAACGCGCCGCTGCAACTTTCTGCCAACGCCAAACTCAACACCTTGGCATGGCTGCCCATGCCTACAAGTTTGATGGATGCAGACCTAGATGGACAAATTGCAATAAGCGTATCTGCTGACGGCACGCTGGCACAGCCTAACCTCAGTGGCACGGCAAATGGCAGCAATATCAACTTTACCTTACCATCCGAAGGCATCCAGCTCAATAACGGTACATTCAATGCGCATTTTGAAAATAACCAGCTACAAATTGAGCAAGCCATCTGGCAAGGCGGCGACGGCAAACTAAGCGCCAACGGCTGGCTGAAATTTGAACAAGACCTACCCAAAGCAGAGCTCAGCTGGAATGCTGACCAATTTACCATTTTCTCCAGAGCCGACCGCCTGCTCATCATCAGCGGAACGGGAAAAACCATACTCGCAGACAACCTGCTTAGCATTCTAGGCGACTTTAGTGTGAATAAAGGTTTGATAGAAATGGCGCAAGAAGATACGCCAACGCTGAGTGATGACGTCATTATCTTAGGAGAAAGTACGGCCAAAAAAGAGCCTTTATTACAAGTGTTACTCAATGGGCTACGCATTCAGCTAGGGGATAACTTTAGCTTGCGTGGACGCGGCCTAGACGCCAGACTAACCGGTGAGTTAACGCTTACCGGCCGTACCGAATACAGGCCACATACTCAAGGCAGCATTGCTGTTGCTAAAGGCACATTCATGGCTTATGGCCAAATACTCAACATAGAACGCGGCATATTAAACTTTAACGGCGTGATGGATAACCCAGGCCTCAACATCCGCGCCATGCGCGATAGCAAGCCCGTCAATGCCGGTGTTGAAATCACCGGCAGCGCGTTAATCCCAGAGATTAAATTAGTTTCAGACCCTAACGTACCAGATACGGACAAGCTCGCTTGGCTAGTACTAGGCCACGGTACAGAGCAAGCTGGCAAAAATGATTTTGCAATTCTGTCACTGGCTGCTGGTGCGTTATTCTCACAAGGGCAGTCTGTGCCACTGCAAAGCCAAATAGCACGCGCTGCCGGGCTAGATGAGTTCAGCTTTGCCGGCGGTGATGCAGAAAACGCCTCAGTCACCCTAGGCAAACGTCTAAGCTCACAGCTTTACCTGAGCTACGCAAAAAGCGTTAGCGGCCTGCAGGATATTGCCAGACTCACCTTCAACATCACGCCGCGCTGGGCGCTACGTGCCGAAGCTGGCAATGAAAGTGCGGTCGATGTGTTATATACTTTCAGCTTCAAATAAGGTTTGATTTAATCAACATGAGTACAGATAAAAACAATCCAAGGCTAGCCGTGTTAATCGATGCCGACAACGCAAGGGCAAATACTATTGAAGGATTACTTGCAGAAGTGGCAACGTTTGGTGTTGCCAGTGTTAAACGTATTTATGGTGACTGGACCACCCCTAACCTAAGCCAATGGAAAGCAGTTTTACTAGAACACTCAATCCAGCCAATACAACAATTTCGTTACACTTCAGGAAAAAATGCAACTGATAGTGCAATGATTATTGACGCAATGGACTTACTCTACACAGATACTTTTGATGGTTTTTGCATAGTTTCAAGTGACAGCGACTTTACGAGACTAGCCTCTAGAATCCGTGAATCAGGCAAACGTGTATATGGATTTGGCGAGAAGAAAACACCCCGCCCTTTTATAACAGCATGTGATAGGTTCATCTATACAGAAATCCTCTTAGTACCTATTGAGAGCCATATCAACGATGCCGACACCTTAGGAAGTTCTAAAGAAAACTCCGCAGACGCAAAGGTTGAATCAAAAAAACCACAAACCGACAGCAAGGCTGATGAGCATCCGAAGAAGTTTTCTGAGAAAGAGTTAAAGCAAGATCAAAAACTTCGAAGGCTATTTAAGTCTGCCATTGATGCGGCGTCAAACGACGAAGGTTGGGCCCACTTGGGCGGCGTTGGCAGCAATATTATAAAGAATGCGCCAGACTTTGATCCAAGAAACTATGGATATACAAAACTGGGTGACCTAGCAATTGCCATGGGCCTATTTGATATTGAAAAGCATCAAACACACTTACTATTGAGAAAGAAACAGCCTAAATGAGCGAAATCCTAGTCCTATACTATTCTCAAGGCGGCGCTGTGCGCGAGATGGCACAGTTAATTGCACGTGGCGTACAAAGTGTGGATGGCGTTACAGCACGTATTCGCACGGTACCGAAGGTGTCGGCCAATTGCGAGGCAACCGAAGCTGACATCCCTAGCACAGGCGACCCATATGCAGAACTGCAAGATTTAGAAGAGTGTATTGGGATCGCATTAGGCAGCCCTACCCGCTTTGGCAATATGGCAGCACCGATGAAATACTTTCTAGACGGTACCACTAGCTTATGGTTAAAGGGCGCGCTCACTAACAAAGCGGCGGCTGTCTTCACTTCTACAGGCTCTATGCATGGCGGTAACGAGACCACACTACTTACCATGATGCTGCCACTAATGCACCACGGTATGATCATGGTAGGGTTACCGTACTCCGAACCTGCGCTTTCTGCCACTACCACTGGGGGCACCCCTTACGGCGCGAGCCATATTGGCGGAGCTATGGATGACAAACCCATCAGCAATGATGAAAAGCAACTATGTCTCGCCTTGGGTAAACGCTTAGCGGAAACTGCGCTTAAGCTAGCGAGAAAGCTTTAAACCATGAGCCAGTTGCATACCGAAGCAAGGCAGTTTTTACGCAGCACGCGCACCGCAATCTTATCCACCCATTCCGCAAAGTTTGATGGCTTTCCATTTGGCTCGGTTGCGCCATTTGTATTAGACCAGCAGTGCCAACCCATCATTTTGATTAGCAATATTGCCGAGCACACCAAAAACATCGCGGCCAACCCTAAAGTATCCTTACTGGTATTTGCTGGGGCTGAAGACCTGCAGGCCAACGCTAGGCTCACTCTGCTCGGCACTGCGCATGCTATCGACAAAAATGAAGATGCCGATTTACGCGCACGCTATTTGCGTTATCTGCCACAAGCCAGCGGCTACTTTGACATGCATGACTTTGCGTTTTACCGCATACAGATTGAAACCTGCCGCTATATTGCAGGTTTTGGCAAAATGGGCTGGTTATCAGGTAATGACCTGATGACAGATATGCCGACGGAGAGTACATTAGCCTCGCAGGAAGCGCATATCCTAGACCATATGAACACTGACCATGCCGATAGCCTGATTGCCTACTGCAAACACGTACACGGCGTAGAGGCCGCGCAGGCCAGCATGCTGGGCATTGATTGTGATGGCTTTGATGTAGCCGCGACAGTCAATAACCAGAGCATGACATTGCGCTTTGTATTTGACACGCCTATCAACGACGCACAGTCAGCGCGAGCTGCCTTGGTCAGCCTATCAAAAGCCAGCCAAGCATAATGAACTGTCGATAAATCTATCGACTAAACCACCAATTAAACCATCAACTAAGCCAACGTGAACAAACCTAAAATGATACAAAGATTACAACTGGGCGCATCAATCAGCCTGATCGCGCTCATCTTATTAACCCTGGCATGGGAGGCAGTGTTAGCCCCATTAAAACCGGGCGGTTCACTATTAATATTCAAAGTGTTACCGTTATTGCTCCCTTTATTTGGCATCTTGCATGGCAAGCGTTATACCTACAAATGGTCCTGCATGTTCATCCTGTTTTACTTTACCGAAGGCGTAGTGCGCGCATGGGCAGACGTAGGCCTTTCAGCCAAACTGGCATTAGCGGAAGTGATACTGACGATACTATTTTTCACATGCACCATTTTTTACGCAAGATTGACACGTCAAACGCCACAAAATCAGGTAAAAAACCCATAAACAGGTATAAGTTTTTACACAGATACCGCGCCAAACATACCGTCTTCTACTATAATTTAGGCATGAAAACACGATTAGTAAGCTAAGCATGAAAATTCTGATCTCCAACGATGATGGTTACTCCGCACCAGGCTTAAATATACTGGCCGAACATATTGCAAAAATTGCAGATATCACCGTGGTTGCCCCAGAAAGAAATCGCAGTGGCGCAAGTAACTCACTCACGCTTGATCGTCCGCTTAGCGTAAAAAAAGCATCTAACGGCTTCTTTTATGTCAATGGCACGCCCACCGATTGCGTGCACATTGCACTGACAGGTTTGATGGACAACATGCCAGACATGGTCATCAGCGGCATTAACGATGGCGCCAATATGGGAGATGACACTATCTACTCAGGCACCGTGGCAGCAGCGATGGAAGGTTATTTGCTAGGCATCCCGTCTATCGCGTTTTCTATGTCACAACACAACTCTACTAATTTTGAAACAGCGGCAAGAGTCGCTGTCGAGCTGATTCAGCATTATCAAAAAAATGGCTTCAGCGCCCCTACCCTGTTGAATGTGAATGTGCCGGATATCCCGTACGAAGAGTTACAAGGGCGCACAGTAACGCGCTTAGGCAAACGCCATAAGGCAGAGCCTGTCGTACAGCTCAAAACACCGCGTAATGAAACGGTCTACTGGGTTGGCGCAGCAGGGCAGCCTAACGATGGAGGCCCAGGTACAGACTTCTACGCCGTTGCCAACAAGCAAGTGTCGATTTCCCCCATTCAAGTTGATTTAACCTGCCACACACAGCTGAATGACATCAAACAATGGTTATCTAGCTAATAATACTGGAAATAAAATCGTGGCATTAATCAAATCACAAGCTGGTATCGGCATGACATCGCAACGTACGCGCGATCGCATGCTTAATCGCCTGCGTGAGCAAGGCATTAAAGATGAAGTGGTGCTGGCAGCCATTGGCACCACTGCGCGTCATATTTTTGTGGATGAGGCGCTCTCGATTCGCGCTTATGAAGACGTGTCTTTACCGATTGGCTTTGGCCAAACCATTTCTCAGCCTTATATCGTTGCCCGCATGTCTGAGCTACTACGCAATGGCCAGCCCCTAGAGAAAGTGCTGGAAATCGGCACCGGTTGCGGTTACCAAACGGCGGTATTATCCAAACTGGCTAAAGAAGTTTACTCTGTAGAGCGCATTCGCCCGCTGCTGTTAAAAGCACGCGACCATTTACGTAAGCTCAAATGCATTAACGTTAAGCTAGACCATGCAGACGGCAACATGGGTTTAGCGCAACTAGCACCATTTGACGCGATTATCGTTACCGCTGCCGCCAGCCACATTCCGCCAGACTTATTAGCGCAATTGGCAGTTGGTGGCCGTTTAGTGATTCCGGTCGGTACCGATGAGCAAATCCTTTACCTTGTAGAGCGCGTCTCTGCAAATGACTACCGTCAAACGCAGCTAGAGCCAGTTAAATTTGTTCCCCTACTTGGCGGCACCACTTCACAATGAATGCGTCACGCTGCTTAATCATCGTATTGATTTCATCGCTGAGCTTTGCATGCAGCACCACCCAAGCACCGGTGATTGATCGCATCCCGCATGCTAAATCCAATAAGCCGCAAACCAAAGTTAGCTCACACAAAGTGGGTAGCGACTGGCGCCCAGCAAGCTATGTCGTCAAAAAAGGCGATACCCTGTATAGCATCGGCTTGGAGTATGGCTACGACTACAAAGAAATCGCACAAGCAAACAATATAAGCGCACCATATCTGATTAAAATTGGGCAAACCCTTAAGTTTGCTTCTTTAAATGAAGCACCAGCAACAGAGCCACGCACACCAGCTACACCAGCGCCAGGCAATAGCAATGCTCAAGAAGATAACAACGGCGTAGTCACTTATGCGATTGGCAACGACAGCGCACCAGCGGCAAGCAACAATACGCAGGCAACACCGCCTGTTGCCGTGGCTATTAACGAGCCTAAAGCGCTGCGTGAGCCTTATAGCGATGCTGCTTACAAGCAACCACTACCAGTTGCCAAAACTATTATTAGCACACCAGCGGCCACAGCCAGTGCCATTAAGAAGCCATCTACAGAAAAAGTGCTTGAGAAAACACCAGAGAAGCCAGTGGTAGAGGCAAAACCTGAGGTAAAACCGGCCGAGCCAACGGCAGAAACCAAAGCTAAGCCAGAGCCTAGCGGCACCTTAGCTTGGGCATGGCCAACTAAAGGTAAAGTGATTGCCAACTTTAACGATGCCGGCAATAAAGGCGTGGATATCGCTGGCAAGATGGGGCAAGCCATCCAAGCGGCCGCCGCAGGTAAAGTGATCTACAGCGGCTCTGACTTGCGCGGCTACGGCAAGTTAGTCATCATCAAACACAGCGCCACGTATTTATCGGTATATGCCAATAACAGCCTGATTTTAGTGAAAGAAGGTCAGCAAGTGACTAGCGGCCAAAAAATTGCAGAAATGGGCGATACCGATAGCAATACAGTAAAGCTACATTTTGAAATCAGGCAACAAGGTAAATCTGTAGACCCAATGAAGTTTCTCAGCGCAGATTAAGTGAACGCCTTAGGAGCAAATAATGGCAAAGCAAGATCCTAACAAGTATCTGAAAAATAAAGACATTAAGCCTGAGAGCAAGGCCAGCGTATTGGTTGCAACCATCCGCATGGGCTTAATGCTGGTAGGGATTATTGGTATTGCTTTAGAGCTGTTTCGTGAAGATGGCTGGATTTCAACCTTAATGGGCAAGCTGTTTGAATCGACGACCAGCATGTCGATGATTCCGGTCATCATTCTGGCGCTATGGCTACTCAACAAATGGATAAGCTCGCCTGATAAATCAGAAATCAAAAAAAGTGGTGACCTGCCTATGTATTTAATGATGGCAGTGGGCGTGTTTTACCTGTTCAGGCTCTATACTACCGGCTCGCTCTAGCCCAGTAACGCTAGTGGGTACACAAATAAAAAAGCGGCCTAGAGCCGCTTTTTTATTATTACCGACAAGATACTAACGATTAGTTAGCTGCTTGCGCCTGTTGTTTATAGTACTCGCGTACAGGTGTCATATCAAAGTCACGTGCCCATTTGATAATTTCATCTAACGCTGGTGCGCCAATTTCACCTACTTGCGCATGAATACCTGCTTGCTCACGAATCACCAAAATACCTGGGATTTGCGTTACTTCAAAATACTCGCCGATTTCAGGATCAGCTTCTGTATTGACCATACCAAATACGATATCTGGGTTTTTCTCTGCCGCAGCTTCAAAAGTAGGCGTAAAAGCAACACATGGATCACACCACTGTGCCCAAAAATCAACAATCACAAACGGATTGTTTTCTATCGTTTCTTTAAAATTAGCTTTGGTAAGTGCAATAACTGCCATAATTTTGCCTTTAATTGAATAAGGTAACACCTAAAAATAGCAGTTTATCAGAAGCCATATCTTTCGTTAAGTTTTAGATTAGCAATGCAACTATTCACTTACACCCGGTACTGGTTGGCCCCAAGTTGCACCAAAAAATAGCTCAGACAAAGGCTTTCTAGTACGCGGTGCAGTTTCTCTTGCCAGAATATCGCCTTCTAAAGTAGCGATATCTGCTGGATGACCAACAGACATCATTGCCATCAAGGTGTATTGCTCTGGGATATTAAACGTCGCACGCGCTTTATCTGGGTCAAAACCGCCCATCTGATGCGCCATCAATCCCATGCTTGATGCTTGCAAGCATACGTTCTCTGCAGCAGCACCGGTATCGTACTGCGCCCAGCGGTTAGCTTTTTGATTATGTCCAAACAGGGTGTCTGCACAGATCAACAGCAGCAATGGCGCATCTTTTACCCAAGCTTGATTGCCTGGCACTAGACAATCAAACGCTTGCTGCCAGCTAGCCGCATCGGTATTTTTATTCCAAACTACAAAACGCCACGGCTGATCACCAAAGCAAGAAGGTGCCCATCTTGCCGCTTCTAACAAAGCAACTACCTGCTCTTGTGTCACGGTCTTAACTGCGTCATAGGCACGGCCACTCCAACGGTTAGCTAGCGTGTTATCAATGGTTACTTGTGTAATCGCCGGGTTATGCATATTTAATCCTCAATAAATGGGTAGTCGGTGTAGCCTTTTTCAGCGCCACCGTAAAATGATGATGAATCCGCTTCGTTGAGTGGCGCATCTAGTTTAAAACGCGCGACCAAATCAGGATTTGCGATAAATGGTACACCATATGCCACTACATCGGCATGACCATTTGCAATCACCGCATTACCACGCGCCTTATCGTAAGCCAAATTCGCCATGTATGAGCCTTTAAATAGCTTACGCAGCGCATCAAAATCAAATGGATCAGATAGACCACCACCGTGAATACCACCTTCTACCACGTGTAAATAGGCTAGGTTAAATGGATTTAACGCCGCAACTACATAATTAAACAGTGCTTGTGGGTTGCTATCTTGCATATCGTTAAATGGGTTAACCGGTGACAGACGCACACCAACTTTATCGCCACCTGCTACATCCACCACAGCTTTAGTCACTTCCAGCAATAGTCGCGCACGGTTCTCAAAACTACCACCGTACTGGTCTGTACGCTGGTTAGTCCCATCACGCAAGAACTGGTCTAACAAATAACCATTAGCCGCATGTATCTCTACCCCATCAAAACCTGCAGCCAATGCAGCTTTTGTGGCATGCACATAATCCGCAACGATACCCGGCAACTCATTTAACTCTAATGCGCGTGGCTCTACGTAATCGACCAAGCCTTGATAGGTGAACGCCTGACCTGCTGGCTTAATCGCCGATGGTGCCACTGGCAACGCGCCTGCAGGTAGCAAGCTTGGGTGAGAAATACGGCCTACATGCCAAATTTGAATCACAATCTTGCCGCCTTTGGCGTGCACGGCATCGGTCACTTTCTTCCAGCCGGCCACTTGTGCATCGGTATAAATGCCAGGCAAAGCTGGGTAGCCATGCGCCATCGGTGAAATTGGCGTTGCCTCAGTCACAATCAGCCCGGCACTGGCGCGCTGCTCATAATAAGTCGCGTTCAACGGCTGCGGCACGCCTTCTGCCCCAGCGCGGTTACGGGTAAGCGGTGCCATGACAACACGGTTGCTCAATTGGATACTGCCCAGCTTAACTGGACTAAATAGATCTAATGCCATGTTTTACTCCTAACAATGTTTTAAGTTTCAATTATCTTTTAGATTTATCAGCAGCAGGTTTTACCGCTTCAATCAACAAGGTAATCTCAATATCATCCCCTACTGGGCTATTCGGTTTTAGCCCCCAGCCAAACCCGTAGTCAGAAGCCTTGAGTGAGGTTTTAGCCTCAAAGCCACTGCGCTCACCGCCCCACGGGTCATTGCCAAAACCTAGCACCTTAAACGGCAAAGAAATTTCTTTAGTCACGCCATGCATGGTGAACTTACCTGTCATCACGCCTTCATTAGCGCTTTTGGCCTCAACTTTGGTGCTAACAAAACTCATTTCAGCAAACTTAGCTGTATCCAGATAGTCTTTTTCCTTGATGTGCGCATCACGTTTGGCCAGCCCACTATTCACGCTAAGCACGTTAATTTTGGCATCCACGGATGAGTTGGCTAAGTTATCAGCATCAATCACAATATT
>Ga0208121_100565_pt1 | contig 11871 bp, 7 predicted proteins | sample LakWasMet62_LOW9_2_FD_183894 | JGI IMG/M metagenome (GOLD analysis project Ga0208121, IMG submission 183894) | Freshwater sediment methanotrophic microbial communities from Lake Washington under simulated oxygen tension - Sediment Metagenome... | ecosystem: Environmental > Aquatic > Freshwater >... | reverse complement strand
ATGATCGACTGGACGGACCGACACTGCCGCTATTTCCACCGATTGCTGAGCCGCCAGGCGCGGCTGTACACCGAAATGATCACCACCGGTGCGCTGCTGCACGGTGATGTGGCGCGCCACCTGCGCTTCAATGCCGAGGAACACCCCGTGGCCCTGCAGCTCGGCGGCAGCGAACCGGCCGATCTGGCCCGCTGCGCGAAGCTGGGCGAGCAGTGGGGTTACGACGAGATCAACCTGAACTGCGGCTGTCCCAGCGAGCGCGTGCAGCGCGGCGCTTTTGGCGCCTGCCTGATGGCCGAGCCCGGGCTGGTGGCCGAAGGTGTCAAGGCCATGGTGGACGCCGTGTCCGTGCCCGTCACGGTGAAACACCGCATCGGCATCGACCGGACCGAGAGCTACGAGTTTGTGCGTGATTTCGTCGGTACGGTGGCCGAGGCCGGCTGCGCCACCTTTATCGTGCATGCGCGCAATGCCTGGCTCCAGGGCCTGTCGCCGAAGGAAAACCGCGAGATCCCGCCGCTGCGCTACGAGCTGGTGCACCGGCTCAAGCACGACTTCCCGCAGCTGACCATTGCCATCAACGGCGGCCTTACCAACGACGATCAGGTGTCGCGCGAGTTGCGCTTGCTCGACGGCGTGATGATCGGGCGCGAGGCCTACCATAACCCCTGGTGGCTGGCCTCCTGGGATGAGCAGTATTTCGGCGCAGCACCTTCCACGTTGACCCGCGAGGCGGTGGAGCAGCAGATGGTGGACTATATGCAACGCGCCGCGGCCGAGGATGGCTGCCCCTGGTACGCGATCGCACGCCACATGCTGGGGCTGCGTCACGGTCTGCCCGGGGCGCGACGCTGGCGCCAGGTCTGGAGCGACCACAAGCTCAAGCCTCTCGATCCGCGCGAGGTGATGGCGCTGGCGCACCAGGGGGCCCCGGCGTAACGCGCGTCGTGCGCGCTTGCCGAAACGGTGGCAGCGGACTCAGTGCAGGCCGTTCTTGCGGCTGCCCAGATAACTTTCAAGTTCCGCAGCCGGCATGGGACGGGCAATGTGGTAACCCTGGGCTTCGTTGCAGCCAAAGCTTTGCAACTGCAGCAGCAGATCCGGTGTTTCCACGCCCTCGGCGATGGTGAGCAGGTCCAGGCTGTGCGCCATCTGGATGATGGCGCGCACTATGGCCGCATCGTCCGGGTCGCTGGCGAGATCGCGGATGAAACTCTGGTCGATCTTGAGCTTGTCGATGTCGAAGCGCTTCAGATAGGACAGGCTGGAGTAGCCGGTGCCGAAGTCGTCGATGGCCAGTTTCACGCCCAGTTGCTTGAGGCGACGGACCGTGGCCATGACCTGCTCGACGTCCTGGATCAGGATGGATTCGGTCAGCTCCAGCTCCAGCCGTGACGGGTCCAGGCCCGAGCCAGCCAGCGCCTGCACCACGGTGTCCTCGATGCCACCTCGCTGGAACTGCACGGCCGAGAGGTTGACCGCCATCATCATGGCGGGCAAGCCGGCGCGCTGCCAGGCCTGGGCCTGGCGGCAGGCTTCCTGGATCACCCACACGCCGATGGGCACGATCAGGCCGCTGTCCTCGGCCACCGGCACGAAACGGGCCGGATGGACGAGGCCGAACTCCGGGTGTTGCCAGCGCAGCAGGGCTTCGACGCCGATGACCCGGCCGCTGCCCAGCTCGATCTGCGGCTGGTAGTGCAGTACGAACTCGCCGCGCTCCAGGGCACGGCGCAGGCCACTGCGCATCAGCAGGTGTTCCACCGCCTCTTCGTCCATGGCTTCGTCGAAGAAGCGGTAGGTGTTGCGGCCTGCCTCCTTGGCGCGGTACATGGCCATGTCGGCCTTCTTGCGCAGGATGTCGAAGTCGCTGCCGTCCAGGGGATAGAGCGCCACGCCGATCGAGGCCGAGGTGGAGAGTTCATTGCCGTCGGAAAAGAAGGGTTCCTGCAGCGTTTCCATGATCTTGGCCAGCACCGGCAGGCAGCTTTCAGTGCCGTGCTGCTCGCGCAGGATGAGCACGAATTCGTCGCCGCCCTGGCGGCTGATGGTGTCGCTGTCGCGCACGCAATGCTTGAGCCGTGTTGCGACCTCCTGGAGCAGCGCGTCGCCCGTGGCGTGGCCCAGCGAGTCGTTGATTTTCTTGAAGTTGTCCAGGTCCAGGAATACCAGGGCCAGGCCGCTGCGGCTGCGCTCGGCCTGGGTGATGGCCTGCTGCAGCCGGTCTTCCAGCAGCAGTCGATTGGGCAGGCCGGTCAGCGGATCGTGGTAGGCCAGGAACTCGACCTTCTGCTCTGCCAGCTTGCGCTGGGTGATGTCCGAGCCGGTGCCACGGTAACCCTTGAAGATGCCGTCCTCGAACACCGGCTTGCCGTTGATTACGCACCAGCGAAGTTCGCCGTCACGGCCCCTCAGCTGGTAGACAAAATCCTTGAAGGGCAGGCGTGCGTCGAGCACGCGGCGATGCTCATCCCACTGCTCCGGCGTCAGCCCGAGGATGGGCAGCTCCCAGCGGCGTTTACCCAGTCCGCTGTCTTCCTTGCTGGGCGGAGGGGCGAGCAGACCGCCGGAGATCTCGGTGAAACGCAGGTCTGCATCCATCTCCCAGAACCAGTCCGAGGACATCTCCGAAAGATCGCGAAAGCGTGCTTCCTCGTTTCGCAGGTGCTGCTCGGCGGCGATGCGTTCGGCGATTTCATGCTGCAGCTGCTCGTTGATCGTCGCCAGTTCCTGGGTGCGCGCCTCGACCCGGCGTTCGAGCTCATGGCGCGCCTCGGCCAAGGCTCCCTGTGCCGCTTTTTGCGCGCTGATGTCCTCGCTGATCCAGATGGCGCCCTGGCTGCCGTCCAGGTTGGGCAGGGCCTTGGCCAGATGGCGGCTCCAGATCATGACGCCGTCGTTGCGGCGGGCATGGCGCCAGGCGATGTCCACCAGCTCGCCTCGCGCGAGCATGGGGCCCACGGCCGCGCCGAAGGCCCGGTAGTCTTCGTCGTCGGCGAAGAAGGCGCGTGCGTACTCGCCGACCAGGGTGCCCGGGGCCCAGCCGTAGATGGCCTCCATGCGCGGGTTGCAATGCACGATCTGGCCGTTGCGCGTGAAGAGGATGCCCACCGAGGCGTTTTCCAGGATGGCCTGCTGTCGCTGTAGCAGTTCGTCGAGACTGGCCCGCTCACGCACGCGGTCGCTGATGTCCTCGATGATCCAGATCGTGCCCTCGGCCGTGTTGGCCGGGTTGATGGCCTTGGCCCGCAGATGGCAGTGGACCTCGCTGCCGTCCTTGCGGCGCATGGGCAGTTCCACATCCAGCAGATCGCCGCGTGCCAGCAAGGGGCCGGCCTGGCGGCCCATGGCTTCATAGGCTTCCTGGCTGGCGTAGAAGACGGAGCCCGGCTGGCCGACCAGTTCTCCTTGTGGCCAGCCGTAAATCTCGGCGGAACGCGGGTTGCAGTGGAGAACCTTGCGGTCACGCGTGAAGAGGATGCCGACCGAAGCGTTTTCGAGAATGGCCTGGTACTCCAGCAAGGTCTGCTGGATGCCGGGTTCGAAGGTGTCGCCGGGCGGTAGGGCCATGCAGTCAGGATAGGGCAATTCAGGCCTGGCGGCCAGTGCAAAAGTCTCAGGTTGCCGCTTCGAGTCCGTTGCGGAAGTGTTCCAGCATCCTTTGTGTGGCGGCGGCGGCATCGCGTGCCTGTAGCGCGGTCATGACGGCGCGATGTTCGGCCAGTGATTCCTCGATGCGCCCGGACTTGAGCAGCGAGTGGTGCCGGTTGAGTTTCATGACCTTGCGCAGGTCGGCCACCATCTGGTTGCGCCAGCGGTTGTCCGCGATCTCCAGCAGGCGCATGTGGAAGCGTTCGTTGATCTCGAAGAAACGATCCCGGTCCCGGGCGCTGGCTTCCAATGCATCGTGCAGGCTTTGCAGTTCGCGCAGCTGCTCATCCGTGGCATGCCGGGCCACTGCGCCGGTGGCATCGGATTCCAGCAGGCCCAGCAGGTGGTAGATGTCCACCAGGTCCTTTTCATTGACCTCGGTGACATAGGCGCCGCGGCGTACCTTCATGGTCACCAGGCCTTCGGCGGCCAGGACCTTGAGCGCCTCGCGCAGGGGGGTTCGGCTGATGCCGTAGTCCTCGGCGATCTTCAGCTCGTCGATCCAGCTGCCGGGCTCCAGTTCGCGGTTGAAGATACGCTGGCGCAGCAGTTCGGCCACTTCTTCATACAGGGCGCGGGGAGAGAGGGAAACAGCGGACATGGCCGGGATTGTAAGCTGAAAGAATATTTTGCATCAATAATTATGAATGATGTAAACTCCGCGCAACAAATTAATGGGCCTTTCCGGGGCCGCCGCTTTGCCATGAGCCAGAAAAAACCTGAATTCGCAAGCACCAGCCTGGAGGCCTGGCACAAGGCCGCCGCCAAGTCCGCACCGGGCGGCGACGTGAACGCCCTGAACTGGCTCACACCCGACGGCATCACGGTCAAGCCGCTGTACACCGCGGCCGATACCGACAACCTGCCGCACGCCGACACGCTGCCCGGCTTCGAGCCCTATCTGCGCGGCCCGCAGGCCACCATGTACGCCGTGCGGCCCTGGACCATCCGCCAGTACGCGGGTTTTTCGACGGCCGAGGAATCGAATGCCTTCTACCGCAAGGCCCTGGCCGCCGGCGCCCAGGGCGTGTCCGTGGCCTTCGACCTGGCCACGCACCGTGGTTACGACAGCGACCATCCGCGCGTGACCGGTGACGTGGGTAAGGCCGGCGTGGCCATCGACTCCGTGGAGGACATGAAGATCCTGTTCAACGAGATTCCGCTGGACAAGGTGTCGGTGTCCATGACCATGAACGGCGCCGTGCTGCCCGTGCTGGCCGGTTACGTGGTGGCGGCGGAAGAGCAGGGCGTGAAGCAGGACCAGTTGAGCGGAACCATCCAGAACGACATCCTCAAGGAGTTCATGGTCCGCAACACCTATATCTACCCGCCCGAGCCCTCGATGAAGATCATCGGCGACATCATCGAGTACACGGCAAAGAACATGCCGAAGTTCAACTCGATCTCGATCTCGGGTTACCACATGCAGGAGGCCGGGGCCAACCAGGCGCTCGAACTGGCCTTCACGCTGGCCGATGGCAAGGAGTATGTGAAGACCGCCCTGGCCAAGGGCATGGACGTGGACGACTTCGCGGGCCGCCTGAGCTTCTTCTGGGCGGTTGGCATGAACTTCTATCTGGAGATCGCCAAGATGCGCGCGGCGCGCCTGCTCTGGTGCCGCATCATGAAGGGCTTCAACGCCAAGAACCCCAAGAGCCTGATGCTGCGCACGCACAGCCAGACCAGCGGCTGGAGCCTGACCGAGCAGGATCCCTACAACAACGTGGTGCGCACCACCATCGAGGCCATGGCCGCCGTCTTCGGTGGCACGCAGAGCCTGCACACCAACAGCTTCGACGAAGCCATCGCCCTGCCCACCGAGTTCAGCGCGCGCATCGCGCGCAACACGCAGCTCATCATCCAGGAGGAGACGCACATCACCAACGTGATCGACCCCTGGGCCGGCAGCTACATGATGGAGAAGCTGACGCAGGACATGGCCGATGCGGCCTGGACCATCATCGAGGAAGTCGATGCCATGGGCGGCATGACCAAGGCGGTGGACAGCGGCTGGGCCAAGCTCAAGATCGAGGCCGCGGCCGCCGAGAAGCAGGCGCGCATCGACTCGGGCAAGGACGTGATCGTCGGCGTCAACAAGTACAAGCTCAAGAAGGAAGACCCGATCGAGATCCTGGAGGTCGACAACGTCAAGGTGCGCAACGGCCAGATCGAACGCCTGCAAGCCATCAAGGCCAAGCGCGACGCCCAGGCCGTGTCGGCCGCCCTCGCTGCGCTGACCGCCGCGGCCGAGTCAGGCAGTGGTAATCTGCTCGACCTGAGCATCCGGGCCATCCGCCTGCGCGCCACGGTGGGCGAGGTGTCGGATGCACTGGAAAAGGTTTTCGGGCGCCATCGCGCCGATACGCAAAAGGTGACCGGTGTGTACGCAGCTGCCTACGACTCGGCCGAGGGCTGGGAAACCCTCAAGAAGGAAATTGCCGCCTTTGGCGAAGCGCACGGCCGCCGTCCGCGCGTGATGATCTCCAAGCTCGGCCAGGACGGCCACGATCGCGGCGCCAAGGTGGTGGCCACGGCCTTTGCCGACCTGGGCTTCGACGTGGACATGGGCCCGCTGTTCCAGACCCCCGAGGAATGCGCCCGCCAGGCCATCGAGAACGACGTGCACGCCGTAGGTGTGTCCACCCTGGCCGCCGGCCACAAGACCCTGGTGCCCGCCATCATCGCCGAGCTGAAAAAGCAGGGCGCGGACGACATCATCGTCTTCGTCGGCGGCGTGATCCCGCGCCAGGACTACGACTTCCTCTACGAGGCGGGCGTCAAGGGCATCTACGGCCCGGGCACGCCGATCCCGGCCAGCGCCAAGGACGTGCTGGAGCAGATCAAACTCGCGCACAAGGGTTGATGGTGGCGCAACCGCCTCTTCTGGACGGCATCCTGCAGGGCACACCAGCCCAGCAGCGCCGTGCCATGGCCAAGGCCATCACGCTGCTGGAGTCCACCCGGGTCGACCACCGCGCGCAGGGCGACGCGCTGCTGACGGCCTTGCTGCCGCACACCGGCGGCGCTTTCCGCCTGGGCATCAGCGGTGTGCCGGGTGTGGGCAAGTCCACCTTCATCGAGGCACTGGGGCTTTATCTCATCGAGCACGGGCACCGCGTGGCGGTGCTGGCGGTCGATCCGTCCTCCAGTGTTTCCGGCGGCTCCATCCTGGGCGACAAGACGCGCATGGAGAAGCTCTCGGTGCACGAGCGGGCCTACATCCGGCCCAGTCCCTCCAGCGGCACGCTGGGTGGCGTGGCCGAGAAGACGCGCGAGGCCATGCTGGTCTGCGAGGCCGCAGGGTATGACATCGTGATCGTCGAGACCGTGGGCGTGGGCCAGAGCGAAACCGCCGTGGCCAGCATGACCGACATGTTCTGCCTGATGCAGCTGCCGAATGCGGGCGACGACCTGCAGGCGATCAAGAAGGGCGTGATGGAACTGGCGGACCTGGTGGTGATCAACAAGGCCGACATCGATGCGGCCGCCGCCACGCGCGCGCAGGCCCAGATCACCTCCTCGCTGCGCCTGCTGGGTCAACACGGCAATCCCGAGCACGCACATCATGACGAGAAGATCTGGCATCCCAAGGTGGTCCAGCTCAGTGCCCTGCTGGGCCAGGGCGTGGACACCTTCTGGGCGGCCGTGACGCAGTTCCGTGCGCTGCAGACGGCCAGCGCGAAGCTGGCCGCGCGCCGTGAGGGCCAGGCCCAGGCCTGGATGTGGGAGCGCATCGAATCCGGCCTCAAGCAAGCCTTCCGCGCCCACCCGCAGGTACGCAAGCTGCTATCGTCGCTGACCGCAGACGTCACGGCCGGTCGTCTGGCCGCCTCCACCGCCGCGCGCCAGCTGCTGCAGGCCTACGAACACAAAACCTGACCGAATCAACAGAGGACGAACCATGCACGACATCCTGGAACAACTGGAGCAGAAACGCGCGGCAGCCCGGCTGGGCGGTGGCGAGAAGCGCATCGCCTCGCAGCACGCCAAGGGCAAGCTGACGGCGCGTGAGCGCCTGGAAGTGCTGCTCGACGAAGGCACCTTTGAAGAGTGGGACATGTTCGTTGAACACCGCTGCGTGGACTTCGGCATGCAGGACAACAAGATCCCGGGGGATGGCGTCGTCACGGGCTACGGCATGATCAATGGCCGCCTGGTCTTCGTCTACAGCCAGGACTTCACGGTCTTCGGTGGCGCGCTGTCCGAGGCCCATGCCGAGAAGATCTGCAAAATCATGGACCAGGCCATGAAGGCCGGCGCGCCCGTGATCGGCCTCAACGATTCGGGCGGTGCCCGCATCCAGGAAGGCGTGGCCTCGTTGGGCGGCTACGCCGAGGTGTTCCAGCGCAACGTCTGCGCTTCGGGCGTGATCCCGCAGATCAGCATGATCATGGGCCCCAGCGCCGGCGGCGCCGTTTACAGCCCGGCCATCACCGACTTCATCTTCATGGTCAAGGACAGCTCCTATATGTTCGTCACCGGCCCCGACGTGGTCAAGACCGTGACACACGAGGAAGTCACGGCCGAGGAACTGGGTGGCGCGCTGACGCACACCACCAGGAGCGGCGTGGCCGATCTGGCCTTCGAGAACGATGTGGAGGCGCTGCTGATGCTGCGCCGCCTCTACAACTACCTGCCGCTGAACAACCGCGAGAAGGCCCCGGTGCGCAAGAGCGGCGACCCGATCGATCGCATGGAGCGCAGCCTGGACACCCTGGTGCCGGACAACCCGAACAAGCCTTATGACATGAAGGAGCTGATCGTCAAGACCGTGGACGATGGCGATTTCTTCGAGATCCAGCCCGAGTACGCCAAGAACATCCTGATCGGCTTCGCGCGCATGGACGGCCAGACCGTGGGCATCGTGGCCAACCAGCCGCTGGTGCTGGCCGGTTGCCTGGACATCAAGAGCAGCATCAAGGCGGCGCGCTTCGTGCGCTTCTGCGATGCCTTCAATATCCCGGTGGTGACCTTTGTCGACGTGCCTGGTTTCATGCCCGGCACCAGCCAGGAGTACGGCGGCATCATCAAGCACGGTGCCAAGCTGCTCTATGCCTATGCCGAGTGCACGGTGCCCAAGATCACCGTCATCACGCGCAAGGCCTACGGCGGCGCCTACGACGTGATGGCCTCCAAGCACCTGCGCGGTGACGTCAACTTCGCCTGGCCCAATGCCGAGATCGCGGTGATGGGCGCCAAGGGCGCGGTCGAAATCATCTTCCGCGAGGACAAGGGCGACCCAGCAAAGCTGGCCGCCAAGGAGGCCGAGTACAAGGCCCGCTTCGCCAATCCCTTTGTGGCCGGCGCGCGCGGTTACATCGACGACGTGATCCTGCCGCACGAGACGCGCAAACGTATCTGCCGGTCCTTGGTGATGCTGAAAGACAAAAAACTTGAGAATCCCTGGCGCAAGCACGGGAACATCCCGCTCTGATGGCCCGAGGAGAGAAGAACATGTTCAAGAAGATTCTGATTGCCAACCGCGGAGAGATCGCTTGTCGAGTGATCGCTACCGCCAAGAAAATGGGCATCGCCACCGTGGCGGTGTATTCCGAAGCCGACCGCGATGCGCGCCATGTGCTGCTGGCCGACGAATCCGTGCTGCTCGGCCCGGCGCCCAGCCGCGAGTCCTACCTGGTCGCCGACAAGATCATTGCCGCGGCCAAGCAGACTGGCGCCCAGGCCATCCATCCGGGTTATGGCTTCCTCTCCGAGAACGAGGATTTCGCCAAGCGCGTGGAAGAGGAGGGCCTGGTCTTCATCGGTCCCAAACACTATTCGATCGCCGCCATGGGCGACAAGATCGCCTCCAAGAAGCTGGCGGGTGCGGCCAAGGTGAACTGCATCCCGGGCTGGAACGAGGCCATCGAGTCGGCCGAGCGCGCCGTGGAAATTGCCAAGGGCATCGGTTACCCGGTGATGATCAAGGCCTCGGCCGGCGGCGGCGGCAAGGGCCTGCGTGTGGCGTTCAACGACAAGGAAGCGCTGGAAGGTTTCACCAGCTGCCGCAACGAGGCGCGCAACAGCTTTGGTGACGACCGCGTCTTCATCGAGAAGTTCGTTGAGGAACCGCGCCACATCGAGATCCAGGTGCTGGGCGACAGCCACGGTAATGTGATCTACCTGAACGAGCGTGAATGCTCGATCCAGCGCCGTCACCAGAAGGTGATCGAGGAGGCGCCCAGCCCCTTCATCAGCGATGCGACCCGCAAAGCCATGGGCGAGCAGGCCGTGGCCCTGGCCAAGGCCGTGAAGTACCAGAGCGCGGGCACGGTGGAGTTCGTCGTCGGCAAGGACCAGAGTTTCTATTTCCTGGAGATGAACACCCGCCTGCAGGTGGAACACCCGGTGACCGAGTGCATCACGGGTCTGGACCTGGTGGAGCTCATGATCCGCGTCGCCGCTGGCGAGAAGCTGCCGCTGGCGCAAGGTGATGTGAAGCGCAATGGCTGGGCCATCGAATGCCGGATCAATGCCGAGGACCCGTTCCGCAACTTCCTGCCGTCCACAGGCCGCCTGGTGCGCTTCACGCCTCCGGCCCAGAGCATGTGGCAGTCCGACACGCAGCACCTGCTGGGCGTGCGCGTGGACACCGGCGTGCAGGACGGTGGCGAGATTCCCATGTACTACGACTCGATGATCGCCAAGCTCATCGTGCATGGCAAGGACCGCCTGGATGCCATCGCCAAGATGCGCGAGGCGCTCAATGGCTTCGTGATCCGGGGCATCAGCTCCAACATTCCTTTCCAGGCGGCATTGCTGGCGCACCCGAAGTTCGTCACGGGGGACTTCAACACCGGTTTCATCGCCGAGCATTACGGCAAGGGTTTTTCGTCCGAGGACGTGCCGCACGCAGATCCGAGCTTCCTGGTGGCGCTGGCGGCCTTTGTGCGCCGCAAGTCCCGCGAGCGCACGACCACCATCTCCGGCCAGCTGCCGGGTTATTCGGTCGATGCCGGCAAGGACTACGTGGTGATCACGCTGGGAGCCGATGGCCAGCACGTGCACACCCCTGTGCATGTCGACGAGTTCGTGGGTGAGACCGGCAAGGCCCGGGTGCGCGTGGGTGACAAGAGTTATGAAATCTGCAGCACCTCGCGCCTGAACGACATCATCATCATCGGAACGGTGGATGGACAGCCCTTCACGACCCAGGTCGAACGCGGCACGGCTCGCAATCCGCTGGCCCTGCGCCTGCAGCACAACGGCTCCCTGATCGAGGCGCTGGTGATCTCGCCGCGCATGGCCGAACTGCACCAGCTCATGCCGCACAAGGCGCCGCCGGACATGAGCCGTTACGTGCTTTCGCCCATGCCGGGTCTGCTGGTCGAAGTGGCGGTGCAGCCAGGCCAGAAGGTGCAGGCAGGCGAACGCGTGGCAGTGATCGAGGCCATGAAAATGGAAAACGTGCTCTTCGCCGCCGCCGATGGCGTGGTGGCCAAGGTGCTGGCGAGCAAGGGCGAGTCGCTCACTGTCGATCAGCCGATCGTGGAGTTCCAGTGATGGCGGGCCAGCGTCCCTTCAAGGTGCTGGGCATCCAGCAGATCGCCATCGGCGCTCCCGACAAGACCCGGCTGCGCAAGCTCTGGGTCGAGATGCTGGGCTTGCAGGTCACCGGCACGTTCAGGAGCGAACGCGAGAACGTGGACGAGGACATCTGCGCCATGGGCGCCGGGCCTTACAAGGTCGAGGTCGACCTGATGCAGCCTTTGGACGCCGAGAAGAAGCCGGCCGTGCACGCCACGCCGCTCAACCACGTGGGTCTCTGGATCGACGATCTGCCCTTGGCCGTCGAGTGGCTGACCGCCCAGGGTGTGCGCTTTGCCCCGGGTGGCATCCGCAAGGGGGCTGCGGGTTATGACATCTGCTTTTTGCATCCGAAGTCAAGTGACGAATTCCCGGTATCTGGCGAAGGCGTGCTGATCGAACTGGTGCAGGCGCCGCCGGAGGTGGTGGCGGCACTGACTCGATCCTGACTTGATAGGGGCAAACCCCGTAAGGTCCACGAAGGACGTATCCCTATACTGAATAGGGTATCGGGCACTTCAGTTCTGGTTCGATTCGGTCGAACTTGAGCTGTGATCAGACCCGCCTTGCTCGAGAGGCATACGTCACCGGGATCCGTCATGGGCATCATCAAACAGATTTTTGGACCCGGCGCATGGCTCATGCGCCGCCTGTCCCTGGCCGGCAAGCTGATCGTGCTGATCCTGGTCATGC
>Ga0208121_100562_pt1 | contig 11925 bp, 10 predicted proteins | sample LakWasMet62_LOW9_2_FD_183894 | JGI IMG/M metagenome (GOLD analysis project Ga0208121, IMG submission 183894) | Freshwater sediment methanotrophic microbial communities from Lake Washington under simulated oxygen tension - Sediment Metagenome... | ecosystem: Environmental > Aquatic > Freshwater >... | reverse complement strand
ATCAAGGCAGGTCTCCTGACTCTCGGGTTGCGGCCTGACTCGCTGCCTTCCCAAATCTAACGACTCAGTGGCTAAGGGTGCGAACAGACTATCCGATTACAGTTGCGGGGGCAGTACTGGAATAAGCGCTAAGACCTTACGTCAAACGCCGCACCAGATTCCCTATTAATCAGCTGGAGTGAAACTCAAGCTAAACCTCAATCGGCGCAGTGTAGTTTTTAGGGGGATTAAAGTCAAGTTTAAATAGCAATATCAAATAGATACAGGCAATCGATATGCGCTGCCGATAAAAACTAAGCAAGCGCATACTCGACGCTGAATTGGCAATACCTGTGATTGATCGCCTGAGGCAGAGACTCTAAGTTATGAATATTTAGATTGGCAATCCCAGTGCGTGCCAATCCAAATGCTGCTCTACGCAATCAGCTAAACGATCCAGCTCGTCATTTTTCAGCTGCTCGTAATCAAATTGCTGTTCCGCTTGCAAACCAGCCCATGCCAGCCAAGCCGCGCATGCTTCTTTGTGGTCAAACAAACCGTGCAAATAGGTACCGGCAATTTGGCCGTCGGGCGACAGTGCACCTTCAGGGCGATTTTCAAGGTAGAGTGCCGGCGTGCTGAGCGCAGCGCCTGTGGTCACTCCCATATGGATTTCATAACCAGCCACTTGTGCATCGGCAAACGCTAACTGCCCGGCAATCTGCTTCAGCTGCTTGGTTTGTTCCAACGTGGTTTCCATCTCCAGCCAGCCAAAACCAGCGCTGGAACCCGCATCGCCTTCAATGGCATAAGGGTCATGCAGTGCTTGCCCTAGCATCTGGAAACCGCCACAAATGCCTAATACCTTGCCGCCATAGCGCAAGTGACGAGTGAGCGCTTGCTCCCAACAATTAGCGCGTAGAAACTCGAGGTCGCCACGTACGTTTTTACTACCAGGTAAGATCATCAAGTCTGCATGCGGAATCTCTTCGTTCATTTTAACGAACTGAAAATCTACTTGAGGGTGCAAACGCAGCGCATCAAAATCAGTATGGTTACTGATATGCGGAATCACTGGCACCACTACTTTTATTCGCTTACCATCAACGTTACCGCTGGCTTGCCGCTGCTTAGGCACGGAGTCTTCTGCCTCAATGTGCAAACCGTGCAAATACGGCAACACGCCTAACACCGGCTTACCGGTTTCCTGCGTGAGCCAATCCAAGCCAGGCTGCAGCAGCGCAATATCACCACGAAAACGATTAATCACGAAACCTACCACACGTGCACGCTCGCTCTCTGAGAGCAAAGCCATCGTCCCTACAATGTGCGCAAACACACCACCACGGTCGATATCAGCAATTAAAATCACGGGGCAATCTACCGCCTCGGCAAAGCCCATATTGGCGATGTCACGATCGCGTAGGTTAATCTCGGCAGGACTACCAGCGCCTTCCACCACCACGCATTCATATTGCGACTTTAAGCGTTCCCAAGAAGCCAGTACTGCGCGCATCGCAATAGGCTTATAGGCATGGTAGCCCACGGCTTCTAGGTTACACGCCACCTTGCCATGCACAATCACCTGACAACCCGTATCAGAGTTAGGCTTAAGCAGCACGGGGTTCATATCGGTATGCGGCGCTAAACCACAGGCTTGAGCCTGCACGGCCTGCGCCCGGCCTATCTCGCCGCCATCCACCGTCACGGCGGAATTTAACGCCATATTTTGCGGCTTGAATGGGGCAACACGTACACCTCTGCGATACAATACACGGCATATCGCTGCAACTAGCGTACTTTTACCGGCATCGGATGTCGTTCCCTGAACCATAAGTGATTTAAATGTCATTTGATTATTATCCCATCATCAGCACCTATAGCACAGCCCTGGCGGTGATTACTGCAGTTTTATTAGATGCATGGCTAGGCGAGCCTAAGCGCTGGCACCCGCTAGTGGGCTTTGGCTGGCTGGCGAACAAAATAGAACATGCTCTAAACCAAAATATGCCTTCACTACTGGCGCGTATGGCAGGCTTGAGCGCTTGGTTATTGCTATTACTACCATTTATTGCGATTAGTTATCTGGCACGCCATACACCGCTGGCATGGGTGATTGATGTTGTTTTGCTATATTTGGCCATCGGCGCCCAAAGCTTAGCCCAGCATGCGCTGCAAGTGCACACCCCATTGCAACAGGGCAATTTGCCGCAAGCCAGGCATGCCATTAGCATGATAGTCAGCCGTGATACTTCGCAATTAAATGAAACTGAAATTGCCACCGCCACCGTGGAGTCGGTATTGGAAAATGGTAACGACGCCATATTCGGCGCGATTTTCTGGTTTGTATTATTAGGCGGGTCTGGCGCCGTGCTATTCAGGTTAGCCAACACCTTAGACGCCATGTGGGGTTACAGAACGCCACGCTTTTTATACTTTGGCTGGGCTGCTGCACGTTTGGACGATATTTTAAACTTAATCCCAGCACGCCTCACCGCGCTCAGTTACGCCTTATGCGGCCATACCCGAACGGCATTAAAATGCTGGATGGCACAATCTAGCACTTGGTACAGCCCCAATGCAGGACCAGTCATGTCGGCTGGCGCTGGTGCGCTACAGGTACAGCTCGGTGGCAATGCGGTGTATCACGGCACAGCCAAACAGCGCCCAGTACTAGGCATGGGGGTATTAGCCCATACGCAACATATTTTAGCCGCGACCAAGCTTGTAAAACGCAGCATCGTGCTATGGTGCGCAGTCATCATAGCCGCTTCTATCTTGATGCATATGAAAGGAAGCCTGACCCTTGCTTGAACATGGTGGCAACTTAAGCGCAGCAGTCGCACAATATAAAATCCCGCGCGAGAACTGGCTGGATTTATCCACCGGCATTAACCCCGAGCATTACCCCCTGCCTGAGATTCCAGCGCAGCTATGGCGCAACTTACCTAATGATGACGATGGCTTAATCGCAGCCGCTACGCAATATTATGGTTGCCAAGCGCTACTGCCGACCAGTGGCTCTCAGGCGGCGCTACAAACCCTGCCTAAACTTAGGTCTGCTTGCACAGTGGCCATGCTCAACCCCATGTATCAGGAGCACGCACACGCTTGGCAACGCTATGGGCATCAAGTGGTGCGCTTCCGTGATTTAAATGATAACGATGTTATCAATAGTGCAGATGTCGTGTTGGTTTGTAACCCCAACAATCCCACTGGTAAACAATTTGCGCCACAAGACCTGCTACAACTACATGCCACGCTAGTCAAGCGCGGTGGCTGGCTGATTGTGGATGAAGCGTTTATGGACGCCACGCCGGAATATAGCATTGCCCAACATGCCCATAGCGAGGGTTTGTTTGTGCTGCGCTCTTTAGGCAAGTTTTTTGGCTTAGCCGGCGCCAGAGTTGGCTTTCTGCTAGTAGCACCCGCACGGCTCGACCAAATAAAAGAGGAACTAGGGCCGTGGACAATTACCGGTGCCAGCCGCTACATTGCCATGCATGCGTTACAAGACACCGCATGGCAGCACAGCACTAGGCTTAGCCTGACCGCCAATAGCCAGCGCCTCGCCGACTTACTCAAACAATATGGTTTAACGCCAACTGCCGGCACTGCCTTATTTCAGTATATCGCAACCGATGCCGCTAGCCAGTTACATGAGCAACTCGCACAACAAGGGGTTTGGGTTAGAAAGTTTAGCGAGCAGCCTGCATTAAGATTTGGCCTGCCAGATGACGATCGTTGGCAGCAATTGGAACAGGCGTTGCAAAGTCTCTAGCAATGTTTAGGGCGCACAACTCACTAAACCACCGTTTTAACGATTAACGAACTGAATTTTAGGTACGCTATCACTGAGGGTGATTTGCGTAACGCTAGCATGATCAATCACCAATCGGAACAGACCCTTTAACGGCATATTCAAAGCATCGGCCAACATGGCGCGTATCACCCCACCATGTGTCACCACCGCGACATTCTTGCCACGTAAGCGGTCACTCACTTCCTCGGTAAAGCCTTTAGCACGCTGATATAACTGTGTGAAGCTCTCACCATTCGGTGGTGACAAATGTGCGTAATCATGCGCCCACACATCAAAAATATCACGCGGGATGCTATCCCAAGGCTGCATTTCCCAGTCGCCAAAGTGCAGCTCTTTTAAGCGTGCATCTACTTGCAACTCACCCAAGTTGAGTGCCTGCGCTAACTTAGTACAGCGCTGCAACGGGCTAGCATACACCGCGTCGAACTGAATACCATCCAACTTTGCGCTTAAGGCACTGCACTCCGCTGCAAAATTAGCCGACACATCAACATCGCTCTGTCCATAACACACGCCTGATGCAATATCGAGCGAGGTATGCCGAATCAAATGTAAATTCATAACGGCAAACTCATAGCTGCTGCGCCCACACTAGCAGACCCAAGTAAAAAGCCAACTCTGTCATCTGCTGCATCGCACCTAAACAGTCGCCAGTATAGCCGCCGATCCAGCGTTTAATTTTATTGCGCCACCACACCCATACACACACCACAGGCGTTAAACAGCAGGCGCTTAGCCATAACCAATCGTTGACGTTCAACATGGCCAGTGAAAAATTCCAGTACAGCAACGGGATTGGCGCCACGCCAAACAGTATAGCAACCAGCAAACCCGGCATTTTCACCTTAGTTGCTAGCGGCTTGGCTTTACCGCTCTCGCGCACATACTCTAAATCTGCCATGACTAATAGCGCACATAAACGGCTAAACGCATGGCCTATCACCAAGACAAACGGCACAAAATAGGCAGGCAAGGCATTAAGTAGCTGATATTTGGTGAACAAGGCTAAAAACAACGCAATAGCGCCATACGTCCCCAACCTAGAGTCTTGCATAATGGCTAGAATGCGTTCAGCGTCCCAACCACCGCCCAAACCATCAGCACTATCGGCCAGCCCATCCTCATGAAAGGCGCCAGTAATATAAATCGTCATTGCCATGCTAACCAGCACGGCAATCTCGTGCGGCAACACCTTGCTAGCAAATGCAAAGGCACCCGCGCCTATCAGGCCCACAAAAATTCCCACTAATGGAAAATACTTGGCAGAGCGATTCAAATCGTCAGGATGAAAATCGCCAAACAGCGGCACAGGTATCCGCGTAAAGAAACTAACAGCTAACAACATATAGCGTCGCTCATTACGCAGAAAATTAATCACGCAGCATCCTCGGCAGTGCTCACACCAGCACTCTCAAACGAAGCCATCTCGTTCAAGAAATTAACCGCGGCCTGCACTAAAGGATAAGCCAAAGCCGCACCCGTACCTTCACCAAGACGCAAACCAATATCCAGCAATGGGGTAGCACCCAAATGCGCTAACAAGCGGCGATGCCCGGCCTCACCAGAGCAATGCGTAAATACACAATACTGCAGAATATTCGGTTGCAACCTTGCCGCTACTAGCAACGCAGCCGTGGCGATAAAGCCATCAATTAACAAGACCGCGCGCTGTTCAGCCGCACCTAACATGGCGCCAGCCATCATGGCAATTTCATAGCCACCAAACGTCGCCAGCACATCCAGCGCATTATCATCACTGATGCCGTGAAAATCGATGGCCTGTTTCAAAATAGATAACTTCTGCGCCAAACCAGCATCGTCCAAGCCGGTGCCGCGCCCTACACACTCTTCAATCGGAATACCGCACAACACACTCATTAAACAGCTAGCTGAAGAAGTATTACCTATCCCCATTTCGCCAAAACCGAACACATTAGCGCCAGTGGCCGCTTCTTGCCTTGCCAATTCCGCACCGGTTGTCAGCGCTTGCTCACACTGCGCCGCGCTCATGGCCGCTTCTTGCAAGAAGTTAGCAGTACCTGGCCCCACCTTGGCATGAATCAAAGCTGTATTCGCATCAAACGCATGATTAACACCGGCATCAATCACCCGCAAACGCATATTATGCTGACGCGCAAACACATTTATCGCAGCGCCTCCTTGCAGGAAATTCAGCACCATCTGCGCAGTGACAGCTTGCGGATAAGGACTCACCCCGGAGTTGACTACACCGTGATCGCCTGCAAACACCATTAAAGTTGGGTTAGACAGCTGCGGCGTTAAGGTTTGCTGAACCAACCCCACCTGCAACGCCACCGACTCCAACTGCCCAAGTGCACCTAGCGGTTTAGTTTTATGATTAATTTTATCAACAAGCGCCGCCCGCAATGACTGACCTAGTGACTCGATTTTTGGTAAATTTGTGTTTAAATTCATAGGGAAAGATTTTACATGAGAGCCACCGAGATATCACGCAAAGCCGGTACAAACTTTCGCATAAAAAATAAATATACAAAAAGATGAAAATATCTTTGTCAGATCCCAATTTAGTTTGCTATAATGCGCGCCTTGCAGCGATAAACCGAATGCTGTAAGTAGCAAGAAAGGCCGGGTAGCTCAGTCGGTAGAGCAGCGGATTGAAAATCCGCGTGTCGCCAGTTCGATTCTGGCCCCGGCCACCAGAATACAAAAGGGTTTAGCTTAGGCTAAGCCCTTTTTCATTTGGTGAACGTGACTAAAACGTGACAATTTAATCACGTTATCTGAAGCCAAAAAATCAATCCGACTTGCCGCATTTGCCAGATGTTCAGTAGCAAACTTAGCGTATCGATCGACCATTGACCGCGTTTTCCAACCTCCCAGTTCTTTCAGTTCATCACAACTGGTGCCAGCTTGACGATGCCAAGAAGCCCAAGTGTGACGCAAGTCATGAAATCTAAAGTCTTCCAACTCTGCTTTCTTTAACGCTGTAATCCACGCAGAATTCGTAATGTTGTAACGAATCGGCTCACCGTTATAGGTAAAACAAAATTTTGAATGCTTTCCGACTTGCTCCTGAAGAACCGCAACAGCACTTCTATTTAATGGAACCCCTCTCGGTGTACCGTTCTTAGTTTGGTTTAACCAAGCAGTGTGTCTGTTTAAATCCACCCTACTCCATTCCAAACCCAGAATTTCCCGAGCGCGGCACCCCGTAGCCAAAGCAAACTTCACCACAGCCGCCAGATGATCAGGACAAACAGCAATCAGCTTATTTGCCTCATCCCTAGTCAACCATCGATCACGCTCTACTTCACCCGATAACAATCGAATTTTAGGGATATGATCTATCCACTGCCATTCATCACGAGCCATCCGCAATAAACTGCGTAATGTTGCTAAGTAACGATTCACGGTTGCGGGTTTGTTTCCTTTTTTAAACTCACCTTGAATCACAGACCAAACCACGTCACCGTTGATCTGGTTTAGCATCAAGTCACCTAAATAAGGATGCAAGTTACAGCATATGCGCTTTACGTCACGATAGCTTCTGAGCGTTGCTTTAATTTCGAGATACCGAATAACAGCTTCTTTCCATGAGCGATGGGGCTTAATACCAAAATTCACTTCCTTATACGAATCTAGCTTTAATTTAGCTAAATACGCTTCGGCTTGCGCTCGGTCTTCAGTCCCAGAACTCTGGCGTACTCTTTTGCCGTTTGAGAGTGTTGCATTGATCCACCAATAGGGCGAATCACCTCTCTTGTAGATTCCGGTTTCACGGGCCATATAAACTCCTCTCCGGCCCGCCCTCGCTGCTTATATTCCTCCAACCAAAGATCCAAGTCAACTTTGTCATATACCAGCCTGCGACCAAACTTCACCGCTGGAATATCAAGTTCAGTCAGGAGCGTGACACCTATCCCTAGGTAACACGCAGCCTCGTCTTTAGAAAGACAACGTACAGCAGGCAAAGGCAGGTCGTTATCTTTCATTGTTATTCACCGTTAGAGGCTTTGTTATAAGCGTCACGCATTGCACGCACTTCTTGGTCGATATAGGCTTCATTGATCTCAGCATTAATATCAATCGTATTAAATGCTTTAGCTTTTAAGCTGACCTTTTCTTTGATGAGTGCTTCAAAGGTCGTGCCTTTATTCATCGATTGGTTATTGATGTGATGCCCTAAGTCTATAAAGAAGGGGTGAATAGCTAATTCATAATCGGTGTAACTTTCCACAGCCATCCACGTGGTTAATGCGCTAAAAGCACGATCTAATGCTGCTTCTTTATTGGGTGCGCGTGTGGTGTTAAAACGCGGTTGTAATGCACCTCCGTTGGTTTCCCAATCTAGCGAGGAAAGGGCAGCCCATAACGGATGAATCGGCCAACGTGATCTGGTTTGATCTTCTGGGTTAGGAATGGTGAGTTTTAACCATTCGGTTGTGGCGTAAGACCATAAGCCATTGAGGTTGGCTAATACCTCAGTGAGTTTGGATAGGTTCTTTTGCACTAGAAACTGACGTTTAAACTCAAACTCTAATCGCCATATCGGTTCACCCTCTTGCCAGTTAGATTGTTTCCATAACGGGATTAAGTAATGTTTTTTACTTTTTTCAATCTCAAAGAGTTTGTCATAAAGACGACCAGCCACTAAACCACCTAATCCCACAGACCATCCTGTGAAGTGACCATCGATAGAATAGGCGTTAATAGACTCAGCGTGAGTGACCCATGCTTCACGATGCCATGATTCCATATCTTGATATGAAACGAAGTCGATAAACATATCAACCCGACTGACGTTTGCAGTTGATTCTAATGCGCCTAGTTGTGACAGTATCGTGGATAGACGGTGTTCTGCCTCTTTGGGAGATAGATGGGTAAGGTATTCACTAGAGAGCTTCACATAAGCCATTGGTACAGCTTTGTTGGGGCGTGATAACTGAATACGAAAGGCGTTATCCTCCAGTACATAGCTAAACATGGAAGTGCCTTTGTCTTTGACCTCAAATAGATGATCACCTAGTTTGAGTTGTGCTTTGGCTTGCTCTTGGGGATTGTCTGATTGTGCTTGTTTCTTTAGCTGGATCAGTTGTTCGTTGATCTCTGGGTGTAAGTTACCTTGATAAGACAGATATAAACTATCTATACCCCATCTTAAAAACTTAACTTGATCCTGATTATTGCTGTTATTAGTAGCTGTGTTACTAGGCACCGCTACTGCTTCACGGTCTCCGTCCTCCACGCTGACGCGTGTGCGGTCGAGATCCCTTGAAGCAGTTTGGTTGTGTTGAGTATCTGGCTTTGTCATATCCATTCCTTTGGAATTTACCAGCAGGCCGATTTGGCGATCTGGAATGGATACGAATTTTCTACATCAATTGAACATGCGACGATGCACTGAAATAATCATTTGAGTGCGTTGACTATCAAAAAAACTTGTGATCTATGAAGGCGGCCCTGCGCTTGGCTAGGTAGCCAGCATCTTCAATGCGGTTTTCCCATCGATCTAGCTTAGCATGATCACAAAGATCAAGTATCTGAGGGTTTGTTAATTGACCAAGAAGTCCAAAACCATCTAAAAGTGAAAATAGGAAGTAAAGTCCAGGAAACCGAACTTTATTGCTTAGTGGCGAGGATATAATATTGTAACGCTTTAAAAAGCTAGATTCGCTTTTATTGGTAGCGAGAATATAACGCTCCATAAATTTAGGGTGCTGTCGCAAGGCATTGTCTACTCGAACGGCTTTACACATAGCAATATCAGCCTCAGGATCATTCGACAAAGCTCGCTGTACTAGTGATGAAAGTGACTCCCCATAAGCCATAATAGATATTGCATTGTGGAATGCAAACAAAAATACACACATAAATATTTTTGTGTCAGCCTCAGTTTCCTTTTGTTCTTTGATAGGTAGCGTTGGATGAATGTTTATCCAATAATCTTCGGTGGAGGCTTTGTCGTTATCATCTATAGCTTGATCAACCTCAACAATCCAAGTCATTATTTTTTCAATCACAATCTGAACTAGTGCTCTAACTCTTTCTGGATCAGCACTATCCACTGATTGAGTTAGTAAATCTTCATATCCATGCTCAATTGCTGTTTTGGAAAGAATCTCCCTGAAGTCGTCTAGAGATGAGACTTTTGAAGCAAAAGAAATAACCTTTTCGGGATGTTCATACAGTGAGATGTAGTCACTAATTTTTAATGCTTGGCAATGTTCTGCAAGCCTTACTTTCATAGGAGCCCAAAGTTTGGGGTCATCCAACTCTGGGACAAGAGCACGATACTCTGATGTCATGTTAACAATAAACTGCAAAAGCAGATGATTAGGCGGCAGCACCCTCAGATCATTTGGTATTGGTAGTCCTGCGATTATGGACTTCAAAGATGGTGGTAGATCTATCATTCAGCAAAAAACTTTCAACTATTACCATCATTCAATTTATTTCACACTACTTAGAGCCTTCTTTTGTTCTGATGTATAGTCTAAGCGCTTGATCTTATGAGATGAAACACTTATTGGTTTTAATTTAGAATCACCGAACAACGCATAGTTAACCCCATTTCCAACTGAGCTTTTGAACATAACCCCATCATAAGATGCCTTTTTGATGCTCTCACAAAGGTATTGCGTTGGCAAATACTCCATTTCAGCGGTATCAGGAACAACTGGCTTGGACAAGACTTCACCGAGATGACACAAAAACTCAACGTCATACCGTAACTGCAAAAGATAATCTTCATCAACTGTATCAAAAGGCGAAATCATTCCTCTAGGACTTATAAGATTCACCACCTTTAACTCTTCGATAACTTTAAATTTTGCAACAGAAACACAATTGCCAGGATGTGGCCTCGTCTCTGCAATTGCAGTATCAAGATTTGACGCAGCATAAAGATATGGAATGCCTACAGGATTAGCACGACCACCTCGCGATAACTTAGCAGGAGGCATGCCCATTTCATTTTTTTTGAATGGTGCATTAGACTCTATTCTTGCACGATACACATGACCATCCAGCAACTCTAATAAGTAAGCAAAAAGCTCTGGGAGTTTGTCATCAGGCTTATGATCAGGGAAAAATCTGTACTTATTAACCAAATCACCACAGAATTTTATCCACATTTCTTTTGGCGTTGTATCCTCTAAAGCAATTGGAATAAAGGATTTGCCAGCGACACTCTTGTCATCAAGAATATGTCCTAGAAGTTGAGCTGATTTAAGCTTGTCTTGATTCTTAAAAATCTCCCAATCATCAACAAGATAATCTATTATTGATTTAGCATCTGAATCGTTTGACTCGACGTAAATACTACACAAAAACTCAAATCGATCTCGTAGTTTACTAGGCTCAATTATCGATGACAACTCAGTGCCACAATAACCGCACGTACCTTTCTCAGCTTTAGTAAACTCAATTAACTCATCAACATACTTATTATTTCCAAAGCACCGATTACAACAGAACAACTTAACCTCCTGCTTTAAGTGCGTGAGCCATCAGTTCAACATGGTGTTGCATAGATAACTTTTTAGTATAGCCAAGTCCAGGAAAGTGCTTGTCATTATAAAATTGCAAATACTCTTTAACGGCTTCAGTTTGGTATATTACTGATCCTGGCAAATTTACATCCTCATAAAGCTTCTGTAAAGCTTGTAAATATTTGCCCCCTGGGTTTTGGGGAGTATCAACATCAATAGATTTGTAATGTTTTATTGCAATTACATTATCGGCATCGGGATCAATGTAAGTAAGATGTATTGCAATAGCGTATGCTGGCCCGCCACTTTCGCTATACTCACTACCGACCATTAAAAAGTCACCAAACCCATTACATCCCAACTCATCGTAAGTTAAATATAGTTCAGAAAACGGCTCGCTATCTGGATACTCTCTGTTTTTTCGGTTAATAAACCCATTCTCGACAATGACTCTTCTCGAGTTTTCAAAGTTTTTTCTGTAAAGTATAGAGTTCTGTTTTTCTACAAAGATATGCTCTGCAATACTAGGTTTTTCCGCGGCTATCAACTCAACAAGGCTTTTACCCTCAGAAAAGCCATTATGAATAATGCTGATTGGTCTATGGCTGAATCTAGAAAACAGATCACGAACTTCATCAAGTGAATCGCCAC
>Ga0208121_100561_pt1 | contig 11935 bp, 10 predicted proteins | sample LakWasMet62_LOW9_2_FD_183894 | JGI IMG/M metagenome (GOLD analysis project Ga0208121, IMG submission 183894) | Freshwater sediment methanotrophic microbial communities from Lake Washington under simulated oxygen tension - Sediment Metagenome... | ecosystem: Environmental > Aquatic > Freshwater >... | reverse complement strand
GCTGGAGTTGCGTTCGCTGGTGTAGAGGAAACGGCCGTCGGGCGTGAGGTGCAGGTCGGCGCCCCAGGGCTTGACGGTGGAACCAGCGGGCAGGGTGGACCAGTGCTGCTTGCGGCTCAGCAGGCCCTTGGCCGTGTCGACCTCCAGCAGTTCCACCGTCGCGTCGAGCTCGCCGAGCAGGTAGGCGTGGCGGCCGTTGGGGTGGAACACCAGATGGCGCGGGCCGCTGCCGGGGCGCGCGGCCATGGCCGGTGGCTCATTGGGCGTGAGCTGGCCGCTGGTCGCATCGAAACGCCACTGCAGCACCTGGTCGGTGCCCAGGCTGGTGATGTAGACGTTGCGGTTGGCTGCATCGGGCACGGCCGCGTGCGCGTTCTTGCCATTGGGCACGACCTGCACGGCGGCGGCAGGCTTGCCGTCGGCGGAGATGGGCGAGACGCTGGCGCGGTGGCCGCCGTAGGAGGCGGCAAACAGCCAGCGCCCGCTGCGGTCGGTCGCGATATTGGCCATGCTGTCGGGCAGTGGTGCGCTGCCCAGGGGGCTCAGTTGCCCGGTGGTACTGTCGATCGAGAAGGCTGCGGCCGTGAAGGGCTCGGAGCGCAAGGCCAGGTAAAGCTTCTTCTGGTCGGGGCTCAGTGCCAGGGGCATGGCCACGCCGCTGACGGGCACGGTCTGGACGGAACGCAGGGTGCCCGCACGCTTGTCCAGTTCCAGCACGCTGATCTCGCGGCTGTCGGCATTGGACACGTAGGCCGTGGCCGTGGTGGAAGTGGCGCAGCCTTGCAACATCAGGCATGCCGCCGCAGCGGCCCCGCAGAAGCGTTGACGGATGGACATGGGACGGGTCTCCGCATAGGAATCATTTTGTCTTCGAAAGTCAATCGGCCTTGATGCCCGCTGCCTTGATCACCTGGGCCCACTTGGTGACCTCCGCTTTCTGGTACTCGCCAAGTTCGGCGGGGGTCATGCTGGAGGGCACCATGCCGAAGCCCTTCAGGCGGGCCTGGGCTTCGGGCGTGGCGACGATCTTCATGATCTCGGTGTGCAGACGGTCCACGATGGGCTTGGGGGTGCCGGCGGGAGCGAACACGGCCTGCCAGGAACCCACCTCAAAGCCCTTCTGTCCAGCCTCGGCAATCGTAGGCACATCGGGCAGGGACTCCAGGCGCTTGGCGCTGCTGACGGCGATGGGGCGCAGCTTGCCCGACTGGATGTGCGGGCCGACGATCAGCACGGTGTCAAACATCATGTCCACCTGGCCGCCGATCACGTCCTGCACGGCCGGGCCGCTACCCTTGTAGGGCACGTGGGTGAACTTCACGCCGGACTGGTAGGCCAGCAGCTCCAGGGCCATGTGGGGCGAGGTGCCGGTGCCGGGCGAGGCCGAGGACAGGCCGCCGTTCCTGGCCTTGCTGGCCGCCAGCACGTCGTTCAGCGTCTTGTAGGGGCTGGAGGCGGGGACCACCAGCACCAGCGGGCCGGAACCCAGCATGGCCACAGGGGTGAAGGACTTGATGGGGTCATAGTCGATCTTGGCGTAGAGGCTTACATTGATCGAATGCGAGCTGATGGTGCCGCCCATGATGGTGTAGCCGTCGGCCGGTGCGCGCGCGACGATGGCCGAGCCCACGCTGCCGCCGGCGCCGCCCTTGTTGTCGATGACCACGGGCGTGCCCAGCGCTGCACTCAGGGGCTGGGCGATCAGACGGCCCAGGGTGTCGGTGTTGCCGCCGGGCGCAAAGGGCACCAGGTAGGTGATGGCCTTGCCCGTGGGCCAGCTGCCTTGTGCCCAGGCGGGCAGGGCGGCCAAGGCGGTGCCCAGCAGCAGGGTGCTGGCGGCGAGGGAGCGACGGATCAGCGTACGACGTTGCATGGAGATCTCCTGGGTTGAAACGTAAGCGGTCAAAAGCGCGGCTGGATGCCCGTGAAGGCGGGATCGTATTTCTGCATCTGCGACAAGTCGTTGCGATTGCGGATGCCGCAGCGCAGATAGTTGTCGTGCAGGCGGGCCAGGGCGGTGCGGTCCAGGGTCACGCCCAGGCCGGCTCCCGTGGGCACGCGCAGGCTGCCGTTCTCGAACTGCAGGCGGCCGCCCATGATCACTTCATCGTCCTGCCAGGGGTAGTGGGTGTCGCAGGCGTAAGTCAGCAGCGGCACGCTGGCGCAGAGGTGTGTCATGGCCACCAGGCTGACGCCCAGGTGCGAGTTGCTGTGCATGGACAGACCCAGGTCGAAGGTGCGGCACAGCGTGGACAGCCGTTGCGTCGCGCGCAGGCCACCCCAGTAGTGGTGGTCACTGAGGACGATCTTCACGGGGTATCCCATGTCGGCATTGCGGCGGAACTCGGCGAAGTCGGTCACGACCATATTGGTCGCCAGGGGGACCTCGCATTCGCGTGCGACAGCGGCCATGCCGTCAAGGCCGGGGGCGGGGTCCTCGTAGTACTCCAGCACACCGCGCAACTGTTGCAGGATCTTCAGGCTGGTGGCCACGCTCCAGTTGGCATTGGGGTCGATGCGCAGGGGCGTGCCGGGAAAGGCCTGGGCCAGCGCCAGGATGCCGGCGGCTTCCTGTTCGGGCGGCAGGGCACCGGCCTTGAGCTTGATGCTCTGGAAGCCATATTGATCGATCATGCGCCGTGCCTGCACGACCAGCTGTGCGGGCGTGAGCGCCTCGCCCCAGGGATCCGGGACGTAAGGCTTGTCGATGTGCTCGGCGTACTTGTAGAACAGGTAGGCCGAGTAGGGCACGCGATCGCGCGCCGCGCCGCCCAGCAGGTCCACCACGGGTGCGTTCGCCAGCTGGCCCTGCAGGTCCATCATGGCCACTTCAAAGGCGCTGACGACCTTGGCCACGGTCTTGGACACATGCGTGCCGGGCGCCAGAGAGACCTGCTGCGTCAGGAATTCCGACGCGGTCTGGACGGGGGGCGTCACCAGGGCCGCCACCCGTGTTTCCATCTCGTTCAGCGCCCAGGGCGACAGGCCTTGCAGCGCGGGCGCAGCCTTGGCCAGCGCCTCCAGCATGGGCAGGTCTCCGTAGCTTTCGTTGATGCCGACCAGGCCCGAGGCGGTCTCGATCTCGATGATGGAGCGCAGGGCCCAGGGCTCGTGGATGCCCGCCGCATTGAGCAGCGGCGGGTCGCGGAAGGCGATGGGCGTGATGCGGACATGCCGGATGGCGTGCGAGGTGCTCATCGGCGCAGCTTTACTTCAGCAGCAGATTGGGCAGCCACAGGCTGAGGGCGGGGATGTAGGTGACCATGCCCAGCACGATCAGCAGCGCGATGAAGAAGGGCGTCATGGCCTTGACCACTTTTTCGATCGGCAGTTTGGCGACCGCACTGCCGACAAAGAGCACGCCGCCCACCGGCGGTGTGAGCAGGCCGATGCCCAGGTTCACCATCATGATCATGCCGAAATGCACCGGGTCGATGCCGATGCTCTTGACCACGGGCATCAGGATGGGCGTCATGATGAGGATCAGCGGCGCCATGTCCATCAGCGTGCCCAAGGCCAGCAGCAACACGTTGATCAGCATCAGCACGACGACCTGATTGGACGACAGGCTGGTGATCGCCGCGGTGATCTGCTGCGGGATCATCATCAGCGTCATCACCCAGCCGAAAGCCGCTGCGAAGCCGATCAGGATCATCACGATGGTCAGCGTCTTGACTGTGCGGTGGACCAGCTTGGGCAGGTCCTTCCACTTGTAGTCGCGGTAGATGAACATGGTGACAAAAAAGGCCCAGATCACGGCAATCGCGGCCGACTCCGTGGCCGTGAACACACCCGACAGGATGCCGCCGAGGATGATGACCATGGTCATCAGGCCCCAGAGAGCCTCGACACAGATCTTCAGCGCCTCGCGCATGGGGATGCGGCGGCCGGCCGGGAAGTTGCGCTTGCGGGCGATGAACAGGCACATGATGGCCAGCGTCAGGCCCAGCAACAGGCCGGGCAGCACGCCGGCCAGGAAGAGCGCGGCGATGCTGACCGAACCGCCTGCCGCCAGCGAATAGATCACGGCGTTGTGGCTGGGCGGAATCAGGATGGCCTGCACGCTGCCACTCACCGTGACGGCGGTGGCGAAATCGCGCGGGTAACCCTTTTTCTCCATCTCGGGGATCAGCACGGAGCCGATCGAGGCCGTGTCGGCCATCGAGGAGCCCGAGATGGCGCCGAAGAAGGTGGAAGCCAGGATGTTCACCAGCGAGAGGCCGCCGCGGATGAAACCCACCAGCACCTCGGCAAAGGCCACCAGACGCCGGCTCATGCCGCCCTCGGCCATGATGGCGCCGGCCAGCACGAAGAAGGGAATGGCGAGCAGTGAGAACTTGTTGACGCCGGCGGCGATCTGGATCATGACCGCGTCCAGCGGGATGTCGATCCACCAGGCGCCAACCAGTGCGGCCAGGCCCATGGCATAGGCCACGGGCATGCCGATGATCATCAGACCGAAGAAGGTCCCGAGCAGAATGAGTGCGTCCATCAGGCGGCTCCCTCGTGGTCATAGGTGACGATGGCGCGCTGGGCCTGGCTGCCGCAGCTGATGTGCTCGATGACAAAAAGAGCGGTGACCAGCCCCCCGATGGGGACGGGCATGTAGCTCAATCCGACCGGTATGAAGGGCAGTTCACCGATGCTCTGGCCCCAGGTCGCGATGCACAGGCGGGTGCCGTAAAACAGCATGAAGAGGGCGACGCAAAGCATCAGCAGGTGCACCAGGCCGGCGACGGGACGCTTCAGGATTTGCGGCAGGCGCTCGGTGACCAGGGCCACAGCAATATGCGCGCCGGCGCGGTAACTCACGGCGGCCCCGAGAAAGGTGAAGACCACCATCAGCAGGATGGACACGGGTTCGGGCCATTGCGAGCCGGTGCCGAGCACGTAGCGGGTGAAGATGCCCCAGGGGATGATCAGGGACATGACAACGATCGCGAAGCCGGCCACCCAGAGGCAGGCCAGATACACGGCGTCGTTGAAGGTGTGGAAGCGTGCTTTCATCGGGCGGGCGAGGAGGGTTAAAGAAAAGGCCGCCGCACCAGAGCGGCGGCCTGTACCGGGAATCCCGGGACGGGATTACTTGACGGCGGCGATCTTGTTCAGCAGATCGGTGTAGTTGGCACCGTACTTGGCACGCACGGGGGAGGTGGCGTCAAAGAAGGGCTTGTTGTCGATGTTGATGAACTCGACGCCAGCGGCCTTGAGCTTGGCTGAGTACTCTTCCACGCTCTTGTCCCACAGCACGCGCTGGTCCAGCTGGGCTTCGCGGCCGAGCTTCTTCACCAGGGCCTGGTCGGCGGCGCTGAGCTTGTCGAAGGCCACCCTGGACATCACCAGGATCTCGGGAATGATCAGGTGGTTGGTCTGGGTGTAGTACTTGGCGCCGGCCGAGTAGTGGTTGCTGGTGAACATCGAGGGCGGGTTGTTCTCGGCGCCGTCGATCACGCCGGTCTGCAGCGCTGAGAAGACCTCGCCGTAGCCCATGCTGATGCCGTTGCCGCCCATGGCGTTCATGGTGTCGACGAAGAGCGGGTTGCCCATCATGCGGATCTTCTGGCCCTTGAGGTCGGCCGGGCTGCGCACGGGCTTCTTGGTGTAGAGGCTGCGGCTGCCACCGTCCATCCAGCCCAGGGCCACCAGCTTGGCGGGGCTGGCGCTGACCTTGGCCATCAGCTCTTCGCCGACGGCGCCGTCGATCACCTTGCGCATGTGGGCGATGTCGCGGAAGACGAAGGGCATGTTGAAGACGTTGACCTCGGGCACCACCGGGCCGATCACGCCCAGCGAGATGCGCGCGATCTGGATGGCGCCCAGCTGAACCTGTTCGACGACTTCCTTTTCCTGGCCCAGCACGGCGCCCGGGAACATCTGGATCTTGATGCGGCCGTTGGTGGCGGCATCGAGCTTCTTGCCCATCATTTCCACGGCGACGACGGTGGGGTAGCCGGCGGGGTGGGTGTCGCTGGCCTTGAGGGTCTGGGCCTGGGCGGCCAGCGGCAGCGTGGCGGCCAGGGCCAGGGCAACGAGGATGCGGGGGGTAGATTTCACGTTTATCTCCTTGGTTGGTATGGCAGTGAAGGGAACTCAGTTCTCGAACGGCCCTTGCTTGACGAACCCACCACCCTGGTAGATGGCGACCGGGTCCGTGGGGTCGATGCGGGGCTGGCGAGCCTCGACAGCGGCGCGGAAGCGCTCGGAGCTGTCCTGCGGCCGGTAGCCGATATGGCGGGCCTTGCTGTTGTCGTACCAGGCCGTGGCGTTGTCGCTGATGCCGTAGATGATGCTGTGTCCCACGATGGGCGCGGTCAGGGCGGACATGACCAGGCGCTCGAGGTCGTCGTAGCTCATCCAGCTGGCCAGCATGCGCCGGTCTTTGGGTTCGGGAAAGGAGGAGCCGATGCGCAGGGAGACGGTCTCGATGCCGTGGCGGTCCCAGTAGAACTGGGCCAGGTTCTCGCCGAAGGCCTTGGACAGGCCGTAATAACTGTCGGGACGCATGGGCACATCGGTGCCGATGACCTCGTCCTGGCGGTAGAAGCCCGTCACATGGTTGGAGCTGGCAAAGACGATGCGCCGCGCGCCATGGCGGCGCGCGCCTTCGTAGACGTGGTAGGTGCCCAGGATGTTGGCGGGCAGGATCTGCTCGAAGGAATACTCGGTCGAGAGGCCGCCCAGGTGGACCACCGCATCCACGCCCTTGAGCAGGGTGTCCACGGCGGCCTTGTCCTCCAGGGCCGCGGGCATGACTTCCTCGCCAGGCGCTGCCTGGCCCAGCTCGGCGATGTCCGACAGGCGCAGCACATCGCAATAGGCCTTGAGGCGGGTGCGCAGTTCCTTGCCCAGGCCGCCGGCGGCGCCGGTGAGCAGGAGTCGGCTGAAACGGAGAGGGGTGGCGTGGGCGGTCGGCATGGATAAATACAGTACTGGAAGGTCTGGATCGGCTAAAGTGTTGGAATGACTTGATTTTTGTCATCAGTTGTCATACAACTATCTTCGGTCCCCGTGCCGGGGATGTCAATGCCAAACAGATCAGGGTAATCCCTAGTGAACACCATTTCTACGCCGCCCCTCCGCCGCCGTCCGCGCACCCTGGCGCTTGAACTCGTCGAGTCGCTGGGCGACCGCATTCGCGACGGCCGCATCGCCACGGGCGACAAGCTGCCGACCGAGGCCGCCATCATGGGAGAGTTCGGCGTCAGCCGCACCGTGGTGCGCGAGGCCCTGTCCAAGCTGCAGGCTTCCGGTCTGGTGGAGACGCGCCATGGCATCGGGACCTTTGCGGTGGGCCTGGGCGACAACGCGGCTTTCCGCATCGCACCCGACCAGATGGGGACGCTGCACGACGTGATCGCGGTGCTGGAGCTGCGCATCGGCCTGGAGACCGAGGCCGCCGCGCTGGCCGCCATGCGGCGCACGGCGCCCAATCTGCAGGACATGCGCTCGGCGCTGGACGCCTTCGCGGCCGCCCTGGCCGCAGGGCGTGACGCCGTCGGGCCGGATTTTCAGTTCCACCTGGAGGTGGCGCGCGCCACCCAGAACCCCCATTTCGCCGAGCTCATGGGCACCCTGGGCTCGATGATCATCCCGCGGGCCCGGCTGGAGGCGGGGCCGGTGGAAAGCGAGGCCCAGCGCACGTATCTGCACCGTGCCAATGCCGAGCACGAGAACATCTACGACGCGATCCAAAACCAGGACCCGGAGGCCGCCCGGGCGGCCATGCGCACCCACCTGGCCAACAGCCGCGAACGCCGCCGCCGTGCGGCCCTGCTGTCTGGGGGCGGCGCAGGCAAATAGAAGGAGCGGGTGGGCCGGGGCGCGGTTTCCCTGCTGGCCTGGCGAGCTTGACATGCTTAATTCATGTTGTATGATGACTGACAACATGCTGACAACGATCAGCTTTGTGTCCAGTCCATTCATCCACGAGGAGACCCATGAATCCCCAAGAACTCAAAACCATCATGTCCAGCGGTCTGCTGTCGTTCCCTTTGACGGACTTTGATGCACAGGAGAACTTCAATGCCAAGGGCTACGCCGCCCGCCTGGAGTGGCTGGCCCCCTATGGCGCCAGCGCCCTGTTCGCTGCCGGCGGCACGGGCGAGTTCTTTTCGCTGACCGGCGACGAATACGCCCGCATCATCAAGACCGCCGTGGACACCTGCCGCGGCAAGGTGCCGATCATCGCGGGCGCCGGTGGCCCCACGCGTTTTGCCATCCAGTGCGCTCAGGAGGCTGAGCGCGCCGGTGCCCACGGCATCCTGCTGCTGCCGCACTACCTGACCGAGGCCGGCCAGGAAGGCCTGATCGCCCATGTGGAGCAGGTCTGCAAGAGCGTGAAGTTCGGTGTCATCGTCTACAACCGCAACGTCTGCCGCCTCACGCCCGAATCCCTGGCCATCCTGGCCGAGCGCTGCCCCAACCTGATCGGTTTCAAGGACGGCATTGGCGACATCGAGCTGATGTCATCCGTCTACATGAAGATGGGCGATCGTTTCGCCTACCTGGGCGGCCTGCCCACGGCCGAGGTCTACGCTGCGGCCTACAAGGCCCTGGGCACGCCGGTGTACTCCTCGGCGGTGTTCAACTTCATACCCAAGACCGCGATGGACTTCTATCATGCGGTGGCCAAGGACGACATGGCCACCCAGCATCGCCTGTTGCGTGATTTCTTCATGCCCTACCTGCAGATCCGCAACAAGGGCCAGGGGTATGCCGTGAGCATCGTCAAGGCTGGCGCCAAGCTGGTCGGCCACGATGCCGGCCCCGTGCGTGCGCCGCTGACCGACCTGAAACCGGCCGAGATGGAAGAATTGGCCGCGCTGATCAAGAAGCTGGGTCCGCAGTAAATCCGTTCCCCCATCACAACGAAGGAGACCCTCATGAAAAAGTTTCTGTCCCTGCTGGCGCTGACCGCCGTCACCTGCAGCGCCTGGGCCTGGCCCGACAAGCCCGTGACCCTGCTCGTGCCCTTCCCCCCGGGCGGCTCGACCGACCTGATCGCCCGCGTCCTCGCGCCCAAGCTGCAGGAGAAGCTGGGCGGCACCTTTGTCGTCGACAACAAGGCCGGCGCGACCGGCACCATCGGCGCCGCCCAGGTGGCCCGCTCGGCACCCGACGGCCACACCCTGCTCGTGGCCTCGCTGGGCCCCTACGTCATCGCGCCGCATCTGATCGCCAAGGTGCCCTATGACGCGCTCAAGGACTTCGACTACATCAGCGTGGCCGTGCAGGCGCCCAATGTTCTGGTGGTGCCTGCCGCCTCGGCGCACAACTCGCTGGCCGACGTGCTGGCCTACCTGCGCGCCAACCCGGACAAGATGACCTTCGCCTCCTCGGGTAACGGCAGCAGCGACCACCTGACGGCCGAACTGTTCTGGCAGCAGACCCGGACCACAGGCATCCACATTCCCTACAAGGGCGGCGGCCCGGTGATGAACGACCTGCTGGGTAACCAGGTGGATTCGTCCTTCATGAACATCAACACCGCCATGCCGCAGATCAAGGCCGGCAAGCTCAAGGCCCTGGCCATCACCAGTGCCCAGCGCTCCCCGCTGCTGCCCACGGTGCCCAGCCTGGAAGAGTCCGGCATCAAGGACGCCAATGTCTACTCCTGGCAGGCGATCGCCGCACCGCGCGGACTGCCCGCCGACCTCAAGGCCAAGTTGCATGCCGCCATCGTGGCCGGCCTGAACGACCCGGCCGTCAAGCCCAAGCTGCTGGACCTGGGCTTCGAGATCGTGGGCAGCACCCCGGCGCAGTTCACGGCCTACCAGGCTGCGGAATTCGCGCGCTGGAAACAGCTCATCACGAGCCGCAAGATCTCCGCTGATTGATCCTGGTCCGCGTATGCCTGCCCCGGCCAGGGCAGGCACACACGGCCTGTTCCTGTTTTTGCGATTGCCCTCATGCCCACTGCCTCCACCCCCCTGGTCACCGAGCTGCGCGTCATCCCCGTCGCCGGCCGTGACAGCATGCTGCTCAACCTCAGCGGCGCCCATGCGCCGTTTTTCACCCGCAACCTGCTGATCCTGCGCGACAACGCCGGCCGTACCGGTGTGGGTGAAGTGCCGGGCGGCGAGAAGATCCGCCAGACCCTCGAAGATGCGCGCGCTCTCGTCGTGGGCCAGCCCATCGGTGCCCACCAGCGCGTGCTGCAGCAGGTGCAGCAGAAGTTTGCCGACCGCGATGCCGGTGGCCGCGGCCTGCAGACCTTCGACCTGCGTACCACCATCCACGCCGTCACGGCCATCGAGTCCGCCCTGCTGGACCTGCTGGGCCAGCACCTGGAGGTACCGGTGGCCGCCCTGCTCGGCGAAGGCCAGCAGCGTGACGCGGTGGAGATGCTGGGTTACCTCTTCTTTGTGGGCGACCGCAGGAAGACCGATCTGCCATACGTCGATCCGGCCAGCGAACCCGAAACAGCCGATGGCTGGTTCCGCCTGCGCCACGAAGAGGCCATGACATCGCAGGCCGTGGTGCGCCTGGCCGAGGCGGCGCGCGAGAAATACGGCTTCAACGACTTCAAGCTCAAGGGCGGTGTGCTGCGCGGCGACGAGGAGGTCGACGCCGTGACCGCGCTGCACGAGCGCTTCCCCGAGGCACGTGTGACGCTGGACCCCAACGGCGGCTGGCTGCTGAAAGACGCGATCCGCCTGGGCCAGCGCATGCGCGGCGTGGTGGCCTATGCCGAAGACCCCTGCGGTGCCGAAGACGGCTTCTCAGGCCGCGAGGTCATGGCCGAGTTCCGCCGTGCCACCGGCCTGCCCACGGCCACCAATATGGTGGCGACCGACTGGCGCCAGCTCACGCACGCGCTCTCCTTGCAGAGCGTGGACATCCCCTTGGCCGACCCGCATTTCTGGACCATGGCCGGCTCGGTGCGCGTGGCACAGACCTGCCGTGACTGGGGCCTGACCTGGGGCTCGCATTCCAACAACCATTTCGACGTTTCGCTGGCCATGTTCACCCATGTCGGTGCCGCGGCACCGGGCAAGGTCACGGCCATCGACACGCACTGGATCTGGCAGGACGGCCAGCGCCTCACGAAAGAGCCGCTGCAGATCGTGGGCGGCCATGTGCAGGTGCCGAAAAAGCCCGGCCTGGGCGTGGAGCTCGACATGGCCGAGGTCGAGAAGGCCCACCAGCTCTATCTGCAGCACGGCCTGGGTGCGCGTGACGACGCCACGGCCATGCAGTACCTGATCCCCGGCTGGAAGTTTGATAACAAGCGTCCCTGCATGGTGCGCTGAACCCTCTATGACTATGAGCACCCACTTTTCTTCCTACAACGCACGCACCGGTGAGGTGCTGAGCACCCTGGCGGCCTCCACGCCGGCCGACATCGACACGGCTGCCAACGCCGCGGCCGCCGCCTTCGCGCTCTGGCAGGCCAGCAGCGGCGCCCAGCGCGCCAGCCTCTTGCGTGCCCTGGCCGCAGGCCTGGAAGCCGGCCGCGAAGGCCTCGTGACCCTGGCCGACCAGGAAACCGCGCTGGGTCCGGTGCGCCTCAACGGCGAACTCGACCGCACGGCCTTCCAGCTGCGACGTTTTGCCGACATGGCCGAGCGCGGCGTGCCCTTCGCCTTCACCGACGACCCCGCTGTGGCCGGTGCGCCGCCTGCGGGCCACCCCGCCATGCAGCGCTGGTCCGTGCCGCTGGGCCCCGTGGCCATGTACGCGGCCAGCAACTTCCCCTTCGCCTTCTCGGTGCTCGGCGGCGACACCGCCTCGGCCCTGGCCGCCGGCTGCTCCGTGGTGATCAAGGGCCATCCGGGCCATCCGCAACTGACGCAGCAGACCTGGGCCATGATCCAGCAGGTGCTGGCGGCCCAGAAGCTGCCCTCGGGTCTCGTGGGCCTGGTGCAGGGCGCGAGCCATGACGTAGGTGTGCAACTCGTGCGGCACCCGGCCATTGCCGCGGCGGCCTTCACCG
>Ga0208121_100559_pt1 | contig 11947 bp, 10 predicted proteins | sample LakWasMet62_LOW9_2_FD_183894 | JGI IMG/M metagenome (GOLD analysis project Ga0208121, IMG submission 183894) | Freshwater sediment methanotrophic microbial communities from Lake Washington under simulated oxygen tension - Sediment Metagenome... | ecosystem: Environmental > Aquatic > Freshwater >... | reverse complement strand
CGGTCAAAAACCGCTGGCGGAAATCGTCTCTAAAATCATGCTGATGGATATAATGGAACGCAATCAGGAAGAAGAGGTTAGCGACCAAGTCAGCCTGATGACCCTGCATGCCGCCAAGGGACTGGAGTTTCCGCATGTGTTTTTGATCGGCATCGAAGAAAACATCCTGCCCCATCAAAACAGCATCGAAACCGATAACATAGAAGAAGAGCGCCGCCTCGCTTACGTCGGCATTACCCGCGCCCAGCGCACCTGCACGTTCAGCTACTGCACCCATCGCAAGCGCTACGGCGAAATCGCCGAATGCGAACCCAGCCGGTTTTTAAGCGAATTGCCCGCCGACGATCTGGAATGGGTCAACAAAAAACAGCTGGACCCGGAAGTCATCAAAGAGCGCGGCAAAGCGAGTTTGGCGCACTTGAAAACAATGTTGTCGTAATTGCCGGGCCGATCGGTTAGAATACACGCTACGCGCCCGTAGCTCAGCTGGATAGAGTACAGCCCTCCGAAGGCTGTGGTCGGACGTTCGAATCGTCTCGGGCGCGCCATAAAAAACAATAACTTACATTAAAAACAAGTGATTTTTTACAGCTAAATATTTTTCATGTTGCACTCTCGTTGCAATTCTAAAAAAAACAACCGTAACACTTGCCGGAATTTCAGGCACAAAAAAGCCGGATAAATCCGGCCTTGTGTTATGACTATTTCTCTATACTCCAGTTCATAGACGTATTTTTTAATGGCTGTTATTTATAGCGCATAAAACTATTGTTATCTTGCGTGAGCGGCAACATCATTTTTTCTTTGTTTAGCAACTGGGCCAGCCAAAACGCCATTCCCAAATATTGACATCTTATCGACTAATTCCAAGTTATAGAGAAACACCGAATGAGTGTTCTTAATATAAGCTTCCATACGAGCAATGCGAATATCTTTATCGTTTAATAGCACTTTGGTAACTGTATTTTTTGTCATGGCGTGTTTGTTTGATGCTTTCATAGTCTTTGCCCTATTTAATTACTTGTTAGAATAACATGCTAATCGTTAATATTATAGCCAAGGTTCTATCATTTTTTTCAATCGCATAATTTTCCGCCCTTTCTTGATCTCATGGTCGAACCCGATGCTTTTGTAATATTCAATCAAATCAGGGATAGGTTGCTCTATGCTAATTTCCCTAGCTTTCAAGCTAGTCGCTAGCACCTCCAAGTAGCGAGTAGCCACAGGAATAATCTTGCCTTTCAACGGATGATCGTCCGGGTTTGCCTCAATAAGATGAATAGTTGCAACAATACATCTGTCGCTTATGCGACCAAGAGCCAAGCCGCAAAGCTGTTGTTCGCACCAGATTGCAAGCTCAACCCGCCTTGGTCTACGTCTAAACTTTTTAAGCTCTTTCACCCAATCCCAGGCTGGTTTGTGATGAGTCTTTTCCAAACAAGAGTAGATATAGTCCCAATCAACCGCTATTTCTAGCGCATCAGGGGTAATATTCGTCAGGTAGATATTCAACTTTAACGTCTGTTGTAGTTCTGGCTGCAACATCAGCATAGCCTCCCTACGAACAGCGCTGTAAGCTTCCTCTGCCTTGCGTCTATTACCATGGTTTTTAGATGTTCTCATTCCTGCAAGAAGCCTTTGATCGCTATATTCATTCTATCCATTGCTTTTGCCGCTATTTTTTAGGTGACGACCATTTTGTTAGAAAAACCAAGTATTATTGCAATTCTCGCAATGTGCTTGAGTAGCACCTTCTTTGCGTGAAAGTCCAACTGCTAGTAAGGATAAACCTCCAGTGAGAACGGTGGCAACAGCTTTACCACCGCTAATTCCTTTTTTCTGCTGAACATGTTTTGTCCTGATTTTTCCGTTAGTTTGACAATGTGGACACATCATTGCTGCATTGGTTGCCCCATACTGAATTTCTTGGTTTCTTTGGATTAACTCTGATTTCTGTTGAGCTTCTTCAACAAGCTTTCTCTCTTGGTATTTCTGCCTTTCATCAGGAGTCATTAAGAGCAATTTTTTTTTGATTTTTTTTTGCTCGATTTTACCGGAAATAATAGACACCAAAACGATGATGCTGATTAACCCTATAAACTCACTCATGCCCATAATAATATCCAAATGATAATAGTGATATGCATCTAAACTAATGTGTTTAGCCACACATAATATGGAATCAAATAACTGACTACCAAATAAAGAAAAACGGTGTTTGGTGTAACAACGGTAGCTGTTGAACAGAGGGAGCAATATGTTAAATGATGATTTTGAGGAAACGTTTCTTACCGTCATTGCTGATAACAGCGATAGCAGCAATCGGCCAGGGTGTGGGTTGTGGTGCTGGTTGCTATTGTTTTACTGGTGCTACTTTAACCATACCATTCACTTTTACGATCCCTATCTGCCTCAATATCTAAAATCATAAAAAAAATAATAGGTAGAATGGAAGTTGAATTTTAGGAAAAATGGGGCGGGTGGGGGTTTGCCTATCCATATTTTGATAACCTTTCAAAATTAAGTTTTTCAACTTGTTTGGCTTCTTTTTTTCTTCGGGCAAAATCCGTTCATGGCCGAACGCCGCTTCCCTTCCTCAGTCTTCGGCCCGGTTGAGCGTCCGCCATGCCATTTACAGCGAGCATTGATATAAATCGCTTTATTTTTGCAAGGCGTTCCTGCCCTAGTCTTAGCGCCACACTGAAGACCAATTAAATCCGGTGGCATTGGCTTGAACTCTAGTCTGCAAGAATAAGCTTGTTTCAGCCAAATAGCAAAATTTGCATTGCTTCTTGTATAGTAGTCTCTGAATCGCTTTCTTTGTTCCTGTGTACTCAATTTATTGCTCCTAAATATATGAAAAACCTTGCCGTAACCTTGGTGGTTCTTGAGTTCGCTTATGGCGCTGGTTTTTTGCCCTCTGCCTGCATGGGTATTGTCATGGTTGTTATGTCTTTTTTATCAATGCGTTTTTTCCGAAAATGCCTATACCCCGAAGTATCTAAAGTATCTAAAGGGGGTTTAGACACTTTAGACACTTCAAGGTAGGCGTGTTTTTATAAAAAAACGGGGTTAATGTGATAATCCGGCAACGGTGGACGTCCGGTGGTTTTCGGTTTTTTTTGTATCCTCAACCAGCTTTCATCTATCAGGATATTACAAGCCGATTCCACTTCCTGTTTATCCTTCAATCCGTGCCAGTGCTTACCGTAAACATCCTTAACAGTAAATGGACTAGACAAAGCCTTGGTCTTAATCTTATCAGCCAATTTTATCGCCGCTTCATGCTCTGGACTTTCAGCCATTGCATAAATACGCCGTGCATGACTTTCAAGATATTTGCACCAATCAACCGCCAGCTGTGCCGCCTGCGCTGATACATTGCCCAGCGCTTTGCCGTCGGCAATATCAATACAATGAAATATCAGCGCAAGGCTTGGCATTAATGAACGGAACTTGCCGAAGTGTTCAACCATCAAAGGGTTTTCTTCCTGTTTGAATTTGATGGTTTGCAATTCGGTCAACCAAGCGTTAAAAATAATTTGTGCTTTATCATCAAACCGAAAGTAAGGCCGCTCATCATCTTCGCCTTGGGTCGCCCCATGCTCAATAAAGTCCAGTTCAGCCAAAACCTGCATAATTGCGTAAGCCCGTTGCTTCTCGACTTTATTGGGTACGGTGTCAATCAATTGCCAATTACTTGGCTCGTCAGGCCACACGGCAAGCTGTAAGCGCTGCATCAAGCCGTCATTGTTGCCCTGCATAGCTTGATATAAATACCGCTTGAGCTTGTCCGGCTGGATTCCACCTAACAGGCTGATACAAATATTAGATGCTTCGGTTAGACCACGCCCTATCTTAAAATCGGTATAAGAGCCATTGCCATTCCAGCCTTCCAAAAAATACGCCCGCTCGTCTGCGCCATCTTCTCTATCCCACTTGACCAGTAAAGCGGTCAACTCATCTCTGAAAGTTAATATTCCTCGCGGGTTCTGTACCTGCAAAACTGTCTGACTCTGTATGCTGGTTTCGTTGGTTTTAAACAGTCGGCGCGTGGGTTCTGGTTCTGCATTTTCTGATAGCTCCATAAAATCAGCCTTTAACTTTTGCATATCATCCCCTTTGACTACGCCATCTTTGCCTTTACCTTTTGCCACTTTCTTTAAGTTGGCTTTGACATCATCCAGCATCGCGCCTGTAGCAAGACTGTCGAACTCAGCCCCGGCCTTGTCACGCTCGAACTTTTCGCCGTATTCATCTTGCAAACGTTCAAGCAATCCCATTGCCTCCTTTAATGTTGGCGTTTTTAGAACCACCGAAGGCCGTCCAATAGCCGCCCCCCAAACATTGGAAATAACTTCCCAATCATCAAGCCTTTTAGGCCGTATTCCACAGCCCGCGCCAATGATTGAACCAACAATTACAATTGCCGATATAACTGCAAAATCTGGCGGTGCTTGCATCCGGTGACTAACATCAGCCAGCCAAGGCCGGAACGGTTCCGGTATCAATTCAAATTGCAACGCTTGAACGGGTGGTATTTTAGTTTCTATTTCCCCCGGTTTTTCCCAGACAAAACCGCTTGAATGTGATTCCGCTAAAGCCCAATTATTCGGTACGGATTCAGCATTTTTCAGTTCTTCCCGTAGTTCTTCCTTAATCGCATCATGCAGGTTTGCATCAATTGCCGCATAACCATCCCAACCATTTACCCGGCCTTGCAACCAGTCCACTATATCGCCTTTGTCCGGCAACCCAGACAACCGCAAAATCTTGACTAATGGCGGCGATTGTAACGCTGCTAACGCCCGATAAACGTCCTGCATATAGTGTCCGCCGGGGGCGTCATTATCAGGCAACAGGTAAACCAATTTATAACTGTTTAATGGTGTCCAGTCAGCTTGCTGTGCAGCCTGAGAACCACCCAATGACGTAACCGCACAAATACCCATGTTCAGCAATGCCGCCGCTGCTTTCTCGCCCTCAACAATAAATACGGCTTTATCTTTTGCCAGCTTATCCAATCCATATAATGGCCGTGGGTTTAAATCAATACCCGCCGCCCAGGTTGTGCTGTTGCGTTTGAAGAATGGAACAATATCCTTTTTGCCGTCGCCGTCCTGATACCGGCCAACAGCCCCGAAGGGCGCGCCATCCTTAGCGCAATATGCCCAAGCATGAATTAAAGGCTTCCCGTAATAGGTCTGTGGGATTTCTACCATACCAGCCCCCATTCATTCGCTAGTTTTTTCAGTGCATTAACAAAATCAAGCCCATACACTGCCATAGTGAAGGCGATAATATCACCGCCAGCCATACCACAGGAAAAGCACTTAAACGCACCTGTCGTTAGGTTTACGCAAAAGCTGCCGGGGTTGTTATCGGCATGAAATGGGCAAAGGCCACCATTATTCCAGCCGGACTTTTTTAATGGCGCGTTGGACAGTTCATGACTGTAAAAGTCACGCGGATTAATAGCTGATTTGATATAATGAACATTCAGTTTTTTGTATTGCGCCGCTGGTCTAGTCGCATAGCCAGTGGCTTTTTTAATGTAAGTCTTCATTACAACCCCAGCCAATCACAGACGATTATTTTATCCATCCGTGTAAATTCGTATCGACCGGGATGGCATTTTTTACCGTCAGCGTCTCGACCTTCAATTCGGTAGCATGGGATTTCCAGACCTTTTTTTCTCAGCCGGAATATTATGTCAGGACTATTTGAGGAGCCAGCAATCCGGTCAAGCTCTTCGCGCATTACTGAGCCATTAAATAGGGCTTTAATAACGCGTTTTGTGCGGGGGCAGAAATTAATCATTTCGCACCTACTTGGTTTTGAGCTTCTACCCAGCCAAAAAATTTTGTTTCATCGATAAGAACCTTTCGTCCGATTCTCAAAATCGCCCCGGATTGTTTTAATCCATTTGTTGCCTCGTTAAAAATAAGGGAACGAAGGCCGCCATTTGTGAAGGCGGGGTGCTTTTCTGTGAATTGCTGAACGGTGAAATAAATCCACGCGGCTTGTATGGCTTCGCTAGTTTGTTGTTGGCTGACTGCGGATTGATTGGGCAGGGTATTTTTTTTGTCTTTCATAAATAATTCACCATAATTTGTGGTTTAACAAATTTCGCCACCGTTGTTGCTGGTGGCTTGCGGCGAATTATTCTAGGCAGGCAGGTAGGGAGTCGAAGTGGGGACTCTTGGGGTTATTGGGTGTTGTTACTGTTTTCCTCTCTTAGCATAGCTTGCATGGTTAGCCATGCAAAAAAGTTCACGCCCCTTCTTCCAGGCATTGTCAAAGCTGGTGTCGCCATCAAACAGCAATGGATATTCAATTTCGCAAATCTTCTGGATCGTTCCTTTCTCGCCGTCTGGTATTGCCAGAGGTTTGAAATTTTTTGATTTAATAACTTCCAGTATGGCTTTATGCTGTTTTTTCCGCTTGGATAAGGTGAAGTCATCCTGCCACCCATCATCTTGGCTAATCACGTCAATATCGCCAACAGTTTCGGCCTGAATAACCTTTGCGCTTGCCGATTCGGCGGCTACTTGACTACCAGTTCCATTATTCACAACAGCTTTGGGTTGAAGTGGTTTTTCAGGCTCAAAAAACTTCCTATTTCTGCTTGTATCAATCTTAAATGCAAAACCCTCCAAATGATAATAAGTACCTAAGTGTCCACTTTCCTGATTAGCCTCGTAAGCTTCTCTGTGCCATTGTTCACGTTCGATTTCTCCCCATTTTTTCATAAATTTTGTAAACTCATCATTTGGGTGTGTGCTGGGGTAAAGCCACTCACAATCATCATAATTATTTGTGTATTTGTACGCTATTTCATCCTCTTCGGATAGACGAAAAAAACCACTGGTTAGGCTGTTACCTGTTGCTTGATCAGAAGTGATTCTTTCACCGCTGTAGTCGCTAAATAAACCGTACCACGCCCCATATCCACGGAAAAACACATTTATACCGTCTTGGTCTGGCTTATCAGGCACATCCTGAACAATATCGTTGCGAGTGAATGTTTTTGGCGCATCAAGCTGAAAAAAGAATCCACTTCTATCTCCATCGGGGTGGTCGCAGGGTAAGAGCTTGGAAACGGTTACCTCTCCCTTATATCGTAGCCGCCTTTCGTCTTTTGCTTTAAGTTTGAAAATAGCCGAAACAGAATCTTCTTCGGGTTGGTAACTTAGAACAGGTTCGGATAAATCAAAGAAATGCTCCCGCTCCAAAGAGATTTCATCCTCTACTACTTTATATTTTGGTGGCGGGTTGTTTTTATTCCATTCAGCTAGTTTTGTTGAATATTTCTCCCGGTCATCATCGTTGCGGTCGCCCCCTGAAGTGTCTGGCATATTCTCCGCAACCCATTTTTTGTAGGCATTAAATCTTTTCTGGCTATCCACAGACGGAAAATCAAACCACACACCTTTTCCCTCGTAATATACAAGCATCATCACGCTCTACCGAAAATCTTAGCGTTCATTGAAGCCACTACATTGCTTACATGACCGTCTGAAAGGTGGGCATATCGTTGAACCATATCAAGCGTTGAATGGCCTAAAATCGCTGCAATATCCAGCAAGCTAGCGCCGTTTTGGGCTAAATAAGATGCTGCCGTATGTCGAAGGTCATGCCACCGAAAGTTATTAACCTCTGCCGCTTTTAATGCGTTCATCCATGCTTTTTTTAACTCGATTGGTTTGTGTGGATGTGTTGGGCTGGGAAAAACTAATTGTGTGTCAAGCCGCCTTACCTTGCTGAGCCGCTTAAGTTCTGTCAATGCTTCACCAGCTAAAGGAACGCGCCGCCGGTTTCCGTTTTTGGTTTGATGCAGGATGATGCAATTAGCAGCAAGATTAACCACACCCCACGCTGAATCATTTGGCGGTATCGTTGGTTCACGCCAATAAAGGTTCATAGTTTCGGCCTGCCTCATACCCGTACTAACTGACACAATAAAAGCAGGGTAAAGCAAATCATTGGGGGATTCTTTACAAGCCGCTGTTAAACGCGCTAACTCCTCATTATCCAGAAAGCGAACTATGCCGCGCGGTAATTCCGGCATTTCGATAATGGCATCCTTGAGCGGGCTTTGTTCTATCCAACGCCATTCCGCTTGGCATATTTTCAGAACATGGCTAATTGATACAAAATGCCGCCTAATTGAAGCCGCACCTAATGGTGAACCATTACGCCCGCCGCTCTTCATAAAGGTATTGCGGCAATCAATAAAATTTTTTGCCGTTAGGTCTGATAGCAGGCAATGGCCGATTTCAGATTTCCAACGATTAAGAATTTGATTCCTTTTTTCAAGTTCCGCTGACTTGAATTTCGTTGGTGCAATATCCATCAGATAGCGGTCTATGGCTTCGCCTAAGGTGTGCTTTTTAGCTTCGGATGTTTTGAAATGTCGACCTTCTCGAATTGCGCTTTCTGTGTTTTGAATCCACTTTTTACAATCCGTTAGGCGCTCAAAGGTGGCATTCTGAGTAGGGCAACCTTTCAACCTAATAGTGGCAGTGTAGGTGGCCATACCGTCTTTAGATGTGCGTTTTTGAATGGTTGCCATAATTGCTAGCTCCTTTTGGGTAGCAATCGGCATATATTGATATAATGCCTTTAGTCATTGCTTAACCCTGTTCTTAAGTAAATGATTAGGGCTTGTTTGGTGCTGGTAACACCTGCAAGCCCGCGTTGTTTCTAGGCTTGCATTATACTCTTATGTTGCACTCATGTTGCAATTGACTATAAAAAAAGGTAAAAAACGACAACATACAGCAAACAATAAAACATGTTAAGTTATTGTTTTAATTAATACTGTCTATTGTGTTTTGTTATGGTTTTTTAGTTACTCGCCCTCCGAAGGCTGTGGTCGGACGTTCGAATCGTCTCGGGCGCGCCATTTGCTTCACTTCCCAACGCGCATTTCTGGTTTTGTGCCATAGATGTGCCGCGCTTTAACATCATTAGCGTCCAATAAATGATGGTCCCATTGGGGCTAATCAGTTACATCTTCTTCATTTTTGATGCATAACAACAGCGGCAAATAGCTTAGCGCTATCAGGCTCAGGCAATGCATGCCTGATGGTTTGAGCGATGCTCTGGAGTTAAATGCAACTCGCATTATTATCGATCCTTCTTGTTGTAAAGCGGCCCCCTATCTAGCCAAAATGACTACACTACAGTATTCATTTTCTTCTTGAATTACATACAAATGGGCGGTTCATGCCGGATATGCCCCTTAAGATAAGGCCCAGAAGCCATGCCGGCTGCGGACTCAGGATTGCAGCAGAGCCTATGTGGAGACGGCATAAAGTCGGTTCAGTATAATTGCCGTTGTAGTTTTTTGCCGGAAGCACCCTTATAACCGGTTACATGGGCTGACAAAGTACCGCTTTTATGCGGGATTAAACGTTTATTTATGCATACAAGACTAAAATATCTATTACGGCTAGGCGCTTGGGCTTTGATTGTCGCCGAATCGACGGCGTCATTTGCCCGAACTGATAATTCAGGCGTCGATGCGGAAACTGTCGCTCTCGATGACATGGTGGTGGTCGGCAAGCGCGCCAGCCTGGCCACGGCGCAAGAGATCAAGCGCGACAAGATGGAAATCGTCGATTCGGTGGTCGCTGACGACATCAACAAACTTCCCGACATTAACGTCACCGACGCACTGTCCCGCATCACCGGCGTACAGATTCTTCGCGACCGCGGCGAGGGAGCGGGCGTGGCGATTCGCGGCCTCACCCAGATGGAAACGTTGTTGAACGGACGGGAGGTCTTTACCGCCGGTTCGGGGCGCACCCTCGATTTCGCCGACATCCCTTCCGAAATGCTGGCCGGCATTGATGTTTACAAAACCTCATCGGCCAAGCACATCGAAGGCGGCGTCGGCGGCACGATTGATTTACGGACGCATCGGCCTTTTGACTTTGACGGCCGTCAGTTGTTAGGTTCCGCACGGGTAATCCACGGCGATCTGGTGGACAAAGAAGAACCGCAATTTTCTACCTTGCTGAGCGACCGCTGGAAAACGGAAAGCTTCGGCGAATTCGGCGCGCTGGTGAATTTTGCTTATCAGCGGCGCGCCTGGCGGGAAGATCAAAAAGGCACCGGAAATCCCATTGCCCGCAGCAACATTATTCCCGGACAGTCGGTCATCGTGCCCAACGGCACCTCGGAAACGACCAGCCTAGGTCATCGCGAACGCACCGCTGGCAGCCTGGTATTGCAATGGCGGCCGTCGGACGCGCTTGAACTCTACGCCGAAGGCAACTACGCGGAGTTCAAGACCCTTCAGGATTCGTACCAGATTAACGTCACGCCGTCTTCGAGCTTTGTCGCCGGTAGCCCAAGGCTGTTTCCGGGCACCAACGACCTGCAAAGCATCAGCTGGACCAACGCGCCCCTCTCCATCCTCAGCTTTGCCCGCGACACGGTGGACAGGACCCGGCAGGCGGCAGTCGGCGGCAAATGGAACAAAGACGCGTTAACGATCAAGACCGATCTGAGTTACACCAAAAGCTTTAACAACCTGTTTTTCTCAGGCCCGGTATTTAGCGGCAGGGCTGCGCAATTTAACCAGGATCTGTCCGGCCAGGTTCCGACGACCAGCGTTAGCGGCACCGATTTGCTCAACCCGGCCAATTTCCAATACGCGAGCATGGCTTACCGCACTCGACCGTTTAACGGCGAATTGTCGACCGCCCAACTTGACGGCGATTACGAACTATCCGGCGGCTTCATCAAATCGGTTTCCGCCGGTTTCCGTTACGCCAAGCGCAGAGCGGGCAATGCACCGGGCCTGATTTTTGCCGACGCGGCGGTGACCGGTATTGCGGCGGCCGACAAGCCCGATTACATCGCCGCCAAGCCGGTGGGTAACTTTCTGGATGGCGAAGCCGGCAGTATCGGCAGCTACATGGGCGGCAACCTGGATTTTGCCCGCGACGCGACCGCATTGCGCAATGCTTTCGGCATTACCGCGCCGATTCCCGCCTCCGGCAGCCCATTGGGCGTTTGGGGGATCAGCGAGGAAACCCAAGCCGGTTACTTGATGAGCAAATTCGAAGCGACCGGTTTTCCCTTAGATGGCAATATCGGTCTACGCGCTGTACAAACGTCGGAGTCGGTAAGCGGCAGCCAGTCGGCGCCAAGCACAGGGTCGGTGCGGCCCATTAATATTAACAGCACCGACATCGACTATCTGCCCAGCCTGAATCTGCGCTATCAGCTGATGAAAGGCCTGTACCTGCGCGGCGGCGCATCCAAAACCATCACCCGGCAGAATTTCGATCAGCTGTCGCCGTCGCTGACCTTGATCCGCAACACCGTCAACCCGTCGTTGAATCAGGGCAGCGCCGGGAATCCTGATTTGAAGCCGATCCGCTCCGACAATTTCGATCTGGCGGTGGAAAAATATTTCAACCCGACCACCTCGGTTTATATCACCGGCTTTCTGAAACAGGTCGACGGTTTTGTCAGCAACGTCAGCAACGCGGAAGTCCACGACGGCTTTACCTATCAAGTCAGCCGACCGCAAAACGACGCTGCGGCAACCATCAACGGCTTTGAAGTCGGCTACCAACAGTTTTACGATTTCTTGCCGAGTTGGCTGAGCGGGATCGGCACGCAGGCCAATTACACCTTTATCGACAGCGAAACGCCGAACAGCGTTCTGGGCCAAAAAGTCCCGCTGCAAAATCTGTCCAAACACAGCTACAACCTGGTCGGCATGTACGAGAAAGGCCCGTTTTCGGCTCGAATCGCTTATAACTGGCGCGACACCTTCCTAAGCGGCGTTACCAATATCGTCGGCGTCGGCGCGTTGCCGATTTACACCCGCGGCTACGGTTGGCTGGATGCTTCGGTGGGCTATCGCATCAACGAGCATTTCTCATTCACGGTTGAAGGCATGAATCTGCTGAGCACCTTGCGC
>Ga0208121_100557_pt1 | contig 11984 bp, 13 predicted proteins | sample LakWasMet62_LOW9_2_FD_183894 | JGI IMG/M metagenome (GOLD analysis project Ga0208121, IMG submission 183894) | Freshwater sediment methanotrophic microbial communities from Lake Washington under simulated oxygen tension - Sediment Metagenome... | ecosystem: Environmental > Aquatic > Freshwater >... | reverse complement strand
CGTGGGCATGCAGACGCTGGACCAGAACCTGACCGAGCTGGTCAAGCGCAACGTCATCAGCGCTGCCGAAGCCCGCGGCAAGGCCAAGATCCCGGAGAATTTCCCCGGCTGAAGCCGCGGAAGTACGAGCAAACCACGCGGTCTGCCGCTGAGGCAGTGCGCATCAGGAAGGAGGTGCTCTCATGGAGCGCGACCAGGCAACCAAATTCATCAACGACCTGCTGCGACTGATGATCAGCCGCAACGGCAGCGACCTGTTCATCACGGCCGACTTTCCGCCCGCCATCAAGGTGGACGGCAAGATCACCAAGGTCTCTCCCCAGCCCCTGAGCGCCGCCCACACCATGGCCCTGGCGCGTTCGGTCATGAACGACAAGCAGGTCGCGGAGTTCGAGCGCACCAAGGAGTGCAATTTCGCGATCTCTCCGCCCAATGTCGGACGTTTCCGCGCCAACGCCTTCATTCAGCAAGGCAAGGTGGGCCTGGTGCTGCGGGTGATCCCCGCCGTGCTGCCCACCATCGACAGCCTGGGCGTGCCGCAGGTTCTCAAGGAAGTGACCATGGCCAAGCGCGGCCTGTGCATCATGGTGGGCGCCACCGGCTCGGGCAAGTCCACCACGCTGGCAGCCATGGTGGACTGGCGCAATGAAAACTCGCAAGGTCACATCATCACCGTGGAGGATCCGGTGGAATTCGTGCACCCGCACAAGAACTGCGTGGTGACGCAGCGCGAAGTGGGGCTGGACACCGACAGCTGGGAAATCGCCCTGAAGAACACGCTGCGCCAGGCGCCCGATGTGATCCTGATGGGCGAGATCCGCGACCGCGAGACCATGGAACACGCCGTGGCCTTCGCCGAGACCGGCCACCTCTGCCTGGCCACCCTGCACGCCAATAGCGCCAACCAGGCGCTGGACCGCATCATCAACTTCTTCCCCGAAGAGCGCCGTCCGCAACTGCTGATGGACCTGTCGCTCAACCTGCGCGCCCTGGTCTCGCAACGCCTGATCCCCAAGCAGGACAGCAAGGGGCGTATCGCGGCCGTGGAGGTCATGCTCAACTCCCCGCTGATTTCCGATCTGATCTTCAAGGGCGAGGTCTCCGAGGTCAAGGAGATCATGAAGAAGAGCCGCAACATCGGCATGCAGACGTTCGACCAGGCCCTCTTCGATCTCTACGAAAGCAATCAGATCACCTACGAGGACGCGCTGCGCAACGCCGACTCGCTCAACGACCTGCGCCTGCAGATCAAGCTCAACAGCCAGCGGGGCAAGTCGCAAGATCTGGCCGCCGGCACAGAAAACTTCGCCATCGTGTAAAGGGCTGCTGGGCGGGCTTGATGCTTCGCTGGGAGCAGCCTGAAATCCCGACGTACCGCAAGTACGTTCCGGTTTCTGCGCTGCGACCGCCTCGCCTGAAGCCCGCTCGCTCGCCGCGCCCGACAGGTTTCATCCAGCGCTGCCTTTCAAGGGGCGCTTTTGCTTCAGGAGCATGCCATGCCCGGCCTCAACCCCAAAACCTACGACCCCACCCCCTCGCGCAAGGTCACCTTCCTCGGCCTGGGCGTGATGGGCTATCCCATGGCCGGACATCTGGCGCGCGCCGGGCACGCGGTCACGGTCTACAACCGCACCGCTGCCAAGGCGCAGGCCTGGGTCCAGGAGTTCGGGGGTGCAGCTGCCGCCACGCCACGTGAAGCGGCGGCCGGAGCTGACATCGTTTATGCCTGTGTCGGCAATGACGAGGACTTGCGCAGCGTGGTACTCGGACCGGAGGGTGCCTTGGCCGGCATGAAACCCGGCGCCGTGTTTGCCGACCACACCACGGCATCGGCCGAGGTGGCGCGCGAGTTGTATGCTGCCGCGCGTGCACTCAAGCTGCACTTCGTCGACGCGCCGGTATCGGGTGGCCAGGCCGGCGCCCAGAACGGCATGCTCACGGTCATGTGCGGGGGTGATCCGACTGCTTTTGACGCCGTGAAGCCCCCCGCCATGGCCTACTCGCGCGCCTTCACGCGCATCGGCGACAGCGGGGCCGGCCAGCTGGCCAAGATGGTCAACCAGGTCTGCTGTGTCGGCGTGATCCAGGGCCTGGCCGAGGCCGTGGCCTTCGGCCAGCAGGCCGGGCTGGACATGAATCTGGTGCTGGAGGTGATCGGCAAGGGTGCAGCCCAGAGCTGGCAGATGGACAACCGCGGCAAGACCATGGTGGCCGACCAGTTCGATTTCGGTTTTGCCGTGGACTGGATGCGCAAGGACCTGGGCCTGGTGCTGGACGAGGCCCGCCGCAACGGCGCGCGCATGCCGGTGACGGCCCTGGTGGACCAGTTCTACGGGGACGTTCAGGAGATGGGCGGGGGACGCTGGGACACGTCCAGCCTGGTGCGCCGTCTGCGCAAGTAAAAACTGCCGGTCCTGCGCAGACCGGCCCGCCGGACTTAGAGGGCGCGGCCGCTGGCCGATGATGAGGGCGCCTGACCCGAACCGCTGGGCTGGGACTGCATCTCCAGCAGGTCTTCCTCGGTGATGATCTCGAACAGGCGAACAACCTTCTGCACGCCACTGCTACGGCGTGCCAGATCGGTGGCCCGGTCAGCCTCGCGCGCGGTCACGCGTCCCATCAAAAAGACCACGCCGCGCTCGGTCACCACCTTGAAGGCGCTGGCGCTGATGTCCCTGGCGTCGATCAGGTTGGACTTGACGCGACCGGTGACCAGCGCGTCCGAAGAACGCTGCGTCAGCGTGGAATGCCCCAGAACCGTCAGCTCGTTGACGATGGCGCGCACGTTCTCTATGCGGGCGACCACCTGCTCGGCCAGCTGCTTGTCCTGCTCGTTGGGTACTTCGCCGCTCAGCAACACCTGGCGGTTGTAGCTGGTGATGTTGATATGCACGCGCTCGCCCAGGTGCTCGCGCAGGCGGGCAGCACCACGTGACTCGATGCGCTCGTCCTCGAGCTGTGCCCCGGCGGTACGGCGGTCGGAGGCCGTCATGCCCGTCACGACGGCGCCGCCCACCAGCAGGGGAGCACAGGCGCTCAGGCCGGCCCCCGCCAACACGGACACCAGCAGGATCGCGCAGAGTCGGCGGGCTTGCAACTTCATCATGGATTGTTTTCCTGTTCCCCGAGCAGTTGATGATCGACTGCATCGCAGATGCAATGCAGGGTCAGGAGATGCACTTCCTGGATGCGTGCGGTCCGCTCGTGCGGCACGCAGATGTGAACATCGGTCTCGCGCAGGGCACTGGTCATCTTGCCACCGTTGCGTCCGCTCAGACCCACCACCACCATCTCGCGCTCGTGCGCGGCATCAATGGCGGCCAGCACATTGGCCGAGTTGCCGCTGGTCGAAATCGCCATCAGCACGTCGCCGGGCTGGCCCAGGGCACGCACCTGGCGCGAGAAGACCACGTTAAAGTCGTAATCGTTGGCGATGGCCGTCAGGATGGAGCTGTCGGTGGTCAGCGCAATGGCCGCGAGTTCGGGACGCTCGCGCTCGAAACGGCCGATGAATTCGGCGGCGAAATGCTGGGCGTCGGCCGCAGAGCCTCCGTTGCCGCAAATCAGCACCTTGCCGCCGTTCGTGACACAGGCCAGGATGGCCTGCACAGCGGCAGCGATGGGTTTGCTCAGAACCTGCGCCGCCTGGTATTTCAGGTCGGCGCTGTCGATGAAGTGTTGTTCAATGCGTTGCTCAAGCATGACTCTATGATAACCGCCAGCCGCCAGCCCTGTCCCTCTGGGGCCACCGGGGCGGCGCGGGCTGTTCAGGCCGCGTCAAAGGCGGCCTGGAGCCACTGCAAGCCGGCGCCGTCCAAGGCCACCACATCAAAACGGCAAGGTGGCGGGGCCTGCCAGCGCAGCAGGTAATGGCGCGCGGCCAGCACGATGCGCCGCTGCTTGGTGGCACCCACGCTGGCCGCCGCTCCGCCGTGCTGTCCCCCAGCGCGCTGGCGCACCTCCACGAAGACCAGGGTGCCGTCGGCCGCGCGCATGATCAGGTCGATCTCGCCGCCACCGCGCCCGGGCGTCCGATAATTGCGTTCGAGCAGGCGCAGGCCGGCCGCCTGCAGGTGCTGCAGGGCCTGCGCCTCGGCGGCCTCACCGGCCTGCCGGGTGCTGGGCTTGCCGGCTGCCGCCGGCCACTTGGGGAACACCATTGAACGCTACTTACGCCTCCGCCCTGTCCGCCGCGCATGACGCGGCCGCTGCCCAGCATTATCCGCAGGGAGCACTCTATGTGGTGGCCACCCCGATCGGCAACCTGGCCGACATCACGCTGCGCGCCCTGCACGTGTTGCAGCTGGTCGACGCCCTGGCCTGCGAGGACACGCGCCATACACAGGGCCTGCTGCGCGCCTACGGCATCGACCGCCCCTCGGCTGCCCTGATTCCCCTGCACCAGCACAACGAGGCCGAAGCCGCGCAGCAAGTCGTCACGCGGCTGCAGTCCGGCCAGCGCCTGGCCTATGTCAGCGATGCCGGCACCCCCGCCATCAGCGACCCCGGCGCGCGCCTGGTAAGCGCTGTGCGCGCCGCCGGCCTGCCCATCGTCCCCCTGCCCGGCGCCAGCAGCATCACGGCCGCGCTCAGTGTGGCGGGCGTGGTTGACGAGGCCGGCGCCTTCGTGTTCGCCGGTTTCCTGCCGGCCAAGGCCGGCGAGCGCACAGCGGCGGTACAGGCGCTGGCCGGCGAGCCTCGGGCCATCGTGCTGCTGGAGGCGCCGCACCGCATCGGGGCCCTGGCAGCGGCACTGGCCCTGCTGGGCGCCCGCCCCCTGACCGTGGCGCGTGAATTGACCAAGCAGTTCGAGCAGCTGGTCACCCTGCCGGCGGCGGAACTGGGTGCGTGGCTGGCCGCGGACGAAAAGCATGAGCGTGGTGAATTTGTGCTGGTGCTGCACCCCTTGCAGGCGCCGGGGAACGAGGATGGCCCCGACCTGCGCGTGCTCACCCTGCTGCTGGCCGAAATGCCGCTCAAGACGGCGGTGCGCCTGGCAGCGGATATCACGGGCACTTCGCGCAACACCCTCTACGAGGCCGCGCTGCAGCTGAAAAAGGGCGAAGGCACATGAAGGACTACGCCATCCTTTTCGTCTGCATGGGCAATATCTGCCGCAGCCCGACCGCGCACGGCGTGTTCCGCCACCAGTTGCTCGAACGCGGCCTGGCAAGCCGGGTGCGAGTCGATTCGGCCGGCACCCACGGCTACCATGCCGGCCGCCCGCCCGACGAACGCTCGCAGGTACATGCCGCCCGACGCGGCTACGACCTGGCAGACCTGCGCGCACGCCAGTTGCTGCCCCAGGATTTCGAGCGCTACGACCTCGTCCTGGTCATGGACCATGACAACCACGAAAACGCCCGCGAACTCTGCCCGCCCGGCCAGCTGCACAAACTCCGCCGATTCACAGAGTTCTGCCTGCAGCGCACGGCCCAGGCGGTGCCCGACCCCTACTACGGTGGCGAGCAGGGTTTTGAGCAGGTGCTGGACCTGGTGGAGGACGCTTGTGGGGGCCTGCTGCAGTACGTGCAGCAGCAGCTGGACTAGGGCCTGTTCAATGAGCCGGCCCTAGGGCCGGCTAGGAAAGCGGACTGTCTTCCCCTGTGCAGAGAATGCGCCCGGGGCTGGCGCGTGCACGCACGTGGCTTGACAGAAAACTCTTACGGATCAATGAGATACGCGAGTTTCGCAGGTGATTGGTGCGGCTGGCGGGGATCGAACCCACGACCCTTGGCTTCGGAGGCCAATACTCTATCCACTGAGCTACAGCCGCGTACGCTGGAGCCGGGATTGTAGGCGGTTTCGGTCCGGGCGACCGTTATAATCAACGGCTGATTTAGATCAAACCATCATAATTACCGAGGACACCATGAGCGAGCAGCAGCACGAAGACCATACCGGCCCGATCAAGACGCCCCAGCAGATGATGTGGGTTTCCATTTTTGCTTTCGTGGTACCCGTGTTCATCATCATCGGCCTGGTGTTCTTCGTGACCTCCGACAAGAAGCCGGCCGCCGGTGCGAGCAATATGGAAAAGTCGGTGTCCGAGCGCGTGCAGAAAATCGGCACTGTCGAGATTCGCGATGCCAACCGCCAGCTCAAGGGTGGCGAAGCCGTCTACCAGGCCCAATGCGTGGCCTGCCATGGCACCGGTGCAGCAGGCGCACCCAAGTTTGGCGACAAGGGCGCCTGGGGCGCACGCATCAAGACCGGCCTGGACAGCTTGGTCAACTCCGCGCTCAAGGGCAAAGGTGCCATGGCACCGCAAGGCGGTGGCGACCACTCCGACGTGGAGATCGCCCGTGCGGTGGCTTACATGGCCAATGCGGGTGGCGCCAAGTTCGCCGAACCGAAGGCCCCGGAAGCCGCCAAGTAAGATTTTCCGCAGCCCCCAAAAAGCCGGTCCATGACCGGCTTTTTTCATGGCGCATGAACAACTCAGGTGCGGTACAGCTCACGAAGCTCGCGCTTGAGCACCTTGCCGATGGCACTGCGAGGCAACTCATCGATGCAGCGCAGGTCGGCCAGACGCTGGGTCTTGCCCACGCGTTCGTTGGCCCACAGCCGCAGGTTCTCAGACGACAGATCCTGACCGGGCTGACGCACGACAAAGGCCACCGGCGCCTCGCCCCATTGCTCCGAGGGCACACCCACCACGGCAACGTCGTGCACGGCCGGGTGCTCCCGCAGCACGGCCTCCAGGTCGCTTGGGTAGATGTTGAAGCCACCCGAAATGATCATGTCCTTGCGCCGATCGAACAGGATCAGGAACCCCTCGTCATCGAAGCGCCCGATGTCCCCGGTGCGGATGAAGCGCTTGCCTGCGGCATCGAACCACTCGGCCTCGCGCGTCTGCTCGGGGCGCCGGTGATAGCCCTTCATCATGCCGGGCGAGTGGCCCACCACTTCGCCCGCCTCTCCCGGCGGCACCTCCCGCCCGTCCTCGTTGATCAGGCGGATGTCGTGCCCCTGCGCCGGCCGGCCCACCGTCTGCAGCTTGTCCGGATGCAGATGCGCCTCCAGGATGCAGGTGCCGCCGCCTTCGGTCATGCCGTAGAACTCGACCAGCCCCCCGGGCCAACGCTGGAGCACATCGGCCTTGAGCGCCGCCGAAAATGGCGCACTGGTGGAGAACTTGATGCGGAAGCTGGACAGGTCGTAGCACCCGAAATCCGGCCGCGCCATGAGGCGCTGGTACTGCACCGGTACGAGCATGGTGTGCGTGACACGCTCTCTCGCGGCCAGCGCCAGATACGCGGCAGCGTCGAACTTGCCCATCAGCAGCACGGTGCCGCCGTAGGCCAGCGTGGGGAAGAACACCACCAGTGTGGTGTTGGAATACAAGGGGGTGGACAGCAGGGTCACCGTGTCGACGCCATAGCCATAGGTCGCGCCACGTTGCACGTGTGCCCAGCGCATGCCATGCGGCTGCACGATGCCCTTCGGGCTGCCCGTGGTGCCCGAAGAGTAGATGATGTTGAAAGGCCACTGGGCGTCGACCTGTGCATCCTGTGGCCCGGCCCCCGGCGCAGCCAACCAATGCGTCCAGGGCCGGCCCGCCGTCGACTCATCCAGCGCGATGCGCGGCACGGTGGCGGCATGGCTGCCCAGGGCCTCGGCCACGCTGCGGTCGGTGAACAGCAAACGTGCCTCTGCATCGTGCAGCATGCCGGCCAGGCTTTCAGGGGTGGCTCCCGGCGCCAGCGGTGCCACGACCACGCCGGCGCGCAAGGCGCCCAGGTAGGTCACCGCATACGCGATGGAAGTGCCAGCGCAGATGGCGATGGCCTCGCCAGGCAGGATGCCATCTCGCTGCAGCGCCGCGGCAACGCGGTCCATGTGCGCATCGAGTTCGGCATAGCTCAGAGACTGACCCTCTTGCCCCACGGCACGGCGTAGCGGGGCCTGCCGCGCATGGAGACGGATCAGCCCGGCGATCGTGCCGAAGGGGGCCGCCAGCGCCTGTTGCAGATCAGCTTTCATTTGCGCGCCAGTTCCTGCTCCTGAAGCTCACGCCACAGGATCTTGCCGGTCCCCGATTTGGGCAAGTTGCTCACGAACTCCACGATGCGCGGGCTCTTGTAGGCCGCCATGTGCTCGTGCGACCAGTGGATGATGTCCTGCTCGCTCACCTTGCCACGCGTCTCTTCCTTGAGCACCACCAGAGCCTTGACGGTCTCACCCCGCTTGGCATCATGGGCACCGATCACGCAGGCCTCGTGGATGGCCGGGTGCTTGTACATGAGGGCTTCGACCTCGGCCGGCCAGACCTTGTAGCCCGAGGCATTGATCATGCGCTTGAGCCGGTCCACCATGAAGAAGTAGCCATCCTGATCCACGTAAGCTAGGTCGCCCGTGCGCAGGAAACGCTTGCCGGCAATCTCGATGAAGGCCTGTGCCGTCGCTTCCGGCTGGCGCCAGTAGCCCTGCATGACCTGGGGCGCATGCACCACGATTTCGCCGGTTTCGCCCGCGGCCACGTCCTGAAGCGTCTGCGGATCCAGCACCCGCGCGTCGACATCGAAGACCGGGATGCCCAGGCATTGCGGCTTGGGGCGGTGCGGCGGGTTGATGTGCGTGGCGGCCAGCGTCTCGGACATGCCGTAACCCTCCACGTAGTCCAGCCCCGTCAGATCCTTGAGCTTCTTGGCAATCGCCTCGGGCATGGCCGCGCCGCCGCCACGCACCCCCTGCAGGCTGGAGAGGTCGTAGTCACCCAGGCGCGGGTTCGATAGGAAATCCACCACCATGGTCGAGATGGCCTGCCAGATGCCCACACGGTGACGCTGGATGCACTGCGCCGCGACGTCCCGGTCCCAGCGCGTGAGCAATACGATGGTGGCCCCCGCGAAGATCGGCCCGTTCATGCTGCCCGACATGCCCGTCACATGGAAGAAGGGCAGCACGGACAGATACACCGCGTCCTGCGTCCGGTTGAACCACTGCACGCCCCCCACCAGCGTGCTCATGGTGCTGCGGTGGGTGTGCATGCAGCCCTTGGGCTGGCCCGTGGTACCCGAGGTGTAGGGCATCACGCACAGGTCGTCCGGGCCGGCGGTATGCGGGCCGGGCCGATGGTCTTGTTGCAGCAGGTCGGCCCAGAGGGTAACCCCCGGCGCGCTGATCTGCTCGCGCGGCGCGGCCACGAAAGGCGGCAGGGCGAGATCGGTGGGCGCACGCAGGTAGTCGCTGTAGGCCGCCACCCCCAGGTGGTGCAGACCCAGGCCGGCGGCTTCGCCGTGCAGCGTTGCGATCTGAGGGTAGAGATCCTGCGCCACCAGTGCCGTGCTCGCGCCACTGTCGCTCACGTAGTGGCGCAGCTCATCTGTACGGTTCATCGGGTTGATGGGGACCACGACCGCGTTGGCGCGCAGGATGCCATAGTAGGCCACCACCCATTGTGGGCTGTTCTGCATGTAAAGCAGGACGCGGTCACCGGCCTTGACGCCACAGGCCTGCTGGAGCCAGCCGGCAACGCGCTCACACTCATCGCGAAACTTCGCGTAGCTCAGCGGCGTGTCGTAATAGACGATGAACGGCTTGTCGGGATAACGTGTCGCCGCGACCTCCACGTTGTACCAGAGGCTGGTCTGCGGCAGCGTCAACTGCCGCGGCAACGCTGGTGGCCAGTGTGCGAAATGCCGGGTGTTGTGTAGCGCTTGCATGGCGTCTGCCCTTTAGACAAGGCTTCTGCCGCCACCGGCGCTCGGAGGCACAAGGCCACTAAGTCGGAACCCATCCTTCACACCCATGCTGTCTCCTCGTCTGCGCCGGCATGCGCTCGTGCGCTCCCGTCGAAGGAATTATGGGCTTTTGGCCTGTGCCAGCCTGTCGCGCTGTGGACTGCGCACATAACCATACCGTCCGGGCAGGTTGGCCGCAGGCTCCTGCTCGGGCGACCATTGCCCGGCTTCCACCCGCTCTGCCACGTGCGCGACATCCTGCGTGTGCACCAGGCCCAGGCCGCGCTCGGTCTGCAGATAAACACGCCCCAGCTCGTCCAGCAGACAGCGCTGCACGGAGACCACCTCACCACTGTGCGCACGCACCGTGCCATCGTCGTCGATGCGCCAGATCCAGGGCGTGGCTTCCAGCTCCACGTAGACACGCTGCGGGCCGTTCTGGAAAAACCAGTGGCCCAAGGCGTCCGCGGCATAGTTGCGCTGGATGAAATCGATCAGCTTTTCGTGCTTGAGCAAGGACCCCTTGGCCCCCGGCAAGCCGCTGTCGAACGCACCCGCCGCCTGGGTACGGTCGTCGCGCATATACCAGTTGCCACGCGCATCCAGTCCAAGCCAGCCATAGCAGGCCGGCACATGGGGCCACTTGGCCATGGCCTGGCGAACGATTTCATCCATGCCCCGGCTCCCGGATGCCAGCGGCCTGCAACAGCCATGCCCCCACCGCCTCGGGCATGGGGCGCACATGGCCCGGCCAGCGGCCACCGGCAAAGCCCACATGCCCACCATGGGGCGGCTGCCACAGGGTCACCCACTTGCCCGCATCTGTCGGGCGCGGCAGGCTGCTCGCCGGCACAAAAGGATCGTTCAGCGCATTCAACGCCAGGGCCGGGATGCGGATGCGATGCAGGTGCGGCTTGGCCGATGCGCGCGCCCAGTAGTCCTCGGTGTTCTTGAAGCCGTGCAGCGGCGCGGTGAAGATATTGTCAAACGCGTAGAGGTCGCGCGTGCGCGCCATGGCTTCGGCATCGAAGAGTCCGGGATGCTGGGCCAGCTTGGCGTAGGCCTTGGGCTTCATGCTCCGCAGGAACATGCGGGTGTAGACCTGCCGGTTGAAACCTTGCCCGATGGCGTGCCCCCCTGCGGCCAGGTCTAGCGGAGAGGACACACTGGCCACGGCGCTGACCACCTCGGCTGCGGCTGCACCCTGCTCGCCCGCCCAGCGCATCAGCGCATTGCCGCCCAGCGAAATGCCGACCGCAACGATGGGGCCGGTAAACCGGCTGCGCAGCGTCCTCAGGATCCAGTCGATCTCCTGCCAGTCCCCCGAGTGGTAGGCGCGCGGCGCGCGGTTGAGCTCACCGCTGCACCCACGGAAATGCGGCACGACGTAGGACAGGCCGTGCTGTCGCGCAAACCCGGCAAAGGCCTGGGCGTAATGGCTTTGCGATGAGCCTTCGAGCCCATGGAAGAGCACCAGCAGGGTCGGCTCCGTTGCGCCCTGCAACCAGTCGACGTCGATGAAATCGCCGTCCGGCGTATCCCAGCGCTCACGCCGGAACTGCGGTCTCGGCCCGCGCACACGGCGTGCATACAAGGCCGGCCAGATGGTCTGCAGATGGCCGCCAGGCAGCCAGAGTGGTGAGGTGTAGTTCATGCCAGAAAATCCGATCGCCTGATTTTCCTCCAGTGCGCAAGCCATGGCTGCCCGGTGGGGATGCGCAAAGAACAAAGGCCCTGCGTTTGCACACAGGGCCTTGTCGGAGCGGGATCACCCGGACCGCGACTGTTGAACTTACTTCTTCTGCAGGAACTTGCGTGCGGCCGCCATCTCGGCCACGGCGATCGCCAGTTCGGAGGTGGCGCGCGCGATATCAATCTCGCTCTTGGCGTTCTTGATCGCTTCTTCGGCAGCCAGCTTGGCTTCGTTGGCCTTCTCTTCGTCCAGGTCCTTGCCACGCACGGCGGTGTCGGACAGGACGGTGACGCAGTCGGGCTGCACCTCGAGGATGCCGCCGGCGACGAAGACGAATTCTTCCTTGCCGTCAGCCATTTCGATGCGCACCGAACCGGGTCGGATGCGCGTGATCAGCGGGGTGTGCCGCGGATAGATGCCGAGCTCGCCGGCTTCGCCGGGCAAGGCGACAAAACGCGCCTCGCCCGAGAAGATGGCGTCTTCGGCACTGACCACATCGACGTGGATCGTGTTCATGGTGACTCCGGTAGGCCCGCGGGATTAGATCTTCTTGGCTTTTTCGAAGGCGTCGTCGATGGTGCCGACCATGTAGAAGGCCTGCTCGG
>Ga0208121_100553_pt1 | contig 12001 bp, 9 predicted proteins | sample LakWasMet62_LOW9_2_FD_183894 | JGI IMG/M metagenome (GOLD analysis project Ga0208121, IMG submission 183894) | Freshwater sediment methanotrophic microbial communities from Lake Washington under simulated oxygen tension - Sediment Metagenome... | ecosystem: Environmental > Aquatic > Freshwater >... | reverse complement strand
ATAAAACTCGCCTTTTTCATACAAAAACTCGAAAGTGCCGGCGCCCAGATAGCCGATGTCGATACAGGCTTTGGCGCAACGCTCGCCGATGGCTTTGCGTTGTGCTTCGGTGATGCCCGGCGCAGGGGCTTCTTCGACCACTTTTTGATGGCGGCGCTGCATCGAGCAGTCGCGCTCGCCTAAATGGATCGCGTTGCCGTGGGAATCGGCCATGACTTGGAATTCGATGTGCCTTGGGTCTTCCAGGAATTTTTCCATGTACACCGTAGGATTGCCGAACGCAGTTCCCGCTTCGGCCTTGGTCATCGCGATGGCGTTTAATAATGCCGCTTCGGTATGCACCGTGCGCATGCCTCTTCCGCCGCCGCCGCCGGCGGCTTTGATGATAACCGGGTAACCGATCTCGTGAGCCAGCTTCAGGTTCTTTTTACTGTCATCCGATAACGGGTCGTTGTTACCGGGAACGCAGGGAATTCCTGCTTCCAGCATGGCTTTCTTGGCGGAAATCTTGTCGCCCATCATGCGGATGGTTTCCGCATTCGGGCCGATAAAAACAAAGCCGCTTTGTTTTACTTTTTCAGAAAAATCGGCATTTTCGGATAAGAAGCCGTAACCGGGATGAATGGCTTCGGCGTCGGTCACTTCGGCGGCGCTGATAATGGCCGGAATATTCAGGTAGCTGTCAGCGGATGACGCAGGGCCGATGCAAACGGATTCGTCGGCGAGGCGGACGTGTTTTAGATCCCGATCCGCCTCGGAATGCACGGCAACCACCTTGACGCCCAGTTCCCGGCAGGCGCGTAAAATGCGCAGAGCTATTTCGCCGCGATTGGCGATAACGATTTTATCGAACATGAGCTTTCCGTCCCTGGTGTTATTCAATGATGAATAATGGCTGGCCATATTCGACAGGTTCGGCGTTTTCAACCAGAACTTTGGTGATGGTGCCGCTTTTATCCGACTCGATTTGGTTAAGGATTTTCATCGCTTCAATGATGCACAAGGTATCGCCGACTTGAACGGATTGGCCTATTTCGGCGAAAACCTTGGTGCCGGGCGACGCGGAGCGATAAAAAGTACCGACCATCGGCGATTTAACGACATGCCCGGTGATTTTTTCTTCGGCCGTAGCCGCAGCCGGAGCGGCTACGGCCGGTGCTGCGGCAACCGCTGCGGGCGCATAGGCGACAGCAGCAGGCGCGGCGGAATAACGACTGATGCGGATGGATTCTTCGCCTTCTTTGATTTCCAGTTCGGCTATGTCGGATTCTTCGATAATCTCGATGAGTTTTTTTATTTTTCTAATATCCATAGTTTATTGTCTCTCGGCTAATATCTGATGAGCGGCCAGTAAGGCCAGTTCGTACCCTGTTGCGCCTAATCCGCAGATAACGCCTATGGCAATATCCGAGAAATAGGAATGTTTTCTAAAAGGTTCACGTGCATGGACGTTTGATAAATGAACCTCTATAAATGGGATCTTGGTTGCCAGCAGCGCGTCGCGAATGGCGACGCTGGTATGAGTGAAGGCTGCCGGGTTAATAATGATGAAATCGACGTGGGCTTGGTAAGCCCCGTGTATCAAATCTACAATCTCGTGTTCTGCGTTGCTTTGATGAAAGTTAAGCTGATGACCCAGTTCGGCAGCTTTTTGTTCAAGATGCTGCTGAATGTCGGCGAGGGTTTGATTGCCGTAAATACCGGGTTCGCGAATGCCTAGCAGGTTTAAATTCGGACCATTTAGAACGGTAATTATCGCCATCAATCTTGAGTCAGTTTAGGGTTAAAAAGCATTATTAATCGGTCAATTTTGCCCAATTTATGGGGTTTTGTCCAGATATTATGTTTTTAGCAAAAGTTAGCGACCAAATTCAAACTGTTTGGAGTTGTTATGCACAAATAGACTGATCATAAAAGCTATTTTTATGTTTTCCGTCAAGTTAATTCATAAGATGTCGTCGGCATTAATGTTCGTGATTTTTTAGTCGTTGATCCGGCTTTTTTGCAAGCGCATTAAGTCGGAATCGGTAACCTATTATGGTTTTGCCGCATGACTTAGTGCTTGGTGTAAAGCGGCAAGCAGTTCAGTGGCTTCGACAGGTTTATAAAAAAAACGGCGGATGCCGAACGACTGAGCGCCCGCTTCATCAATCGTGTCGCTATAGCCGCTGCACAGGAATATAGGCAGATCGGGACGTAATGCCAGCATGACGCCGGCAATTTCAATGCCTGATTTGTTCGGCATGGTCTGGTCGGTGATAACTGCGTCAATGTTCTGTTGGTTATCGCGAAAATAGTTCAGCGCCTTGACCGAGTCGGTGTAAACATCTATCACGTAATTTTCGCCTTCCAGTAGGTCAACCAGATAATGCGCCAAGGCGGGTTCGTCATCCACCACCAGAATTCGGGCGCCGTCGCCCTTTGAAAGAGTAGACAAAGGCGCTGTAGCCGTCGGCATGCCCACTGAGGCGTCGGCAACGGGAAACAGTACCTGAAACGTGGAACCGATCCCAATATGCGAATCCACCGCAATACAGCCGCCGGCTCGGCGAACGATGCCCTGAACCACAGAAAGTCCCAAACCAGTGCCTTTGCCAATATCCTTGGTAGTAAAAAAGGGATCGAAAATCAGTTTAAAATTTTTCGGGCTGATGCCGCATCCGGTATCGGCCACGCTCAAGCTCACGTATTCACCGAAAACATTACCCTGGCATAAAACTTCTCTATTGACTTGGTTGCAAGAATTGCAGAATTCCGGTGTTGCTATAATCGTATTCAAATAAATGTCCAGACACCCGTGCTCGGATACAGCATCTTTGGCGTTAATAACCAGATTCATTACAACCTGATGGAGCTCGGCTGGACTAATGCTGATTGCAGGGATATTGTCAGCAATATGATATTGCAGCTTAATACCGGACGGGATAGTGGGAGCGAGCATTTTGATCGCTTCTTTTACCAGAGGACCAGGAGCCGTAGCGGTAGCCGCTTCTTCAGTCTGGCTGCGACTATAAGCGAGCATTCGAATCACCAAGTCTCTCGCTCGCTCACCTGCTGTGATTACCTCTGCCAGATAATGTGCCAACGCACCGTCCTTGTCGGCGGCGTATCGAGTTAATGCCAGATTTGAATAGCCCAACATTACCGCCAGAATATTGTTAAAGTCATGGGCGATCCCTCCGGTTAGCTGACCTAACGCTTCCATTTTTTGGGATTGTTGTAATTGTCGCCCTATTTTCGCACGTTCGGCTTCCGCCCGTTTGCGCGGAGAAATATCGCGTACCGTAGCGATAACTTTTTTCTTCGGGCCCATTTGCACTGTGCTTTTGGATACTTCTACATCAAGCAGTGATCCATCATGAGTGCGAAATACCTGTTCTTCCAGTCCGTTGTAGCCGCCATCTATCATTCGCCGCCGTTGGGGGGAGATTTCCGGCTCCGGTATGAAAATAATGTCAGTTATCGATAGTCGCCGGCTTTGTTCGTAAGTATATCCAAGCATCTGGCAAAAACGCCGGTTGACTTCGACTAGCGCCAATGTTTCTGCATCATAAAGCAAAATAGCATCGGATGATTGATCTACCAGAGTATGGTAACGCTCCTCGCTTTGGCGTAGTTCAGCAGTCAAGCGGGCGGCAATCGACAATGCCTCGCGGCGGGTATTTCGATAAGAGTAAATAAGAAAAAACAGCAGTAAGCTGATAACCGTTCCGCCGACTGCAACTAGCCATGTTTTGCTGTAATCGATATTGAGGTATTCCGCTGTCGGAATAAATTGCAATCTCCATTGCCTATCGCCAATCAGGCTATACCCTATTAAAGTCTCGGGATGTAAGGTAGCGGGGGCTGCAAAAATGCCTTCCGCGCCGTCATAGAGCAGAGCGGAAGGTAGGGGGTTAAGGCCATCAAATATTTTTATGTGAATGGCGTCTCGATTAATGTCATGCACCAAGTCTTTTATACTGAAAGAACTATAGACCCAGCCGAAAATAGCGGCGCGGCGTTGTTCGGCGGTATTGACGAGCATGTCATGCCGATACACGGGTACATACATCACTATGTCAGACTGGCTGATTTGCCCGGATTCCTGTGCCGATGAGACCTTGCCGGTGAATATCACTTTATTTTCATCCCGTGCTTTCTCCATTGCCGCACGGCGCACTGGTTCCGACCGCATATCATAGCCCAAGGACTGCAAGTTAGGTTTTTCGAATGATTCCAAGTAAATAATCGATGTATAGACATCGCGCGTCCCACTCGGCCAAACCCGGTAATCGGGAAAGCCTTCACGGCGGATTTGTGCGATGTGCGCGGATAACTGGGCAGGCGGTATCAACTGTGCAAAGCCGAACCCCTGGATCTCTTTGAAATTACGGCCTAACTTAATCCATTTGGCGTAACTATGCCATTCCCGACGTTCAACGTTGTTTGACGCTTCAAACAACGCAGCACCACCTTTCAGCATTTGTTCATAGGCTTGCAGGCGTACTTCAATATTGGATTGTATCTGTTTACAAGCAGATACAAACCGGTTTCGGGCGTTGTATTCTTCTATAGACTTAAAAGAATGCGCAAGGAAACCTGTTATGGACAATCCTGCCAACAGCAAAACCCAGGCGCTCCAGCTAGATACGACTAAAGCCGGGCGCTTTGATGATTGTCTAAGCGGTTGGTCTTTTTGGTTTATTCCAGTTAATCCCATGAAAATACCTTATTCAGTTTATTGCATGGAGAATATATGCAGATTCCCGCCATTACTTTCACGTTACAGCAGCGTTGCGAAATCTCAGTTACCGTGCCGATGTTCCATCTTTATGCTTACGGGTGGCCCGATAGCATGCGAAGCAAATTCCAGAACACAGGATGAGAACGCTTGGCTTAATCGAGTTATTCTTCTGTTGCAAGTTGTTGCCTGACATCCTGGCGAAACCATTTTTAATTCAGTTCTGCCGCCAGTATTTCCAACAGTTTGTTTCCGTCTACAGGTTTATTTAAATAACATCGAATACCCAGGCGCTTCGCTTCGTCGGCATTAATCTTATCGCTATAACCGGTAATTAGAATAATCGGCAGCTCCGGTTTGATTGCGAGCATAGCGACCGCCAGTCGATCACCACTCAAATACGGCATAGTTTGGTCAGTTAAAACCATATCTACGCTGCCCGGATCAAGTTGAAAAGCGCACAACGCATTGATAGGATCAGTAAAAACGGTAACCAAACACCCTTGCCCCTGTAACAGCTCCTGATAATAATCGGCCAAAGACTTTTGGTCTTCTACTACCCAAATGCGCCAATGCGCTGTCATCAGTGCAACCGATTTAGAAGTGGGGAATTCTGAACTAACCGCATCCGTATCGAGGAAAGGAAACAGCAAGCGAAAGGACGTACCGTGCTCAAAGCTGCTTTCTATCAATAAATGCGCGTTGTTTTTTATGACCACCCCTTGCACCATGCTGAGTCCTAGTCCCGAACCCTTACCAATTTCTTTGGTAGTAAAAAAAGGATCGAAAATACGCTGCCTTACATTTTTCGGAATGCCGTTCCCGTTGTCTTTCACTTCCAGGACTACATACTTGCCGTCGATAATATTGTGGCAAATGGCGCAGACTTTGTGGTAAATCCGGGTGCATTTCAGCGTTATATCGATATGGCCTTGTTCGCCTATGGCATCGCGGGCATTAACGGCAAGATTAATCAATACTTGCTGTACTTCAATAGGATCAATCCGTACGGGCGGGATATTGGTTTCAATATGAGTCGAGACGTCAATTCCTGCCGGGATAGCAGCAGACAGCATCGCTACCGCTTTTTCGACTTCTGACGCTATATCCAAAGGAGTGCTTGCTACGACCGGAGACGTTCGGCTGTAGGCGAGCATTTTGGCAATCAGGTCGCGAGCCCGCTCACTGGCAAAAATGACTTCTTTCAGATAACGCGCCAGTTTATCCGAAGGATCGGATACGCATCGTTCCAGGGCAAGATTGGAGTAACCGAGTACGACGGCCAGGATATTATTGAAGTCGTGAGCGATTCCGCCGGTCAATTGTCCTAATGCCTCCATTTTTTGCGCCTGTTGCAATTGTTTCTCCAGCTGCTTGCGTTCCATGATATTGCGTATCAGCACGATAACATCGCTACTATCGACAAGACTGGCTAAGCGCGCTTCGTAATAACACTCTCCTCTGGGTACCGTAAGCGGATATTCAAAAGTGATTATCTTGCCGCTGCCTTGTTGCTCTTTGAGATTGGCAGCAAACAGAGCCGCTTGTTCCTGTGGCAAAACATCAGTTATACGTCGGCCGAGAAACTGTTCCGGCGGCACATGTAATTCGTCCATCGCTGCCGGGCTGGCGTGATAGCTGAGGATAGTTCCGTCTGCGCCTAGATGGAAATAGAAATCGGGCAATGCATCGAAAATGGATTTGAGTTCCTGCTCGGAGCGGCGAAGATCGGCTTCAGATTGTTTGCGGGCGGTAATGTCGACAATAGCCGCTAGTGAATGCAATGCGCTACCGTTTTCATCACGGAGCGCGACTGCATTCAAATGCACCCGGATTTCATTTCCGTCTTTATGGATATAGCGCTTTTCAGTAACATATTCATAATTTTCTCCTTGCATCATGCGGCTCATGCCTTCCCTGTCTTTTTCCCGATCGTCAGGATGAGTGATGTTTGCAATGGTCGTGGTTAATAGTTCTTCTTCAGAATAGCCGGTCATCTGACAGAACTTTAAATTCACCCGCAAGAATTTACCCGCGATTAGATCGGTTTCGACCATACCGATTGCGGCCGTTTCAAAAACCGCCCGGAAGTTACGCTCACTTTTTTGTAACGCCTGTTTTGCCGATTCACGCTCGGTGACGTTATCGTAGATAACAACAACTTCGCCACCGGCCAAACGATAAAGATAGTTTTCCTGCCAACCGACAATACGTCCATCCTGATAGTACTTGACAGGAAAATGTTCAGCTTGACCGGTGCGCAGGACTCGACGCAACACGTCTGGCAAGCCAAACGCGGACACGCTGGGAAATAGCTCGGTTACTTTCCCGCCTATAAAGTCATCTCGGCTTATTTTCTCAGTACGTTCCGCGGCATAGTTGATTTCCATAAGAGTGAAGTCATCGCCGTTATCAATCGCTTTATAAACCATGCAGCAGGACGGCATGTTTTCGAATAATTGCCGGTATCTGCTCTGCTGTTGCTCGCCTTCATGAAAAGGAGCTTCGATACTGTTCATTGATACGGCCCGATAAAGGAGAAAGCCGCCAATGATTTTGTAAAAATGGCCTAATACATTTTTGTATTGGATAAAAAACAGCTCGCTGATAATGAAAACCATGACCGCCGTAAAAAAATAAATTTTCCGGCTGTCAATATTCATAGTTTGCCAAAAACGGCTTGCGGCAATAACCAACAAACTGATTGCGCCCCACTCACCGGCTGTTTTGAACTCCGTTAAGCGAGAGGCATACGGCAGATAGGATTGATGAAAAAGCACTAAGCCATAGCTTAGCAACGCATACAGACTAAAGCCGGACAGCAGAATATAACGGACTTGTGCATCGCGCAAGGAGGCGGTAGATAGAAAAGATGCTATACAAATTCCAGTCGCAGCGGTCAATCGAGCGGCGTATCCAAAAGCAATGCCGCTTTCCTGGGAAGAAGGGGTAATAAAATCAGGTAGCTGTCTGTAGGAGAGCAAATGGCCGAAGTCCGATAAACCGACGGCCAGCATGGCATAACCCAATAACGTTAAGTTTGGAGATCGGATTGGCGTTTCATTGCGGCAAGTAGCGCCAAATATCATGAAGGCGATCAAAACCGAAGAAAACTCCAATAGCGTGCGCAGGGGCAGGAAGTTGCGCGGCGTTATCCCGAAATAAGCGCTGGGAATCAAAAAGAACGGCGTCGCCACGGTAGTCAACAATGCCAGCAACACGAAGCAGCGCTGCGCCGAGAGTATTGCCGATACGATTAGGGCAAGGCGCTTATACATGAGTGACCTGTTCACGCTGTTGGAAGATGAAGGCTTGCCGCTAAGCCTTCAGTAACTCAAGCAGAAACTTGATGTCTACCGGTTTGGGAATGCAGACTTCTGCGCCCGCTTCGATAATACGTTGCTCATTTTCCGGACTCATATGGCCGGTCATGGCTATTATGCGAATAGCGCAGGTATCCGGATTAGCTTTAATCTGGCGACAGACTGCGAATCCATCCAATTTCGGCATCATCAGGTCTAACAGAATGATGTCCGGTTCGAAGTTATGCACTTTGCTGCCCGCTTCGAATCCATCCGTTGCAGAGTTAACTATAAAGGGTTCGTCCAGGCCGGTAAGCCATTCCACGAGAAAGCCCGCGACCTGTTTATCGTCATCCACGATCAATATTCGCAAATCGCTATGCTGTGACGCCGTTTTACACTGTTTGGCAAATTGTTCCACGCTCTCCCGTAGAAAGCGGCGGTGTCCGCCGGGTGTCGTTTCAGAGGGTAACAAGCCTTTTTGAGCCCATGCACGTACAGTAATAGGCGAAATCATTAATAGTGTGGCGACTTCGCTGGGCGTTAAGTAAGGTTTCTTGTCATTACTTGCCATAGTAAAAAAGTTCCTTGTTGGTTGGCTGGATTTTAGGAGTCATTGTCTTTAATTGAATAGTCTTATCGTTTTGCCCTAGTAGCACAGGCTAAGTTGATAACATGACCAGTATATCGTTTAAAACGATTAAATCGATTAAAATTTAATTTTTCCTGGCTAAATTGCGAAGTAATGCCGCTGTACATATTCATATAAGCTATCGGCCATTACCATAGGCCACAATTTCAGCCGCGATCCGGCTTAGCGCTAACTCCTTATCCACTGCGCCCAGCTTTGCCGCCTCTTTCGGCATGCCATACACGACACAGCTGTCTTCATCCTGGCCCAGGGTGCGCGCGCCCATGTCGTGCATTTCTTTCAAGCCTTTGGCGCCGTCATCGCCCATGCCGGTCATGATGATGCCTAATGCATTTTTACCTGCGCATTTGGCTACCGAACGGAACAACACATCGACCGACGGACAATGACGGGTAACCGGCGGCCCGGCCACGATCTCAATGTAATACTGCGCGCCACTACGCTTGAGCAACATATGCCGCCCCCCTTGCGCAATCAGTGCGCGTCCCGGCAACACCCGGTCGCCATTGACGGCTTCGCGCACTTCGATCCTGCATAGATTGTTCAGTCGGCCGGCGAAAGCGCCGGTAAATTTTTCCGGCATATGCTGCACGATAACAATGCCGGGACAGACACGCGGTAACGCGGTTAACACCACTTCCAGAGCCTGCGTCCCGCCGGTGGAAGTGCCGACGGCAACGACCCGGTCCGTGGTTTCGGCCATCGCCTGAGAGGTGGCCGGAAGAATCGCATCCGCTGTTAATTTGGCCTGCACCGGTACCGCAGTCGATGAGCTCAATCGGCGCAGGTTGGCGCGGGCCGCAGCTTTGACTGCGACCACCAGACTTTCCGAATCATCCTGTAGAAATTGTTTGAGCCCTACTTTAGGCTTGGTGACGATGCTCACCGCGCCTGCCGCCAGAGCCTGCATCGTAGTTTCCGCGCCTTTCTCGGTCAGCGTGGAACAGATGACCACCGGCGTGGGCCGCTCAACCATCAGTTTTTTCAAAAACGTGATGCCGTCCATGCGCGGCATTTCGACATCCAGCACGATCACATCGGGCCATTGCGTCTGCATGCGCGCCATCGCGAATACCGGATCGGCAACGGCGCCGATCACATTGATTCCCGGATCTTGCGACAAATTTGAAGTGAGTACCTGCCGCACGACTGCGGAATCATCCACTATGAGTACCTTAATCTGAGTCATTCTATGCTCCTGTTTATTGGATTATGCTCGGCTGGGCTAATACATTAGTGTGCTTGACCCAGACCTCGCCGCTCCACACTTCAAAAATCACATTGCGGTGCCCGATACCGCCCAAGTGTTCGGCTACACTGGTAAAAGCGTACTGTTTCGTCAGCCGCCGCGCGGCTTGTATATTCTGGATGCCGATCTGGGACAGGGTATTTCTATTCGTTTCAGGAAACATATTGCCGCCGCCGAATAATTTGACCTGATATTCTTTATGCGGAGCGCCCACCCTATCCATTCTTTTCAACAGCAGGGCAATGGCCTCATCGGCAAAACGTCCGTTCGGCGCCGGCCAATCCTCTGTCCTGCGGTCGCAATTACGCTTGGGCAGCATATAGTGGCACATTCCCCCGACCAGCAGTTGCGGATGCCAAAAGGTCAGTGACACACAAGAGCCCAGCAGGGTACGGATGCGAGTGTCCCGGTCGGCGAAGTAATAATCGCCGGGCTGAAGAAATATCTCCATCGGATGCAAAGGTCTTGTCATTTCATGGTTTCAGGTAAACGGCCGGCTGCACCAGGCGCAAAGTTTCGTTAATGCCATTTAGTGTCTCGGAGTGCCCGACCAGGAAATATCCTCCGGGACGCAGCAATGACAGCAGATGCGACACCACCTGGCGCTTGGTGTTCTGGTCGAAATAGATCATCACGTTGCGCAGGAAAATCGCATCGAACTCGGCCAGTTTCGGCGGCGTCCCGGTCAGGTTATGGTGCATGAACTGGATGCGTTCGCGCAATTTACGTTCGATCAGCAAAGTCCCGTCCTGGGAGCCGGTGCCTTTAAGACAGTAGTTGGATAAATAGTGCCGGGGAATTTCCGGCAGGCGTTCTATAGGGTAAAGACCTGTTCGCGCTTTTTCCAACATTCGCGTACTCAGGTCGGAAGCAACAATTTCCCAGGGCGCGCTACCCAATACCTCATCCGCCACCATCGCAATGCTGTAGGGTTCTTCGCCGCTGGAGCAGGCCGCGCTCCAGATACGCAAAGGCTTACCCGGCTTTCTGGCCGGTAAAATACGCTGGCGCAGAAAATCGAAATGTTTGGGTTCGCGAAAGAAATGCGTTTCGTTGGTGGTCAGCAAATCCACGGCCATTTGCAGCTCGGCTTTGCCATTAGCAGCGGTAATCATTTGAAAATATTCGCCGAAGCTTGCCAACCCGTGGTGTTTTAGCCGCTTCGCCAGACGGCTGGTTACCAGCGGTTTCTTGGCAGGGGACATGCTGATGCCGGCGATGCGGTAGATCAAGTCGCGAAACTGTGCGAATTCCTTCTCTTTTAACTCCACGGTAGCAAGGTTGGACTTATGAATTGCGGATGCCGGCATAGTTTTTCACTCTATTGATACTGTAATAAAATTGCTGTTATGTATACTGCAAACGGTCATGAATTGCGCATTTTTGAATTCCCTCACCCCAGCCCTCTCCCGAAGGGCATAAGTATCTACGCAAGTACCGGCTCCTTCTCCCTTGAGGGAGAAGGTTGGGATGAGGGGGATATAAATGGTTGTTTTTATTCTCCTCTCCCGCTCCCTCTCCAACAGGAAAGGGAGCGGGACCGCTTTGTAACTTTTTGTATTTGTAATACAAAAAGTTGTGTAGATACTTATGCCCGAAGGGAGAGGGGGACAAAAGCCGCAATTCGTGCCCGTGTCGTTCCGGCGCTCCCTGGACCTGGCGTTAGGCCGATAGGCAGACCTTCCAGGTTTTTAAAACCTGGAAGGTCTAATGGGCAACGTTTTAAATAGGCGGGACGTTTGTTCGTGCTTTCCGTGGATGACGCTTTTTTATCATGCGCAACATCAGTAATTAAGTTGTTCGCGGCTCGACAAGACCCTTCCGAGCATATGCTAAGGTTTTGGTACGCCTCTTCCATCCTCTCTCCAACTGCTCCTGTCAGGAAAGCGGGACATTACATCCTCCCGTCTTCGTCAACTCGGCAGCCGAGCCGGAACCCACCGCAACCAGTGTCGCCATGTCATCCATCGACAGCACATGCTGAATATTCAGGATGATTACAAATTTGCCGTTGATCTTGCCCATGCCGGCAATAAAGTCGGCGCGGATGTTGGCGCCGAAAGTAGGGGCCGGTT
>Ga0208121_100547_pt1 | contig 12143 bp, 13 predicted proteins | sample LakWasMet62_LOW9_2_FD_183894 | JGI IMG/M metagenome (GOLD analysis project Ga0208121, IMG submission 183894) | Freshwater sediment methanotrophic microbial communities from Lake Washington under simulated oxygen tension - Sediment Metagenome... | ecosystem: Environmental > Aquatic > Freshwater >... | reverse complement strand
TAGGCGAAAAAACGCGCATAGCCGGGGTCGGACGCCATAAATCCGGCAGCATAGACATGGATTAAAAAGCCGACACCGGTCACGACAAACAGCATCGTGACCGACAACGCATCGAGATAGAAACCGAAGGGTATCGACAGATCGTCAACTTCCATCCAGACTCCTAGTACCAAGCGGTAAGGCTGCAGCGCTCCATTCAGGAATTCGGCTCCGATCAGGGCTGCCAATAACGCCGAAGCAGCCACACTGCCGACGCCCACCCAGGCAATCATCGGTTTGGAAAGTCGTTCACCCGCCAATATCAGGATTAAAAATCCGAGCAACGGAAATAACGGCACCCAGCCTAGCAATTCAATCACTTTCGGCCTCCTTTTCTCGTTCCCACGCGCTGCGTGGGAACGCAGGTAAGGCGCGCTGCGCCGAGAGTCACGGCAAGTATATAGAAATACACATCGTACAAATATGGGACGCAGCGCGTCCTGCACTGCATCCCCACGCGGCGCGCGGGAACGAGAGTCAGTGCTAGTTCCCAAGCTCCAGCTTGGGAATTCAGTGCGGGAAGCTCCAGCTTCCTGTCTCGCGAAGCCGCGACTGCATGGATGCAGGAGGTACGACTCCAAGGATGGGGGAGGTAGGATCGCGTCTGGAACAGCGATCGAGAGCAGCGCAGAGAGCTGTTGCCGAGAGCTTCGTCATCCTGGTTCCCAAGCTGGAGCTTGGGAATCCGCGTAAACCCCAGAAACGAAAACAACGATACCCACCCTAGCAGTTCGACCACTTTCATCTCCTACCCTTTCATCCCGTTCAACGAATCCGCATCCAGCGTATGGAAACGGCGGAAAATTTGCAGCACCAATCCCAGCCCGACCCCCACTTCCGCCGCGGCCAGCGTTAATATCAGCAGAAACATGATTTGTCCGTCTGCCTGTCCCCAGCGTGACCCGGCCACAATAAAAGCCAGCCCGGTAGCGTTGAGCATGACTTCCAGTGACATCAAAATCATGATCAGGTTACGCCGCACCAATACCCCGATTAACCCCAGCACAAACAGCACGACAGACAGCAACAGGCCATGCTCCATCGGAATTCCGTTCATGACGCCTCCCCGCATTTTTCCTCATTCCCATGCGTCGCGCTCATCGCTATACATAAGCGACTGAAGGATTCCAACAAAAATTCCCGAGTCGTCTCCGCTCCGCCGGCAAGCCTATGCACATTGTTATGTATTGAAGCGTAACGGGAGTGCAAGCTTTGCTTACGCTTGCAGGCGAAGCCCGCACTCCAGCTATCGGTAACCCTTTGCGCCGATCCCCAAACTGGAGATTTGGAGCCATTGGGAAATGTGTATAACGATGAGCGCACCGCGCGGCGCAGGAATTCGCTCGAGGCTCGTAGGAAGTCGGAACCGCCTCTCATGACTTTCCCCCGGCCCTTGCCATCTTGATCATCGGTTTTCCCAGGTGATAAGCGCCGACCAGACCGGCCAGCAACAACATCGAGGCCAGTTCCACAGCGAGCAGATAGGGGCCGTACAATGCTATCCCCACTTGCTTGGCGCTCACTGCATAGCCGGTTTCGGCGCTACCGCCAGACACCACAATAACCAGCATTTCGACGAACAGAATCAATGCCAGCAGTGACGGCCCGATCCAGATACCCGGCTGTAACCAGACGCGTTCCTGCTCTATGGTCTTTTGTCCTTGATTGAGCATCATGATCACGAAAACAAACAGCACCATAATGGCCCCGGCGTAAATAATCACTTCCAGCACCGCGGCAAAATACGCGCCCAACAGAAAGAACAGAACGCCGACGGCCAGCAGGGATAAAATCAGGTATAACAAGCCATGCACCGCATTGAGCCGAGTAATCATCATTACCGTCGCGAAAACGGCAACGGCGGAAGTGATATAAAACAAAGTCAACGCCATCATGTTCTCCTGATCAGGTTAATTAAAGTTCCCACGCTCCGGCGTGGGAATTCAGCCTGCAACGCTCCAGCGTTGCGGGACGCCGTCATTCCGGCAAAGCTCCGTTTCCGCTCGTTCCCAAGCGCCAGCTCCCTCGTTCCCACGCGCCGCGTGGGAATGCAGTGCCGGACGCGCTGCGTCCCGTATACGGCGTAGCGCGCCTTGACCGCATTCCCACGCAGTGCGCTCGTCGTTCTAAGTAACTCGTCATCCCCGCCGGGAAGCGGTTCCAGTACCATGGATGGCGAGCTGTATACGTCCATGTAGACTGGATCCCGGCACAAATCCGTCTGGAGCAGATTTGCATTAACCCAAAGGGTGTCAGGCAGGATAGCCTGACATGAATCCCTGCCGGGATGACGTGCTTTTCAATACTTATGTATAACGACGAGCGCCGGAGCATGGGAACGATAAAATCACGGTAACAAGGTTTTCACATCGACCGGCGGCGCTTCGTGTTCAGCCTGGCCCTTGGCCTTGCCGCCGATTGTCATCCCGGCTACGCGATAAAAGTTGTAGTCATGATACTTCCCGGTGCCATCAATCAATAAATGCTGCTTTTCGTAAACCATGTTCTGCCGATCGTATTCGCACATTTCAAAATCCGGCGTCAGTTGAATCGCATTGGTCGGGCAGGCTTCCTCGCAAAATCCACACATAATGCAGCGGGAAAAATTGATGCGGAAAAATTCCGGATACCAGCGCCCGTTCTCATCCTCGGCTTTCTGCAAAGCGATACAGTCCACAGGACAAGCTACCGCGCATAGATTGCAGGCAACACAGCGCTCTTCGCCGTCAGGGTCGCGGGTCAGCACGATGCGTCCGCGGTAGCGGGGAAACAGCGCCGGTTTCTGTTCCGGGTATTCGACCGTATCCGGCTTGACGAAAGTGTGTTTCAAAACCTCCCATAGAGATCGCAGTTGGCTTAGCATCGCTTTTCCCTTTTTGTGCTGGTTCCCAAGCTCCAGCTTGGGAACCCGGAAAGTGAAGCTCTCGGCAACAGCTCCCTGCGTTGCTCTACCTCCTGCATCCATGCAGTCGTAGCTTCGCGAGACGGGAAGCTAGAGCTTCCCGCACCGAATTCCCAAGCTGGAGCTTGGGAACTAGCAACTAGCGGACTGTGCATCGACAAAACCACTGCCCCAGTAACCAGCAAATTCAACAACGCCGCCGGTAACAGCACTTTCCAGCCGAAAGCCATCAGTTGATCGTAGCGGGGCCTTGGCAACGAACCCCGCAGCAGAATAAAGAACATGATGCCGACCGCGGTTTTCAGGCAAAACCATGCCAGCGGAGGCAGCCAGGGACCCAGCCAGCCGCCGAAAAAAAGCGTTACGATCATCGCCGAGCTGAGCGTAATGCCGAGATACTCGCCGACGAAAAACATGCCGAATTTCATGCCGGAATACTCGGTATGGAAACCGGCCACCAGCTCCTGTTCGGCTTCCGGCAGATCCAGCGGTGTCCGGCGGCTCTCGGCGATGACTGCAATCAGGAAGATGATAAAGCCGAAAAATTGGGGAATAACGAACCAGCCGTCGCGCTGGGCTTCGACAATCTCCCTTAAATTGAAGGTCCCGGACAGCATTACCACGCCCATGATCGAAATGCCCATGAACACCTCGTAACTAACGGTTTGCGCCGCGGCACGCAGACCTCCAAGCAGCGAGTATTTGTTGTTGGACGCATAGCCCGCCAGCACGATGCTGTAGACCGACAGCGAGGACAGCGCCAGAAAGTAAAGCAACCCGAAGTTGAAATCGATGATGCCGACGCCCGGCGCAAAAGGTATGACCGCGAAACCGGTCAGCATGGTGATGAATACAATGGTCGGGGCCAGTACGAATACCGGCTTGTCGGCGAAAGGAGGAATCCAGTCCTCCTTGAAGAACATCTTGATCATGTCCGCCGCCACCTGCATCAATCCGAACGGCCCGACCCGGTTGGGCCCCAGACGATCCTGCCAGAGCGCCAGCAGGCGGCGTTCCACCCAGATCAGCATCGCCGCAACAACAATCACTGAGACCAGAATGCCAATAATATCGGCTGCATCGCCAAGGCCGGCGTTCATAACCGATCCTCCTGATTTACTTTCTTTACCGTTACCTCAGCCCAGGTTTTCATGGCCTGGAATGCGGGCAGTCCCGCTGTTATGCCAAGCAGGCCTCGTGGCAGGGTAGGTTCGATCTGTACCGGAATCTTTAGAATCGATATGCCTAAAAGACTGCCGATTTCCACTGGGTCGCCGCTATCGACTCCCAATGTTTCCGCATCCAAAGGATTCATCAAGACACAGAAAACGGGCAACCGTTCGACTATCGATGGCGATTGCCCGCTTAATTCCTCGCTGCCGAAAATATGCGGCAACGGCATAACCCGCCAGCGGCCTTGTTCCGGCCTGAAGGTTGGCGGAATGTCGCCGAACCAAGGCAACGTACCGGCAGCTTCAAGCAACCGGATTCCGGGATCTCCGTCACGCAGATGGCCGCTGGTTTGTTGCTGGAATTTGTTGATCGCCTGATTGGAGTTCCATCCCGGCGCCCAGATGACCGGCAATAAAGCCGGTGGAACTTGCCCTGTATCGCCTTCCATCGAAAAAGCGAACGGCGTTTCCGGATCATGCGGCTGACCGGCTTCGCTGACCTTGATGTCGGCATGCATGGCGGTACGCCCGCTGTAGCGGTGGGGTTGACGAGGAATCTTGCCGCCCTTTACGGTGTAATCCGCCCCCGGTGCGGCTTGGATGATAGCGGCAAGATCGGGAAACGCGCTTGCGCAAGTTGCCGTAAGGGCATCAAGGCGCCATTGAGAATCTTCGATGACGCTCGTCAACCACTGCCAGCTGCCGCGCACCGGATCTGTCGCGGGATAAACCGGAAAATACCGCTGCGCCCGCCCTTCATTATTGACCCAGGTGCCTTCGGATTCGGCGAAAGTCGCCGCAGGCAGCAGCAACTCGGCTTGCGCGGCGGTTTTATTTTCCAGGCTGTCGATGACGACCACATGCGCCGCGGTTTCCAAAAACCTATCCAGCTCCGGCCCCGGCACCCGGCGGTAGAGATCGTTCTCAAGAATAATCACGCTATCGGCCAAGCCGGTGCCGATCCGTTCGAAAGCCTGTTGCAAGCTTGCTCCGCCCATGATTGCCAAACCGAGGCTGTTGCATTCGGGAACAGTGAACGTCAGTTGTTTGTCTGTTGACGGCAGCGCCTTGGCGACGTTGTAGGCCGCCTGAATGACGTCGAGGCTCGCACAACTGGTCCCCGATACGATCAGCGGGCGTTTCGCCTGTTTCAGGCTGTCGGCAATGATGACTGCCAGCGCTTGTTCGGCATCGCCCAAAGCGGCAGGCGCGGGAGCCGACTCGTCAAGGCAATGGGCGATCGCAAAGCCCAGACGGGCAATGTCTTCAGGGCTGCCGCGATAAGTGTTCGCGGCTACGTCATCCAGGCGGGTGGCGCAAATGCTGGCGATAAACACGGGACTTTGGGCCTGATTCTCCAGATTCCTGACCGCCGCATCCTGCCAGGGCAATATGTGCAGAGTACCGGCCAAGTCGAATGAGGCGTTGCGCGCCGCCTGCCGCAACGATAGAGCAAGCCTTGGAGCGCTGTGGGTCACGTCTTCGCCGAGAATCAACACCGCATCGGCTTGTTCGACTTCCCGCAGCGACGGGGAATGGATGCCGCCGTGACGCATCAGTTCGATAATTGCGTTAAGCAGGATATGTTCCGTATCCTCCAAACCGAGGAAGAAATTTTCTTTTCCAACCAGCGTGCGCAAAGCGAAATTGGCTTCCAGCGAGGCGCGTGGCGAACCGATGCCGATCGCCGGTTTGCCCGCTTTCAGCAGCTGACGAAAATGGCTTTCCGCCGCATCGGCGCTGATCTCCTGACCGTCGAGCCGCGGTTTAAGAATGCGCTTGGGACTGTTGACGAAACCGTAACCGAAGCGCCCACGGTCGCAGAGAAAATAGCCATTGACCTCGCCGTGATAGCGGTTGATCACGCGCCTGAGTGTTCCGTAACGTTCGCCGGGCGCGGTGTTGCAGCCCAGGCCGCAATGGACGCAAACCGATGGCGCGGTCTGCAAATCCCACTTCCTCGCATAATGAGCGCTGAAGGTTTTGTCGGTGAAAACGCCGGTAGGACAGACCTCGACCAGATTACCGCTGAATTCGTTTTCCAGCGCGCCGTCCTCAAAACGTCCGAAATAGACGTTGTTATGGATGCCGAAAACCTGAAGATCCTTGCCCCCGGCATAGTCGTCATAGAAACGCACGCAGCGGTAGCAGGCGATGCAGCGGTTCATTTCGTGATTGATAAAGGGGCCGAGATTCTGGTTATGATGGGTTCGTTTCAGACCCCGGTAGCGGCGGACAGTGTGGCCGGTCATGACCGTCATATCCTGCAGATGACATTCGCCGCCTTCTTCGCAGACCAGGCAGTCGTGCGGATGGTTGGTCATCAGCAGTTCGATGTTGTCGCTTCGAAATTGCCGCGCCTGTTCGGCGGCTATCGAAACCCTCATCTTATCCGCCACCGGCGTCATGCAGGCCATGACCAAGCGCCCGCGCTGGTCTTCGTCATCCTTGTACTGGATGACCGCGCATTGCCGACAGGCGCCCGCCGAGCCCAACGCCGGATGCCAGCAAAAATAAGGCAAATCCAGTCCCAGCGACAGGCAGGCGGACAGCAGGTTGTTACCGTCCAGGACATCATAAGGCTGACCGTCGATTTCAATACGGGCCATTACGCACGCTCCATCGCGATGTAGCGTTCAAAATCCGCACGGAAATATTTGAGCGCGCTTTGCAGCGGCTCCACGGCTCCGGGGGCCAATGCGCAAAAGGTATTTCCCGGCCCCAGCATGCGGGTTAATCCGGCCAAGGTATCAAGATCTTCGATGCGGCCTTTCCCGGCGATAATGTCTTTCAGCAAGGTGACCGTCCACGGCAGACCGTCCCGGCAGGGCGTACACCATCCGCAAGATTCCTGGGCAAAAAACTGTTCCAGGTTCAGTACCATTTGTACCGGACAGGTCTTGTCGTCGAGAACGATGATGACTCCGGTGCCCATCCGGCTACCGGCTTTGGCTACGGCCTCGAAATCCATCACCACATCCAGGTGTTCGGGCAGCAAGAAATCGGTTGATGCGCCGCCGGGCAAAAAGCCGCGCAGCGTGTAACCGTCCCGCATGCCGCCGGCATGTTGCTCGATGATTTCCCGGATAGGCGTACCCATCGGCAGTTCCCACAAACCGGGATTCTTGACGCGGCCGCTGGCTCCGAACAGCTTGGTGCCCTTATCGACGCCTCGCGCCAGCCCCTGATACCACTCGACGCCGTAATTCAAAATATGCGGCACGTTGCACAAGGTTTCGACATTATTGACCACGGTCGGCTTACCCCAAAGCCCGCTGACCAGCGGGAACGGCGGTTTAGCACGCGGCGTGGCTCGCTTGCCTTCCAGCGCATTAAGCAACGCCGTTTCCTCGCCGCAGATATAACGCCCTGCGCCGGTATGCAGGACGATGTCCAGACTGAATTCGGAATCCAACACATGTTCACCCAGATAACCTTTAGACTTGGCTTCCAGCAAAGCGTGTTCGAGACGAAGCTTGGCAACATGGTATTCCCCGCGCAGGAAGATATAGGCCCTCTGAGCTTGAATGGCATAGGCCGCAATGATCATGCCCTCGATCAACTGATGCGGGTCCTGTTCCAACAGTAGCCTGTCCTTGAAGGTTCCCGGTTCCATTTCATCGGCATTGGCAACCAGATAGCGCGTTTGGGCTATATCATCCATCGGAACCAAGCTCCATTTAAGCCCGGTGCCGAATCCCGCGCCGCCCCGGCCCCGCAACCCTGCATCCTTAACCCATTGCTGCACGTCTTTCGGCTGCAACTCGGCAATTGCCTTGCGCAATCCTTGATAACCGCCGGTGCTTTCGTAATCGGCCAGCGTGGTAAAAGCGCGATCCGGGCGGATGTTTTTAGTCAACGGCTTATCCAACGTTTCCATATCGCCTCACCTTCCGAGAATCCCGTTAACGGCATCTTCGGTGATGTCGAACTTCAGCTCATTCCCCACCATCACGACCGGCGCGTGATCGCAGGCGCCCAGGCAGACAATCGGCAATACCGTGTATTCGCCGTCCGCGGACATTTCGCCCAACTCGACGTTCAAATGCCGACACAAGCTTTCGCCTACTTGGTCGCTGCCCAGCATCCAGCAGGTCACGCTGTTGCAATAATGAATGACGGTTTTACCGACAGGCTGGCGGTAAATCAGGTTGTAGAAAGTCGCCACCCCTTCCAGTTGCGCCGGTGATATATCCAACAGCTCGGCCACGGCAATCAGGCATGGGTCGGAAACCCAGCGCCGGTGTTTTTGGACGATTTTCAACGCCTCGATAGAGACGGCGGTTTTATTTTCGTAATGACTCATCTCGGCGTTAATCTCCCGGATTTCGGCGAGGCTTAAACCTTCAAAAATTGGCTCGTTCATTTCAGCGGTCCACGTCGGCCATCACAAAATCGATACTCGCCAGTATCGCAATCAGGTCGGCGACCATCATGCCCCGGCACATCATCGGTATCATCTGCAAATGCGGGAAGGACGGCGTGCGGATACGGGTGCGGTACGACATGCCGCCGCCATCGCTGGTCAGATAGTAGGCATTCAGGCCCTTGGTCGCCTCGACGGTTACGCAGGACTCGCCGACTGGAATCACCGGCCCCCAGCTCACAGCGAGAAAATGCTGGATCAGGGTTTCTATATCATGCAGCGTTTTTTCTTTGGGCGGCGGCGTGGTCAACGGATGACTGGCCTTGTAAGGTCCTTCCGGCATGTTATCGAGGCATTGTTTGATGATGCGAAGGCTCTGGCGCATCTCCTCGACCCGCACGGTGCAACGGTCGTAACAGTCGCCGCGATTGCCGGTGGGTATTTCAAATTCGTAATTTTCGTAGCCGGAGTAAGGACGCGCTTTGCGGTAATCCCATGCCAATCCCGTGGCCCGAAGGCCCGCGCCGGTCACGCTCCAATCAATCGCTTCCGTCGTGGTGTACGCACCGATGCCTTGGGTGCGGCGCTTGAGGGTGCTGTTTTGCAGCACCAGCTTGTCGTATTGATCCAGTCGGGCCGGCAAATAATCGATAAACTCGCGTATCCGTTTATCCCAACCCCTGGGCAAATCCATCGCGACGCCGCCGATTCGAAAGTAACTGGAATGCATGCGCGCGCCGCTGATCGATTCCAGTATATCGAACACCTTTTCGCGATCGATAAACATATAAAAGATCGGCGACATCTGCCCCAAGTCCTGGGCGTAAGTGCCGTAAAACAACAGGTGACTGGCAAGCCGGTAGAGCTCGCAGATCATCACGCGAATGGCCTGAGCGCGTTCCGGAACTTCGATTCCGGCCAGTTGCTCCACGGCCAGCACATAAGGCAGATTGTTCATCGAACCGCCCAGATAATCGACGCGATCCGTATAAGGAATATAGGTGTGCCAGGACTGCCGTTCGCCCATCTTTTCCGCGCCGCGATGGTGATAACCGATGTCCGGCAGCGCATCGACGATCTCCTCGCCATCCAGTTGCAGGGCGATGCGGAATACGCCATGTACGCTGGGATGGTTGGGACCCATATTCAGGAACATGAAATCGCTGTCTTCGCTGTGCCGCCGCATGCCCCAATCTTCCGGCACGAAACGCAAGGCGTCTTGCTCGATGTCCTGCTGCTGGTCGGAAAGGCTGAACGGCTCCATTTCGGTCGCACGGGCATAATGATCCTTGCGTAGCGGATGCCCCTGCCAGGTCGGCGGCATGATGATGCGTTTGAGATGCGGGTGGCCGTCAAAGACGATGCCGAACATATCCCACACCTCGCGCTCGTACCAATTGGCCGAGGGCCACATATCGCTGATCGTCGGTAAGGACAAGTCGGCTTCGCTCAACGCAACCTTGAGGCGAATATCCTCGTTGCGGTCGAACGAGAGTAAATGATAGACGGCGGTAAATTCACTATCGGGAAGGCCTTGCCGGTGCGTGCGCTGACGCTCGTCGACGGCGGTCAGGTCGAACAGCAGTGCATAGGATGCTTTTAAATAGCGGAGAGTCGCGCGCAAGTTTTGCTTAAGAATCCACAGTGTGGTTATGCCGTCACGGGTCGGCTGAATGACAAAGTCGTTGCTGCCGGTTCGTTCCGTCAGTTCGCGCATGATCTGCGGCGCGCCAGCAGGAATAGCGATGTTGTCAGCGTTACCGTCCAATGTATTCCTCCCCATTCATGTCATTTATCTTGGTTTTCCGCTTAAAGCGCAAAGTTATCTAGACACTCGTCATCCCGGCAGGGATTGCCGGGATCCAGAAGCCATGGACGGCAATCTCTAATATCGCTAACTATTTTTAGCTACGTTTACATCCTTGTAATCTGGATACCGGCAATCCCTGCCGGTATGACGACGATATGACTTGTGTAGATATTTATGTTTAGTCGGAGCAAGTGCAATGCTTAACTTCAGACTATCCCGGCTTAAGTTGGTAGTCTTTATTCTAAATTCAGCTATATCTCGTCCGGACTTCTCAATTGCCGCGTACGCATTCTTTCTTCCGTCAGTAAATCGCGGTAGCTGGGTTTGGGGCCTTTGATCACCGTTTGATCACCGACCACCCAGCTTAACGGCCGTCTCTCCTTGCCTATCGCATCCTGCAACAGCATCAAGCCTTGCAGCAACGCTTCCGGCCTGGGCGGACAGCCCGGCACATAAACATCCACCGGTAAAAACTTGTCCACGCCTTGCACCACGCTGTAAATGTCATACATACCGCCGGAGTTGGCGCAGGAACCCATGGATATGACCCAGCGCGGTTCCAGCAGTTGGTCGTAGAGCCGTTTGACCACCGGGGCCATTTTTCGGAACACCGTCCCTGAAATGACGATCAAATCCGCCTGACGCGGCGATCCCCGGATCACTTCAGAACCGAAACGGGCAATGTCATGACGGCTGGTGAAGGCGGTCGCCATCTCCACGTAGCAGCAAGACAGGCCGAAGTTAAACGGCCAAACGGAATTGGATTGGCCCCAGGCGACCATGTCCTCAAGCCTGGCGAACAGGAAATTGCGGCGCAACGCTTCTTCATAAGTCTGCTGTCCAGGTTGCGGTGCGGGATCAGTCTCCGCTTTGGTTAGAGTCCAATGCATAACTTTTCCTATGGCCTGCTGTTGCGTTGTCTGCGGGTGCGCCAATCCAGAGCGCCTACAGACCACAGGTAAATCAACGCCGCAATTAATACGCTGATAAAAATCAGCGCTTCGATAAAACCGGGCCAGCCCGCTTCTTGCAAGGCCACCGACCAGGCAAACAGGAATACGCTTTCCATGTCGAAAATAACAAAAAAGATGGCGAGCAAATAAAACTGGACGGAAAAACGGATATGCACATCGCCCGCAGCAACAATACCCGATTCAAACGGTTCGTCGGCAGCTTTAGCGTGGTGTCTTTGTCCCAACAGATACGCGCCGCCGAGCATAACGCCGGTGATAGCGACGATGGCTCCGAAATAGATGATCAATGGAAGCAGATGGGTGGCGAGAATAGCTTCGGAGTTCTGCATATCGGAGCCTCATTTTATCTATTAAAGCTATGGACGGCGCTTGCAGCCTGATTTGGCGTTGATAGACAGGTTAGAGAAGCCCGATCATTTGTACAATCCGTAGAAATGCTTAGGACTCCATCAATAATAACTTCCGCTTAGGGTTCCCATGCTCTGCGCTCATCTTTATACATATCTCGAAGTAGGCCGGAATAAGCTGGTTCGAGCGGTAGCGAGAACTGGCGTTTCCGGCAAACTCCTCACGAACTCGCCGGAAACGCCACCTCGCGCGATGCGCTTGGATGGCCTTATTCCGGCCTACATCCGAGTCCGCCATTCCAGCGTCCATATCGAAATGACGCTCTTCGATAAACTTGTGTATAAAGATGAGCGCTCTGCGTGGTAACGATGAGTTTATGTTTCGGGAAGTTATTACCGACCCTAACCTTATTAGGATGCAGATAAACAGGCGATTGAAATTTTTTATTCACCATGCAGCCCGTAGTCATACGTATTGATAAGGCGATTTTATTGTGGAATCATGAAATCGATTTTTCATTGATCCGTTCTGC
>Ga0208121_100546_pt1 | contig 12151 bp, 11 predicted proteins | sample LakWasMet62_LOW9_2_FD_183894 | JGI IMG/M metagenome (GOLD analysis project Ga0208121, IMG submission 183894) | Freshwater sediment methanotrophic microbial communities from Lake Washington under simulated oxygen tension - Sediment Metagenome... | ecosystem: Environmental > Aquatic > Freshwater >... | reverse complement strand
AAGGTTTGACCAAGCAGTGTGAAATTAGCGTAGAAACCGCTAGCGGCATCATCACCCCAAAACTAGAAGAGCACGGTTTAGTTACCGTAAACATGGGGGCGCCTAGATTTAAACCTGAGGCAATTCCATTTGTGGCCGATTCTGCCGCCACCCGCTATACGCTGGAAGTAAACGACCAGGCATTCGACATTGGCGCAGTATCGATGGGCAACCCGCACGCGGTACTGACTGTGGATGACGTAGAAACTGCGCCGGTACTACCGTTGGGCAGTGCAATTGAGCACCACCCACGCTTTCCTGAACGTGTGAACGTTGGCTTTATGCAAGTCATGAATGAACACCACATTAAACTCCGTGTGTTTGAACGCGGCTCTGGTGAAACGCTCGCCTGTGGCACCGGCGCATGCGCTGCCGCAGTGACAGGCATTCAATCTGGGCTTTTAAGCTCCCCGGTTAGCGTGTCTGCGCGAGGCGGTGAGCTAAGCATTGCATGGCAAGGCGCAGACACGCCTGTAATGATGACAGGCCCAGCCGTCACCGTATTTACCGGCGAAATAGACTTAGATGCTATCTAAGCTAAATGCGATCTAATTAATAAAACTTAAAGAAAGACCAATAATGACCAGCAATCAGCATGAGGCAGTTTCTGCAGAGGATGTAAAAGAATACCTGCGTAATCACCCCAATTTTTTCGAGAAGAACGCCACATTACTCACGGAAATTACCCTGCCTAACCCACACGGCAGCGGCGTTATCTCACTGACAGAGCGCCAGCAAATTGCGCAACGCGATAAAATTCGTGTGATTGAAGCCATGATGGCGCAAATGATAGTGCATGCAGAAGAGAATGACGCCACTAGCGCCAAAGTGCACAAACTGAGCGTCAAACTATTGAATCAACAAAGTTTCAGCGCATTGCAGGCATTGGTTGCAGAAACATTAAACCTTGATTTCGGTGTGTCGGAATCGCTCATCCGTATCTGGGTAAAACCAAGCAATAGTGCCATTAGCCATGATACTGTGTTTACTCATGTCAGCGATGCCTTCAATGAATGGGTGATGTCGCTAACCCAGCCTTACTGTGGCGCAAAACCTGAAGTGCTTGCTGACTTGATTGACAACGATTTACAGTCATTTGTCATTATTCCACTAGGTAAAAAAGCCGCCGACCAACGCCCATTTGGTGTGCTGATTCTGGGCTCAACAGACAAAGATCGCTTTAAAGCAGGCATGGGCACTATGTATCTAGAACATATTGGTGAGCTAGTCGCCACCGCCTTGCTCAACCATTTATTTACATTAAATCTATAAGTACCACGGTACCGTGCTCCACTTAGACGCATACATTCAGCACCTCACGTTTGAACGCGGCCTAAGTCAGCTCACTTGCAAAAACTATACGCGAGATATTCTATTGTTAGAGTCGCTCGCGGAAGGTGCCGACCTGCAAACGCTAAACCATGCGCAAATCAGGCGTTTTATCGGCAAACTGCATGCACGTGAGCTGAGTAGCAAAAGCATTGCCAGAGCCCTTTCGGCTTGGCGAGGGTTTTATGACTACTTAATTCACCATCATGCCTTTACACAAAACCCTGTGCATGGGTTGCGCGCACCCAAAGCAGCAAAAACACTGCCGCAAGCGCTATCCGTGGACCAAGCCGTCAACTTTGTGAAAATTCAAGGAGATGGCGTACTAGACCTAAGAGACCATGCCATTTTGGAGCTGTTCTACTCATCTGGGCTGCGCCTTGCTGAGCTGGTGAATCTAGATATTGATCGCCTAGACTTTACCGATGGGACTATAGAAGTAACTGGCAAAGGCAACAAAACGCGCATTGTGCCTCTAGGCAGTCACGCGGCGAATGCTATGCAAAAATGGCTGCAAGCACGCGCGCTCATCGTTACTGCCGACATACACAAACAGGCAGTTTTTATCACCCAGCAGGGGAAAAGAATCACGCCGCGCGCTGTGCAATACCGCGTAAAAACATGGGCAATTAAACAAGGGGTTGGCGCCAACCTACATCCGCACATGTTACGCCACAGCTTTGCCAGCCATGTGTTGCAATCCAGCCAAGACCTGCGCGCAGTACAGGAAATGCTAGGGCACGCCAACATTAGCACTACGCAAGTGTATACGCATTTGGACTTCCAGCACCTAGCCAAAGTCTACGACAACGCGCATCCTCGAGCCAAGAAAAAATAGTCAATTTCGACAATACCCTACTAATCCACACTGTTATTATGGCAAAATAACGGTTTAGACTTTACTTACGACCAAAGGACTATCATGGAACACCAATTACCAGCTTTACCGTACGCAAAAGACGCGTTAGTACCACATATCTCTGTAGAAACTATCGAGTTCCACTACGGTAAACATCACCAAACATACGTGACAAACTTAAACAACCTAATCAAAGGTACAGAGTTTGAAAACCTAAGCCTAGAAGAAATCATCAAAAAATCTTCAGCTGGCATTTACAACAACTCAGCACAAATCTGGAACCACACATTCTTCTGGAATGGCATGAAACCAAATGGCGGCGGCGCTCCTACTGGTGCATTAGCTGATGCGATCAATGCAAAATGGGGTTCATTTGACGAATTCAAAAAAGCTTTCCAAGCTTCTGCTGTTGGCAATTTCGGTTCAGGCTGGACATGGTTAGTTAAAAAAGCTGACGGTTCAGTAGATATCGTGAACATGGGTGCTGCTGGCACACCACTTACCACTGGCGACAAAGCATTGCTAACTATCGACGTATGGGAGCACGCTTACTACATCGACTACCGCAACGCGCGCGCTAAATTTGTAGAAGTATTCTTAGCTTCTTTAGCTAACTGGGATTTCGCATCAGCTAACTTTGCTTAATGCGCTATTCGCACTACGCCTAGCATTTAGGCTAACCTAAGCGTTAGCAAAATACTGTGACAAAAAGCCTTAAGGGAAACTTTAAGGCTTTTTATTTGCCTACCAAGCCCGAGCTTAGGGTGCCCTATATAGCAACACAGAACATCCGTGAGCTACCTGCTATTTATCATTTGACGAATCAAATACTAAAACTCTGCTAGAATACGCAACTATGTTGCAAAGACTCATCATCCACCTCAGCCTTGTCCTGCTATTTGCATTAACGCAGATAGGCGTTGCTACGCATGAAATCAGCCACATCACCAATGGTACGCAACACTCGCAGCCAGTTGAAAAGTCGCAACAAAAAAACACAGTTGCCGAGCAATGTGCGCAATGTCTTAGCTATGCAAAAATCGCTAGTGGGGTATTAACCACCCCCTCCATCATTCCTATCAGCCAAGCTGGCTTGATTGCAACATCCAGCACCTACATATCGTTTCAACAGCCGTTAAGTAACCCATACTCCGCACGGGCACCACCTCAAACAGCAAGTATTTAGCTTAAAAACACCAGCAAACGCTACAACGCTTGCTGATCACTCGCTTATATTTTGAGGTTATTGATATGTATTACGCTCCTCCCCTGCAAGCGCTTAACGCGTTCGCATTTAGACCCCTGCTCATTGCTGTCGCTACAGCATTTTCCACACCAACTCTCGCTGCTGATGCTAACGTTGCCATCGATCTGCCTACCGTTTCTGTCACCAGCAACCCGTTAGGCGTCGCTTCTGACGAGCTAGTAGTGCCAGTTGCTGTCATCAGTGGGCGAGAGCTATCACTGAAGCGTGAAAGCACTTTAGGCGAAACGCTCAATGGCATTCCCGGCGTAAGCGCCACCCAATTTGGCCCGAATGCCTCACGCCCTGTCATTCGTGGTTTAGATGGTGAGCGCGTACGTATCATGCAAAATGGCACCAGTATTCTGGATGCATCTAGCTTAAGCTTCGACCATGCGGTGGGAGTAGATCCACTCATCATTGAACAAATTGACGTAGTGCGTGGGCCAGCAGCACTGCTATATGGCGGTAGCGCAGTAGGCGGCGTGGTGAATGCAATTGACCACCGCATCCCTAAAGAGCAGCTAAACGGCGTAACAGGTCGCGCTGAAACACGCTTTGGTGGCCCTAGCAACACCCGAAATGGCGCTGCAGTGATTGATGTGGGTAATGGGCAATTTGCCATCCATGCAGATGCTTATACACGCAGAACAGACGACTTGGATATTCCAGGCTATGCGGTATCACGCCGCAAAAGTGAGCAAGATGGCACCCCTCGCGAGAATCGTGGAAAATTAGTGAATAGCAGTGCAGACGGCAATGGCGGTGCATTAGGTGCGGCTTTAACTTTTGATAATGGCTACATCGGCACCTCGTTCTCTACCATGAACAACAACTACGGTGTGGTTGCAGAAGAAGACGTGCGTATTAACATGAAAAGTAACCGCTGGGATGTCGCCAGTGAGTTTACAGACTTAGGCGGCATGTTTAACCGCGTAAAACTACGTGCTGCATACACAGATTACCAACATCGTGAGTTAGAAAACGGCAGCGTTGGTACTACCTTTAAAAACCGTGGCGTAGAAAGCAGCATCGAATTAGGTCACCGTCCAATCGGCGCACTCGATGGCGTGATTGGCTACCAATTTAACAACACCAATTTCGAAGCCTTAGGTGAAGAGGCATTTGTACCTAGCGTTAACACACAAAATCAAGCAGCATACCTCTATGAAGAGTTAGCCATTGATAAACACAAAATCACGTTTGGCGGGCGCTTAGGCCACACTTCGGTAGATTCTAAAGATAATGCAAACTTTGGCGCAGGCCAGAGTAAAAGCTTTAACCCTAACAGCGCGGTGCTAGGTGGCCTGTATAGTATTGATAGCAATTGGTCAGTGACCGGCAACCTATCGCATAACGAGCGAGCGCCAAGCTACTTTGAGCTATACGCCAACGGTGCCCATATGGCCACCGGCCAATTTGAAGTAGGTAACACTGATTTTAAAAAAGAACGCTCAAATGGCGTTGATGCACAACTACGCTGGAAAGATGCCAAAAACTCCTTCAGCATTGGTACTTACTACACTCGCTTTAGTAATTTTATTGGGCTATTTGGTACTGGCAATGAAGTGACTGTTGATGGACAACCCTTACCAGAGGCAAAATTTATGACCGTGCCGGCCGTATTTAAGGGCTTTGAAAGTGAGGCTAAGTTTAGTCTAGCCGACAATTTAAGCTTAAACCTGCTAGGCGATTATGTACATGCCAAAGACCTGCGCAATGACAAGTATTTACCAAGAATCGCACCATTACGCTTAGGAGCAGGGCTACAGTATCAGCGCAGTCGCCTAGGAGCAAGATTAGACGTGCTCAAGGCATTTGCCCAAACGCATACTGCGGAAAATGAATTGAAAACGGATGGTTACACCAATGTGAGCGCACTTGTTTCCTACAAGCTGCCAACCAAGTTGAATCTAGAGCTATTTGCCAAAGCCAACAATTTACTCAACCAAGAGATACGCGACCATGCCTCGTTTTTAAAGGACATCTCGATGCAAGGGCAGCGTGCAATACTATTCGGATTACGTGGCGATTTTTAGCAACGACCGCCGACAGCGCAACATCAGCTAGATAGCCAGTGTTGCGCCGGCAATGCCTTATGCGAACAGGATAAGGCCCCACACCACTGCCACAATCAGCAGCGCAATAAATACCGCCGCACTGCCAATGTCCTTGGCCTGCTTAGCCAGTGCATGATGCTCGGTAGAAGTATGATCCACCGCTGCCTCAATCGCCGAGTTGAGCAACTCAACAATTAACACCAACAATACGCTAGCAATCAATAGCGCCTGCTCCACAGGGCTATTACCCAAATAAATAGCGAGCGGGATTAACACAATCGCTAGAAAAACCTCTTGGCGGAAGGCATCTTCATGCACAAATGCCGCTTTAAACCCTTCCAGCGAGTAACCAAAGGCGTTAATCAGGCGACGGATACCAGTTTTACCTTTAAACGGGCTGGTTGCTGCAGGCTTATTTGGAGGTGTTGACATCATAGACTTTCTAAAAAGTTGATTACGTAACGTTAAATTGTGAATAGTTTAATGCATGAATTTTAACATGCGCTATCATAACGGTTTAAGCAATAACGATTAGATTATTTAAAAGGACTATCATGGCACGTACTGTTAATTGTATTAAATTGGGCAAAGAGGCTGATGGCATGGATTTTCCGCCATACCCAGGTGAATTGGGCAAACGCATTTACATGAGCGTATCAAAAGAGGCGTGGGCAGTATGGTTAAAGCAGCAAACGATGCTGGTAAACGAAAACCGCCTCAGCTTGGCCGACCCTTCTGCCCGTAAATACTTAGCGGAGCAAACTGAAAAGTATTTCTTCGGTGACGGTGCTGACACAGCGAGCGGCTATGTTCCACCAAAAGAATAGTAGTTTTTAAGCATGGTGGACAAGCCGTCTGCTCATAAAAAACGCCAGTAGAGACTGGCGTTTTTTTATTCATGCTAAGCAAAGTTTACAACTAACCGCTAACAAAAGTCCCTAAAGAACCAGCATCATTGGTTTCTACCCACTTACGGATACGATTAGCATCGCCAATACGAGTTAACTTACCAGCGGAGTCCAGCAACACAATAATCACAGGCTGACCTGAAATCTGCGCTTGCATCACTAAGCAACGCCCAGCTTCATTAATAAAACCGGTTTTTGATAAACCAATATCCCACTTACCGCCACGCACTAGCGCATTGGTATTCACAAAGCTTAGCGGGCTACGACGTCCATACAAAGTAATTTCTTGCGAAGCCAGCGTTGTCACCTGACGAATCTCTGGGTAGTGATAAGCGGCATCAACCATTTTTGCTAAATCCTGGGCAGTCGATACGTTACTGCTATCTAAGCCAGTTGAATCCACAAAGCGACTGGCACTCATGCCGAGCAATTTTGCTTTTTGGTTCATGGCTTTAACAAAAGCATAGCTACCACCTGGATAGTTACGACCCAACGCTGATGCTGCTCTATTTTCTGAAGCCATCAACGCTAACTGCAACATCTCGCCGCGTGTCAGTGTAGTGCCTACACTTAATCTGGATGTGGTGTGCTTCAGATAATCCACATCTTCATCTGAAATATTAAGCAACTCATCCATCGGCAAATGTGCATCTAACATCACCATCGCGGTCATTAGCTTGGTCACAGATGCAATGGGGGTTGGTAAACTGGTATTTTTCGCGAACAATACTTCACCCGTTTGTTGGTTAATCACCAAGGCTTTGGCTGAAGCTAATTTGAGAGGGGTAGTGCCATCGTAGCTATCTACTGCTGCGATGGCTTTGCGCGCAGGCAAACGTGTTTTAACACGAAGCGCACTGGTTTTATATTTGACTGCTTTGTATTTGCTAGCAGCTTTAGACTGCGTTGAAACGTGTCTATGTTTTTTATCAGTAGCCGCATCCGCAGCCACAGGAACCAAGCACAGCGCGATGCTAATGTAAAATAAAGTAAATTTGCGCAGTGTGCTTTTCATAATGACTTATATCTCAGTGGGTTACAGCACAATACTATATAAAAACTTTAGCTTTGTCACCATAATTTTTAAGGATTTTAGGGTTAACCCGCACGCAACTTAAAAATAAATTAATTTTGGCGCAATTTACGTTAAAATTTAAGCCAATCTCAACTAAAAAATTACAGAGCAACCAGCATGCAAACGCCACAATCTTTGTTATTCAGCCCTCAACATTTATGGACAAAAGCTACGGCTAATGGCGTATGGGAGGCTGGCATTACGGATTATGCGCAAAACTTGTTAGGTGACATTGTGTTTGTTGAGGCGCCAGCTGTGGGCACGCGCTTAAGTGCAGCGCAACCATGCGGCTTGGTCGAGTCGGTTAAAACCGGTTCAGACCTGCACGCGCTGATAAATGGCGTAGTGCTTGAAATTAACCAAGCGGTCATTGATTCCCCAGAGCAAATCAACGATCATCCTTATAAAGCGTGGATTTTTAGATTTCAAGCGGATAACAGTGCCGATGCAGAACAGCTACTAAGTGCTGCGGCATATGATGCGCTGATTGACGCCTAAGAGACAGAACGCTTAAGCAAAAATTGCACTTGCGGCTTTAATCTTGATAAAAGACAAGGCCGCATGGCAACAACAACTAAACGACTGGAAACACCAAGCGCACAGCCTCCACCACCTTGGCAACTTCCGCCCGCACGTTGGCAATCATCTCACGCTCTATGCGCGGCATTTCTACCGCCAACACTTCATGTACTTTATTGGCTAGCGCTTGCTCAGTAGCTGGCAACTCAGCATTTAACCCCTGAACGAACTCATTTTTAGCCCCCTCAGCCAGCACTGTGAAGTCTGCTTTTAGCGTTGCGCTTAACTGCTGCGAGAGCTCTTCATACAGCGCAGGGAAGGTAGCGCCTAGCTTCTGCTGTAACGATTGCTGCGATTGCAACTGAATCGCATCCAGATAAATATTTAATTCCGATTGCGTATGCTGCGTCAGGTCTTTGTAAATGCCGGCAAGGTCTTGTGCCAAACTAGCGCGGTGCTCGCCGAGAATATCCTCATGTAGCCTGGAAATTTTAGCCTGCAAATCATGCGAGGCATTCTCAACTGTCAACTTCTCCAAATTCAATAACGACGCTTGCAGCCCGTCTGTGAGCGACTGCTCCAGTTTAGGCAGGGCGGCACTTAAGTTATTCTCTACATCAACCACCACTTGCGACTGCATTTGCGTCAAACTCTGCGCCAAATCAGCTTTAATAATATCCACGTTGGCGTGGACCATCTTCGGGATTTCGGTAGCAAAGTCGGCACGTGTTCTATCCACAAACACCGAAGTCTGCTCCATAATCGCCTGCTTCGCATTCATCAACTCGGCATCAATTTGCTTTTTCATTGCCTGTTCGGCATCTTGCTGCGTCGCCAACACCTGTTGGGTAAACTGCGCGTGCTGCTGCGTTAAATCACTTAAGGCATCGTTCTGGCCGCCTTTAATTTCGGCTGACGCATTGGATAAGTAATCCAACAACTCCTGTCGCACTTCATCTTTAATTTTTAGCGCGACGGTGCGCTCAATGTCAGCCACGATCTGCGGTCTGATTTCAGCGGCAATCGTGGCAATAAGCTCCGGCGTTACATTAAACGTACTTGCCAACATTTGCGTGGGCAACACATGCACTTCGGTTAACAGGGGGATATCGTCATCTTCTTGCATCTAATTTAATGTCCTTATAACGCACAAATGAACAGCTAATTAAGTAACGGCTAACTATGTGGCAGACTCATCGGTAGACTTGATTTGATAACCACGGTCTCGGTAAAACTTATAACGCGCCCTGGCTAATGCCTTATCCGCATCATCCATTCCCACCAGCTCCACCAAATACTTGAATCGACTAAAAAACGGCGGATGCTCTGTTTTTAAGTTAATTAAAATATCGTCTTGCAACAGTTGCGTACCATTGTTATCTACAATAATTGCAACGTCACTTTGCTCAGGGCTGCCTGGGTAGGCACTCGGCATAAAGCTGGTTGCCGAGTGCTGCCATAATACATCCTGCATGCGCGCCGACATTGCATCATCTTGGGTAAAAATAGTTAACTGACGTCCCTTTGGGGTTGCCCGGCTACATAGCTCCGCAACCTTTGCCAATTTATCAGGGACGTTAAAGAAAAACTCTACGCGCGTCATAATCTAAAGCGTTCGCATGCAATAATCACTCACGCGACTAGCGTGTGCGGCCAACCAAGAATTCCGTCAGCAATGGCACAGGGCGGCCAGTCCCGCCTTTTTCCTTACCTGACTTCCAAGCAGTGCCAGCGATATCTAAATGCGCCCAATCATATTTCTTCGTGAAGCGCGACAAGAAGCAGGCTGCGGTGATACTACCACCCGCACGACCGCCAATATTGGCAATATCAGCAAAGTTACTATCTAGCAAAGGCTGATAGTCATCCCACATCGGCATATGCCATGCACGATCCAAGGCTTGTTCACCCGCTTGCAACAGCTCTTTTGCCAAGCTATCGTTGTTACTAAACAAGCCACTCGCATGATGACCCAACGCAATCACGCAGGCACCAGTCAAGGTAGCAATATCCACCACTGCGCTAGGCTCAAAACGCTCTGCATAGGTCAAGGCGTCGCATAGAATCAAGCGCCCCTCGGCATCGGTATTAAGCACTTCAATCGTAAGTCCCGACATACTGGTTAACACGTCACCCGGTCTGGTCGCGCGGCCATCTGGCATATTTTCACAGGTAGGAATCACGCCCACCACATTCAACGGCAAATCCATCTCTGCGATGGTTTTAAACATACCCAACACGGTAGCCGCACCACACATGTCGTATTTCATTTCATCCATTTCCGCGCCTGACTTCAATGAAATACCGCCGGTATCAAAAGTGATGCCTTTACCCACTAGCACTACAGGTTTTTGGCTCTTATCGCCTTTAAGATGTTGCAACACAATAAGCTTAGGTGGTTGTTCACTACCTTGTGCTACGGCCAAGAATGAGCCCATGCCCAACTCTTGCATGGCTTCACGCTCTAGCACTTCCACTTTGAAGCCGTAAGTGTTCGCCATGGCCTGCGCTTGTTCTGCCAAATAAGTTGGCGTGCAGACATTAGGCGGCAAGTTGCCCAAATCTTTGGCCAAGCTCACCCCTAAACCGATTGCCTTGCCATCACGCAGACCAGATTCAGCAGCCTCCACATCGGTTGCACTTGTAATCTGGATAGCTAGTTTTTTAATGCCTTTTTTCGCTGCCTTTTCTTCTGCCGCATCAGGCTTGCGCTTAATCGCATCAAAACGATAACTCGCATCCAGCGCGGTTTCTACCAACTGCGCCACTTTCTTGCGCACATCTACGCCGGCCACTGGCAATTCAGCCAATGTCATCAACACCTCATCAACGCTAATCGCACCCAATGCTTTGACTGAAGCACGCACAGCCTTGCCATATTGCTTTGCGCCGAACTCAGCTTTTTTGCCCAAGCCCACTAACAGCACACGGTCGGCTTGCACGCCTGGCACTTGATGCAGCATCAAGCTAGCGTCCAACTTCCCCTCTAAATCACCATGTTTCAGTACATTGCTAAGATGCCCTGAGGATAAGGTATCAATGGCTTGCGCTGCCGCTGACAACTCACGCCCCTCATACACGCCAACGATGACACAATTATGATGCTGTTTTTCCGTTGCGCCCGTTTTTATGCTAAATTCCATAGTGTTAGATCCTAATTATTGTTGTGTCATTAAATTTTTTGCTGAAATGTAGAATCATCGCTACATATAAAGTTAACTACTCTACAATAGCGCATTAAACAATCAGCATCCATTTAATCAAATGTGAAGTTTGATTAAATTATCGCGTGTTTTACACGTAATTCATAGTCGTAAATAAATTGGTTTACCGTCCAGCATATGCTTTTTAGGCACTCATTAATAAAAGAACTCATTTCAACGGCTGCAGGTGCTTTCCTCATCCTGATTGGAATCGTGGTCGCCCAGCGTGCGGGCACGTTGGTGCGCCTTGCTGCCAAAGGCATTCTACCTAACGACGCCATTACCACCATTCTGGGCTTTAACATGGTGAAGTTCTTACCCATGGTGCTCTCACTCTCGCTATTTTTAGCAGTACTCATGACCTTGTCGCGCTGGTATCGCGATTCCGAAATGGTTATTTGGTTTAGCGGCGGGCTCAGTATCAATAGCTGGATACGTCCAGTACTCACTTTTATTTTCCCAGTTATTCTGTTTATCTTAGCGCTGAGTCTGTTTGTGATGCCCTGGGCCACCAGCAAAGGCGAGCTCTATCGCACTCAATTAGAGGCGCGCGATGACCTTGCCACCATTAGCCCAGGCGTATTTAAAGAGTCTGGCAATGGCGACCGGGTATTTTTTATGGAAAGTTTTGACGAACTCGGCAATGTGGTCAAAAACATTTTTGTGCAAACCTTACAGCATCAAAAGCTGGGGGTGATTGTTGCAGCCCAAGGTAGCCGTTATACCGAGAAAAATGGCGATAATTTTGTGCTGATGGAAAACGGCAAACGCTATGAAGGCAGCAGAGGAAGCGCCGAGTTCTCCACCACCACTTTTGAAAAATACGCCATCCGTATTGAGGCCAAAGAAGCAAAAGAAGAACCGCCCAGCACGCAATCCAAATCCACCAAGGAACTGGTCAGCTCAAGCAATAACA
>Ga0208121_100519_pt1 | contig 12606 bp, 14 predicted proteins | sample LakWasMet62_LOW9_2_FD_183894 | JGI IMG/M metagenome (GOLD analysis project Ga0208121, IMG submission 183894) | Freshwater sediment methanotrophic microbial communities from Lake Washington under simulated oxygen tension - Sediment Metagenome... | ecosystem: Environmental > Aquatic > Freshwater >... | reverse complement strand
CTAAGATAGGCGCATGGGCACATCTACCCGCGCCACCCCCCCTCGCTTCTGGGCCGACCTTTCCACGCGTGACTTCGCGTCACTCGACATGGCGCGCGCCATCGCCGTGTTGCCGGTGGCGGCCACCGAGCAGCATGGCCCGCACCTGCCGCTGAGCGTGGACACCGATCTGGCCAACGGCGTGGTGGCCGCGGCCCTGCCGCATATCGCTGCGGACCTGCCTGTGCTCTTGCTGCCCACGCAGGCCGTGGGCCTGAGCCCCGAGCACCAGGCCTACCCCGGCACGCTCACGCTGTCGGCGCACACCGTCATCAGCCTGTGGACCGAACTGGGCGCATCGGTGGCGCGCGCTGGTGTGAAGAAGCTGGTGCTGCTGAACTCGCACGGTGGCCAGGTGGGTGTGATGGACATCGTGGCGCGTGACCTGCGCGCACGGCTGGGTATGCTGGTCTACAGCGTCAACTGGTTCAACCTGCCGCTGGGCGCGCAGGTCGAAGGCCAGTTCAGCGCCGAGGAACACCGCTTCGGTATCCACGCCGGCCAGATCGAGACGGCGATGATGCTGGCGCTCAGGCCCGAGCGCGTGCAGATGGCGCAGGCGCAGAACTTTGCCTCGGCCTCGCAGCAGCGCGCTGCGGCCTTTCCCATCCTGGGCAACGGCAGGAGCGCCAAGCTGGGCTGGCAGATGCAGGACTACAACCCGGCCGGTGCCGTGGGCAACGCGGCCGCGGCCACGGCCGAGCAGGGCCGAACCGTGCTCGATGCCGCTGGTCGCGCGCTGGCCGCCTTGCTGGCCGAGATCGACCGCCTGCCGCCGGACACCCTGGCGACGAGATGAATCCGGCCAGTCCCGCTCCCGGCGCCAACCTGACTGCCGAGCAGCGGCGGCTACAGTCGCTGCACAGTTACGCCGTACTGGATTCGCTGCCCGAGGCCGGGTTCGACGAGCTCACACAACTGGCCTCCGAGTGGCTGGGCATGCCGATTGCGCTGGTCAGCCTGATCGATGAAGGGCGCCAGTGGTTCAAGTCACGCGTGGGGCTGGATGCCGACCAGACGCCGCGCAGCCAAGCGTTTTGCAGCGTGGCAATCGAACAGCCGACCGAACTGATGGTGGTGCCCGACGCGCTGCTGGATCCCCGTTTCCGGGACAATCCGCTGGTCACGGGTGAACCCCGCATCCGCTTTTATGCTGGCGCACCCCTGGTCATGCCCGATGGCCAGGCCCTGGGCACGCTATGCGTGATCGATCGGCAGGCCCGTGACTTCACCGAGGCACAAGGCCAGACCCTCGCGCGGCTCGCCCGGCAGGTGGTGGCCCAGCTGGAATTGCGCAGGCAGCAGACCGAACTGCAAATGGCCGTGGACCGCTACCAGAAGCTGTTCGACCACACCCTGGACGGGGTGCTGCAGACCCGCCCAGGCGGGGAGATCCTGTCGGCCAATCCCGCGGCCTGTGCCATGCTGGGCATGGGCGTGGAGGAGATGCGTCTGCGCGGGCGTGACCAGGTGCTCGACCTGAGCGACCCGCGGTTGCACAAGCTACTGGAAGCCCGTCAGCGCGAAGGTCAGGCACGGGGCGAACTGCGCATGCGTCGTGCCGATGGAACCCTGTTCGAAGTGGAGATCACCTCGGCGCTGTACCAGGGGTTGGACGGGCAGTGGCTCAGCAGCATCGTGTTTCGCGATATCACCGAACGCCAGCTCTGGGCGGCGCGACTGCAAACCCAGGTGGACCTGCTGCACAAGCTGTCCCGGCATGCGCCGGGCGTGCTGTGCCAGTTCCGCATGGCGCCGGATGGGCAGTTCAGCATGCCCTTCGCAAGCGAAGGCGTACGGACCATCTACGAAATCTCGCCCGAGGAGGCGCGTGCCGATGCCAGGCGGCTGCGCGAGCGCATGCATCCCGACGACCTGATGATGCTGAGTGAAACCTTCATGGCGTCCGCCCGGACCCTGCAGCCCTGGCATTGCGAATTCCGCATGCTGCTGCCCGAGCAGGGTCTGCGTTGGCGCCAGGGCGACGCCCAGCCCGAGCGACTGGAAGACGGCAGCATCGTCTGGTACGGCTTCATCACCGACATCACCGAACGCAAGGAGGCCGAGGCGCACACCTTCCGCCTGGCCTATTTCGACGCCCTCACCGGCCTGCCCAACCGCAGCCTGCTGCGTGACCGCATCGAACAGGCGCTGGCGCTGGCGCGGCGCAACCACCAGTACGGGGCCGTGATGTTCGTCGACCTCGACAATTTCAAGCAGATCAACGATGCGCGTGGCCATTCGGTCGGCGACCATCTGCTGACCGAAGTGGCCAAGCGCCTGCAGGACCTGCTGCGTGCCGAAGACACGGTGGCGCGGATCGGCGGCGATGAGTTCGTGCTGCTCATCAATGAACTGGGCCAGGATGTGGACGCCAGTGCGCGGGCCGCCATGGCCGTGGCCGAGAAAGTGCGCGCCACGCTGGACCGGCCGCACCTGATCGACAACTTCAGCTACACCAGCACCGGCAGCGTCGGCATCAGCCTCTTTCCCAAGGCCGGCCAGCAGATCGACGACCTGCTGCGCGAGGCCGACACCGCCATGTACCGCGCCAAGTCCACCGGGCGCAACCGCATCGCCTTCTTCGAGTTGGCCATGCAGCACGAGGTGGAGGAGCGGCTGGCCCTGGAGCAGGAACTCAAGGAAGCGCTGGCCGGCGGCCAGCTGCGCCTGCACGTGCAGTCCCAGGTGGACGCCGCCGGTTGTGAAGTGGCCGGCGAGCTGCTCTTGCGCTGGCAGCATCCCACACGGGGCCTGGTGCCGCCGATGCGTTTCATTCCGCTGGCCGAGGAAACCGGCCTGATCCTGCCGCTGGGAGAATGGGTGATCGAGCAGGCCTGCAGCACGCTGAAACGCATGCGGCGCCAGGGGTTGACGCAGTCCCTGGCGGTCAATGTCAGTGCGCGCCAGTTCCGCGACGAGAACTTTGTTGCCCGTGTGCAGGACATCCTGCAGTGCACCGGTGCGCCGGCGCAGCAACTGGTGTTCGAGGTGACGGAGAGCCTGTTCATCCAGGACTGGGAGCACTCGCTGCGGCGCATCATCGAACTCGTGAAGATGGGCATCCGTTTCTCGATCGACGATTTCGGCACCGGTTATTCCAGCCTGAGCTATCTGCAGCGCCTGCCGCTGTTCGAACTCAAGATCGACCGCAGCTTCGTGCAGGACACGCCGCACGACGTCAACGACACGGCCATCGTGCAGTCCATCCTCTCGATGGCGCAGCACCTGGGCCTGGAGGTCGTGGCCGAGGGTGTGGAGAACCGCGCCCAGGCCGACTTTCTGCTGGCCAGCCAGTGCAACCGGCTGCAGGGGTATCTGTTTTCCCAGCCGCAGCCCCTGGAGGACTGGCTGGCGCACATGGGACTGCGCGAGTGAGCGCAGCAGGCTGGCCTGGCATGCCGGTTTGACAGCGCGGCTGGCCCTGCGGATACTCTGTTCCATCCTCGCAGGAACAGGAGCCGCCCTTGAACACTTCCACCGATCGCCGTCAGTTCCTGCGCTCCGTGTTCCATGCGCCGGTGCGCCTGCAGCTGGGTGAACGCGAAAGCCAGGCGTTTCTGCACGATGTGTCGCTCAAGGGCGCGCTGGTCGAAGTCTCTGCCAGCTGGGGCGGGCGCGTGGGCGACGCCTGCCTGCTGCGCCTGGAACTGGCCAGCGATGCGGCCATCTCCATGGAGGCCACGGTCGCGCATGTCGAGGGCCGCCACGTGGGCCTGCATTGCGAGCGCCTGGACCTGGACAGCATGACGCACCTGCGCCAGCTGGTCGAACACAATGTCGATGACCCGGCCCTGCTGGAGCGTGACCTCGCCACCCTGGTGGCCCAGGGCCGCGCCGAAGCCTGAGTCCGCGATGTGCTGCGACGTTCCCTGCTGGCCTGGCCGGCCGTGCTGCTGGGGTCTCCCGCACAGGCCGCCACAGCGGGTGAGCTGCTGGGCTCGGGTCGGCACGTGCTGCTGATGCGCCATGCCGATGCTCCGGGCTACGGCGATCCGCCGGGTTTCCGCCGGGGCGATTGCGCCACCCAACGCAACCTGGGGCCGGCCGGCCGCGAGCAGGCCCGCGCCGCCGGTCGCTGGCTGCGCAGCCAGGGCGTGGCCCGCGCGCAAGTGTTCTCCAGCCCCTGGTGCCGCTGCCTGGAGACGGCGCAGCTGCTGGGTTTTGGCGCCGTGAGCGTGGAAGAAAGCCTGGGCTCCATCTTCGGGCGCGCGGAACTGACATCGCAGCACACCGCGGCTCTGCAGGCCTTCGTGGCGCGCCTGCTGGCCGGCCCGCTGGACCGCGCACCCCTCCTGGTCACGCACCAGGGCGTCATCACGGCCTATGTCGGCGGCGGGGTGGCCAGCGGCGAGATGGTGCTGGTGCGGGTTGATCGCCAGGGCCGGCCGCAGGACACGGTGCGCTACCCAGCGCCACCCCTGTCCTGAACCGACCGGACCGACTCAGTAGTGCGGCGGCAGCTCGTCGCGCAGATTGCGCAGCACCGGTGCGCTGCCCTCGGGCAACTGCTGGCGCAGGCCCATGACTTCGCGCAACAGCAGGTCGATCTGCTGCTGCTGGCGATAGATGGTCTGGTTCAGCTGATCCAGCAGGTCTTCCGCATAACTGGCCTTGATCTCCAGCTCGGTCAGGCGGGTGTCGGTGTCTTGGGTGGAAGCCATGCCCGTATTGGACCTGAAAAGCAGGCGTGACGCCGAGGGTGCGCAAGGCGCTTCGAACTGGGGGCCGATCCGGTGCAAATCCGCGAAGCGAAACCTCGTTCATAGGTCATCGCGGGGCTTAACGCAAGAGCCTTTTCCCGAGTGTTGCGCTCGGAAGACGTCACACTTCAAGCACTTTCTCAAGTCTCGGCCCTAAGCGCATGGACTGCCGTGACGCCGGCGTAACAGCCTGATTTTTCTGTGTTTTCCGCCGGAGTTCCGTGCGGTTTTGAGGCGCGTGGCCCGGACAATAGGCGCAGCAAGGCGACAACGCGGCACCACCAGCACAACACAGAAGGGGCGACACACCATGTTCAATACCTGGAAAAAATTCGCGACACGCCCCGAACCGGTCGAGGTGCTGGACGCCGTGCCGGTGCTGAACCGCTCGATGGCCTACCGCCGTTTCCTGCGCTCGGTCTACCAGGCGCCGGCCCGGCTCAATCTCGCGGGGTATATGCGCGAGGTCCAGGTGCTCGATGTCTCCCTCAAGGGGGCGCTGGTCGACATGGGCGCGGCCCTGCCCTGTCCAGTGGGGGTGCGCGGCCGCCTGCGCCTGCTGCTCTCGCCCACCGTCTTCATCGCCATGGACGTGGCGGTGACGCGTGTGCGGGGCAGCCAGCTGGGCCTGCAGTGCCTGCACATCGACCTCGACAGCGTCACGCACCTGCGCCAGCTGATCGAGCGCAACTCCCAGGACCCGGCCCTGCTGGCACGCGAACTCTCGGTGCTGGTCGGCGCCACGGCCTGATCCGTTCAGCGCAAGCTCAGCGATCCTTGCTGATCGCCTGGCGCGTTTGCGCCGCTTGTCCCGTGAGCCATTCGCAGAAAGCCTGCACTTCGGGCCGCGCATGGCTGTGCGGTGCCGCGATGAGCCAGTAGGCCATGGGCGAGTCCAGGCGCATGCCGGGCAGCACTTCGATCAGGTCCCCTGAACGCAGGCTGTCAGCCACCAGCGGCATGCGCGTGAGCGCCACGCCCTGGCCGGCCAGCGCGGCCTGCGCGATCTGGTAGGCGTAACCGAAGTAGAGCCAGCGCTTGGGCTCGAGCTTGCGCAGGCGATAGACATCCAGCCAGTGTCGCCATGTGAGCCAGGCCATGGGCTGGCTGTGCTGCGCCTCGTTCGCCTCGATCAGCGTGAATTGGGCCAGGTCCTCGGCGCGCTGCAGGGGCCGGTTCTTGAGAAGCCAGGGGCTGACCACGGGGGTGAGCTGCTCGTCGAAGAGGTGCACGGCGTGCGCCGGCACATGGGAGGCCTGGGTGTAGCGCAGCACCAGGTCGACGTCGGCGGTGTCCAGGTCGACCAGCGCGTCGGAGGCGTCGATGCGGATGTCGATGTCGGGGTGCTGGCTCTGGAAGGCCTCCAGCCGCGGGATCAGCCACATGGACGCGAACGAGGCCCAGGTGCTGATGGCCACGCTCTTGCGCCCGGCGCTGCGCCGGATCTGCCGCACGGCGTTGTCCATGCGCTCCAGCGAGGGCAGCACGGCCTGTAGCAGTTGCGCCCCGGCGGCGGTGAGCTCCACGGCGCGTGTGTGGCGCAGGAACAGGCTCACGCCCACCTCGTCCTCCAGGGCCTGGATCTGCCGTGTCACCGCGCTCTGGGTCAGCGCCAGTTCTTCGGAGGCGGCGCGGAAGTTCAGCTGCCGTGCCACGGCCTCGAAGGCGCGCAGCTGGCCCACGCCGATGGGGCGGGTGCGGGGCGAGAAATCGGTGGGCGACATGGCGATACCGTGGGGGGTTGATTGATGCGCTTTGCGAATCAATAGCCTAACCGGATTTCATTAGACGGGCCAGCGGATTTTGCTGATGATGCAATGCCGAACACTCTCAAAAGGAGTCAGTCATGCCCTCCCTCGGCGATCACGAATTGCAACAATCATTCGACGCGATCGGCGTCGCGCGCTGCTGGAATCTGGCGGCCGGACAGGTGCTGAGCCTGCGTCCGCGCGGCGCGGGTACCCTGCGCATACGGGAGGGCCGGGCCTGGGTCACGCTGGATGAGCGGCCCGCTGGACACGGCCCGGACGCGGGCGACTATTTCCTGCTGGTGGGCGATCAGCTGGCGGTGGCGCCTGGGCGGCATCTGGTCCTCGAATCACTGGACCAGGACACGCTGAGTTTTGAATGGCTGCCTCTGACCGAGACCGCAGCGCGGCAGCAGCGGCCCGCGCCGCTGCTGCAATCGCTGGGCGAGCTTGGCACAGCGGGAGGTTTGGCGGGCCAGGCCCTGCTGCGCCTCTTGCGCGGGCTGCTGGCCTATCCGGAGCTGTTGCTGTTGGCGGGCTACCGCGGGCTCAGGCGCCGTTGATCGCTCAGACCACGGTGTAGAACTGCATCTCGACGCGATCCGGGCGGCGCACGCCAGTGCCGACGAAGAGCCGCTCGCTGATCCAGCCCAGCGTCGGTGATGCCGTTTCGAAACTCGGGCTGCAGCGGAAATAGATCAGCTGCGGATCGACGGACTCGCCGCGGATGAGCCGGCGCATCACCTCCGGCTCGGCCACACGCACGGCCCGGTTCTGCACGTAGATCAGGTCGCCGGCATCGGTTTCCAGCACATAACGTGCGTCGAGCTCGGCCAGGCGCGGGTTGACGATGAGCTGGAAATCGGCGCCGCCCGGCAGCACCCGCGCGCTCCAGCCCAGGCCCCGGGCCTCGCCGCCCAGGATGGGGATGAGGCGGCGCAGGCCATGCACGGTCTGGCCGACTTCCTGGGGCCGGTCCACCGTGACGGAGAGCTCGGCAAAGAATTCCAGCGCGGGGGGAGTCGGGTGTTGCATGACGCCAGTTTATGACACGCCGGCGTGCACCGGGGCTGTCTGCCTTCAGGCGTAGGTGACCCAGGTCGCGAGATCCGGGTGGTCCAGGTGCGGCAGGGTGTTGTAGCTCAGCAGGGTGTGGCGCTTCGGGTTGAAGGTGAACTCCGTCACCGAGCTGTTGCGGATGCGCATGTTCAGCTCGATGGTGGTCTCGGGCGTGGTGCCCAGCACGTGGCCCACGGCCGTGGCGATCGGCCCGCCGCTGGAGACGATCAGCACATTGCCTTCGTAGCTTTTGCGCACGTGGTCCAGCGCACCGGTCACACCGGCCAGGAAATCGTCGTAGCTGGGCATGCCCCTGGGGCTAACTACGCCGTTCATCCACTGGCGCAGGCCGTCGCGCAGCAGGCGGAAGTGGTGGCGGTAGAGCTCGGGCGTGTCGGGTTTCTGCAGGGGATGGGGGTGGATGGCCGCGATCACGGCCTCGCTGTCGTACTCGTTGAGGCCCTCCAGAGCCAGCACTTCCCTGTCATAGCCTGCGCCAGCGGCGATGCCGGCCCAGGTCTGCGCATGGCGGCGCAGGGTGCCGGTGAGCACGGCGTCGAAGGTGATGCCGCGTTCGCGCCAGTGCTGGCCCAGGCGTTCACTTTGCCGGCGGCCGAGTTCGCTGAGCTGGTCGTAATCGGCGGCGCCAAAAGAGGCCTGGCCGTGGCGCACGAGATAGAGGGTTCCCATGGACGGATTGTGGCAAGTCCGGCGCCTGCCACTTGTCGCCGGTGCGACGGGCGCTATGAATTCAGGAGCAAATCTGGAGAGCCCCTTTCGGGGTCTGCAACCGGGCCCGCAGGCGCGCGGGGCCAGGCTGCACGGGAACGCCCGACAGGCCGAGGGCCTGGCAGGCGCTGGCCAGGGTGTCAGCCTGCGGGTGTTGCAGATCGAAAGACAGAAGCGTCACGCCGCTCGCCGGCATGGCCGTGGCCGGGTGCACCGCGCCCCACTGGATCAGCGTGGGCAGGCAACCGTCCAGGAGCCGTTGGCCGTCTTCGCGCACCGTGATCTGCCATTGCAGCAGGCCTTGCGGCGTGGGGCGTGAGGCGGCGATCACTGCCCCGCGATCGATGCCGCGCGCGCGCAGGCTGGCCACGGCTGCTGGCGCATCGTCCACACGCGCCACCCAGTGCACGAGCTGCGGGCCATCGCGGCGCACACGCGCCTGCACGGCGGCATCGTCCAGGTCGAACCAGCGTCTGCGTGCAGGGGGTGGGGCCGCAGGATCGATGGCGATGATCTCGAAATAGGCCAGCGGGAATTCCGCCGTCGCGATGCTGAACAGGCGGTTGTGCGTGCCCATGAGCGCATGCTGGCCGCCCGGTCCCGGCGTGATGCCCAGCGTCTGCTCGCACCAGGCCACGCCTTCGTCCAGCGTGACCGCGGCGAGGACGAGGTGGTCGAGTTGCGCGGTCACAGGACGACCTGGCCCGTGATGCAGGTCTGCACCTGACCGCCGACCCAGACCTGGCCGGTTTCGTCGCGCTCCAGCAGCACACGCCCGGCCCGGCCCAGGCAGGTGCCTTGCGCGGCCACATAACGCGCGGGCAGCCGGTCTTCGGCCATCAGCCATTGCGCCAGGCTGGCGTTGAGGCTGCCGGTGACCGGGTCTTCGGTGATGCCCACCGGCGCGGCGAAGGCGCGCACCTCCAGGTCGGGGGTCGCCAGCTGTGGCACGTCGGCCGCGTGTTCGGCGAAGGCGCGGGTCTCGCGGCTGCTGCGCGCGATCAGTTGCACCGCGCCGCTGTCCTGCGTAAGTGCGGCCACGCCCACCTTTTGCTGCAGTTCGCGCAGGCGCTGGTGGTCGGGCTCCAGCGCGAGCACGGTGTCCACGCTGTCCAGCAGCAGGCCCAGCCAGCGCGGGCCGTTGTCGAGCACTTGCGCGGCGCGGATCTGCTGGGGTGTGATGCCCAGGGCCTGTGCCACCTGCGCCAGCAGCTCGGGCGCGGGCATGCTGCGCGTGAGCGGCGGGGCGGCGAAGGCCAGGTGTTGGCCGGCACGGCGGATGCTGACCAGGCCCACCGCGCACTCCTGCACGATCACATCCGTCCGGGCCGATGTGCCGCCGGCTTCGAGCCAGGCGTGGCAGCTGCCCAGCGTGGGGTGGCCGGCGAAGGGCAGTTCGCCGCCAGGTGTAAAGATGCGCACGCGGTAGTCGGCACCGGCCTGCGTGGGTGGCAGCACAAAGGTGGTCTCGGACAGATTGGTCCAGCGCGCGAAGCGCTGCATCTGCTCATCCGTGAGGCCGCTGCCGTCCAGCACCACGGCCAGCGGGTTGCCCCAGTAGGGCGTGGCGGTGAAGACGTCGACCTGCCGGTAGGGGCGCGGGTGCTGGTTCATTGGGTAAGCTCCATGCTACGCATTGCGGTGCGAGCGCCTGCTGGCGGCCGTGCGTCGCTCATGTCATGTGCTCCCGGATCACGGCGGCCAGGGCCGAGACACCGCGCTCGATCTCCTCCGCGCTGGCCGTGACGAAGGACAGGCGCAGGGTGCGTGCATCGGGTGTGCCCGCGTAGAAGGCCGCACCAGGCACGTAGGCCACACCGCGTGCCACCGCTTTGGGCAGCAGGGCTGCGGCGTCAAAACCCGCGGGGAGTCGGGCCCACAGGAACATGCCGCCCACGGGGCGGTTCCAGCTCACCTCCCTGGGCATATGCTGTTCCAGCGCGGCGAGCATCACATCGCGTTGCGATTTGTAGAGCGCCCGGATACGCGGTACGTGGCGGTCGAGGAAGCCGTTCTTCATGACCTCGGCCACCACACGCTGGTTGAAGCCCGGGCTGTGCAGGTCGGCGGCCTGTTTGGCCTGTAGCAGTTTGGGGAACACCTCTTTGGGCGCGATCAGGTAACCCAGGCGCAGGCTGGGCGCCAGCACTTTGGAAAAGGAGCCGAGGTAGAGGCAGCCTTGCGGGTGACGCGCGGTCAGCGGGGCGGGCGGCGCCTGGTCGAACCAGAGTTCGCCGTAGGGGTTGTCCTCGATCAGGGGCAGGGCCAGTTCGCCGGCAGCCGAACTCAGCGCCGCGCGCCGCGCCTCGCTCATCATGCGGCCGGTGGGGTTCTGGAAATTGGGCAGCACGTACATGAAGCGCGCGGGTGTGCCGGCGGCCTGGGCGGCGCGCAGCGCAGCGATGTCCACCCCCTCGTCGTCACTGGCCACGCTGTGCACCTGCGGCTCCATGGGCGCGAAGGCCTGCAGGGCGCCGAGGTAGGTGGGCGTTTCGACCAGGATGCGGCTGCCGGTGTCGATCAGCACCTTGGCGGCCAGGTCCAGGCCCTGCTGCGAGCCGGTGGTGATGAGCACCTGGGCCGGGTCGACTTTCCAGGGCAATCCGGCCGCCACCATCTCGCGCAGCGGGCCGTAGCCTTCACTGGCCGCGTACTGCAGCGCGGCCTGGGCGTCGTCGCGCAGCACACGTGCGCAGGCTTGCGCAAACTCTTCCACCGGGAAGGTCCTGGGCGAGGGCAGGCCGCCGGCAAAGCTGATGATGCCGGGTTGCTCGGTGAGCTTGAGCAGTTCGCGCAGCACCGAGGGGTTCATCAGCGCGGCGCGCGAGGACAGCACCCACGGCGAGGTGGAGGGGGTGCTCGGTTTCATGGTGTGCTTCCTTGTGTTTCAGAGAGACGGGAGGGGCGCTGCCCACAGGCATTTTGCGCCCGGCAAGGACGACAGCGCTGCAGCAGATCCAGGGAATGATGGCGAGGCGGGGCGTGCATCGCACCGACTTTACCGCGCTGCGTCGGCTCAGTTCGTCAGCGCGGCCAGTGCGTGCAGCAGGGCGCGGTTCACGTCTTCGGCCGTGTAGCCGTAGCTGTCGCACAACAGGCGTGTGGCGCGGGTGTCGGCCAGTTCGAGCGCGCGCGCCAGCTGCAGGGCGGGGTGGTAGGGGCCGCTGTGCTCCAGCAGGGCCTGCAGGATACGCTGCGACAGGGGCAGGCGCTGCAGTGCCTCGGCCAGGGGTTCGCCCAGCAGGCGGTCGAGTTGCGAGAACAGGCCGCAGAGCTGGACCTCGCGGCGCAGATCCTCTTCGTCCCCGGCATCGAGCAGATGTTCGAGCAGGCGCGCACGCGCGACCATGCCCAGGCGCACGGGTTGCAGGTCCGGCTCGTTGCCTGCCTGCGGCAGCTGGCCCAGCAGCCAGGCCTGCACGTGCCGCAGGCCCCAGACCTGCAGGCCGCGCTGCAAGGTGTCGATATTGCCGCGCAGCTGCGGCGCCGCGGTGTTGACGTGCTGCAGGAAGCGGTAGGCCAGCAGCGGGTCGGCGCTGAGCAGGATTTCGATGCGGTCCAGGTCCGCGTCGTCGTCGATCGCACGCACCACGCGGCTGATCACCGTGCGGTCGGGCTGGCGGGCCTGGGCGGGCAGGCTGTGCAGCACGTCTTCGACGGGCCAGCCGGCAACGGCCCAGGCCCCGTGCTGGTCGAGCGCGGCGGTGGTCTGTGCGCGGTGGCCGCTGCCCAGCACGATCTGGCCCGGGCCGAGGGCCGCTTGTGCCTCGTCCGTGAGGTACACGCCGGGGCGTGTGGTGACGGGGGCGGCCTCGGCGGGCAGGCGATCCGGCCACACCAGGGGCAGGCCGCGTGCCTGGGCCTGCAGCGCGCGCGGGCGCAGCACTGCGTCGCCTTGCGCCTCGGGGGGCAGCAGGAGCCAGGGGCCATCGGCGCGGCCGTGCGCCAGCAGGTCGAGCAGCAACAGGGGGTGACCCACGCGCAGCAGCAACCGGGGCGCACGCGCCGGCCAGAGTTCGGCCAGCACGCCCAGCAGGTGGCGCGCATCAATGCCCTGGGCCTCGGGCAGGGGGGCGGCGTGCAGCTCGACCGCTGCGATCTCGCGCCGGGGGTTCCAGAGGAAGCGATAGCCCAGGGTGAGCTGGTCCAGGACGGAATCGCTCATGCCATGCAGTGCCGGAGGTGCAAGACGGTGCGGGCGGCTCAGCCGAGGTAGTTGAACAGCGAGAGGCGCTGGATCTGGGCGTAGGTCTTGAGCGCCGCGTCGTAGCCGGTCTGCTGGTTCTGGAACTCGGAGATGCCCTTGATCATGTCCATGTCTTCGGCGC
>Ga0208121_100518_pt1 | contig 12607 bp, 14 predicted proteins | sample LakWasMet62_LOW9_2_FD_183894 | JGI IMG/M metagenome (GOLD analysis project Ga0208121, IMG submission 183894) | Freshwater sediment methanotrophic microbial communities from Lake Washington under simulated oxygen tension - Sediment Metagenome... | ecosystem: Environmental > Aquatic > Freshwater >... | reverse complement strand
TTGCCGACCGAGGCGTAGAAGGTGTAGCCCAGGGCCTTCTGCTCGCCCAGCCATTTGTCGAAGTCGCGCGTGGGACCGCAGCCGGCGATGACCGTGAAGCCCTCCTTGTGCAGGCGCTGGCAGATGGCGGTACCGATGCCACCCATGCCGCCGGTAACGTAGGCTACTTTCTTGCTCATGATGCTCTCCTCGTTGAACTCGTTCTCAATCTAATGGCTGGGCTCTGCCGGCGGCCCTAGGCAAAACCCGTGTGTGGGGCAAACCCTCAACGCTCGATGGTCAGGGCCACGCCCATGCCGCCGCCGATGCACAGGCTGGCAATGCCTTTCTTCGCATTGCGACGCTGCATCTCGTGCAGCAGCGTGACCAGGATGCGGCAGCCCGATGCACCAATCGGGTGACCGATGGCAATCGCGCCACCGTTGACGTTGACCTTGGAGGTGTCCCAGCCCATCTCCTTGTTGACGGCACAGGCCTGGGCCGCAAAGGCTTCGTTGATTTCCAGCAGGTCCAGGTCGGCGGCCTTCCAGCCGGCGCGCGCCAGCGCCCTCTGTGAGGCCGGCACCGGGCCCATGCCCATGGTGGCCGGGTCCAGGCCGCTGGTGGCGTAGCTGGCAATGCGGCCCAGGGGCTTGAGACCGAGCGCAGCGGCCTTCTTCGCCGTCATGACCATCACGGCGGCAGCGCCGTCGTTGATGCCCGAGGCGTTGCCTGCCGTCACGCCGCCGGCCTTGTCGAAGGCGGGGCGCAGGCCGGCCAGGGCTTCGGCGTTGGTCTTGCGGTTGATGAACTCGTCGGCGTCGAACACCAGCGGGTCGCCCTTCTTCTGCGGCAGCAGCACGGGCACGATCTCGTCCTTGAAGCGGCCGGCGTCCTGCGCGGCGGCGGCCTTCTGCTGGCTGGCCAGGGCCAGCGCGTCCTGCATCTCGCGTGTGATGCCGTACTGCTTGGCCACGTTCTCGGCGGTGATGCCCATGTGGTACTGGTTGTAGACGTCCCACAGGCCGTCGACGATCATGGTGTCGATGAGCTTCCAGTCGCCCATGCGCTGGCCGTCGCGCGAGCCGGGCAGCACGTGCGGCGCCAGGCTCATGTTCTCCTGGCCGCCGGCAATGACGATCTCGCTGTCACCCGTGGCCACGGCCTGCGCGGCCAGCATCACGGCCTTGAGGCCGGAGCCGCAGACCGCGTTGATGGTGAGCGCGGGGATTTCCTTGGGCAGGCCGCTTTTCATGAGCGCCTGGCGGGCCGGGTTCTGGCCGGCGCCGGCCGCGAGCACCTGGCCCAGGATGACTTCACCCACCAGGGCGGTATCGACCTTGCTGCGCGCCAGCAGGGCCTTGATGACGATGGCGCCGAGCTCGGTGGCCTGCGTCTTGGCCAACCCGCCGCCGAACTTGCCGACCGCGGTGCGTGCCGCGGCAACGATGACGATGTCTTCCATGGTGCGTCTCCTGTTGACTATGCTTTCTGCTTCACGTAGCGGCCGGGCGCCGCCTCGATGACCTTGTACTTGCTGCCCTTGCCGTATTTCTTGGGTGCGGCGATCTGCTTGCCAGCCTGCGCCTTGAGCCAGGCGGCCCAGTCGGGCCACCAGCTGCCGGCGTGTTCGTCGGCGCCTTCGAACCAGGCATCGAAAGTCTTGGGCAGCTTGCCGTCCTTGCGTATCCAGTGGCTGCGTTTCTTTTTCTCGGGCGGGTTGATCACGCCTGCGATGTGACCGGAGGCCCCCATGACAAAACGCTTCTTGCCCGGTAGCACCTGGGTGCTGGTGTAGGCGCCGGGGATGGGCACGATGTGGTCTTCGCGCGAACCGTAGATGTAGACGGGCACGTCCACCGTGCGCAGATCCACCGGCTCGCCGCAGACGGTGAGCTTGCCGGGTTTGACCAGGTTGTTTTCCAGGTAGGTGTTGCGCAGGTACCAGGCGTAGAAAGGCCCGGGCAGGTTGGTGCTGTCGCTGTTCCAGTAGAGCAGGTCAAACGGTGGCGGTGTTTCGCCCTTGAGGTAGTTGCCCACCACGTAGTTCCAGACCAGGTCGTTGGGGCGCAGGAAGCTGAAGGTGGAGCCCAGGTCGCGCCCGGCCATCAGGCCGCCCTGCCCCATCTGCTGCTCACGCAGGCGCACCGAGTTCTCGTCGATGAAGACGTCCAGGATGCCGGTGTCGCTGAAGTCAAGGAAGGTGGTCAGCAAGGTGAGGCTGTGCACGGGTTTCTCGCCACGTGCCGCCAGCACGGCCAGGGCCGTGCCCAGGATGGTGCCGCCCACGCAGAAACCCAGGGCGTTGATCTGCTCGGCCCCGCTGATCTCCTGCACCACGTGGATGGCCTGGATGGTCGCGTCCTCGATGTAGTCGTCCCAGGTCTTGTGGCCCAGGCTTTCGTCGGGGTTGCGCCAGCTCACCACGAAGGTGCGGTGGCCCTGGGCCACGGCATAGCGGATCAGCGAGTTCTCGGGCTGCAGGTCCAGGATGTAGTACTTGTTGATGCAGGGCGGCACCAGCAGGAAGGGCCGCTCGTAGACCTTCTCGGTGAGCGGCTTGTATTCGATGAGCTGGAAAAGTTCGTTCTCGTAGACCACTGCGCCTTCGCTGGTGGCCACGTTCTTGCCGACCTCGAAGCGGCTTTCGTCGGTCATGCTCACATGGCCCTGGCCGAGGTCGTGCAGCATGTTCTGCAAGCCCTTGGCGATGCTCTCGCCCTTGGTCTCGATGGCCTTCTTCTGGGCCTCAGCATTGAAGGCCAGGTAGTTGCTGGGCGCACTGGCGGCCACCCACTGCTCCACACCGAAGCGGATGCGCGCGCGCGTCTTGGCGTCGGCCTGCACGGCGTCGGCCATCTCCATCAGCAGGCGGGCATTGAGCAGGTAGGTGGAGGCCGTCATGGCCGCCAACGGGTTCTCGCCCCAGGCCGGCGCGGCGAAACGCCGGTCCCCGCTCACCGTTGCACTGGCACCCTGCTGCATGAGATGGGCGAGGTCCTGCACGTACTGCTGCTGCAGGGCCTGCAGCTTGTCGGGCGGGATGGTCACCGGAGGGTCCATCGCCGGGAGTGCGGCGGGGCCCTGGCCCGGATGCGCGCCCTGGAAGGACTGGAAGAGCTTGAGCCAGCTGTCAGCGTAGGCCTGCTGGAACTGCTGCGCCGCTTGCGCCCAAAATTCGGGGGTATCCTGTGTCACGCTGGGTCCTTCGTGCTGGAAATACGCTTCCGTAGCCAGTATGTCAGGCTTGGGCCTACAAATTCCTGACGCCGACCAATTTACTCATGTTCTCGATCCCATGTTCCTGATCCTGATCGCCATCGGCTGGCTTTACGTGGCGCTGATGATGGCCGTGGCCGAAGCCACCAGCCCCATTGGTAGCGTGCTAGGTGCGTTCTTCACCTTCCTGCTGTATGGCGTGGGGCCGGTGGCCCTGCTGCTCTACATCCTGGGCACGCCGGCGCGCAAGAAGCTGCGCAAACAGCGCGAGGCCGAGGAACTGGCGGCCTGGCAACAGGCCCAGGCCGGCTCAGCCCAGCCAGATGCAGGCAGCCAGTCGCCCGCTGACGCGGTCGCGCCGGTGCGAAAAGAACCGTGACGGCTGCGTGACGGTGCACCACGACGGTGAACCGTCGTTGCCATAGACCTGCGTGATGCCCAGCGCTGCTAGGCGCAGCCTGGCCAGGGCCGGCAGATCGGCCAGCCATTTGCCGGCGGCCGCGGCCGGGCGAAAGCAGCTGGCGGCCTGCGGCGACCGGACCTCGAACGCCGCCTTCACTTCGGGGCCGACCTCGAAAGCCTGCGGCCCGATGCAGGGGCCGAGCCAGACCATGAGCTCGCGCGCGTCGACCCGCAGGGCGGCGTGCAGGGTTTCGATCACGCCCACCCCACCCTCGCCGGCCAGGCCACGCCAGCCGGCGTGGGCAGCGGCCACGACACTGCCGCGGGCATCGGTGAACAGCAGGGGCAGGCAGTCGGCCACCATGATGGTGCAGGCCACGCCGCGCTCACGCGTGAGGCAGGCATCGGCCACGGTGCCCTGGGGCGTGTGCGCATCCAGCGCCACCACGCCGCGGCCATGCACCTGCTGCAGGAAGACCGGGCGCGCGCCCAGGGCCTGGGCCAGTACGGCCCGGTTGGCGCCCACAGCCAGCGGGTCGTCGCCGACGTGGTCACCGAGGTTCAGGCTGTCATAAGGCGGCAGGGAACGGCCGCCAACGCGGGCGGTGCAGACGGCGCGCACCGCAGCCGGTGCCGGCCATTTGGGGACGAGCCAGTCGGGATGCACGGTGAGGCCAGGCCTGCGTTCAGGGTTCGTTGTCGGGGCAGCTGGACGGCTGCGCCTGCTGGAAAGCGGGCAGCGCCATGCAGGCCGCAAAGGCGCCCATGGTCAGCGGCAGGCCGTCGAGGTTCACCTCGAAGCGCTGGCCGTTGAAGATCTGCGGCACCAGGCAGCAGTCGGCCAGGGTGGGCGTGTCGCCCCAGCAGTAGACCGAGGGCGGCAGGCCGGCCTGCTGGCGCAAGGCGGCCAGGGTGGCCAGCTGGCGCTCGAAGCTCTCCAGCCCTTCGCGCACCCAGTGGCGGTACCAGGTGTTCTTGGCGTCCTCGCTGACCTTGAGCTCGCGCACCAGGTACTTGAGCACACGCAGGTTGTTGAGCGGGTGGATCTCGCAGGCGATGGACTGGGCCAGGGCGCGCACCCTGGCACGGCCGGCCGCGTCGGCGGGCAGCAGCGGCGGCTGGGGATGGGTCTCGTCCAGGTACTCGATGATGGCCATGGACTGCGAAAAAAGCGCGCCTTCGTCGTCGAGCAGGGGCACCAGGCGATCGGCCGACACCTCGGCGTAGGCCGGCAGCTTGTGGTCGCCGCGCGCCAGGTGCACGGGGATGTAGTCGTAGCTCAGGCCCTTGAGCGCCAGCGCGATGCGCACGCGAAAGGAGGCCGAGGAGCGGAAGTAGTTGTGGAGCTTCATGCTGCCAAGGATAACGCCCTTGCCCACGCCGCAGTCTGAGGGAGAATCCGGACAACGTTTAAAAAGGAGCCTCCATGATTCTGGAAATCGCCGACATCCGCATCCACGCCGACCAGCAGACCGCCTTTGACGAAGCCATCCAGCGCGGCCTGGCCACGGTCATCAGCCAGGCCCGGGGCTACCGCGGCTTCAAGGTGAACAAGGGTGTCGAGCACCCGGACCGCTACATCCTCATGATCTTCTGGGAAACGCTGGAAGACCATACGGTGCACTTCCGCCAGTCACCGGCCTTTGCCGACTGGCGCGCCATCGTGGGCCCCTTCTTCGCGACGCCGCCGCAGGTGGAGCACTTCACGCTCCTGGCGAAATCAGATTGACCAGGCGCAGGGAGCCCGGCGGTCAATCCTTGGCGTGCCCGGCCACGAGCTTGGTCAGCAGGCGCATGATCTGATCACGCTCCGCGGCATTGAGCGGCCCCAGGATACGGGTCTGCACCTTGGCCACGGCGCGTTTCATCTGCTGCACGGTCGCCTCGCCTTCGGACGTGATCCACAGCAGCTTGCGGCGGCGGTCGTTCTGGTCGGCCTCGCGCCGCACCCAGCCCTTGGCCTCAAGACGACCGATCACCGAACCCGAGGTGGCGGGATCGAAAGCCACGCGTGCGGCCAGCGTGACCTGGTCCGCCCCCGGGGTGTCCATGAGCGCATTGAGCAGGGCGAACTGCACGGGCGTGACGTCATAGGCGGCCGTCTCCTCCATGAAGGCGGCCACCGAAACCTGGTGAGCCCGGCGGATCAGGTGACCCGGGGCGTGGGGAAAGTCGTAACTCTTGCTCATGGGGTTCGTCATCTTGGTGGTGGGCAAGTGTATTCGCCCGGCGCCGGGGCTCGACCGCCCCCGGGAAAACCCGCGCGACGCCCCGCCTCACTGGTATGTATGCTTATTAAATGACAATCGGCTTCACCGTCAGGAACCGGCCATGAACGCCCCCCACCCTTCTGCCACTGCCCGCCAGTCGCTCTACCGCGACATGTCGCCGCTGAACTTGAGCCCCTTGTGGGAGGTCCTGCACGCGCTGGTGCCACCGCAGCCGGCCTCGCCCTGCGTACCGGCCCACTGGAAATACGAGCAGCTCCGCCCCTATCTGCAACGCGCCGGCGAAGTCATCACGGCCGAGGAGGCGGTGCGTCGCGTGCTGATCCTGGAAAACCCGGCGTTGCGCGGCCAGTCGGCGGTGACGCAGTCGCTCTACGCCGGGCTGCAGCTGATCCTGCCGGGTGAGGTGGCGCCCAGCCACCGCCACACGCAAAGTGCGCTGCGTTTCATCGTCGAAGGAACGGGCGCCTACACGGCCGTAGATGGCGAGCGCACCACCATGCACCCGGGCGACTTCATCATCACGCCCAGCTGGACCTGGCACGACCATGGCAACGAGGTGGACGAGCCGGTGGTCTGGCTCGATGGCCTGGACATTCCCATGATCCGCTTCTTCGATGCCGGTTTCGCGGAGAACGGCGCAACCCGCTCGCAGCCGGTCACGCGCCCCGAAGGCGCCAGCTTCGCGCGTTACGGCCACAACATGGCGCCGGTGCGCGGCCACGCGCCTTTCGGTGCCACCTCGCCCATCTTCAGCTACCCCTACGAACGCAGCCGCGAGGCCCTGCACCAGCTCGAACGCAGCGCCCCGATGGACGCCAGTGACGGCTACAAGCTGCGCTACATCAACCCGCTGACCGGCGGCACCCCCATGCCCACCCTGCAGCCCTTCCTGCAGCGCCTGCCCGCGGGCTTCGACGGCCAGGGCTGGCGCCAGACCGATGGCGCGGTCTACAGCGTAGTGGAAGGTACGGGTACTGCGTACATCGAGGGCCCGCAGGGCCCGGTACGATTCGATTTCGAAGCCCGTGACCATTTTGTCGTGCCCTCCTGGCAGGCATTGCGCCTGCAGTCGACCACCGGTTGCGTGCTCTTCAGTTTTTCAGACCGCCCGGTGCAGGAAGCCCTGGGCATCCACAAGGAAGAAAGGCTCGCATGAGTTTCGTCATCACCGCCCCGGCCCAGGTCTCCGTGCCCGTGGTCGGCAGCAAGGACCGTTTCCCCGTCGGTCGCATCTACTGCGTGGGCCGCAACTACGTGGCCCACGCCCAGGAGATGGGTTTCACCGGCCGCGAGCCGCCCTTCTTCTTCATCAAGCCGGCCGACAACTGCCTGGTCATCGAGCCGGGCCAGACCCCCGATCTGCACTACCCGAGCCTGACCAAGGACTTCCACCACGAGATCGAGCTGGTGGCCTGCATCGGCACCGGCGGCAAGAACATCAAGGCCGCCGACGCGAAGAAGCACATCTGGGGCTACGCCGTGGGCCTGGACATGACCCGGCGCGACCTGCAGGGCGAGCAGAAGAAGCTGGGCCGTCCCTGGTGCATCGGCAAGACCTTCGACGAAGCCTGCCCCATCGGCGCCATCACGCCGGCCGCGCAGGCCGGCGACATCGAGAAGGCCGAGATCTGGGTGCAGGTCAATGGCCAGGACCGCCAGCGCAGTGACGTCTCCAAGCTGATCTGGAACATCGGCGAGATCATCGAGCATGTCAGCGCAGCCTGGGAGCTGCGCCCGGGCGACCTGATCTATACCGGCACGCCCGAAGGCGTGGCCGCCGTGGTGCCGGGTGACGTGATGGAAGGCGGCGTGGCAGGGTTGACCCCTATCCGCCTCAAGGTGGTCTGAGCCGGGCGCGCCCCTACAATCGCGGCCCATGATCTACAAGATGTTGGGAACACTGGCCAAGGCCTGCGCCATCCTGGCCGGTGTGCTGCTGACGGTCATCACGCTGATGACCTGTCTGAGCGTGTTGGGGCGCAACACCACCGGCACCACGCTGGTCGGTGATTTCGAACTCACGGGCGTGGCCGCCGGCGCGGCCATCGCCCTCTTTCTGCCCTGGTGCCAGCTGCGCCGCGGCAACATCATCGTGGACTTCTTCACCGCGCGCGCCAGCGAGCGCACCACCGCCACGCTGGACCGCATCGGCGCCTTCGTGCTGGGCCTGTGCATGGCCCTGCTGGCCTGGCGCACCGTGCTCGGCGGCCTGAGCGCCTGGAGCACGCAGTCGGCCACCATGATGCTGGGCTTTCCCGAGTGGATCGTCTACACGCTGATGGTGCCGCCCCTGATCCTCACGGCCCTCATCGGCCTGAGCCAGGGCCTGCTGGGCTTTGACCCGGAGGCACAAGCATGACCCCCGTGACCCTGACGCTGATGATCTTCGGCATCATGCTGCTGCTGATGGCGGTGCGCATCCCGATCGCGATTGCCATGTTCGTGGCCGGGGCCATCGGCTACGTGACCCAGGCCGGCTGGCTGCCGCTGTCTAACTTCCTCAACACGGCCGCCTTCGCGCGTTTTGCCAGCTACGACCTGTCGGTGATCCCGCTGTTCATCCTGATGGGGCATTTCGCCACCCAGGGCGGCATTTCCAAGGCTTTGTTCGGTTTTGCCAGCGCCGTGATGTCGCGCCTCAAGGGCGGCTTGGCCATGGCGGCCGTCATGGCCAGTGCGGCCTTCGGCGCCATCTGCGGCTCCTCGGTGGCCACGGCCGCCACCATCACCTCGGTGGCCCTGCCCGAGATGAAGCGCCATGGGTATTCCGGGCGCCTGTCCACCGGCACGCTGGCCGCGGGCGGTACGCTGGGCATCCTGATCCCGCCCTCCGTCCCGCTGGTGATCTACGCCATCCTGACCGAGCAGAACATCGCCAAGCTCTTTGCCGCGGCCATGGTGCCCGGCATCATCGCCATGATCGGTTACATGATCGCCATCGCGGTCTACGTGCGGCTGGTGCCGGGCCAGGCGCCTGAAAAGGACGTGGTGGCGCAGAAGATCACGCTGCAGTCGCTCAAGGGCGTCATTCCCATCGCGCTGATCTTCCTGATCGTCTTCGGCGGCATCTACGGCGGCATCTTCACGCCCACCGAGGGTGCGGCCGTGGGCGCGGCCGCCACGTTCGTGATGGCCCTGGTCCTGCGCGAACTGACGCTCAAGAAACTGGTGCATTGCTTTTACGCCACGGCCGAGAGCTCGGCCATGATCTTCATGATCTTCATCGGGGCCGACCTGATGAACTCCGCGCTCACGCTCACGCAGGTACCGGCCCAGCTGGCCAGCCTGGTCAGCGGCTGGGGCATGCCGCCGCTGATGGTGGTCAGCGCCATCCTGCTGCTCTACGTGGTGCTGGGCGCGGTCATGGACGAACTGTCGATGATCCTGCTGACCATCCCGATCTTCTTCCCCATGGTCATGGGCCTGGATTTCGGCATGCCCGCTGAATCGGTGGCGATCTGGTTCGGCATCATGGTGCTGATGACGGTGGGCTTCGGCCTGCTGGCGCCGCCTGTGGGCCTGAACGTCTACGTGGTCAACGGCATGGCCAAGGACGTGCCGATCAGCGAGAGCTACCGCGGCGTGATGCCCTTCCTGATCAGCGACGTGCTGCGCACCCTGCTGCTGCTGTTCTTCCCGGCCGTCTCGCTGTGGCTCGTGAAGTACGTGGGCTAGTCGCGCGACGGCATGGCCGCCAGCGCGATCATTGAGGGAAAGCCCCAGCACGTGCCTAAGTGAATTTCGGCTAAGGTGCAGTCTGAACCCCCAAGAGGAGACAGACCATGATCCAGCGCCGTACCCTGCTCAAATCCACCGCTGCTGCTGCAGCCCTCGGTGTCCCGACCCTGGGCCTGGCCCAGCAGAGCGTGACGCTCAAGTTCCACACCTTCATGGCCCCCATGTCGGCCGTCTGGCTGACCATGCACAAGCCCTGGATGGACAAGGTCGAGAAGGAGTCGGGCGGCCGCATCAAGTTCGAGGCCTACCCCGCCATGCAACTGGGTGGCACGCCGGTGCAGCTCTACGACCAGGCGCGTGACGGCGTGGTCGACGTGGTCTGGACCCTGCCGGGCAATACCGCCGGGCGCTTCCCGCGCATCGAAGTGTTCGAGCTGCCCTTCATGCTCAACAACGCCGAGGCCACCTCCAAGGCCTATTGGGAATACGTGCAGACCGTCGCGGTCGACGAGTTCAAGGACACGCACCCCATCGCCCTGCACGTGCACGGCCCCGGCATGTTCCACACCAAGGCCAAGCAGATCAAGACCCCCGATGACCTCAAGGGCCTGAAGATGCGCGGCCCGACCCGCCAAGTCACCAAGCTGCTGCAGTCCGTGGGCGCCACGCCCGTGGGCATGCCGCTGCCGCAGATCCCCGACGCCCTGTCCAAGGGCACCATCGATGGCTGCGTGATCCCCTGGGAAGTGGTGCCGGCCGTCAAGGTGCACGAACTGACCAAGTTCCACACCGAATTCCCCGCCGGCCATCCTGGCTTGTACACCACGACCTTCGTGATGACCATGAACAAGGCCAAGTACGAGTCGCTGGCGCCCGACCTCAAGAAGGTCATCGACAACAACTCCGGCCTGGCTACCTCGGGCTGGCTGGGCAGGCAGCAGCAGGAGAGCGATATTCCCGGCCGCAAGACCACGGTCGAGCGCGGCAACACCATCTACACCCTGAGCAATGCCGAGGCCCAGGAGTTCGTCAAACGCTCCAGCGAAGTGGACAACGAGTGGGTGGCCGACATGAACAAGCGCGGCTTCGACGGCAAGAAGCTGCTGCAAAGCGCCAAGGACCTGATCGCCAAACACGGCAAGGCCTGAGGCCCGCGCCCATGAATAAGCGCCCGCTGGGCGCTTTTTTTACGTCTGGCTAGTAGCGGGCACCATTGATGAAACGCACGATGCCATCGGCCACCTCGGCCTCCTGCTCCAGGAAGCCGTGCGGCGAACGCCCTTCGCAGGCTTCCACCGCCGACAGGCCGGCGCGGCCCGGCCCGCCGTCCACCCGCACGAGCTGTTCGCGCACGCCCTCGGTGCGCGCCGTGATGCGCTCGTTCAGCGTGGCCGGGGAACGCAGGCATTTGTCCTGCACATGGCCGATCACGAGCACGGGCATGCGGATGGATTCCAGCGGCAGGTCGAACACGGTCTGCGCCACCCAGGGCTTGCTACCCGTCGGGTTGCCCGAGGTGACCGGCGAGGTCAGCACCAGGCCATCGGGCGCCGCCGGGCCGCTCAGGCGGCTCGCGGCGTTGGCCGCCGAGATCGCGCCGCGGCTGGTACCGATCAGCCAGACACGCGCCCGGGTGCGCCGGCGCACGTCGGCAATGATCCGCCCCAGGTCCTGCGCATGCACGGCCGAAGCCCGGAATCCCGCCAGGCCATCCTCGCCAGTATGGTCCGAGCGCGCATCCACCAGCGCCGTGGCAAAACCGGCGGCCTGGAAGAGCGGCAGCGAGCGCACCAGCGAATTGCCCTTGAGGGCCTGCGGGCAGGCCTGTTCGTCGAGCCGGATATGGCCGCCCCCACCCGGCAGCAGCACCAGTGCCACCCGGCTGCCCTGGGCCGGACTCGCAGGTTGCGCGAGCGCATAGCGCGTGCTGGTGCCGTCGTTCGTGTCTATCGTCACGAGTTCGCCGCAAGGCTGGGCCTGTGCAAGCGCCATGGTCAGGAACACCAGGGCGGCAGGCAGCCAGGCACTGCGCAGATTCCGTTCGTGTTTCATGGGACGCTCCTCTGTGGGGGAGGACGAGCGCAAAAAAGCAACTCAGAAGTTCGGACGCACCAGCCGCACCGTGAGCATGGAACGCTTGGTGACGTCACCCCGCGCCTCACCCGAGCCCATGTGGACCGCCCAGCCCTGCTGCACACCGAGCTGGTCGGTGTTGCCGCCCGTGCGGCCCTGGCGGATATTGTCGTAGTCGTAGGGATTGATCCGCACGGCATTGATGCTGGCCGTGATGGACCAGTGCCAGTCCTGCGGAGCCGCCGGGAACAGCGCGGCCTCCGGCCCTGCAGTCTTGCCGACCTTGCCGGCCAGGCGACGCAGTTCGGGCACGCGCGGCAGCCGCCAGGCCACGCCCTCGGCCTTGGCCCGCGCCGCGGCCAGCGCCGTGGCTTCGCCATGTGTCATCAGGCGCGCCGCGCCCGTGCAGGTCTTGCCGTTCCAGGCCATGCCCTCCACACAACGGGGCCAGGCCAGCTTGCTGCGGGCATCGACCACATAGGCGCCATCCTCCGACAGGCTCAGCTCCAGGGCTGCGGGCGCATCCGCGGCGCCGGCCAGCGTGGCGAAACCGGCAAGGAACAGGCCGGGCAGCACCCGCAGGCGATGGGGAAGCAGGCAGCGTTTCATGGATGGAGTCCCGCGACTATTTCACCAGCTTGAGCACGTCCGCAAACGCCGGATGCTCGGCTGAGCGCAGCCACTCGAAGGCCACCATCTCGGTCGTCACGAGTTCGGCGCCGGCGCCGGCCAGGCGGTCAAAGGCAGCATCGCGGTTGCGCTCGCCGCGCGAACCGCAGGCGTCCGTCACGACCCAGACCTCGAACTCATCGTCCAGCAGATCCAGCGCCGTCTGCAGCAGGCAGACATGCGCCTCGCAACCGGCCATCACGATGGTGTTGCGCCCATCGGCCGGCTGGGCCGGCTTCTGCAGGTGCTTGGGCAGGCTGCGCGCGTTGCCTTGCGGCGCACGCGCCGGCGGACGCAGCAGCTCGGCCAGGCCGTCGGCCACGGCACTGAAGCTCATCTTGGCAAAGGTCTTGCCG
>Ga0208121_100515_pt1 | contig 12704 bp, 13 predicted proteins | sample LakWasMet62_LOW9_2_FD_183894 | JGI IMG/M metagenome (GOLD analysis project Ga0208121, IMG submission 183894) | Freshwater sediment methanotrophic microbial communities from Lake Washington under simulated oxygen tension - Sediment Metagenome... | ecosystem: Environmental > Aquatic > Freshwater >... | reverse complement strand
AGGAGACCCGCGTGATCGACGGCAAAGGGTATGTGTTGGAGCAGCCCATCCACGGCGACGTGGCCCTGATCAAGGCCGAGTGCGGCGACCGCTGGGGCAACCTGACCTACCGCAAGACGGCGCGCAACTTCGGCCCTAGCATGGCCATGGCCTGCCGGCAGACCATTGCCAGCGTGCATGAGATCGTCGAACTTGGCGGACTCGATCCCGAGGCCGTGGTCACCCCGGCCATCTATGTCAGCAAGATCGTGAAGATCGAACGCCAGGCCACCCAGGCCGGTGGTTTCAAGAAGGCGGCATGAAATGAGCTATCAAAAACGTAGCAAAGACCAGCTGGCCGCGCGCGTGGCCCAGGACATCCCCGAGGGCGCGGTGGTCAACCTCGGCATCGGCCAGCCCACGCTGGTGGCCAACCACATCCCCAAGACGCGCGAGGTGCTGCTGCACAGCGAGAACGGCCTGCTGGGCATGGGCCCGGCGCCGGCCGCGGGTCAGGAAGACTACGACCTCATCAACGCCGGCAAGCAGCCCGTGACGCTGCTGCCCGGCGGCTCCTACTTCCACCACACCGACAGCTTCGCCATGATGCGTGGCGGTCATCTGGACATCTGCGTGCTGGGCGCCTTCCAGGTCAGCGCCACGGGCGACCTGGCCAACTGGCACACCGGCGAGAAGGATGCCATCCCCGCCGTGGGCGGTGCCATGGACCTGGCCGTCGGCGCCAAACAGACCTGGGTCATGATGGACCTGTTGACCAAGCAGGGCGAGAGCAAGATCGTGCAGGCCTGCAGCTACCCGCTCACGGGCATCGCCTGCGTCAAACGCGTCTACACCGACGTCTGCACGCTGAACTGCACGCCCCAAGGGCTCAAGCTCGTCGACCTGGTCGATGGCCTCACACACGCCGAATTGGAAAAAATGATCGGCCTGCCGATCGCACAGTGAACAAGGACACACCATGAACCAGGCTTACATCTGCGATGCCATCCGCACCCCTTTCGGTCGCTATGGCGGCGTGCTCTCCAGCGTGCGCACCGATGACCTCGGCGCCATCCCGATCGCCGCGCTGATGGCGCGTAACCCGAAAGTGGACTGGACCGCACTGACCGACCTGATCTACGGCTGCGTCAACCAGGCCGGCGAAGACAATCGCAATGTGGGCCGCATGGCGGCCCTGCTGGCGGGTTTGCCGCCCGAAGTGCCGGCTTCCACCGTGAACCGCCTGTGCGGCTCGGGGCTGGACGCGCTGGGCAGCGCTGCACGTGCCATCAAAGCCGGCGAGGCCACGATGATGATCGCCGGCGGCGTGGAGAGCATGAGCCGCGCGCCTTTTGTCATGGGCAAGGCGGAAAGCGCCTTCAGCCGCAGCGCGGAGATGTTCGACACCACCATAGGCTGGCGTTTCGTCAACAAGCTTATGAAGCAGAAGTACGGCACGGATTCCATGCCCGAGACGGCCGAGAACGTGGCCGACGAATACAAGATCAACCGGGCCGACCAGGACAAGATGGCCCTGACTTCCCAGCTCAAGGCCGTGGCCGCGCAGAAGGCGGGCTACTTCGACGCCGAGATCACGCCCGTGACCATCGCGCAGAAAAAGGGCGATGCCATCGTCGTGAGCAAGGACGAGCATCCGCGCGAGACCTCGCTCGAAGCGCTGGCCAAGCTCAAGCCCATCGTGCGCGAAGGTGGCACGGTCACGGCCGGCAACGCCTCGGGCGTGAACGACGGCGCCTGCGCCCTCCTGCTTGCCGATGAAGCCACCGCGAAGCGATACGGCCTGACGCCGCGCGCCCGCATCGTGGGCATGGCCACGGCCGGCGTGGCACCGCGCGTCATGGGCATCGGTCCCGCGCCGGCCACTCAGAAGGTGCTGGCACTCACGGGCCTGACGATGGCACAGATGGACGTGATCGAACTGAACGAAGCCTTTGCTGCCCAGGGCCTGGCCGTGCTGCGCCAGCTGGGCGTGCGTGACGACGATCCCCGCGTCAACCCGAATGGCGGTGCGATCGCCTTGGGCCATCCGCTGGGAGCTTCGGGCGCCCGCCTGGCCACGACCGCTTTGAACCAATTGCAGCGTACGGGCGGCCGTTACGCCTTGTGCACCATGTGCATCGGCGTGGGGCAGGGCATCGCGGTGATCCTTGAGCGCGTCTGAGGCGCAAGAGCCGGCGACTCAGTGCTCGACGCGCCACAGCGGCAGGCGCCAGTCGCGCCACAGGGCCAGCACGCGCAGGCCGGCGGTGACGGTCACGGTGGCGCTGAGCGCGGCCCAGCCGGGCAGGCCCAGGGCGGCTGAGCCCAGGTAGACCCAGCCGCCGATGAAGGCGCACAGGGCATAGGGCCGGTGGTCGCGAAAGGCGGTCGGGATCTCGTTGCAGACGATGTCGCGCAGCACGCCGCCAAAGACCGGCGTGACCACCCCCATCAGCACGGCCACCAGGGTCGGCATGCCGGCGGCCGACGCCACGTCCACTCCCAGGGCCGCGAACAGGCCCAGTCCCAGGGCGTCGGGCAGCTGGATGAAACGTTCCGTCGGCTCGAAGTGCCGCTTGCGCATGAAGAGCATGGCGACCGTGGCCAGTGCCAGCACCCCCCACAGGTATTCCACGTGGCGCACCCAGAAGAAGGGGCGCTGGTCCAGCAGAAGATCGCGCAGCGTGCCACCGCCAAAGGCGGCCAGAAAGGCCACGGCATACACGCCCACGGCGTCCAGCCGGCTGCGCGCGGCCACCATCACCCCCGAGAGCGTGAAGGCGATGGTGGCGGCGAGCTCCAGGGCATGGCGCAGCAGCGGCAGCCAGGTGTCGAGGATGGGCATGACGCAGGTCCGTACAAAACGAGGTCCGATTGTGCCTTTGCGCACTGCAGCATCAGGCAGCGCCCGGTTTCTTTTTTTCAGTCAACGGAAAACTGATTTTCCCGGGCCGCCTTGTCCCCGGGCCGTCTTTGCTCAACACTGCGGGATTCGGGATGACGTGCATCCCTAACGCATGAACGAGGAGACACCTGGATGAGCAAGAAAATCGGCTGGATCGGCCTGGGTCGTATGGGCGAGGCGATGGTGACCAAGCTGCTGAAGGCTGGCCACGCCGTGCACGTCTGGAACCGCACCGCCTCCAAGGCCGCGCACCTGGCCGAGTACGGCGCGAAGATCGAAACGGCCAAGATCGACCTGGCCAGTTGCGACGTCGTCTTCACCATGGTCTCCACCACCGACGACCTCAAGGAAGTGTTGTTTGGCCCCGGCGGTCTCGTGACTGCCGCGAAGAAGCCCCAGGTAGTGGTGGACAGTTCCTCCATCTCGCAGGAAGGCTCAGCCGAAATTCGCGCCCAGCTCGAAGGCATGGGCGTGGCCTACCTCTGCGCCCCGGTCTCGGGCAATGCCAAGGTGGCCAAGGCCGGCAAGCTGCTGGTGGTGTCCTCGGGACCGAAGAAGCTCTACGAGATGGTTGAACCCTATCTGCAGGCCATGTCGCGCAAGACCATGTGGGTGGGCGAGGGCGAACTGGCCCGCATCTGGAAGATTGCGCACAACACCATGTTCGGCGTGATCATCCAGAACCTGTGCGAGATCACGGTGCTGGCCGAGAAGGCGGGCATCCCGCGCAACGTCTTCCTCGAGAGCATCAACGATTCGGTGCTGGGCTCCATGTACACACGCTACAAGACCCCGGTGCTCAGCAACCTGAATTTCGATCAGGTCACCTTCACGCCCAAGCTCCTGCTCAAGGACATGGACCTGGGCATGGGTGCAGCCAAGGCCCACGGCGTGCCCATGCCCTCGGCGGCCGCCACGCGCGAGTCCATTGCGCGCATGGTGGGCCACGGCCACGACAACGTGGACTTCGCCATCCTGTTGCAGGAGACGGCAAACGACGCCGGCCTGCAGATCAAGCCGCTGAACCTGCAGATCCCCGACGGCCTGAGCAGCTAAGCCATGTGTGCAGCGCGCACCCTGATCCGCGGCGCCACCGTCATCACCCTGGACGCGTTGGGCGACCTGCCACGCGCCGACGTGCTGGTGACAGGTGACACCCTCACCGAGATCGCGCCCACCATCCACGCCGATGAGGCGCAGGTGGTGGACGCCACGGGCTGCATCCTGATCCCTGGCCTGGTCAATGCGCACATGCACACCTGGCAGACCGCGCTGCGCGGCCTGGCTGCCAACTGGACGCTGCTCGAATACTTCAAGAACATGCATGCCGGCCTGGCCACGGTGTTCGAGCCGCAGGACCTCTACATCGCCACGCTGGTGGGCGCACTCAACCAGCTCAACTGCGGCACCACCACGCTGGGCGACTGGTGCCACAACAACAAGACACCGGCGCACAACGACGCGGCCATAACGGGTTTGCTCGAATCGGGCATCCGCGCGGCGTTTTTCCACGGCACGCCCAAGCCCGACCCGAAACCGGGGGAGCGCCCGTTCTGGGAGGTGCCGCACCCGCGTGCCGAGGTCGAGCGCCTGCTGAAAATGCACCAGGGCCACCCCCTGCTCAGCGTGCATGCGGCCGTGCTGGGGCCCCACTACTCCACGCTGGATGTGGCCTTGCACGACTTCCGCATGGTCAAGGAACTGGGCATCATCGGCTCCCTGCACCAGGGTGGTGGCGCCGCGCGCACACCGGACGGTTGGGAAAAGCTCGAAGCCGCCGGCCTGCTGGGGCCGCAGATCAACATCGTGCACGGCCATGCGCTGAGCGACGAACAGCTCCAGCGCTTCTGCGCGCTGGGCATGAGTTTCTCGGCCGCGGCCGAGAACGAGATGACCCAGGGCCACGGCCACCCCATCACCGGACGCCTGCGTGCCCTGGGCAAGGCGCCTTCCCTGGGCGTGGACCTCGAAAGCGTCTTGAGCGGCGACATGCTGACCCAGGCCCGTGTGGCCCTGGGCATGCAACGCAGCCTGGATAACGTGGCCTACCGTGAAGCACACGGCACCATCCCGCCCACCTCGACCATCACCACGCGCGAAGCGTTGCAGTGGGTCACGGTCGAAGGTGCGCGCATGCTGGGCCAGCTCGACCGCATCGGCACCCTGGCCGCGGGCAAGCAGGCTGACCTGGTGCTGATCCGCGCCGACGACTTGAACATGCAACCCGTGCACGAACCCGTGAGCACGGTGGTGATGCAGACCACGCTGGCCAACATCGACAGCGTGATGGTGGCCGGGCGCTGGAAGAAGCGTCATGGAAGACTGGTGGATGTGGACCTGGCCCCGAAGCTTGCCGCGCTGCAGGCTTCGGGCCGAAAGATCACGACGGCGTTGGGCCTGTTGCGATAAATCGAAAACAAGCCGCTTACGCCGCAAGGCCGAGAGCTGCATTGAGTGTTTGACCAACAATGAAGGAGACAGACATGAAACGCGTTCTTATTTCTGCAGCCCTGCTGCTGAGTGCCGGTCTGGCGCTGGCGCAGGGTTATCCGAACAAACCGATCCGCATCGTGGTGCCTTTCACGCCCGGCAGTGCCACGGACATCATGGCGCGCATCGTGGGCGAAAAACTCGGCACGGCCTGGGGCCAGACCGTGATCGTCGAGAACAAGCCCGGCGCTGGCGGCACGGTCGGCTCGGCCTTCGTGGCCAAGAGCGAGCCCGATGGTTACACCCTGCTGGTGGTGTCCACCGGCCATGTGGTCAACCCGGTCCTCTACCCGGGGCTGAGCTACGACACCGTGGCTGACTTTGCCGGCATCACGCCGCTGGCTTCCCTGCCCAATGTGCTGGTGGTTGGTGCCAACAGCCCGATCAAGAACGTACAGGACCTGATCGCTGCGGCCAAGGCCAATCCCGGCAAGCTCAACTTCGCTTCGGCCGGCACCGGCAGCGCCACCCACGTGAACGCCGAGAAGTTCCGCGCGGTGACGGGCCTGCAGGCCACCCACATCCCCTTCAAGGGCACGCCCGAGACCATCACCGAGACCGTGGCCGGTCGGGTCGATTTCATGTTCACGCCCGTGCTTTCTTCCATCCCGATGATCCGCGACAACCGCATGCGCGCCCTGGCGGTCAGCACGGCGCAGCGTTCCTCGGCCCTGCCGGAGGTGCCCACAGTGTCCGAAGCCGGCGTGCCCGGCTTCGTGTTCGACTTCTGGATCGGTCTGCTGGCGCCGGCCAAGACGCCGCGCGACGTCGTCAACAAGCTCAACCAAGAGGTCAGCAAGGCCCTGGCGCAGCCCGACGTCAAGGAACGCATGGCCAAGCTGGGCGGCGAACCCATGCCCATGACGCCTGAGCGCTTTGACACCTTCATCCGCGAAGAGCACGCGACCCTGAGCGTCATCATGAAGGACGCACCCAAGTAAGGCGTGGCCATGGCCCCCTGCCGCCATCCGTGCCGATGCGCATGGGTGGCGTTCTGAATTCTTGCGGAGAACCGTGTCCATGCAGCCACTGCGCGTCAACATCTTCAACACCTCCAGCAATCTGCCGCTGCTCGCGGCGCAGGAGGCCGGCTGTTTTGCACGGCGCGGCCTGATGCTGGAGATCCAGCACACGCCGAACTCCGATGCGCAGCGCGCTGGCCTGGCCGCGGGCAGTTTCGACATCGCCCATGCTGCGGTGGACAACGCCGTGGCCATGGTGGAGGCCGGGCAGGACGTGCTCATCGTGCTGGGCGGTGACGCCGGCATGAACGAGTTCATGGTGCGCCCGGAGATCAAGACCATCGCTGATCTGCGCGGCAAGGTGCTCGCGGTCGACGCGCCCAACACGGCCTATGCATTGGTGGCCAAGAAGATCCTCAAGAACCACGGCCTGCTGGAGAACCGCGACTACACCGTGCGTCTGGCCGGAGGCACCGGCCCGCGTGCGGCTGCCATGGTGGCCGACCCGCAGCTGGCGGCCGCCATGATCAACCCGCCCTTTTCCTTCACAGTGCGCCAGCAGGGCCTCAAGAGCCTGGGCAGCCAGTTCGCCCTGCTGGGGCCCTACCAAGCCACCGGCGCCTTCGTGCTGCGCAGCTGGGCGCAGGCCCATGCGGAGTTGTTGCAGGACTACCTGGCCGCCTGCATCGAAGGCCAGCGCCTGGTCATGAACCCCGCCCACCGCGCGCAGATGGTCGATCTGCTGAAGCGCAGTTTCAAGCTTGACCAGGCCGCCGCCGCGGGCACCTACGAAGCCCTGCTCACGCCAGGTGCCGGCCTGGCGCCGGACGCCCGCTTCAACACCGAAGGCTTTCGCGCCGTGCTGGCCATCCGTGCCGAGATGGAAGGCATGTGGGGCGGTACCCCACCAGCCCCGGGCAAGTACATCGACCTGTCCTTTTTCGAGCAGGCCCTGCAGAAGTGTTCATAAGAAGAGGAGATTCACCATGAAGCGTTTCATCCTGACTGCCCTGTCGGCCCTGGCCCTGGGCTCTGCCCTCGCGCAAGGTTACCCGGCCAAACCCATCAGGTTCATCGTGCCCTTCACCGCGGGGAGTGCCACCGACATCGTGGCGCGCAGCGTGGGTGAGTCCATGGGCCGCAGCATGGGCCAGCCCGTTGTGATCGAGAACAAGCTCGGTGCTGGCGGCACCATTGCTGCCGCCCAGGTTGCCAAGAGCGAGGCCGACGGCTACACCATCCTCGTGCACTCTTCGGCGCATGCGCTGAACCCCGCGCTCTACGCCAACCCCGGCTACGACACGCTCAAGGACCTGACGGGCGTGACCGCCCTGGCCGCCATTCCCAATGTGCTGGTCGTGCATCCGGCCAGGGGCTGGAAGACCCAGGCCGAGCTGATCGCCGCGGTCAAGGCCAATCCCGCCAAATTCAACTACGCCTCGGCCGGCATCGGCAGTGGCACGCACATGAACGCCGAGATCTTCCGCCTGCAAGCTGGCATCGACGCGCTGCACGTGCCCTACAAGGGCACGCCCGACGCCATGAACAACGTCATCGGCGGCTCCAACGACTGGTTCTTCGCGCCCCTGGCCTCGGCCCTGCCGCTGATCCGCGACAACCGCCTGCAGGCCCTTTCGGTGAGCACCAAGGTGCGCGCTTCCACCCTGCCGGAGGTGCCCACCAGCATCGAAGCCGGTCTGCCTGCCTCCGACTACACGCTGTGGGTCGGCATGATCGCGCCTGCGGCCACCCCGCCGGCTGTGATCAGGAAGCTCAACGAAGAAGCGCTCAAGGCCTTGAACAGCCCCGAACTGAAGGAGCGCATGGCCAAGCTCGGCGCCGATCCCATGCCCCTGAGTCCCGAGGCCTTCAATGCCTATATCAAGAGCGAGATGGAGGTGGCCGCGCGTATCGTCAAGGCGGCCAACCTGAAAGCGCAATGAGGCGTTCAACGTGAAGATCCATTTCACCGGCATCGGCAAGATGGGCCTGCCCATGGCCGGCCACCTGGCCGCCGCCGGGCACGCCCTGACCGTCAGCGATCCCTGCGACGAGCGTTGCGAGCTGGCGCAGGAGCAGGGCCTGGCCGTGGTGAGCGACGCCGCTGCCGCCATCGCGCAGGCCGATGCCGTCTTTTCCTCGCTGCCGCACGACGCCGCCTTGCGCGCGGTGGCCGCCCAGGTGGCCGCTGCCGCCCGGCCCGGGACCGTCTACGTGGACACCAGCACCGTGTCGCTGCAGGCTTCGGCCGACGCGGCGCAGGTACTGGAGGGCAAGGGCCTGGCCTACCTGCGCACCGCCGTCTCGGGCAACAACAAGATGGCCGAAGCCGCGCAGCTCACCGTGCTGGCTTCCGGCCCGCGGGCGGCCTACGAGCAGCTGCTGCCGCTGCTCAAGACGCTGGGCCCCCACCACTTCTACCTGGGCGAGGCCGAACAGGCGCGGCTCATGAAGCTGGTGGTCAACCTCATGATCGCCCAGACCAGCGCCATGCTGGCCGAGGCGCTGACCCTGGGGCGCAAGGGCGGCCTGGACTGGCAGGCCATGTGGGCCGTGCTGAGCGCCAGCGCCGTGGCCTCACCCATCGTCAAGGCCAAGTCCGAGCAGCTGAGCCGGCGTGACTTTACGCCCACCTTCACGGTGGAGCAGATGATCAAGGACCTGGACCTCATCCTCGGTGCCGGCGCCGCCAGCAACGTGCCGCTGATGCAGACGGCCATGACCCAGAAGCTCATGCACGCCGCGGTGGTCCAGGGCAATGGCCTGGACGACTACGCCGCCATCATCAAGGTGCTGGAGCGCGGCGCGGGCTTGAACCCGAAATTATGAACACCCCCGTGGCGGCCCTGAGGCCGCCTCCCCCCTTGCAGGGGGCAACGCCAGTGGCCCGGCCAAGCCGGTTCCACGGCGTTTCCCGATCAAGTCACATCATGTGACACGCATCGCTTTACGATTGACAGTGGCATCGGCCTGCAGGAGTTTGCATTGAAAAAATTCGTCTACACCGCCCAGCCCGCGCGCGTCGTCTTCGGCGCGGGCTCCCTCTCGCAACTGGCCAAGGAAATCGATGCCCTGGGCTGCAAGCGTGCGCTGGTGCTGTCCACGCCCGAGCAGCGGGCTTCGGCCGAAATGGTGATGGGCCTCCTGGGCGCTCGGGCAGCAGGTGCGTTCGATCGCGCCGTCATGCACGTGCCCCTGGAGACTGCGCGCGAGGCGCGTGAGGTGGCGCGCCAGCTCGGTGCCGACTGCGCCGTGGCCATCGGCGGCGGCTCCACCACGGGCCTGGGCAAGGCCATCGCGCTCGACTCGGGCCTGCCGATCCTGGCCATCCCCACCACCTATGCCGGCTCGGAGATGACACCCATCTACGGCATCACCGAATCCGGCCTCAAGAAGACCGGGCGCGACCTGCGCGTGCTGCCGCGCACCGTGATCTACGACCCCGAGCTCACGCTGAGCCTGCCCGTGGGTCTGAGTGTCACCAGCGGCATCAACGCCATCGCGCACGCGGCCGAGGGCCTGTACGCGGTGGACAGCAACCCCATCATGGACCTGATGGCCGAGGAGGGCATCGCCGCCCTGGGTCGGGCCTTGCCGGCCATCGTGAAGAACGGGCGCGACATGGCCGCACGTGCCGACGCACTCTACGGCGCCTGGTTGTGCGGCACCGTGCTGGGCCATGTAGGCATGGCGTTGCACCACAAGCTCTGTCACACCCTGGGCGGAAGCTTCAACCTGCCGCACGCCGAGACCCATACCATCGTGCTGCCGCATGCCTTGGCCTACAACAGCCAGCACGCGCCGCGCGCCATGGTGCGCATCCAGCGCGCGCTCGGGGGCGCCAGCGCGGCGCAGACAGTCTACGATCTGGCGAAGAACAATGGCGCGCCCGTGGCGCTCAAGGACATAGGCATGAAGGCCGCCGATCTCGACAAAGCCTGCGACATTGCGCTGCAGAACCAGTACCCCAACCCCCGCCCGCTGGAGCGCACGGCGCTGCGCCAGCTCTTCCAGGATGCCTTTGACGGCCTTCGTCCGGCGGCCTGATCTGGCCCCAACGTCCCGCAGGAACGGTCAGAACCGGGCGATCGACCAGAAACCGGCCGCCATGGCCAGTCCGTGCAGCAGGGCGGTGGCGATGGTCAGCACGATGGCCGGGCGCAGAGCCTGCGGCGTCCGGGCCGCTCGCCAGAACAGCACGAAAGCCAGCAGCGACAGCGGCCAGGACAGCAGCCCCCAGAGGGCGGGTTCAGGCTGGTAGAGCAGCCAGACGCCGCCCGCCAACCAGCCGTGGGCCAGCGTGCTGATCAGCAGGTAGGCCAGCGCGGCGCCCCGCGGACCCAGCAGCACCGCCAGCGTGCGCTTGCCGACCAGTGCGTCCGAGGGCGCATCGGGGACGCCGTTGATCAGCAGGATGTTGGTCACCAGCAGCGCGTAACTGACCGCCGTGACCACGGGGATGATGAAGAGACTGCCGCGTTGCACGGCATCCGCGCCGACGACGACCAGGCCCCAGACCAGGGCCACCACGAATTCACCCATGCCGTGTTTCATCAAGGCCAGCGGCGGCGCCGAATAGGCCCAGGTCAGCAGCACACCGGCCAGCCCTAGCATGATCACCCAGCCCGTGCTCTTGACGGCCAGCAGCAGGCCGAAGGCGCACAGGAGGAAAGCCAGCAGGTAAAAAAGTTCGCGGGTCTGCTGCGGGGTGACAACCCGGTCCTGGATCAGGCGCGAGCCACCGGTGTAGGGATAGATGCCGCCGGTGTTGGCAGCGTCCGCGCCATTCAGGGCGTCGTGGTAATCATTCAGCACATTGCCGGCGGCATGGGCCAGACAGGCCAGCAGCAGCGTGGCCAGAGCGGTGTAGACATGGGGGCCATGGCCGCAAGCGGCGGCGATCGCGACGCCCAGCAGCACAGCGACCACGGTGATGCCCAGGAAGCCGGGGCGGGTCATCCGCAACAGGGTGCGCAGCGGGAGGGTGGGGGCAGGTGTGGACATGGAGGGCCTTGCAGGAACAGATCGCCCCAGGCCAACAGCGTTCGGGCTGCTGTGAAGGCCGGGTTGACACAACCTGCATTTTGGCAGGGTTATTCGGTCATCAAATTGCGCACAATTAAATTGCAATCAATAATAATGCCCATGCCGAACACCAAGATCTCCCCCGACCAGGCTCTGCAGCTAGACAGACAGCTCTGCTTTGCGCTGTACTCCGCCTCGCACGCCATGTCCAAGGCCTACAAGCCGCACCTGGACGCGCTGGGCCTGACCTACCCGCAGTACGTGGCCATGCTGGTGCTGTGGGAGCGCGACGGGCTCACCGTCTCCGAGATCGGCGAACGCCTCTACCTCGATTCGGGCACGCTCACGCCGCTGCTCAAGCGGCTGGAGAGCGCAGGCTACATCAGCCGCCTGCGTGATGCCGCCGACGAGCGTCGCGTCCTGATCCAGCTCACCGCCGCCGGCCGCCGGCTCAAGGCACGCGCCGCGCCCATCCCGGGCTGCATGCTCGAAGCGGCGCAGTGCTCGCTGAGCGAGCTCACGGCCCTGACCCGCCAGGTCCAGCAGTTGCGCGAGCGCCTGCAGGCCTGATGCCTTTTTCACCACCCACCAGGAAAACACCATGACCGCCGCCCTCAACAAGGTTCTCTACACCGCCAAGGCCCATACCACCGGCGGCCGTGACGGCCGCTCCGTCACCGACGACGGTCTGCTGGACGTCAAGCTGGCGCCACCGAAGGCCCTGGGGGGCGCCGGCGGCGCCACCAACCCCGAGCAGCTTTTTGCCGCCGGCTATTCGGCCTGTTATCTGAGTGCGCTCAAGCATGTGGCGGGCATGAAGAAGGTGAGCATCCCGGCCGACGCTGCCGTGGACGCCGAAGTGGACATCGGTCCCATCGCCCAGGGTTTTGGCCTGGCCGTGCGTCTGGTCATCAGCCTGCCGGGCCTGGAGCGCGCCGTGGCGCAGGACCTGGTGGACACCGCCCATCAGGTCTGCCCCTATTCCAACGCGACCCGCGGCAATATCGCCGTGGACCTGCGCCTGGTCTGAGGCCACGAAAAAAGCCGCCGGGCTCCTGCAGCCCGGCGGCTTTTTCTTTGGAGTCGGGAATGATCAGCCCGGTTTGATCCCGGCCTTGATCACCACTTCTTTCCAGCGGGCCTGTTCCTTGGCGACGAAATCGCCGTATTCCTTGGGCGTGCCGCCGCCGGGCGTAGCGCTCTCGGCCTCATGCTTGGCCATCACGTCGGGTGCCTTCATGGCCTTGGCGCATTCCTGCTGCAGACGGGTGATGATGGCCTGCGGGGTGCCGGCGCGGGCGTGGATGCCGTACCACTGCTCGGTTTCGAAACCCGGATAGAAC
>Ga0208121_100513_pt1 | contig 12744 bp, 10 predicted proteins | sample LakWasMet62_LOW9_2_FD_183894 | JGI IMG/M metagenome (GOLD analysis project Ga0208121, IMG submission 183894) | Freshwater sediment methanotrophic microbial communities from Lake Washington under simulated oxygen tension - Sediment Metagenome... | ecosystem: Environmental > Aquatic > Freshwater >... | reverse complement strand
ACCCAAGGTTTCTCCGGCAAAATACCGGATCATGACACATATCAGGATGGACAGTTTTCGACGCTGTTTTCCCTGATTCCCTGGCCATTTTTCCACGCTGTTTTACAATTTTGCCGAATGGGTGCAAGTGTTCGGTGATGCGAAAATGACAACTGCTTTGTTGGATCGCATTACCCATCACTGCGATATTCTCGAAACCGGCAATGATTCCTATCAGTTTAAACAACGAAAAAAGGCGGCTGAAAAACAATAACCCTAGACATTAACCCGGAAAATTTTCGATGTTGATGGGTGGAAACTTTTGGATGGTGATTGACAGCCAAGAAATGGTCGATGCCGATCCTCCGTTACTGGAAGCCCGCACTCAATCAGTTTATGATTCTCTACGAGGATCGATTTCCGGAGATTTTTTGACGGCGGTTTACACGGAGTTTCTTACACCCTCAAGCATTATTGATTATTTGGCTTTTTATAATGGCAAACGCGCGCACTCAAAATTAAGTTACCAATCCTCGCTGGAATTTGAGCGGGAATTCTATAAGAACGCTGTTTAAGAAAGTGTCCTGTTTTAGTTGACCATTACAGTGCTATAGCGGATTGGTCATCATTTCACACAGGAGCAGCAGTTCTGAGATCATTTCTTGCGTTCTCTAAGGAAGAGCTGAACAAATCGCATTCCAGCTACCATAGCTGTAAAAGCCTATTTTTTTCAAAAATCGCCACTTGGGATAACCCAATAAATGGCATTTCTAACCATTTTCCCCGATTTCTTCTTCCTAATCTGTCGTTTTCGGGAAACGACAGACGCATGTTGCCCTCAGGCAGCCATCAGCTGCCGTCTGAGCATATACAGATTTGCCAGTCCCACCAGCAAGTTGACCTGCGATGCATTTTTCTCCAGGCCACGATAGCGGGTCTTTTGAAAGCCAAATTGTTGTTTGATTACCCGGAAAACATGCTCCACGCGTGCTCGAACCGAGGACTGTTTGCGGTTGCGCTTTTTCTGGCTGGACGACAAGTTTTTGCCGGGTTTACGCTTGTCATTGACGCACCAACGCATGCCCAGATGCCGAGCTCCACGCCTGTATTCATCGCTGGTATAACCGGCATCCGCAAAAATGACCCGATCACTCTCACGCAACAGCTTGGGTAATTCAGTGATGTCGGCGACATTGGCTGCTGTTGTGGTGACCGTGTGCACAGCACCGGAATTCACATCAGCGCCTATATGAATTTTCATACCAAAATACCACTGCTGGCCTTTCCGGGTTTGATGCATATCTGGATCACGCGATTTATCTTGGTTTTTGGTGGAACTGGGCGCGTGAATAATGGTGGCGTCGACCATCGTACCCTGAGAGACTAGAAGTCCTTGTTCTTTCAGAAAAACATTAATGGTCTCTAATAATTTTCCCGTCAATTCATTCTTTTCCAACAAATGACGGAAGTTGAGGATCGTGGTCTCATCCGGCAATGCTTCAGTGACGCTACCAAAACCGGCAAAGCGGCGGACACTCTCTATTTCATAGAGGGCGTCTTCCATTTGTCGGTCGGAAAAACTGAACCAGTTCTGCATGCAGTGAATGCGCAACATACTGGCCAACGGCATCGGTTGACGGCCGCGTCGCCCCGAGGTGGGATAGGCAGGCTCTATCAAAGCGATTAATTTCGACCAGGGAACTGTTTGCTCCATTTCGTTCAAAAACACTTCCCTTCTGGTCAGGCGTTTTTTATGGTTATAGTCGAGTTCTGCAAAACTGGTTTGATAGGACATAGGGGCATTGGCGTTGTTTTGAGTAATGGCAATATTATCCCATACTGGGGATTTAATCAGCGCTTCCTTAAAGAATGGATTGACATCAGTGGACTACCGCGTCAAGCGACTATCAAGCTGCTACAACTAGGCTTCGAGACAGAGTAACAACTGCGACGGCAGACTGCGTAGAGTAGTGAGTCTGTTGTTGCCGATCACGAAATGATCACGGGTAACGATCTCAGATTGACCAGAGTCTAAGAGACCTAAGGATCTTGGCTTAGGCATCGCTGTAATTCTTAGCTGGTCAGACTAATATCGGCAGATCCTGAGGGTGTAAAAATTTCCGTGTAAACCGCCGTTAAAAAATCTCTGGAAATCGATCTCCGTATAAAATCATAAACTGATTCAGAGCGGGCTTCCAGTCGCGGATCGGCATCGACCATTTTTTGGCAGCCTGCTCGATAGCTAAATACACCACTTTCATGGCCGATTGACCAGAAGGAAACAGCTTGCGACGCTCGGTGGCTTTACGAATCACGCTATTTAATGACTCAATGGCATTGGTGGTGTAAATAACCCTTCTAATCTCATCGGGATAGTCAAAGAAGGCAATCAAATTCAGCCAATGCCTGCGCCAGGATGCACTGATACTAGGATACTGTTTATCCCATTGCTGGGCAAAGGTCTCCAGTTCCTGCTCGGCTTCGGTGACGGTAATGGACTGATAAATGGCCTTAAGCCCTGCGGCTACCGCTTTCCGATCTTTCCAGCTAACGAACGCCAATGAATTGCGCATCATGTGGACGATACACAGCTGCACCTGGGTTTTCGGAAATACCATCGCAATAGCCTCAGGGAATCCCGTTAAGCCATCAACGCAGGCAACAAACACGTCTTTGACGCCGCGATTTTTCAACTCGGTTAACACCGACAACCAACATTTTGCGCCTTCGTTTTCGGACATCCACAATCCCAACAGCTCTTTATGGCCTTGGATATTAACACCCAGCGCCACATAGATCGCTTTATTGATGACGCGCTTATCCTGACGAATTTTGACCACAATGCAGTCCAGATACAGTATCGGGTACACGGCATCCAGTGGCCGCGTTTGCCATTCAACCTCTTTTTCAAGCACGGCATGGGTCATCTGGGAAACCAGAGTCGGCGAAATGTCGGCACCGTAGAGTTCGGCAAACGTTTCGACGATGTCCCGTGTCGTCATACCCTTGGCATAGAGCAGCAAGATCTGATCATCGAATTTGGCCAGCCGAGTTTGATTTTTCGCCACAAACACGGGTTCGAAGCTGCCGTTGCGATCACGCGGCGTTCGTACCATGGGTCGCCTTTCAGCGTTTTACGGTTGTAGCCATTGCAGCTGTTGCCGGTGTTATAGCCGTCTGGCGAATGCTTCTCATAGCCTGTGTGATTATCCATTTCGGCATTCAGCGAAGCTTCTACGGTAATCTTTAAAAGCTCTCGACTCAGCTTGGCCAGGTCACTGGGGGATTTCAAGCCGCGCCCTAATTCTTGCATGGCTAAAATCAATTTTGGGTCTTTAATTATGTCGCTCATCTTCTCTCCTTATGAAACCGTATTGTACAGCTCTGAAAATAAGCGGTTACACGAATTTATTTACACCCTCAAGATCCTCTCGAATTGATCAATTTTAGACTGGCGTCAACAGCCTAAATTCAAGCATCTCTGCATTATCAACATGATAATATATTTCTTCAACTGGCAACACTAAACCAATCGACTCAAAGTTAACCAAATCGCCAAGGAAAAAATATTCAGGAAGCCAATGATTTCGTCGGCGAAGCACCAGTACAGAGACAATATTCTGCTCAATAATGACATATTCCTGTACAGTCGGCAGTTTCATGTAACTTTGCAGCTTTACCGTACAATCAGTTTTTCGGGTCGTTTTTGACAATACTTCAACCAAGATAATAGGCGAAGTTGCCACATTGTCATCTCCTTTCATTGGCTTGCAATCCACCATCACATCTGGATAGACAAAGTCTTTCTCAAGACGGAGTAACATTGCCAGCATATATGTATTGCAGGGAGAGTCCTTCAGATGAAGGCTAAAAGTGCAGCCAACATTGCCGACAATGCAATTGTGATTCAAGCTTTCGCCAGTTTTTGGAAAAAGCTGACTATTGATATATTCGCGCCTGACTTCTGAAAGTTCTTCTGTTCTAAGATATTCTTCTTCACTCAGGTTTTGGTTTTCTTGGTGGTCATATACTGACATGGCAATCCTGGGACAATCATTTAAATGGTTTGGAACCTGTAATAGATTTATAAATAGCAGGTATCTGTTAAAGACACGGCCAAATATATGCGTTGGTATTGGTATCGTCGATCAATGACCGGATTGTTGCACTGGTGCTAATAACATTGTTTTATTTTATGCCTAAAATATCGATAAACCACAACCAGAACTTTGATCAAAGCCTGAATTTGATGATAAATGGTCACTTGAATATGATGCGCTTATGTGATCATGAGAAAAATCAGTACCGAAGGGATTGCCTTTAATATCTATACCGCCATGTCCCCCAACCATGGGAATGCCATTAGCCGGATTGATCGCAAAATCATCTAGTGTATTAACTGATGTTTTAAGCGTGCCCGAGAAATTAGTGCTTCCATAATCAAGATCAATGCCACTTAAACTATCTCTGCTGTTGCTACCAGTTAGCAGGCTGTTGAAAAACCCGATAAATTACAACTCCGATGCGAAAAGCCATGCTTTTTTGTAAAAAATAGCCTGATTAATCCCCAAACTATCGGTCGTTTTCAGCTGCTTTCTCATTTTTTCAAGCATTTCCCAAGCCATTGGGCGCGCCTGTTCTTAGGCCTGCACCGGGATCGGTCGTAGACAAAGCAATTTTCGCAGTCTTATCAAGTTGTAAGCTGCAAATGTCATTAATGACTGAGCGGTGACATTGGCTAAACCGCGAAGTTGGGTTTTACGCAAATGGCCTACCGTCTTGCTCCAGCCGAATACTTGCTCAATTCGCTTACGAATTCTGAGGCTGACGTCATAACCCGGTTCGGCGGCGATTTCATCGGCAATCGCACTACCACGACGTGGAGTGATATTCCGAGCGATATGCGGTTTGATAGCATGCGCCCCAAGATCCCACACAAACTCTTTGACGTCATAGCCTTTGTCTGCTCCCAATGTGGCTCCGGCTTTCAGACTGCGTTTGCTCATCTTGAGAGCGGCTTCGCGCTCGGCTGTGCCAGTCGCCTGCGTGGTTTCGGCGTCGATAATTAAGCCATGGCGATTTTCCATCAACGCATGGGCCATAAAGCTGAGCTTGGCTTCCTTGCCTTTTCCTTTGCGATAAAGCCTGGCTTCCGGGTCGGTCGTGGAGGCGTGTGTAGCGTTGCAACGCAACTCGCCTTTAAAGTCGACTTCAAGGTCTCTACCGCCGCCAGACCGCCCATCATCTTGGTTTTCAGCCTCATCCTTAGGGCGGAAACTTTTATGGGATGCCCAGGCTTCAATTAAGGTGCCGTCGACGCTGAAGTGTTCGTCCGATAGCAGGCCGTAATCTTCGGCGACAGCCACGGCGCGACTGAAAAAATCACGGGTCAAGACTTCAGTTAACAGTCGATCCCGATTCTGGGAGAAGGTCGAATGATCCCAGACGGCCTCGTCCATGTTCAGGCCAACAAACCAGCGGAACAGCAAGTTAAAATCAAGTTGCTCCATCAGTTGCCGTTCGCTGCGAACCGTGTAGAAAATCTGTAGCAAACAGGCGCGTAACAAGCGCTCTGGCGGTATCGAAGGTCTCCCTGTGCCGCTGTAAAGCTTTGCAAATTCACCGTCCATGCTTTTTAGTAAACCATTCGTCAGCAAGCGGACTATACGTAATGGATGATCATCGGGAACCCGTTCTTCCAACGTTTTATAGCTGAACCATTCTTCTTGTTGTATATCTTGCCCGCGCATCGTTAAGTTCCGTCGATTTGGAGGGGTATATTATACCGCACTCAGACTGCCGGGTTTCTCAACAGCCTGCTAGATGCATGCCATCACAAAGGCGCGTTTTCTCAAACTCTTTTGATCGGATTAATTGTTTTTTGTGTGACAAAATTTATTTGGTTTTTGTGGTTCTCTAAGAGGATTGCGAAAGCAGTGACGTCAGCAACGAACACGTTGTTACTGGCTGCTAATAACACTCGAATTGCTTAAAGGTATGTGTGAAATGAAGTGCTTGAAAGACCCACTCGAAATCATTAATGCGTTATCTGTGGTTGGCATTCCATCGTGTTTAGACATGCCGCAACTTCAGGAAGATCCTGAGTCGAATGACCCTCAGATATCAACTACCGAATAATCCTAATGAAAACTCTCGACCTGCAACAAGCCGCTGAAATGTTACACGTTCATCCCGTGACATTACAAACCAAAGCCAAGGCTGGAAAGATTCCCGGCGCCAAGATTGGCAAGTGTTGGGTATTTGTGAGTGTTGACTTGATCGACCATATCCGCTCACAATACCCACGGCGAACATTGCAGGGTGAACGGGAGATAAACCTATGTCACTCTTTAAACGAAAAGACTCGTCCGTCTGGTGGATTAAAATCACCGTCAACGGACGAACTATACAAAAAAGCACTGGAACGCCCGACAAAAACAAAGCTCAAGAATTCCACGACAAACTGAAAGCCCAGCTTTGGGAACAAACCAAGCTTGGCACGAAACGTGGCTATTCATGGAATGAAGCGGTGGTACGTTGGTTGAATGAAACTCAGCTCAAAGCTTCAAGGGTGGATGATCTTTGCCATTTACGTTGGTTAGATCAATACTTTAATGGTGTAGAGCTTGGAGAAATTAACCGCGATACCTTGGATAGAGTGATACAGGCCAAGCTGGCAACTCAGGTTACTAATAGCACCGTTAACCGCATGTTGGCATTGATTCGCGCTATCCTGCGTAAAGCAGCCTATGAATGGGAATGGTTGGATAAAATACCGAAAATTCGGCTATTGAAAGAACCAACTCGTCGCATTCGCTGGATTACACCGCTTGAAGTTGAGGCTTTGTTGCTGGAATTGCCTTACCACCTTAAAACCATGGTGCGTTTTAGTCTGGAGACTGGATTAAGACAAGCCAATGTAACCGGGTTGCAATGGTCACAGATTGACATGATGCGGTGTTGTGCCTGGATACATCCCGACCAAGCAAAAGCAAGGCGGGCAATTGCCGTCCCATTATCACAGACAGCAATGGAAATTATCCGAGAACAACAAGGTAAGCATCCAAGCCAAGTTTTTACTTATCGGGGTAAACCAGTGCATCAAGTAAATACCAAAGCTTGGCATCAGGCGTTAAAACGGGCGGGGATTGAAGCCTTCCGTTGGCATGATCTTCGGCATACCTGGGCTAGTTGGCATGTGCAAGCAGGGACACCGTTGCATGTGCTGCAAGAGTTGGGCGGTTGGGAGTCGGTCGAGATGGTGCGCCGTTATGCTCATTTATCCAGTGAGCATTTAGCCTCGTATGTGGATCGGTTGTCAGCTTTCCGGGTGGTTGAATCCGCTCAGGATAGCTACGATTTAGCTACGGGACATTAAAATGAGTTGGATATAATCAGCTAACTCATTGAAATTATGGAGCCAATGATGGGAGTCGAACCCACGACCTACTGATTACGAATCAGTTGCTCTACCAACTGAGCTACATCGGCCTTAGTCATCTATCGTACCTTAGAGTACCACTGTAAGACCATTTAAAACTTAGCTACCGGCTGATAATTACCCAACATATCCAGCCCTTTGACTTTATCTTAACAGTTGGTTGTTTTACTGCCACAGGTATAACTTACTACCTTTTTATCTTTTGTTTCCTTAGGACCACTACTCTCCACCACTCCAACTTAGCCGTTGTTTGGCGTAACTTAACGCCCCTAACAAGGCAACCTCCGGATTGGTGCATACTTTAACCGATATTTTCTGCAAGACGGCACGGCAACGTCCCTTTGCCAGAAAGCCACGCATAAATTCACCTTGTTGCAGCACGGGCAATATTTTTGCGCCTATGCCTCCGGCCAGATAAACGCCGCCATAAGGCAGGCACTTTAACGCCAGGTTGCCCGATTCCGCACCATATATTCTGCAAAACAGTTTTAACGCTTCAACGCATAACGCATCGCTCCCCGCTACGCCTGTTTCGCCTATGACTGCGGCCGGATCTCGTTCGGTCATGTGCCGCTCGATTTCCGCGCTGGTTGGCGCCCAGTTGATGTGCTTAAGAAATTGATAAACATTGACTAAACCTTCACCGGATATAAGACGCTCACAACTGATGTGCTCAGGGTATTTTTTCAGTAAGTGCCTGAGCAATTCTATTTCTCGCTCATTCGTCGGCGAAAAATCGGCGTGCCCGCCTTCGCTGGCAATAATGTGATATTTAGCACCATCCCATGCGATTATTGCTTCGCCCAAACCGGTTCCGGCGGCAATTACTGCTATGTTACCTTGCTGCCGTTGCGCACCGGGGTTCAATTCGACAAAATTGTGTTCAGGCAAGCCCAACAAGCCCCAGGCGGTGGCTTCCAAGTCATTCAACAACCAGACATTTTGGCTGCTGATTCGCTCGCTGATTTCATTACCGCTAAGCACCCACGGTAAGTTGGTTGTTTCGCAACGGTCGCCGGCAATAACGCCGGCGACTCCGATACAAACAGCCGCTATCTGCGAGCAATCTGCGCCAGCCAAAAATACTGATAATAACTCGGTAAACGTTTGGTAGCGGGTACTGGAAAACTGCTCTTTTTTTAGGCACTTTATCTCATCGCCTTCGGTCTCGAATAGTGCCAGAATGGTTTTCGTCCCTCCTACGTCACCGGCCAAAATCATTGACTGCCTTCGTAACTGTTAAATACCTCGGCATGATTTTCACGATCGAAACTCATCACTTTATACGGTTCCTTCGTATCGCCCATTTCCATGCCGGGACTGCCGTTAACCATGCCGGGAACGGCGATTCCGACAACTTTAGGCTTGGTTTTCAATAATGCTTTTATGTCGCTTGCAGGTACATGACCTTCAACAACATAGCCGTCAACGATCGCCGTGTGGCAGGAAGCCATTTCCCTGGTAACGCCGTATTTATCCTTTATGGACTGCACGTCGTTGGTGACAACATCTTCTACATTGAAATTATTTTCTTTCAAATGCTCCAGCCACTTGCCGCAACAGGTACAAGTCGGGCTCCTATGAACCACGATATCAATAGGCTTGCTCTCGGCACTAACCCCCGCATTAACAACGAACAAACCGATTGCCAAAAAAGTTTTTGATATTCTCATCGCCATAATCTCTTTATTGATTGAATTAACTGCTTATACCTGATGATAAGCCCGGCTGTGCTCATGCACTGCATCAACCATCGCTTTAACATGATCGGGGTTCATATCCGGCAAAATGCCGTGCCCCAGATTGAACACATGGCCTGAACCCGGACCGTATTTATGCAATATGGTTTTTACTTTTTCGGCGATGACGGAAGGATCGGCATACAGCGCAACCGGATCCATATTGCCCTGCAAGGCGACCTGATGGCCGACTCTGGCGCGAGCCTGTTGCATATCGGTTTGCCAATCCAAGCCCAAAGCGTCATAGCCGGAATCGGCCATGGCTTCCAGCCAAAGCCCGCCGCCTTTGGTGAACAGGATGGTTGGAATCTGCTGCCCGTCTATATCGATTTTAAGCAAGGCTCTGACTTGCTTGGCGTAGTATAAGGAAAACTCGATGTAATCTTCGGTCGTTAGCATGCCGCCCCAGGTATCGAACAGCATGACCGCCTGAGCGCCCGCTTCGATTTGGGCATTCAAGTAGGCCGCGACCGATTGCGCCAGCTTATCCAGCATGACATGCATCAACTTGGGCTGCTCGTACATCATGCTTTTAACTTTTTGAAAGCTCTTGCTGCTGCCGCCCTCGACCATATAGGTTGCCAGCGTCCAAGGACTGCCGGAAAAGCCGATTAACGGTACGCTGCCTTGCAGGCTTTTTCTTATCAGTCGAACCGCATCGACTACATAACGTAAATCCGTTTCCGGGTCTGGAATCGGCAATTTATTTACATCCGCCGCGGTCCTGACCGGATGGGTAAATTTAGGCCCCTCGCCTTCGGTAAAGTAGAGTCCTAACCCCATAGCATCGGGAATGGTCAAGATATCCGAAAACAGAATGGCCGCATCAAAATCAAAGCGTCGCAACGGCTGTAGGGTAACCTCGCAAGCCAGCTCAGGATTGGTACACAGGTCTAAAAAACTGCCGGCCTGCTCCCTGACTTTTCGGTATTCAGGCAAATAACGCCCCGCTTGGCGCATCATCCAAATCGGTGTGCAGTCCACAGGTTGTTTTAACAGCGCTCTAATAAAGGTATCGTTTTTTAATGCGGTCATGGATTTAATGAGTCGGGTTTAAAATTAGGGTGTTTTACCGTATGAGCAGCCGGTCGCTGCGGCCTATGTTTTATTGGGCAATTTTTCTTACCAAGGCCCTGTGGAATTCAAAGGGCAAGGACTCCTTGGCTTTATTGGCTGATTCGGGATCGGAATATGAGCCATACTCCAACACAAACTTCTCTTTGCCTTTAACCATCGTTTTAATGATTCTAATATCCGGTGCCAATGCCGGGTATTTTCTGAACATGCCGTCGGCAGACGATTGCTTTGATAACACCATAAGCTGCAAGGTAAAATTATCGGCTGACGACGCCACACCTTCGGCTGCCAGGGATGGCGGAAGTGTCGCAATCGGTGAGGCCGGCGTCACTTGCTGAGCGGTGGTAGTTTCTATGCCCCGTTGTTCAGAGACAGCAGCAACATCGACCGGCTTTGGCGGTATTTGGATCGTTTCCAGCTTGTTCGGAGCAAACGGCTCTACACTACTGGCCATTTTCTTCAACTCCGCCTGTTTTAGTTTTTCTTGCGAGGCCCAAAGTCGCTCAGCCATTTTCTGCGGCGCAACATCGGATTGCTTCTTATCCGGCTTCTGGTCCACTTCAACAGCCTTCACCGGCTCAGGTTGAACTTTAACCTCCAAATTCCGGGCGACAGGCGGTTCGACATCCTTAGGCGCTTTACTTAACAGCTCTTGTTTTGGTTTTTCTTGCTCTACCCCAAGCGCTATAGGATGCGCTGACGGCGGCATGGCCGTGACGCCTACCGGCAATCTTGCGGCATTGACTCCATCTCTGGCGACCATGTCAGAAGACAGAGCAGCCAAAGTAGGCGCTTGAGGCGAAACAGGAGCCAGTGTCGAGGAACGAAGCGCATCAGTCGTTAGCGGCTTATCAGCAACTGCGTTTACTGCCTCAGGTTTTGTTGCGGGAGTAATGGGCTGTTGATCATTCCTGCTAACATTAACTTCTGCCGAAGGCTCCACCACCGTTTTCACTTCATTTACCGGTACTGATTGCGGCAGGACAACCGGTTGAACAGGCGGTAGCGCGGGCATTATCTGGCTTGGAGACGCTATTTCTATAGCGTCCGCTTTCTGTTCGACAGCGGCTGGCGCTATCGCTTTTTCATCATTACTTTTTGGCGACGGCAGGGATGCAGGGGGCAGAGCAATGCCGGGAGCGCTTGCCGACGATATTAACCACTGAACGCCTAACGCTATAGCAATTGCCGCCGCAACGGCAAGAACAAGCAGCCATTTCAATGTTCCGCCCTGCTTCGTACCGACGGGTAAACCGGATATCGCGGCGATAATCCGTCCCGGAACACCGTGCGTCTCCCGGTAGATATGCGCAATCATGTTGTCGCTAATGGCTGTAAACGACAAGTTTGCATAAGGTAAGGTTGATAAATGCTGTAAAAAATCACCGCACTGTCTTTCTGATAAGGGAGGAATTTCAACGATATGGCAATCATCAATCGCTCGATCCGAACCTCGCTTCATCTGCAATTCATCATGCGTTAAAGCGAAAATCACCCTTAAAACGGGATTTGCCGCCGCATATTGGATGATTGCCGTAATCAAGCCGGGGACCAACTCGCCCGCATTATCAATAATCAATACGACTTGTTTATGTTGGTCTTCGTATTGAACGGATTTACCTAGTTGAGCCTTAAACAGCTGATCATAAACCGACTCAAAACTTACGTCGGCATTACCCTGTATAAGACAATAGCGTCGTGATTCAGTCTTGCGCGCCTGCAAAACTTTAAGCAGCGTCGTTTTACCTATGCCTTCAGGACCGCAGACAACAAGGGCTTGCGTCAGGTTTGAAAGCAGATGAATTAATAAATCGAGCTTTTGTGTTCGTTCCTTCGTTATCAAGGATTGAGCGGCCTTATTTGCCTGATCGGTCGGCTGCTGTTTCACATGATAAGTAAAAGTATCATCTTCTACCATAAGTCTTAAGTGTCATCTCCAATAGGTCTTGGTCTACGTCTACGGGCAATGTTGCCGTGCCGATTTTTTGTAAAAGAATCAGCCTTATTTGACCGTCTACATTTTTTTTGTCTACCGCCATTAACTCCAAAAACCGGTCTGAATCGATTTGTTCCGGCGGAACGACGGGCAGCCTGGCTTTTTTAAATAACACAATAATTCGTGCGACATCGTCCTCATTCAGCCAACCTTTTCTTCTGGAAAGATCGGCGGCCTGACAGGTGCCGATGGCTACTGCCTCGCCATGAAGATATTTACCGTAACCAACGCCGGTTTCTATCGCATGCCCAAAAGTATGTCCTAAATTTAACGTCGCTCTGACGCCGGTTTCGGTTTCATCTTCGGCGACAATTTCGGCTTTATTGACGCATGACCGTTCAATGGCATAAGCCAGCGCCTGCTTATCTCTATCCAGTAACGCATCGATATTGTTTTCCAGCCAGACAAAGAATTCAATGTCCCTGATCAATCCGTATTTAATCACTTCAGCCAAACCTGCCGATAATTGACGGTCATCCAGAGTATCCAACACATCAGCATCGGCGATAACA
>Ga0208121_100512_pt1 | contig 12747 bp, 10 predicted proteins | sample LakWasMet62_LOW9_2_FD_183894 | JGI IMG/M metagenome (GOLD analysis project Ga0208121, IMG submission 183894) | Freshwater sediment methanotrophic microbial communities from Lake Washington under simulated oxygen tension - Sediment Metagenome... | ecosystem: Environmental > Aquatic > Freshwater >... | reverse complement strand
GGGGCACGGTCACCATTTTCAGGCTGGGTGCCACGGCTTCGCAGGGCGGGGCGGTGGGTTCGCTTGCTTATGTCGAGCGCAGTGTCTCTGCGTCCGTGGAAATTCCATGATTCAAAGCACTTTCAGAGCCTGGGCCAAGTGGCTGCTACCACTGCTGTTTTTGTTGATGGCTGAAATGGCCCAGGCCGCTATCGCTTTCCGGGCCGCGGCCAGCGCCAGTCTGGCGTCGGGCGTTGGCATCTCTCCCACACTGATTTCCAGCACCAACAATGATGCGGGCGCTTCAGGCGCCAACTCACTGTCCATCAACAAGCCAGGCAGCGTGGTGGATGGGCATATCCTGGTCGCGCAGCTGGCGCTCAAGGGTAGTAGTGCTACCGTTGGCAGCATCACACCCCCGGCCGGTTGGACCCTGGTCGACGCGAGTTCGTCGAGCGGCGCGGACCCTGTGACCCAGGCCGTGTACTGGAAGCTTGCCGGCGCTGCCGAACCGGCCAGCTACACCTGGGCCTGGTCCAATTCCGTGCGCGCCGAGGGCGGTATTACTGCTTTCGGTAATGTTGACGTACTGAATCCAGTCGACAGCTGGGGTGCGCGCGTCAACAACAACACCGCCACCATCACGTTGCCCACTATCACTTTTAATTCGACGAATGTGATGTTGGTCGCCGCGTTGACCTCATCCCAGACCACGACGCACACGACGCCCACGGGGGGGGGCATGAACGAGCAGTACGACAGCAACACCGGGGCCGGCCCGAACGGCGTGACGGCGTCCCTGGCCACGCTGGCCCAAGTGACCACGGCCACTTCGGGGGCCCGCACGGCCAGTTCCGGTCAGGCGGTCGACAATATCGCGCATCTGTTGGCGCTGAGGGCCGCTGGCGCGGCCCTGACCATCAATGTCCCGGCTGGCACCACGGCGGGCGACGTGATGATCGCGAGCATCACCATGCGGCCCTGTAGCGCTAACGACAACGGGGCCTGTACTACCAATGTGACGGCGCCGGCCGGCTGGACCCTGGTGCGCCAGGTACAGACGCGTATCGGCGGTGGGACGGACGGCTACGGCAGCCAACTCTGGGTGTACCAGCGGGTGGTCACGGGTGCCGAACCGGTCAGCTACACGTGGTTCTTTGGCGGCCGGCCCCAGCAGGCTGGTGCCGCCGGCGGCATCCTGACCTTCTCGGGTGTGGATACCGTCAGCCCCCTTGTGGCCGAGGCTGGGCAGGCCACCGCCAGCGCTCGCAGTCATAGCACGCCGGCGATCAACACCGGGGCGGTGGCCAATACCATGCTGGTGGCTACTTTCGGGGCGAATTCAGCGGCCAGCTGGACAGCACCGGCCGGTATGACCGAGCGTGTGGACCGGGCCTCGCGCACAACTCCCAACGATCTGGGCGTGTCGCTGGAAGTTACCAACCAGCTGCAGGTCGCGGCCGGCGCAGTGGCGGCGAAAACCGCCACCTATACCGGGACACAACCAGCAGGCGATACCGGTGTGACGCACCTGCTGGCGCTGCGACCGGCCCCAGCAGGCCCGGACCATTACGAGCTGACGCTGTCTGCCGACAGTGTCAGCTGCTTGGCCAGCACGGTCACGGTCACTGCCTGCGCCAATACATCGAGTCCCTGCACCAGCGCCTACGCAGGGGCCAACGGCTACACGGCGACCTTGAGCACCAGCGGGGCCACGCTAGGGGCGACCACGGTCACCTTCAACGCCTTAGGCGTGGCCACCACCACCCTGAGCTATCCAAGCGCAGGCGACGGGGCGAGCGTAGCTGTCACGCTTTCCGGCGAGACCATCTCAGCCACCAATTTGCGGCAATGCTGCGCGGATGGCGTCACCTGCTCCGTGGCCAACAGTTGCACGACGACGTTCAAAACCGCCGGGTTCATCTTTACGGATGCTGCCAATGGGGCACAAGTCACTATTCCTGCCCAGACCTCGGGGACCACGGCAGTCACGGCTGCGCCCGGTCCCTATTACCTGCGCGCCGTCAAGACCAACACCACGAGCCGGGCCTGCGAGGCGGCCCTGTCCGGCACCACCTCGGTAAACCTGGGTTATCAGTGCAACAACCCGGCTACTTGCAGCAGCGGCAATTACCTGGACATCACGCCCTACAGCGGGGCTGCGGCGCAGACCACCCAGACGGCTGCCTCCGGCGGGACTGCACTGAATCTGTATTTCGATGCCAACGGCAATGCGCCCCTGACTTTCAATTACCGCGACGTCGGCAACATCACATTGATGGTCAGTAAGGCGGCCGGCGGCAGCCTGCTGACCGCGCTGTCCGGCGACTCCAACTCCTTTGTCGTCAAACCTGGCGGTTTCGTGGTTTCCGATATCAAGCAGACAGCCAGCCCGCAGGTGGCCAACCCGGGCGCCGGCGGTGCGGCCGGTGCCCGCTTCGTGATGGCCGGTGAGAGCTTCACCGCGACCGTGACGGCCACCACCTCCGGCGGCGTGGTCACCCCGAACTATGGGCGCGAAACGCAGCCCGAAGGCGTCAACCTGGCAACCGCTCTGGTGCTGCCGGCCGGCGGCAGCAATGCGACACTGACCAACGGGCTGATCGTGGGCGGCAGTTTCAGCAACGGCGTGGCCACCCCCACCAACCTGTCCTGGGGGGAAGTCGGCATCATGACCCTGACACCCGGGGTAGGGGATGGCGATTACCTCGGAGCTGGCGACGTGGCCGGCACGACCACCGGCAATGTGGGCCGTTTCTATCCTGCCAAATTTGCCATCAGCGCTGCATCCCTGACGCCGGCCTGCGTGCCGGGGGCGCCGGCGTCCGCCTTCACCTATTTCAGTGAAGACGGCTTCACGACCGCCTTCACCCTGACCGCCCAGAACCTGACGGGCGGGACCACCAGCAACTACCGGGACGCATTTGCCAAGCTCGACCTGGCCGTCTATGGCAGTTATGGTTTCTCGGCGGCCGCGCTTCCAGCGGGTTCCAGCTTGAGCAGCAGCGCGAGTGCGCCCAGCGGCACCTGGACCAACGGCGAGGCCACGGTGACAGCCAAGCACCAGATCAGCCGGCCCACGGACCTGACTGCGCCGACATCGGCCGCACTCACGGCTGCGCCCACCGATGGCGAGGTACCGGCTGCCAGCCCGGCCATGGCGCTGGGCAGCACCCTGCTGCGCTATGGCCGCCTGCAATTGCTCAACGCCTATGGCTCGGAGCTGCTGGCGCTGCCGGTGACGCTGCGCGCCCAGTATTGGAATGGCAGTGCCTGGGTCATGAATACCGACGACAGCTGCACGGCCATCACGGCGCCTACCTCAGGCTCCGGTTTGACGTTCTATTCGGAAGTGGCGGCGGGGGCCCCGGGCAATCACCTCAGTGCCACGGAAACCACGGCCACGGTGAACGCGACAGGCAAGCTGGCCGCGGGCGACGCGGGGCTGAGGTTCTCCAGGCCGGGCCCAGGAAACAGCGGTTACGTGGACATCTCCATTCCTCTGGCGGCCCGACCCTGGTTGCAGTTTCCGTGGGGGATCAGTCCGGTGAATCCCGGGCTGAACCCGACCGGCCTCAATCCGACCGGACGTGCCACCTTCGGCATCTACAGAAGCCGTCTGATCTACAGTCGCGAAAACTACTAAGTGCGCCCAAGCGGGCCAGCACTTGCTCGACGAATCCGTCAAATTGTTGGCAATTTGTCATGCCATTGAGAAGCCAGTCTGTCTTAGCTATGAAATATGCAGCAAAATGGCTGTGTTTTCATTCACCCGGCAGCTTGTTTCGATGATTCTGGACGCTCACGTGCCCACGCCCGCAGTTGCGATTCCCTCGCCTTGGTGGAGGTGTCTTTGAAGCTGCCCTGGATCGGTCGCCGTTTGCGCCAGCGTGACGGTCTGGTGATTGCTTGGGATGGTCGTGCACTGGCCTATGTGCAGACGCGCCAGGAAAGCCCGGATGTGTTTCGCGTGGAGCGTTTCGGCGTGGAGCGTCGGGGCGATGACAGCGCCGAGGACTTTGCCAAGCGTCTGGCTGCCTTGGGGCTGAAGGGGCGGGGCGCGCTGGCGATGCTGCGGCCGTCCCAATACCAGTTGTTGCAGATCGATGCCCCCGCGGTGCCGCCCGAAGAGTTGCGCACGGCCGCACGCTGGCAGATCCGGGACATGGTGAATGGCCATGTGGACGACCTGACGCTCGATGTGCTCAAGGTTGGCGACGACCGGGTTCGCGCCACAGCCAGCCTTTTCGTGGTGGCCGCGGCCAATGCCGAGATCCGCTCCGTGATGCAGACGGCCCTGGAGCTGCGCTGCGAGGTCGGCGTGATCGACATCCAGGACCTGGCGCAGCGCAACCTGCAGTCGGCGCTGGCCCGGCGGCTGGGTGTCACCGATCGGGCGCATGCCGCCATCGTCATGGCCGATGACCGCCAGGCCCTTCTGACGATCTGTGCCCATGACGAACTTTTCTATACCCGCCGCATCGACCTCGACGAAGGTTTCATGCGGGCCGCCTGGGGTGCGGCGGGGGATGCCACCCCCGGGGCCGAACTCACGCTGGCTGAGCCCGGTCATGAGGACGACCGCGTGCAGCGTCTGGTGGTGGAGATCCAGCGTTCGCTGGATCTGTGGGACCGTACCTGGCCCATGCTGGTGCTAGACCGCATCACCGTGCAGGCCGGGGGACGCACGGAAGAGATGGCCCGCTGGCTGGGGCAGCAGTTGGGGCAGGCCGTGCTGCCGCTGGATGTGTCGGCCCTGTTCCCCGGCTTCGAGGGTGGCAGCGATGCCGACCGTCAGCTGTGCTGGCCGTTGCTGGGCGTGCTGATGCGTAGCGAGAACCGCAAGCTCTGAGCGACAAGAAGAACCGCCATGCCCCAGCAAATCAATCTCTGTACGCCGATCTTCCTGACGCAGAAGCGTTACTTCTCGGCGCAGACCATGGCCAGCGCGTTGGGCGTGTTCGTGCTGCTCGGTGGCATTCTTTCGGGCTACTGGACCTGGACGCTGAAGTCGCTCAGCGAGGGCTACCAGCAGTCGGTCAGTGCCAATCAGCGCGAGATCGCCCGGCTGCAGGCGGCGATCCGCCTCAACAAGGAAAATTCAGCACCGGCCGATGCGGCGCTGGTGCAGGAGCTGCAGGCCCGCCAGGGCGAACTGGAGCGGCGCCAAGCGCTGCTGGCTGAGCTCAAGCGTGGGCTGCTGCGCGACGGGCAGGGCCATGCGGCCCGGCTGCAACTGGTGGCACGCAGCATTCCACCCCAGGCCTGGGTCACCACCATCAAGGCGGATGAGCAGAGTCTGGAGCTCGGCGGCTACACGCTGGAGCCCGCGGCCCTGAACGGCTGGATGGAGCGGCTGGCGCAGAGCCCTCTGTTGCAGGGCCAGCAGCTGAGCGTGGTGAAGGTCGAGCGCGTGGCCACCGACGGCCGAGGTCCCGGCGCGGCGCCCGCGCCAGTGCTGGCGCGGGCGGCCGGTGTGCCGCTGTGGGCGTACACGCTGGTGACCACCGCGGCGCCGGCGACCACGGGAGCCAAGCCATGAAGCGCTGGTGGGCCGTGATCGTGGCGCGTGTCGATGCGCTGAGCCTGCGGGAGCGGGTCTTCCTGTTCCTGACGATGCTGGTGCTGTGCATGCTGCTGGCGAATGTGCTCTGGCTCGCGCCTGTCCAGACCGCCCATCAGCAGATCACCCAAAGGTTTGCTGCGCAGGATGCCGAGCTGCAGAGCCTGCGCGAAGAATTGAAGAACACCAGCGGCGAAACCGGCCCCGCCCGCCTGATGCGCGAGGAACTGGCGCAGGTGCGCGATCTGCTGGCGCAGGTGAACCAGGAGATCGCGGACGCGCCGCGGGCCGAGGCGGACGATACGCCCCTGTCCAAGGTGCTGGTGCTTTTCCTGCGCCGTCACGAAGGGCTGGTACTGGTGCGCACCGCCACGCTGCCGCCCGATGCCCGCAGCGCAGAGGTGGCGGCCACGACCGGTGTCAAGATGAAGCGCCAGGCGCTGGAGCTGACCGTGGCGGGCCCGTATGCCGAACTGACCCGCTATGTCCAGACACTGGAGCGCGCCTTGCCGGCCTTGCGCTGGGGGGCGATGAAAGTGAACAGCGAACAGCAGCCGACCGAGTTGACGTTGCAGGTCTGGCTGGTCGGAGGTGGCACATGAAGACCTGGCGTGCATGGAAGGCTGCCGGCTGGCTGGGCCTGCTGCTGGCCAGCGTTATGCCGCTGAACGCCCAGGCGCAGCGTGATCCGACGGTTCCCCCGCTGGGCGGTGGTGAAGGCGGTGGACCGGCGAAGCCGCGCGCCAGCCAGGGGGCCTGGCCCGTGGTCGTGGTGGACGGGCGCGTCCATATCGCGGTCGGCACGCGTCTGTACGCTGAAGGACAGATGCTGGGCAAGGCCCGCATCGAACGCATCACCGAAACCGAAGTCTGGCTGCGCGAGGGGCGGGAACTGCGCAAGGTCCCGCTGTATACCGGCGTGGTGCGCCGCAACGTACCGTCTGTACAGCCCTGAGCTCACCTTTATGCATGAAAATGGCAGCATCATGATCGCAACGACGACCACCCGATTCCACCAATGGCGCGCGATGCCCGGGCTGATCCCCGGCCTCATCCTGTGCCTGGGACTGCTGGCCGGTTGCGCCGAGCGGCCGCGCCGCACGCCCGACGTGGCCGACGCGATCCGTGCCGAACTGGCACCGACGCCGGCCGTCGCGGCCAGTGGGGCGGTTCCCGCCCGCGTCAGCGATGCGCTGGCCGAGCCGGCGCCCCCCGCGCTTGCGGTGCCGCCCGAGCCACGGCTGGACCTGCTGGTCAACAACGCCAACGCGCGCGAAGTCTTTCTGGCCCTGGTGGCCGAGACGCGCTACAGCATGCTGATGCACCCCGATGTGACGGGAAGCATCTCCGTCACCCTGCGCGGCGTGACCGTGAAGGAAGCGCTGGAGTCGATCCGTGATGTCTATGGCTACGACTTCCGCATGGAGGGGCGCCGGATCACCATCTATGCACCCACGCTGCAGACGCGCATCTTCACGCTGAATTACCCGCACGCGCAGCGCATCGGACGCAGCGAAGTGCGGGTGTCCTCCGGTGCCGCACCGTCCAACCCGGGTACCGTCGGTACCACGGCAACCACGGCCGGGGTCCAGGGCACCGGTGCCCAGACCACCCAGCGCCAGGGTGACAGCAGCCGTATTTCAACCAACTCGAGTTCCGACTTCTGGACCGAACTGTCCGATGCCGTGCGCGGGCTGGTGGGCAAGGGCGAGGGGCGCAACGTGGTGATCAGCCCGCAGGCCGGCATCATGGCCGTGCGTGCCATGCCGGACGAGCTGCGTCAGGTGGAGCGCTTCCTGAAAGCCACCCAGGTGGCGGTGGAACGCCAGGTCATGCTGGAGGCCAAGATCGTCGAGGTCGAGTTGCGCGAAGGCCAGCAAAGCGGCATCAACTGGGGCGCTTTCGGTTCGGACAGCAATGGCACGGGCGTGATCGGCGTGCTGGGCAGCGGCGTGGCGACGAGCAATGCGCTCTTGTCGTCCGGCGCGACGGCCCCGGGCGTGACGCCGGTACCGATCCCCTCGGTGGCGGCGGGAGGCGGCTTGTTCGGTCTGGCGCTGGCCACCAGCCAGTTCGCCGCCGTCCTGGGTTTCCTGGAGTCGCAGGGTGATGTGCAGACGCTCTCAAGCCCGCGCTTGGCCACGCTGAACAACCAGAAGGCCGTGCTCAAGGTGGGCGCGGACGATTATTTCGTGACCAACGTGACCGGTGGCACCACCACCAGCAGCGGTGTGGCCGGCGTGGCCGGCAGCACCACGCTGCCGACTCTGACGCTGACGCCGTTCTTCTCCGGCATTGCGCTGGACGTGACACCGCAGATCGACGACGGCAGCAGCATCATGCTGCACATCCATCCCTCGGTGACGACCGTGACCGAGAAGACCAAGGATGTGGATCTGGGCAGCGTGGGCCTGTACCGGCTGCCGCTGGCTTCCAGCAACGTCAACGAGACCGACACCATGGTCCGCCTGCAGGATGGCAATATCGCTGCCATCGGCGGCCTGATGCAGCTGTCTTCGAGCCGCAGTGCCTCGGGTGTGCCGGGCTCGACCGCCGAGTCCAACCCCTTCGGTTTCCTGCTGGGCAACCGGGCCAGCAGCGCGCGCAAGAAGGAACTGGTGGTCCTGATCAAGCCCACCATCATCCGCACCGCCCAGGACTGGGATGCCCAGACCGAGCGTTCGCGCGCCGCGCTGGAAGACATCGACGCCAGCCGCCGCCGCGTGATCAAGCTCGACGGCTCGGTTCAGGAGACGCCCGCGAAACCCGCGGCAAGGTAAGTGATGTACCTGCGGCATTTTTCACTGCGTGAGCTGCCGTTCTCCATCACGCCCGATCCGGCTTTTTTCTATCCACACGAAGGGGCGCAGGCTGCGCTCAACACGCTGCTGATCGCGCTGCGTAGCGGCGAGGGTTTCCTCAAGATCGTGGGCGAGGTCGGTTGCGGCAAGACCCTGTTGTGCCGCCAACTGCTGGGCAACCTGCAGGACGAGTTCGTGACGGCCTATATCCCCAACCCGGACATGGGCCCTGACGATCTGCTGATGGCCCTGGCGCGGGAACTGGACATCGAACTCGTTGCGCCGCTCAGCCGCCACCAGGTGCTCTCCAGTCTGCAGGAGGGCTTGCTCCGGCATGCCGAGGCCGGACGGCCGGTGCTGGTCTGCATTGACGAAGCGCAGGCGACGCGCATGGCCACCCTGGAGAGTCTGCGCCTGCTGTCGAACCTCGAGACCGAGAAGCGCAAGCTGCTGCAGATCGTGCTGTTCGGCCAGCCCGAACTCGACGAGATTCTGGCGCGTCCGCAGATCCGCCAGCTGCTGCAACGCATCACCTTCAGCGAGTACCTTGGCGGCATGCGGCCCGAACGCGTGGGGCCTTATCTGGCACACCGGTTGGCAGTCGCGGCCGAGGACGGGCTGACCGATATCCGGGTCTTCGAGCCGGCCGCCGCTGCCGCGCTGGCGCTTTACAGCCGTGGCGTGCCGCGGCTGGTTAATGTGCTGGCCCACAAGTGCCTGCTGCTCGCCTTTGGCGAAAACACCCACCGTGTGTTGGTTCGGCATGTCGAACTGGCCGCTGCCGACACGCCGGGTGTGCAGATGCCGCGGCCGCGCTGGTGGCACAGGCTGCCTGGGCTGCGCCCGGTCCAGCGCAAATCGCAAGCAGGGGAAATGTCGTGAGCGTCATCAACAAGATGCTGCGTGATCTCGATGCCCGTCGGGCCGAGGGTTCAGCACCGGGGCATCCGCGCCAGGCCGGTCTGGCCGGGACACTGGGCACGATCAGCGTGCCATCGTCTGCGCAGCGTCCAGCGGCGCGTCTGGGGCGCTGGACGCTGCCGCTCTTGCTGCTGCTGGTTGCCAGCATCGCTGCGGCCTGGTATCTGGGGCTGGGGACGACGTCGCCGCCGCCCGCGGCCCCGTTGGTGACGGTGATCGAAGCACCCGCCATGGCGCCCGCGCCATCGGCATCGGCGCCCGAGTCGGCCGCCAGTGCCCCGGCAGAAACACCGGAGGTCGTCGCCGAGGTTCGCCCGGCAGTCGAAGCCGAACCCACGGTCTTGCGCAAGAAGACCCGGCGGGCCGAGTCGGCCAGCAGCGAGGTGCCGGCTGCCGAGAAGAAGGACAAGAGCGAGAGGAAGCGTGTGGCGCCTGCCCGCGCGGACACATCGGCTTCGGTGCCAGGTCAGCCGGCCGCAGCGGCCGCCGCGCCGCCGGCTGCGGCCAGCGTGCCCGTAGCGAACACCGTGCCGCAGCGCCGTCAGGCGGCTGCCCAGGAAACGCTGGCCCAGGCCCAGGCGCTTTGGAACGCGGGCTCGCGTGAGGCGGCACTGGAGGTGCTGCGCGAAGCGGTGGTGGCGGTCGAGCATGCCCAGCCCGCGGACGCCGCCTTGCTGGCCCAGCTGGTACGCGAACAGGTGCGCATGGAGCTGGCCCTGGGTCGTCCTGCCGCCGTGCTGGTCCTGTTGAGCCGGCTGGAGCCGGTGCTGTCGGGACAGGCCGACCTGTGGGCGGTGCGCGGCAACGCAGCCCAACGGCTGGCGCGTCATCAGGAATCCGTGCAGGCCTATCTGGCGGCCCTGCGCCTGCGCCCCGGCGAGCCGCGCTGGATGCTGGGGGCCGCGGTGTCGCTGGCAGCCCTGGGGCAAATGGAGGCCGCAGCGCAGCAGGCCGAGCAGGCGCGCGCCTTGGGTCCGGTGAGCCCGGAGGTGCTGACGTATCTGCGCCAGGCCGGCGTGCCCTTGCGGTGAGCGCATGCCCGCGGCATGCGGACGCAGGCGTGCTCGTTAGAATGAATGCGGGATTCCGTATCTTGTGCGGGGTTCTCTACTGACCATGCTCAAGCGTATCCGCGTCGACCAACTCATCCTCGGGATGCACATCCAGGAGTTCTGCGGCTCCTGGATGGAACATCCGTTCTGGCGCAGCGGCTTTGTGCTCAAGGACCCCAAGGATCTAGAGCGCATCCTCTCCAGCAGCATCCAGGAGGTCTGGATCGACAGTGACAAGGGCCTGGACGTGCCGCCAGGGCAGAGCGCCGTGTCCGAGGCGCAGTCCGAAGCACAAGTCGAGCAGGAGCTGCAGGCCGTGGCCCAGGCCCAGCGCCAGACCGGGCCGGTCTCGGTGGCGGTTGAGTTCGCGCGGGCGGCCGAGATCTGCCGCCAGTCCAAGAAGGCCGTGGTCTCCATGTTCCAGGAAGCGCGCATGGGCAAGACGGTGGACGCCGCCGGTGCCCAGCGTCTGGTCGATGAGATATCGGACTCGGTTGCGCGCAATGTCAATGCGCTGATCAGCCTGGCGCGACTGAAGACGGCCGACGACTACACCTATATGCATTCGGTGGCGGTGTGCGCCATGATGATCGCGCTGGCACGCCAGTTGGGCCTGGACGAGGCGCAGACGCGCTCGGCGGGCCTGGCCGGTCTGCTGCACGACCTGGGCAAGGCCGCCATGCCGATGAAGGTGCTGAACAAGCCCGGAAAACTCACCGAAGAGGAGTTCGCCATCATGAAAGGCCATCCGGTCGAAGGGCACAAGATGCTCATGGCCGTGGGCAACGTCGACCCGATCGCCCTGGACGTCTGCCTGCACCATCACGAGAAGACCGATGGCTCGGGGTACCCCAAGGGGCTGAAGGACGAACAGATCAGCCTGTACGCCAAGATGGGGGCCGTCTGCGACGTGTACGACGCCATCACCTCGAACCGGCCCTACAAGAGCGGCTGGGACCCGGCCGAATCGCTGCGCAAGATGGCCGAGTGGACCAACGGCCATTTCGACCAGAAGGTGTTTCAGGCCTTCGTCAAGAGTCTGGGCATCTATCCGATCGGCTCGCTGGTGCGCCTGGCCTCCGGGCGTCTGGGCGTGGTGGTGGAGCAGTCGGCCAAGTCGCTGACCACGCCGCTGGTCAAGGTGTTCTACTCCACCAAATCCGAGTTGCGCATCACGCCGGAAGTGATCGACCTGTCGGCACCGACCTGCCATGACAAGATCGCCGGGCGCGAAGACCCGGCGAAATGGAAGTTCCCCGACCTGGACGAACTCTGGTCCGGTTTGTCGGAGCAGCCCTGGTAGGTCCCGGGCCGGGGGCTCAGCGCTTCTGGTACTGGGTGGCGCCGAACATCATTTCGCGTGCCTGGGCATCCACCAGCGGTTTGCGCTGGTCGGCCAGGACCTGCACACCGCGCATGACCGCCGGTCGTGCCGCAATGGTGTCGAACCACTTCTTCAGGTTTGGGTAGTCGGCCCAGTCGACTCCCTGGTTCTGCCAGCTGCGCAGCCAGGGGAAGATGGCGATGTCGGCGATCGTGTACTCGTCGCCGGCAATGTAGCGGTGCGTGGCCAGCTGCCGGTCCATCACGCCATACAGGCGCTTGGCCTCGTTGGTGTAGCGGTTGACGGCGTACTCGATCTTCTCGGGCGCGTAGATGCGGAAATGGTGGGTCTGGCCCAGCATGGGGCCGACGCCGCCCATCTGGAACATCAGCCACTGCAGCACCTCGAATTTCTGCCGATCCGTTTTCGGGAGGAGCTTGCCGGTCTTGCCCGCCAGGTAGAGCAGGATGGCGCCCGACTCGAACAGCGAGATCGGCTGGCCATCCGGCCCCTTGTCGTCGACGATGGCCGGGATCTTGTTGTTCGGGCTGATCTTCAGGAATTCGGGTTTGAACTGGTCACCGGCACCGATGTTGATGGGGTGCACGCGGTAGGGCAGGCCGCACTCCTCCAGCATGATGTGGACCTTGTGGCCATTGGGCGTAGCCCAGGAGTAGACGTCGATCATGGGGACTCCGTGGTCATGAAAAAAGGGGCCAGGAAATCCTGGCCCCTTTTATTTTGCGCGGTTTTCAGCAACCGCGTGTGACGGGCATTTCAACGGGCTTGGGGTTGGCCGCGTACTTGCCCAGCTCCAGCTTGGCGATGGCGTTGCGGTGCACCTCGTCCGGGCCGTCGGCGAAGCGCAGTGTGCGGGCGTGCGCATAGCTGTAGGCCAGCGGGAAGTCCTGGCACATGCCGCCGCCGCCGTGCACCTGCATGGCCCAGTCGATCACCTGGCAGGCCATGCTGGGGGCGACCACCTTGATCATGGCGATCTCGTTCTTGGCGAACTTGTTGCCGGCCACGTCCATCATCCAGGCAGCCTTGAGCGTGAGCAGGCGCGCCATGTCGATCTTGCAGCGGGCTTCGGCGATGCGCTCCTGC
>Ga0208121_100504_pt1 | contig 12907 bp, 7 predicted proteins | sample LakWasMet62_LOW9_2_FD_183894 | JGI IMG/M metagenome (GOLD analysis project Ga0208121, IMG submission 183894) | Freshwater sediment methanotrophic microbial communities from Lake Washington under simulated oxygen tension - Sediment Metagenome... | ecosystem: Environmental > Aquatic > Freshwater >... | reverse complement strand
GGGCAGGTACCAGCCGCGCCACAAGCCCACCACAGAAATGCCCGTGACCACGACGCCCACAAGCACCAAGGCCAGGGTCTTGGTCCAGCCATTGCGGCCGAACCAGAGCAAGGCCATGGCCAGCGCCAAGGGCCAGGACAACGTCGCATCCACCGGATCGACCCACCCTCGCCCCAGCAGCGACCGCAGAGCCTGCACGTGCACCAAGGCGGCCGGGCCGCTGCGATTTTCAGGATCCCAGCCGGCCAGCGGAACCGGCAGCCGATAGCGGGTTTCGCTGGGCAGCAGACTGGCCACCACCACGACCCGCCCCCGGACCAGCTTTTCCAATTCGGCCGCCTGCCCCTGACGCAGCCAGGCGAGCACCGTTTGCAGTGAGGTGTATTCGATCGGTCCCCCGACGGTGTAGTCGATCAGGCCGCGGGCCGAACTCTCACGCCCCAGCACCCTGGCCATCAGATCGGCCAGGGAGAGGTTGCGGTCCTCATCAATACAGCGGCGCTGGTTAATGCGGCGCACGATGCCGTCGCGGTCTTCGCACAACACCAGCGAACTCAAGGCCTGGTCGCCAGCGGCCTGCAACAATTCGGGGGCGATGGGCCGCAGATGCCGCTCCAGGCCCATGGGCTGGCCCAGCACCAAGGGCGTCGTGGCCCGCAGCTTGCGGATGCCTTCCAGCAAGGGCGCGTCCACCCCCTTGATCAGGAAATCGTAAGAACGCACCGGCATCGGCGCCGCGACCCCCACGACGGCGGGTCGGGCAGCAGCCAGACCGGTGAAGAGTTCCCCCAGATAACGATGCCACAGGGCATAGGGCTCGGGAAAGGACTCGTAGGCCTGCTCGTCCAGGCCGATCACCACCACGTCCTGCGGCAGGGCCCCCGGCGCCAGCGCGCGCAACCAGCGCGACTGCTCGTCGTAAAGCGCCTGGTCCACCCGCCGCAGCGTGTGGTCGGCCATCAAGCCGAGGGCCAGGACACAGAGGATGAGGAAACCGAGGAAAATCTCGCGTTGTTGCCGGGGCATCGTTTGATTATGGGTCAGGCCTTTACGCTCCCCTCCCCACGGCGGCTGGCGGCCCCAGCCAGCGTGAACTATTCCCTCCCCCTGTTTCTTGCGCACAACGCAGCTGTCGGTTCTCAGTTAACTTTGAATAGCTAGTACTGACTAATCAATCAGTTACGCGCTTCTCATACGGTGAGTTTTGAACAAGTTAATCACATAACTCTGAATTTTTCCACTTTTCAATCATTTATTTCTGAACAATCACGGAAAGACCTGAAGCGTGAACACCCAGTCGGCATACGACGTGCCCGATTCAAAACGCTTATACATATCCGGGAAGCCACTCCTTTTGATCGGCTCTTGTGTCGACTGGCTGCGCACACCCGCGATGCCGCCTCCTTGCCGGATAAGCGCCCAGTCCGCCTTGCCCGTTATCGGGTCCAGATACGCCTGGCGCAGATGCTGCGTGGGCGTCGGAAAACGCTGATCATTCAGTAGATCCTCAATGTTCTTAGGTAAGGAACGAACGCCGCCGGGCGGCGCCACGCTGTAGTACGAAGCGATGGCACGCCGATATTGATCGCCCACGAACAGCAATTGTTCTTCCTTCTCCCGCCGCGTCTGCGTCTGGTGCATCTGTACCATGCTGCTGGCGCCCAGGGTGGTCAGCAACACAAACAGCAACACGATCAGTAGCACCGCGCCCTGCTGCTGGCGCATGCCTAGTTTCCGGGGATGATTCTTACCAGTCACTGAGCCGGCTCCCATCCAGCGCCGTGCGCTCGGATCTGGATGACACGTCAAACACATCTGCTCCTGCGCTGAAGTCTCCCGGTTGCGCGCCGTAGCGCCGGAGGTTCCAGGTTTCGGCCGCAGGCACCGTCTTGTCGGAATGGAAAGGGTCGCGTGGGATGCTGCGCAGAAAAACCATGGGTGTGCTGCTGAAGCCGAAGACCGAGGAGCGTGGCACGCCTGTGACCAACACATCCAGAGTGGCCGGGTAGCCTGAACTGCCCGTGGTCTTGCTGATGACGCCGGCGTCCGCCGCCACCTTGTATTCGTCGATGGCCTTGCGCAGGGTCCGCAGTGCCACACGCAGCTCCGTCTCCTTGGCCCGGGTCTCCACCAGTGCCGTCATGGGCAGCACCACCATGGCCGCCACCCCCACCAGAGCCAGCGTCACCAGCAGCTCGATCAGTGTAAAACCCAGGCTGCAGTGGCGCCGACTCGGCTTGGCCGAGGCGTGAACTCCCGTCAGAACAACGGCTGCTAGCATACGACCTAACGGGTCAGAGCCGGAGATGGAATGGGAGCTGCCGCTGAATCCGCCGGCGGCGGCGCCACGTCGTACACGCCTTGCTCCAGGCCCGTGGGGTGCGTCAGCGGCACCCAGGCCTGCGTACCCGTCACCGGGTCAAAAGGCAGGGAGCGCAGGTATTGCGCGCTGACAAGCTCCGTCAGCTCATTGGGGTAGCGCCCCTTGTCCGACTTGAACTTGTCCAGCGCATCGCGCAGCGTGGCCAGGTTCTGCTGGCGCACCTTGTCTTTGGAATTGTCCACAGTGGAGAGGTAGCGTGGCGCGGCAATGCTCAGAAGCAGCGCCAGCAGGGTGAAGACCACGAGCAGCTCGATCAGCGTGAAGCCGCGTGCGCGTACGTCCCCGCTCATTCGCCCTGCGTTGCTCACTACTCTCATCGCTCCGTCTTTTTGCTCTTGTTCTTTTGAATCACTGGCTCACCGGCGGCGGCCTGACGAGCATGGGTGGCGGGTTGGGCAGCAGAGAACCTGTCTCGGGCATGGTCGCTGCGGGCTGGGCCGGCTGGGGGTTGAACAAGACCTGGCCCGAACTGGGCGACGCCCCGGCTTCGGCTGGGGCCGGCAGGCCCTGGAAGGTCGCCGCTCTTGCGGGGCCGGCATTGCCGCCAAAGGTGCCGGTGACCTTGAGTTCCGTCACCGGGTCTGCCAAGATAGGACGTTCACGCACCATGTTCGCGGTTCCGGAGAAGATTTCTCTGGATTCAAGTGAAGCGACAGGCACATCACGAATGATGCGTGGCGTGATGGCCAGTACGATTTCCGAGCGTGTGTCGCTACCGTCATTGTTACCAAATAGGCGTCCAATGAGAGGCAGATGACCCAAACCGGGAATCAGCGAAGCAGTGTTGCGTTCCTGGTCCGAAATTAGGCCACCCAGCACCTGGGTCTCGCCATCCTTAAGGCGCAGGTTAGTGTTGGCATTGCGAGTGCCGATCTGGTAAGAACGTCCACCATTGGCATCTGTGAACTCGCGGGCGATGTTGCTGACTTCTAGATTGATCTTGATGCCTACTTCGCTGTTGCCGTAAACCTGAGACTCGAACTCCAGCTTCAACCCCACGTCCTGGTAGGTCACATTGCCGGTCACCACCGGAGTACCTGTAGCCACCGGGGTAACTGAGTTGGTAACGGTGGGCACGCGGTCACCAATCATGATCTTGGCTTTTTCCTTGTTACGGGCACGGATACGAGGGCTGGCTAGAAGTTTGGCGTCACCATCTTCAAGCTTGAAGTTCAGCGTAGCTGTCAGCGGCGTCACCAACAGATCACTGCTGGTCAGGTTATTAAGTTGGCCTAACGTCAAGGGAGCAGCTGTTGTGCCTGGCGTGCTGACACCAAAGCTGGTAGGCGGCTTGATACCAATATTGCTGTTGCGAGACTTGGTCACCTCCAGCACCTGCACTTCCAGCATGATTTCTGGATCGGGCACGTCATGCACGGCGATCAACCTCTCCGCCAGGCGCAGACGCTCCGGCGTGTCTCGGATAACCAGTACACCGGATTTCTCATCCGCAGCCACCTCCTTGAGTTTGAGCATGCTTTTCATCATGTTGCTCAAGTACTTGATGTCGGTGTTCGTCACGCGAAAAGAGCGGATCACTAGGTCTTCGTACTCGGCCTGTTTGGATGCCGTAGCAGGGTAGATCAACAAGGTGTTGGCGTTGACAATGCGTTTGTCCAGTTGGTTCTGCAACAAGATCAGATCTATGGCATCAATCACTGTGATGTCGCGCACGAAGATAGTCACTTTGGCATCCTGCTTGACTTCACGATCAAACAAGATGTTCATGCCGGTAGACTTGGAGATGGCCTCGAAGGCGATGCGCAGGGTGGCATCGCGGAACTGCAGAGTCACCGGTGCGTCGAGGATGGAGCGCGCGGCACGGGCTTTGTCTTGGGCAATCTGACGCTCGGTTCGGGCGTTCAACGTGGCGTCCTTGAGCTTGAGGGCGCGACGGTTCTTGGTATTGCTCTCCAGAACCTGAGTAGAGCGCTCTAGCGCTCCGTCCAGTTTGCCCTGCTCCAGCAGACGCTCGCCTTCGATCAGCACCTTCTCGTGCCTGGCATCTTGTTGCAGCTGGATCAAGCCTTGGGTGGCGCGAACATTGCCGGCATCGAGCTTGAGCACACGCTCGTATTCAACGCGAGCCTCCGTCAACTTGCCGTCGGCGCGTAGGGTTTCGGCTTGAGCCAGAAATTCCTTCGCGTACTTGTCGCGCTGGGTCAAATAATCGACCTGGTATTCGGGGTTGCGAGGGTCCTTCTTGACAGCTCTACCAAGGGACTGCACACCATCATCGGGTTGATCGAAGACGATCTCCGTTTTGCCTTTTAGATTCTGATACCCGGCGCAGCCGGCCAAGACCAAACTAACTAATAAAACGGCACTCTTAGGGTGCATAGTCATGTAGAACTGTTTTCATATTAATTCAAACTCTGATTTGCACTCAGGCGTTATCCAAACTAGGTACGCCCTAAACCCGCAGCCCAACAACGAATCGCCCGACCTCCACCAGCCTACCCACCTTTGCGTGCGCTATTCCCTCGATTCCAGTTTTGGAAGAGCCTAGCCTCTGCATCAAACACCTGAACTGGATCTTCCTCTACTGCACCTTTGATGACCGTATCAATTGGAAGAATTCTGCGCGCGAAAGGACGCGATATGAGCCCTGTTCATCAAAGGTAAAGTAAAACTCTTCATTTACGCTATAGAAAGTCCCACTACGCATTTTTTCAGCGACACGACGCTCCACCCATCCTTCCGGGGGGGAACCGTAGACAAGCGTCTTTATTCGAAAATCAGCGGCACTATTGGACTGTCCCTCGATCATCCAGACTTGTCTCCCCGGTAACCCGGTTTTGTCAACCTCTTGAAATACTATTGTGCCGAGTTGGACGCCGTCTCCAGTACATGCCGTGCTGGATGACAAACAAAACTCAGGTTTTTCTGTACCACTCTTGAGAACACTGAGGGTCCAGTGTTTCTCGCAGCCGAAAAGCATCAATATCGCGCACAGCACAGCACAGCACAGCGAGCGAATAAAGCGTCTTTGAAGACTTCATTTTCCGCACCCACAATTGTTCTTGACATAGTCGGCAATCTTCGCGAACCTTCCCGGATCATCTCCACTGAGTAATGAAGTGCGTTGCTACGGTGCTAGACCTTGGCCTTCGGATCTCTTAACTGCAATCCACCAAAACAAGGCGCTCGCAGATGCTGCGTAAATCACAGCCACCCCCACAGAACCAATTGAATTCCTAAGGAGCGCGACGGCGTGTTCCGGGGCAGATGAGAAACTAACTAGCGCCTGAACGCCAAAGAAAAGTGCCGAAAATAAAAGACCGATCGCCGCGCCGGCAAAAACGTACGCCCATAGAGCGTAAATACGCCTTCGCCGCATTAAAAGATGGGCTGGAAGCCCGAATAGAAGTGCCCCGGAGTAGGCCAGCGGAGCAAGCAGCAAAAACACCAGCGGCGCCGCTTCCTGAGAAGTACTGACGTTCACGAGGTAGAGCGCGAGCGCTGGAATGGCCGGCGCCACCAAGAACCCGATGAATGCTCTCATTACATTCAAATCAGTTTTCATACATCACCTTCCACAGCCACATGCCTTGATAGCATCGTCAGAGAGCCATTGCCAAACGTTATTGATTGGTCGAGCAAAGGGCGACCAATCCGCCTGTCTCCAACCTGTTCCTTCTCCATAGTTGTTAAGTTGATTGTTGCTCGGACCGCTCTCCACCGTCCGTGCTACATATCCTGGAAAAAGTGGATGCCCCGGCATCGTCACGTTCACAATCACCTGATTCCCATTAGAAGTTCTCAAATAGGTTCTGACAGGACTAGGACCAAACGCTGAGAGTGGATTTGGTGTAGCGTCGTTGCTTGTTCCATCAGCGCTAGCTGGACTTGGTGATCCAGGCGTTGGACGGTTGCGGATGTAGTCTTCAAGGCACGCCTTGTTTATTCCTGATGTATTTACCCATTCGTTGTACGAATGGTAATTCGTACTCCCCGGTCCAATGTAATCAGGCCAATCAGGCGGTCGCGGAAAGCTAATCTGCGGACCATCAGGGACATTACAGCTGACCGTATCGCCCACCGCCGTGCAATCGAGTCCGGTCTGATCAAACCCACTGATCGGATTGCTTTCCGTGTATGCAAAGGTATTGATGCCTCCCTTTAGCCCGATGGGGTCGCTCTGCACGTACCTGCCCTGCCTAGCGTTGTACTCCCGATTCCAGTTCTGGAACAGGCCGGTCTCTGCATCAAACACCTGCCCCGGGAAGCGCTGGTTGTAGACGAAGGTGCCTATTCCGCTCGGATTCTGATCCGGCACCGTCCCCCCGAAGGCCTCCGCCGTATCCCAGCGCCAAACAATCGCCTGGTCCTGCTGCGTGATCACCCGCGCCGTCGCAATGTGGTCCGCATGCACGTTGTACATCGTGGTTGCAATATCGCCGTTGGCCGCTGAACCAGCCTGCTTGAGAACCCCCACCGGCATGCCCCCCAGGTAGACAGTCTCGTAGACCGGTGCTCCATTGCTGTCGTACTCACCCAGCAGCTGCCCCTGCTCGTCATACAGGTAGTAGGCGCTCCCCGTGGGCACGAGCGCCGTAGGCCCACTCTTGTACACCCGCTGGTTCAGCCCGTTGTACTGGTAGCTCACCGTGCCCCCCGCATTGGTCGCACTGGTCATGCGCCCGCGGTCGCTGTAGGTGAAACTGTTGCTGCCGTCATTGGTGATGTGGCCAGCCGCGTCGTATTGGATCGCGGCCGTACCCGGCACATCCTGGGTCTGCGTCAGCCGATTGCTGGTGCTGGCCACCGTGTTGGTGTAAGTGGTGCCGGCAATCGTCTTGCTGGTGCGGTTGCCGGTTTCGTCGTAGCTGTACTGGGTGCTGCTGCCCGCTAGGCTGGCACTGAGCAGTCGGTTCAGGTTGTCGTAACCGAAGCCCTGGTTCAGGCTGGTCTGGGCCGTGCCGTTGTTGGTGTGGCTGTAGCCGGTGATTCGGCCTGCCGCGTCCCGTGCGACGGTACGCAGGTTGCCCGCCGCACTGCCCGTGCCCAAGGCATCGCCCAGGTTGTAGGCGGTGACCATGCCGTTGCTGTCATAGGCAATAGTACGGGCCTTGCCGTCCACCCACAGCCAGCCGGTGACCTTGTTCTCGGCGTTGTAGCTGATGCCGTTGAGCAGGGTCACGGTGCTGCCGCTCACCCCTACCCCGTTGGCGTTGACCGGGTTGACGGTGACGCCGCTCACGTAACCCTGGGCGTCATAGGCGTAGTTCACTTTTGTGCCGCTGGGGTAGGTGATGGCGGTGAGCTTGTCCATCGCGCTGCCCGTATCGCCCCAGCTGTAGCTGGTGGTGAAGGTCTTGCCGCTGATGGTCGTGGTCTTCGTGGTCAGGCGGCCCAGAGCGTCGTGGGCGTAAGTCGTCTGGCCGGACTCGTCCGTCATCTTGGTGAGCTCACCCTTCTCGGCCGGGGTGGGTGTTGTGCCGCCGTCGTACTCGAAGGTGGTGGCGCTGCCCGTGGAGTAGCTGATGCTGGTCACACGATTCGAGTTGTCATATGCATATGTAGTGGTCTTACTGCGCGCATCGGTGCTGGTCAGCACATTACCCTTGGCGTCATAGGTGTACTGAGTACTACCGGTATCCGGGCTGCTCTGACTGGTTACCTTGCCCAGGCCGTTGGGCGTGTAGTTGGTGGCCAAGTTCCTGGGGTCAGCCACCTGGGTCAGGCTGTCGGCCAGGTTGTAGCTGTAGCCGGTGACTGTCGGACTGCTGGAGCCGGTGTTGGGCGGTTGCTGGGTCTGAATGGCGCGACCCAGGCTGTCGTAATAGATGTGGGTGGCGTTTCCGTTAGGGTCGACCTTGGTGTTGATGCGGCCCATGGCGTCGTAACCATACTGCCAGGTCATGCCTGCGGTCGCGACGACAGACACGCTTACAACAGAGGAGGAGGTGGCTTGATTTCTTACCGTATCCATATACGTTGCGGAAATCGAATGGCTTCCAATTGCAAGATTAGAAGTCGAGAAACTGGCTACCGCTGATACCGGATCCATCTCAGCTGAGCCAATGTTCACCGCACCATCATAAAACGTTACGACGCCTTGCGGGGAGACACCGTTTGCAACGGCCTTCAACAACACGCTTTGGCCCACCGAGGCTGAAGCAGGAGTTGCCTCAAGCGTAAGTACCGTAGTGGGGGAAGTGATTGACTGCAGATATGTATTTGAAACCGCAGGCGTATTATTGGCATCCCCAACGTAGCTTGCAGTGATCCCATGCATTCCAGGCGTCAAGGAGAGGCCAGTCAAAGAGGCAGCACCATTAGAAATCGCCGCAGAACCGATTAAGTCCGAGCCACTTCTAAATGAAATGCTTCCCGTTGGCACATATCCGGTAATGCTCGCCGTCAAATCAATTGCCGAAGTCGATTGAGCTACCGGATTACTTGACGTCAGAGTGATGACAGGTATCGCATTGGCAACCGATGCAGTCAATGCGCTGGACGTTGCAGGATCTGTATTCGCGTCACCGGCAAAACTTGCGGTTATCTGGTGAAGCCCCGGCACCCAACCGCTCAGTGTCAATACAGCAGAGCCATTCACAACATTTGATGTGCCGATCAAGACTCCAGCATCGTAGAAATTCACGCCGACTGCTGGCGATGTATTTGGTGACAACGTGGCAGTGAGTGACACCGCAGAACCATATGCAGAATATTGCGGAGAAGCGGCCAGCGTAAGGCTAGGACTAGCTTTCGTTGTGACAGTTGCGCTAACAGCGGATGAGGTGCTTGGAAGCGTGTTTTGGTCTCCCAAGTAGTTGGCTGTCAAGGAGTGCACTCCAAGACTCACCAAGGGAAAGGAGGCTTGAATATTGGCGGCCGAAGAGCCGAGAAGAACACCGTTATCGTAAAAATTTACGGTACCAGTTCCATACGGAACTGTTCCGGTCAGTTTGACAAGACCGCCTGCCGTCAAGGTCGACAAAGTCCCACTGACCGGGATCGCTGACAAAGTTACCGTCGTAGCGGCTTTGGTGACCTCGACCGTCAATGGATTCGATGTGCTACCAATTGCGACGCTGCTTCCAGGGTAAACGACAGTGAAGGAATGCGTTCCTCCTGTCAAATTTGAAACGCCAGGCCAAGACCAAGAGACAGAACAACTCCAAGACCCTCCAGCCGACCCAGAAAGAGAGCCCGCATATTTAGTCCCTACAAGAGTCGGACCATCGTAAAGCTGAATACCGACACCCGCCGCACATCCGTTGCTTACAGTACTTGTAATGGTCAAGGCTCCACCATAAGTAATGCTGGACAGATTACTGGAAATAGTTGTTGCTGTTTGAGGCGCTGTTATGGTTTGGGTAAATAGAACAGATGAGGCACCGTAATTTGCATCTCCAGCATAAACAGCAGTGAAGGGGTGAACCCCAGGAGTCGGAGACATGGTGAAGGTTGCGCTACCATTTGACAGTGCAACCCCAGAAGCTCGAATCACGCCATTCTCGAGAATATCAATGGTTCCCGTCGGATAGGTGACGTAATCACCTCGCACTTGAATCGTATAGGAGACGGAAGGTGTCACGCTAGAGTAAACACGACTAGCGGGGGTTGTATTCCAGTTGATATTGGGATTGGCCCCGCCGATTACCAAGCTGAATGCAGATGATGTCGATCCAAGGTAGTTTGAATCGCCTGCATATCCGGCTGTAATCGAATGTGTCGATTTCGACAAAGAAGATGTCGAGAACGTAGCGGCACCGGCAACAGCTGCCGCTGTCCCTATCTGGACTCCGTCATCATAAAAAACAACATTGCCGGTCGCATCCCCACCAGGGATCGTCGCGGTAATGTACTGAACTCCACCGACAAATCCCGGATTCGGATTAGCGGACACGGCGACAGTACTTGGTGCCTTCGCCACAGTGACTGCAACGGCAGATGATGTGCTCCCTGCATTTATTGCATCCCCCGTATAGCTGGCAGTTATCGAATGCGTACCTGCGGACAGATTTTTTAATGAATATGTCGCGACACCAGAAGCAAGACTGACAGTTCCAAGAACTGTCGCGCCATCGTTAAAGGTGACAGACCCAGATGGATTTGCGCCCGCAACAGTTGCAGTCACGGTGTTCGCTGACCCATACACAGAATTTGTCGCAGCGACAGAGATTGCGGTGGTTGTCGGTGCAGTACCGGCAATGACTTGATTCAAAACCGAGGATGTAGACGCGTTGTAATTCGAGTCACCTGTGTATGCAACTGTGATAGGGTGCGTCCCTGAACTCAAAGTCGAAGACGTGAACGAAGCCGCGCCTGACGAGAGAGCAGCCGAGCCCAATGTCGTGGCACCATCCTTAAACGAAACCGTTCCCGTTGGTGCCGCCGCACCTGGACCCGCTGCCGGGATGCTGACTGAGAACGTAAGGGCGCTGCCGCTTGGCGACGGATTCGTGCTGGAAGACAAGGGCACCGAAGAGGACGCCTTTTGCATCACCCCAGTGCCTGTTACTGATGTCACAGGCAGATTGTTGCCATCCCCGCTATACACAGCCTTCAGAACGTGCGTCCCAACGGGCAATGTAAATGTCATGCCACTGATGCTTCCATTTGCCTGGATTACCTCCGTTCCTAGCAAAGTCGTACCGGAATAGTAAGAAACTGTTCCTGTAGGTAGATAGTTCAGCGTGATGACATTTCCCAGCAACGTGATCTGATGCCCATATGTGTCATCTGGCCAATTGCCCGGAGACGAACCAGATGGAAATGCCGTTCCAAATCCAAGCGCAACCTGAGTTACCCACAGATCAATCGTACTGGCTGTAGGCGCAGGCTTGACGGTCAAACTCAGCGCGCTAGACGTAGAGGTTTTGTAGGTACTGTTACCCCCATAAACTGCGGTAATGTTGTAAGTATTGACAGTAGAAAACGTTGCTGAGTAAGTAGCTGTTCTGGTCAGACCCGTACCAGATAACGAGCCGGTCCCCAGGTTTGTGGAGCCTCGCTTGAACGTCACCGTACCAGTAGGCCCCGATCCCGATGCGCCTGTGACACTGGCGGTCAAAACCGTCGCTGATCCAACTGTCACCGGATTAACGCTCGCAGCAACCGTCGTCGTATTAACTGTTGCCGCGGATTGGGCAATATGCGGATACCCCGAAATCACAAGCGCAAAGACAACAGGCGTCGCAAAAAGGCGCCGCACCCAAGTGCCTGAACTTCTCCCCGCACCCCTTGCCTCAGAAACACACTTGGACAATGCGGGCATGACATAGCCATCAATGAATTGAGCGATATTCTTCATAGAGCGTCCGTGCTTATTGTTTGATTTGCTGTACGCGATTCAGTGCGTCATAGCTACGAAGAATCGAGCGCTGCAGATTGCCCGCAGGGTCTTTTACCTGTTCGACGAGTAAGTTGCCCTGGTTATCCAGCGTGTAGTTGATGCTATTTCCGCGCGCATCGGAAACGGAGACCAACCGATGGGCGGCATCGTAGGTGTACGTTGTACTGGCTCCATCAGGCGCGGTAACGCCAACCTTCTGCCCTACCGCATCATAAGAATTGGTTGTCGTCCGTGCAGGCAGCCCGGGCGCCGTCATACTCACCGCCCCCACCAAGCCACGAGGCGTGTAGTTGATGTCGGTCACAACCCCTTTGGGATCCGTCATCTGCTTCAAGCGCCCCATCTTGTCGTAGGTGGAATAGGTAGTTGTCAGACCTGTGGCATTGGTGAATGTTGCGAGATCACCAATCGACTGCCCAACCATAGATGGATCCACCCCAGTGAAGGAGGTCACGGTGTAATACGTATATGTTTCGCTAGCGCCCTTCGGATCAGTGGACGTCAGAACTCGTCCTGCCGCATCGTATGTATAGCTGGATGAAGCAGATGGCGTTGACACATCCACCGCTCCAGCTGAAGTCAGTGCCTGTCTTACGCTCCTGCACAGCAAAGGCAGGGGGGTACCATCTGGCAGCAATGCGCTGCTGCAATTTGCAGGCGCGTTGCCGTTAAACGGGTCCGGCTGGCCGTTGTACACACGGTATGTACGACTAACCCCCTGAACCGTCTCCAGGGATGTCAAATTCCAGGATGGATGCCATTGCCTTGTCATCTTCCTGGCATTTACAGGAAGTACGCCCCCCGAACCAGTGACCGTGGCACAGTCGGCCGTGGCGCTCAATCCTTCAACACGCTCGATTTCCCGATTCGAGGTGTCATATGCCGAACAAACCTTGTTTCCAGAAAAATCAATTTTCGACGTGACATTACCGATCGAGTCAAACACCGACAGTCTGTTGGTCGCGGCGCATCCAGAACCGGCCGGCTGACTGGCGCCAGAAACATACGACGCTCCGTTGATCACCTGCGACTGCAAAGAGATCTGGTTGCCATTGGGCGCAGTGACTACTGTGCCAACCGGGGCCGACCAGCTTCGCTCAATCGACACCGCCTGAGTCGCCGCATCCACACTCGACGTCTTGATGACCGACGGCTTGTACGCATATGAAACCGCATAACGGTCGACACCACCGGCATGCTCTGTAGAGACGGCTAGG